>Ga0187784_10004801_pt1 | contig 10949 bp, 9 predicted proteins | sample 1015_SJ02_MP15_2_FD_132964 | JGI IMG/M metagenome (GOLD analysis project Ga0187784, IMG submission 132964) | Tropical peat soil microbial communities from peatlands in Department of Meta, Colombia - 1015_SJ02_MP15_20_MG | ecosystem: Environmental > Terrestrial > Soil > Wetlands > Peat | place... | reverse complement strand
TGATCGTCCGCAGCTATGAGCCGGTGCGAAACCGGGTTCAGAGCTTGCAGCGGCGCCTTTTCTGGATGTGGGGGACCGCGATCGTGGTCGCCGGGTTGGTGAGTTACCTGGTCGCGCGTCGAATTCTTCGTCCCGTGAAGGAACTGGACGAGGCCGCGGCACGAATTGCCAGCCAGGATTATTCGGCGCGGGTGCCGGAATCAAGCAGCGATGAATTGGGACGGCTGGCGCGAACCTTCAATCAAATGAGCGCCTCGATCCAGGACGCGCGCGACGAACTGATTCGGCAGGAGCGCATTAACACTATCGCGCGGCTGGCGACTTCGATCGTTCACGACCTGCGCAATCCGCTGGCCGCGATTTATGGTGGCGCGGAAATGATGATCGACGGCGCGTTGAATGAGCAGCAGATGCGCCGGGTCGCGCAGAACATTTATCGCTCCTCTCGCGTCATCAAGGATCTTCTTCAGGAACTTTCCGACGTTTCACGCGGACGCATTCAGGCGGCCGAGGGTTGCAGTTTGTGCGAAGTGGTGGGCGCCGCGGTGGAGGCGCAACGACCCCTGGCCGAGCAGCAGAACGTGAAGATCGAGTTGAACATCGATCCCGCCATCGAGCTTTCTCTGGAACGAGCGCGCGTGGAACGGGTGTTCATCAATTTATTGAATAATGCGCTCGAAGCGATGCCGGATGGAGGCGCGATCACGCTCGTCGCGCGGTGCAGCGCGGATCAGGTTGTGGTGCGCGTTTCAGATACAGGTCCCGGCATTCCGCCGGAAATTCGGGATCGTCTTTTCCAGCCGTTCGTCACTGCGGGGAAAAACGGTCTTGGACTGGGACTGGCGTTGTCGCGGCAAACGATTCTCGCTCATGGCGGCGACCTGTGGGTAGAAAACGGGGCGCATCGCGGGGCGTGCTTCTGCGTGCGGCTTCCGTTGGCGGCTGAAGCGGCCTGAGCAGCCGAGATTTTCGAGCGCAACAACTCCTCGGCCGCGAACGGATCCGAAAAAGTCATCCGAACAGCGGGTGTTTCGAGCAGCCGTTCGAGTGCGGCTCGCTGCTCGGACCGTAGGCGGGAATCGCCCAGGCAGATCCATTCGCTGAGCAGGTTCCTTGCTTCGTCAATGGAAACCGGTTCTGCCACAGGCTTGCCGATGATTGCGACGCGATTCAGGAAAACGATGAGACTGGGCCGCGCCTGAAGGGCGATTTGTATCCCCAGATTGCGCGGATCTAATTCCAAATCGCGTTTACCGTTCGGTCGAGCCGAGGCGCGATACCTGGCGAGTTCGGGAAAAATCCTTTTTGCGGAAGATCGAAAGCGAATCGAGAACGGCCGGCCTATGATGGTCGGTGAAACCACTCGACGAACCAGGTGTGCTGCGTCTCCGGTCACGAACGACCATCCCCGTTTCGCGCAGGCGTAAGCGAGACACGTTTTTCCCGCGCCGGAAGCGCCGCACAGCAAAACGGCCGAATTTTCGTGCGCAACGCAGGCGGCATGGAGCATCGTGAAGTGACGGACACCAAGAAGTGCGTACGCGATCGGTTCCAGGAAATGATACGCGAACCACGGCGCGTTGTGCGGGAGATCGGCGCCGACGCGGATCACGCCAGTGCCGGCGTTCAAATTGGCAACCCCGAAGTTTTCCGTGCCTTGGGTGATCGTGATGACACTTTCCTCGCACTGGATCGACGGAAGACGCCTGGCGGTGTGGCCATCGTAGACTTCGACTGTGAGTTGCACGGGGGCGGATTGCTCCAGGTATGGAAATTCGGCCCACAAATTCGAAGCGATCGAGAGCACGTCCGCGGAGTTCGTGCGAATCTCCAACGCATGGCCCATCGGAAACCAAACGCGTCTAGGCAGCGCGCGCACAGTGTTTTCCGGCATCGCCCAGCATGCGCTTCAGCTTGCGTTTCGCATTCACCAGATACGCTTTCGCACCGCTCGGATTGGATAGCATCAACTCGCGCGTGATCACGTCGAGCGTGATCTCCTGCCCGTAATGCAGCGCCATCACGCGTTTTTCGAGGGCCGTCAAGGTTCGATCGACCAGCCGCCACAAGCGTTCAAAACTCTGCGCGCGCTCGACGCCCGCATGCACGTCCGGAGTGATCGATCAGTTCCAGCGGCAGCGAATCGCTTCGACCGAGCGGGTCGGAATCGAGCCGTCGCATGCTGTTCAAACAATGATTGCGCGCAATCGTGTACAGCCAGGTCGAGACTCGCGCATTCCCACGATAGGTCTGGCGGTAGCGATAGGCGCGGAGAAAAATTTCCTGCGCGAGATCCGAGCTGCGTTCAGGATTCCGGGTGATACGGGAGCACCACGATGAAACCCGCGGATGATAGCGGTGAAACAATTCGCTGAACAATTCGTCGGCCCGTTCGGGCTGCGCGGCCGACTGCAACAGCATCATCAGTCGCTCATCGTCAAGCGCCGCGAGATTTTCGTTCGCTTCGCGATTCCACATGCCTCATCGTAAACAGCGGGCGCCGGTCCAGTTGTGTGGAATTGGTAAACACGTTGTGAATTTTACGGCGGAATCGCGCTTCGAAGCGCTGCTCGGAAAAATGGGACGCGCGTGCGATGAGAAACGCCGGATCAAAATTGTGTTCGACCGCTTTAAATTGCCGAACGGCTTGTTCCAGCGATTCTTCATAAAGAATTCCGCACCCGTTCTGAACGATTTCGACGGCCCCGCCGCGCGCGAGCGCGATCACCGGCTTACCGCTGGCGAGCGCTTCCACCATGGCGATACCAAAATCCTCTTCGCCGGGGACGATCAACGCGCAGGATTGCGCGTACAGTTCGCGCAGTTGCGCGTCGGGAACACGGCCGCAAAATTCAACGTTTCGCGTGGCGAGCCGTTTCAGCGACTTGTATTCAGGGCCGAGGCCCACAATCTTCAATTTTTGGCCGGACCGGGCGAACGCGCGAACCGCGTCGTCCAAGTGTTTGTAACCGACCATCTCCGAAACAATCAGGTAGTAGTCGCGCGAAGGCCCATGACAGAACGAGTCCACTGCGACCGGTGGATAAATGACCGAGGCTCGCCGCCGCCAGGTTTTCCAGATCCGGCGCTGAACGTTTCTGCTGTTGGCGACGAACGTATCAACGCGCGCCGCGCTTGCGTAATCCCAAACACGCAAGTAGTTGGCCAACAGAGAGTAAAACGCGCGCGCGATCGCGCGATTGTGCCGGCGATACTCGGCGGAAAGCTCCCAGAGGTAACGCATCGGAGTGTGGCAATAACAGATATGGCGCGTGCCCGCGCTGGTGATGACGCCCTTTGCGGGGCCGGATTCGCTGCTGATGATCAGATCGTAGTCGTGCAAGTCGAAATTCTCGAGCACGACCGGCATCAGCGGCAAAAGCGAACGGTAGAACCTGCGCAACGGGTTCAACGCGGAGACGTGAACTTTATGTGAGCGAATCAACGGCGATACGGAATTTGAATCGTAGAATAAAGTGAAAATTTCGGCGCTGGGAAACATCCGGCACAGCGCTTCCATTACCTTTTCGCCGCCACGCTGTCCGACCAGCCAATAATGAACCAGCGCGACCCGCATAGCCTCTCAATAAGCGCTGTCGCCGCGCAGCACGCGGGGGATGGTCCTGATGAGAAGAGCCAAAAGAAGGCGCGGCGAGGCGCGACGCACCAGCCATAGGTCGAGACGGCGACGCTGCGCGTAACTTAACCGGTTCCGGCCCATCACCTGCCACAAACCGGTGAGCCCCGGACGCAACGCGAGCACCTCCGCCGCGCATTCTCCGTAATAGAGATTCAGTTCAGCGCCAGTGATCGGCCGCGGACCGACAAACGACATCTTGCCGCGAATGATGTGCAGGAGTTGAGGTATTTCATCAAGCGAGTAACGGCGGCACCAAACAGCGAATCGGCTTGCGATGCGATCATCGTTTTTGGTTTTGACGAAGTGATCGATTTCGGGCAGATCTTCGATCGCGAACAGTGGTCCTGCGCCCGACTCGCCGCCCCACATCGTACGGAATTTAAGAACGCGGAGCTCTTCTCCTTTCCACCCGATACGGCGATGCCGGACTAAAGGTGATCGGCGGGACAGAAACAAGATGATTAACGCGATGATCGCCGCGACCGGAGCCAGCAGGATGGCGAGCATCGCGGCGAAAAGCGGCTCGACTTTATAGAACAGCCGCAGCGAATCCGCCGGATCACGCGGTTCGAGATCGAGTTCAATCGGTTGAGCTACGACATTCCCCACGTTTTCTTAGACCCGCTTCGATTGCTTTGCGGAACATGGCTGAGGCTGTTCCGGCGGCATATGCGCGCGTGTCTTAACGAATAGGAGCCTCCGAATTCGTTGCGACGCACTCGTTCCAAAAAGATCGTCTTTTTCTTTCCCGCCTTTTCGAGCCAGGAAGCAACGGCGCCGCTGGGCATTCTGGCCGTAGCCACTCCGCTGCTTCGCGCGGGTTATGAGGTTCGGCTGATCGACTCGACCATTACGCCGAATTTTAAAAAAGCGGTCCTCGATGAGCTGGCCGATGCATTGTGTCTGGCGATCTCGCTGGTGACTGGTCCGATGATCCGTGAAACGGTGGAAATCGCACGCGCCAGCAAACAACTCTATCCGGAAGCGCCAGTGGTACTCGGTGGATGGCATCCATCATTGCTGCCGGATCAGACGCTAGCGGCGGAGTTCGTCGATATCGTCGTCAAAGGTCAGGGCGAAGACGCGCTGCTCGAAATCGTGCGGCGGATCGAGAGCGGCGAATCGATGCGCGGGGTCGAAGGAGTGGCATACAAGGAGGACGGAAGACTGATTTTTAATCCTCCGCGTGCGCTGCGGCCGATCGCTGAAATGCTGCCGAAGGCTTACCATCTGGCGGATTTCGACGCTTATGAGCGCGTCTGCGGCCGGCGCTGGGCCATGTACACGTCGAGCCTCGCGTGTCCGTACAACTGCGCTTATTGCACTAACGCCGGAGTTTACGGGCGCAAATGGAACTCCCTGCCGGCAAAGCAGGTGGTAGAAGAAACCACCGATCTTGTCCAGCGCTATCGACTTCAGTTGCTTTGGGTCGTCGATGACAATTTTCTGGTCGACCTGGATCGCGCGCTGGCGATTGCGGAGGGAATCGTGTGTCGCGGAGTGAAATTCGATTGGAGCATACAGGCGACCACGAACCTGGTCGCGCGGCTCACCGTAGACGAATTGAAATTGCTGCGGCGCGCGGGATTGTCGCAGGTCGCGCAAGGGGCCGATAGCGGTTCGCCAACGGTGATGAAGTTGATGAACAAGAATTTTCAAACCGTGGACACGATTCACGCAGCCGCGGCCAAGCTGACCGCTGCCGGAATCCGGCCGTCGTTCAACGTCATTTTTGCGTTTCCCGGCGAGGGCGAAAAAGAGCGGCGCGAAACCATCCGGTTCATCATGGACGTCTGCCGGCGATATCCGGGCGCGGAGTTCTGGACCAATATTTTCACGCCTTATCCCGGCGCACCGGTTATGGAACGCGCCTTCGAACTCGGGATCGACGCACCAAAAACATTCGAAGGCTGGGCTGATTTTTTCCCGCGCTACACCACGCTGCCGTGGCTGAAAGGACGCGCGCACCGGCGCGTGCAAATCATGCGCGATTACCTGCGCGCGGCGTTTCATCGCGTGCCGATCGGCGTGCGGCACAAAAATTCGCTCGAAAGACTGGTTCACGGTATGATCGCGGTCCCCGCGCGATGGCGTCTGGATCACGATTTTTATGCTTTTCCGGTTGAGCTGTATCTGAAAAATCGCGTGGACGCGTGGTTCACGCCGCCCAAGCCGACGGTCGACGCGCATCGTTTGCAGGCGGAGCCGGTGACATGTTGAACGCCCGGAAAGTTCTGCTATTTTTGCCTCCTTATTCGGGGAAGTTGTTGGGTCCGCCACTCGGATTGTTGAGTCTGGCGGGATCGCTGCGCGAAGCCGGTTACGAACCGCGCATCATCGATGGCGCGCTGCGCCGCGACTACCTGGAGTTGATTCGCGGCGAAATTCGCGCCGCGATGTGTTTCGGTGTTTCGCTGCTGACCGGTCCGATGATTCGCGCCGCGATCGAAGCGAGCCTGATGGTCCGCCGGCTGCGGCCCGATCTGCCGATCATCTACGGCGGATGGCATCCCAGCCTGTGCAGCGGCGAAACGCTGCGCGAGCCGTTCGTAGATGTCGTCGTGCGGCATCAGGGCGAAATCACACTCGTGGAAATTCTTCGCGCATTAGATTGCGGCAAGCCGTTGGACCTCGTCGCCGGATGCTGGTTCAAACGCGACGGCCGGATCTGCTCGACGCCAGATCGTCCGGCGAAAGCTTTGGGTTCTTTACCCGCGCCCGCGTGGGATCTCGCCAACCTCGACGCGTACGAACGGGAGACCGGCCTTCGTAAGTTACCTTATGCGACCAGCGTGGGCTGCCCCTATGCGTGCAATTACTGCACCGACATGGTGTTCTACAATCGCCGGTTCAACGCCCACGGCGCGGAATGCGTTGCCGATGAAATGGCCGAACTGGTGCGGCGCTACAGGCTGACCGAGATTGCGCTGGTCGATTCGAATTTTCTGGTTGACGTTCGGAGGGCAACGGCGGTCGCGCAAGGTCTTCTCGAGCGAGGCGTGCGCGTTCGCTGGACCTTTCAGGCGTCCACCGATCTGCTTTGCCGCATGTCTGATGAAGACGTCTTGCTGCTCGCCGAAAGCGGCGTGGTGCATATCGGATTCGGAACGGAATCGGGATCGGCCGAAGTACTGCGTCTGATGAACAAACGGCACCAGCAGATTCCTCAAATTCGCGAGGCGGCGCGGAAATGCGCGCGCGCCGGAATTCGCGCGACCTTCAATCTGATTTTTGGATATCCCGGCGAGCAGGAACGGCACCGTCGCGAAACGCTGCGGGTGATGGGCGAAATCGGAAGCGAATTCGACAACGTCGGATTTTCTCCGAACATGTTTACGCCGTATCCCGGAATTCCCATCTGGCCGGAACTGCGTGCCCGCGGTTTGCGCGAACCTGATTCGCTGGCGGCGTGGGCCGGAATCGATCTCGGCGTGACGCGTCTTCCCTGGTTGAGCGGACCAGGATTCAAGCGCCTGGAACGCAGCATCGAATACTTCCTGCTGGACGCGAGCCTGAACAAGCAGCGGCGCAGAATGCGTTCAGCGGCAGCGCGTTGGCTGATGAACCTGCTGCGAAAGCCCGTGCATTGGCGGCTGCGAAATTCATTTTTCGGCTGTCCCATCGAACTTTGGCTGGGCATGGTTCGGGAGTGGCTGACGGTGCGGCGCTCGCTGCTCACCGGTCAGCCGCTGAGCCTGGAACTGAGCAGGAACGGATGAATACGATGCGTTGCGTACTGCTCACGCACAGCAATCATCTTTATTCCGACCCGAAACAGGTCGAAAAAATGCAGCCATATCCGCCGCTTGGAACGATTGTTGCCGCGGCGGTGCTGCGAGCCGATGGCATCGCCGCTCATTTGTTCGACGCGACATTTGAATCTTCCGAGTCCGCCTTTCGCGCGGCGATCGCACGCGTGAAACCGGACCTGGTGGCGGTCTGCGAAGACGACTTCAACTTTCTTTCCAAGATGTGTCTGACGCGAAATCGCGAACTGGCTTTTCGCTGGGCGCGAATTTCCCGCGACGAAGGAATTGCTTGCGTGGCGCACGGCTCGGACGCAACGGATCGCGCGTGTGCGTATCTCGATGCGGGGTTCGACGGGGTTCTCATCGGCGAACTGGAGCAGAGCCTGCTCGAGATCGCACAAGGCAGATGCCGTAGTGAGATTAATGGACTGCTGTGGCGTGACGAAAATGGCACGCTTCGCAATCGTCCCCGCGCGCCACTGCCCGATCTCGACTTGCTGCCTGCACCCGCATGGGACCTGCTCGACATGGAAGCGTATCGCGCGGCGTGGAAGGAACGACACGGTTATTTTTCGCTGAATCTTGTTTCCAGCCGCGGTTGTCCGTACCGCTGTAACTGGTGTGCGAAGCCGATTTACGGAAATCGCTACCGGGCGCGATCGGCGAAGTCGGTTGCGGCGGAGATGCTGCACCTCAAGCGCAAATACTCTCCCGATCAAGTGTGGTTCGCCGACGATATCTTCGCTCTTTCGGCGCGCTGGACGCGGGATTTCGCGTGCGAAGTGGAACGGCTCGGCGCGGCGATTCCGTTCAAGATGCAATCGCGCTGCGATCTGATGGCGCGGGAGACAGTGGCCGCGCTGCGACGCACCGGATGCGAGGAGGTGTGGATGGGCGCGGAATCGGGATCGCAGCGCGTGCTCGACCGCATGGAGAAGGACCTGGCTGTGGAACAAATTTATGCGGCGCGGGACAATCTTCGCCGGCACGGAATCCGCGCCTGCTTCTTTCTGCAACTCGGATACGCGGGCGAAACGTGGGACGATATCGAAGCGACCATTCGGATGGTGCGCGAAACCTCGCCGGATGACGTCGGCATCTCGGTTTCTTATCCGCTGCCGGAGACGAAATTTCACCAGATCGTTTCGTCGCGGATGGGCGCGAAGGCCAACTGGGACCACAGTGCCGACCTTTCGATGATGTTCCACGGCGCTTTTTCGACCGAATTTTATCGCGCCGTGGCGGACGCGCTGCATGTCGAAGTCCGCGGCGGGGACCGGTTTGCCGCGTGGTCGCACGTCGAACAACTGCGGCTCGAAGCGGTGGCGTGATGAGACTCCTGCTCACGCACGGCTATTTTCTCGCCGAGGACGCAAAAGAACGCGAGATCATGAAGCCGTATCCGCCGCTGGGAATTCTTTATGTTTCATCGCATTTGAAAGCGCTTGGATTCGAGGCTGAGGTTTACGATTCGACGTTCGGCTCGCGTCAGGAACTGTTCGGAATCTTAGACGCGGCGCCGCCCGGTGTCGTCGGAATATATGGAAACCTGCTGACGCGCGCGAACGTGCTCGCGATCGCCGAACGCGCGCACGCGGGCGGCTGGGTCGTGATGCTGGGAGGGCCAGAGCCGGCCAATTACGCGGAAGAGTTTCTCGACGCCGGCGCGGATCTGATCGTCGAAGGCGAAGGTGAGAAAACCGTCGAGAGTCTGATGCGAGCTGGTTTCGATCGGGCCGCTTGGGATGCGATTCCAGGCCTGGTTTTTCGGTCGAACGGCCTCACGATCAGGACGGGTGCGGCGGATTTGATTCGCGATCTGGACGCACAACCGTGGCCGGATCGCGAACAGGTGGACATCGCGCGTTATTTGCGGACGTGGCGCGCGCGTCACGGCATGGGATCGGTTTCAGTCATTACGGCACGCGGCTGTCCTTATAAATGCGCATGGTGCAGTCACTCGGTTTATGGCCATACGCACCGCCGCCGGTCGCCGGCCGCGGTGGTGGATGAAATCGAGTCGCTTGTGGAGCGATATCGTCCGGAAATGTTGTGGATCGCCGACGACGTGTTCACCATTCATCACGGTTGGCTGAATCAATACGCGAAGGAGATGAAACGGCGCCAGTTGAAAATTCCCTTTGAGTGCATCACGCGCGCGGATCGTTTGAATGAAGCTGTTGCGGGCGTTCTCGCTGAGCTGGGATGCATGCGCGTGTGGATCGGATCGGAAAGCGGATCACAAAAAATTCTCGACGCGATGCAGAGGGGGGTTACGGCGGAGCAGGTTCGCTCTGCCGTGGCCATGCTGAAAAACAACGGAATCGAAACGGGGATGTTCCTGATGTGGGGATATGAAGGCGAAGAAATCGACGACGTCGAAACAACCATCGAACATGTAAAACATTGCCGGCCGGATGTGTTTTTTACGACGGTTGCGTATCCAATTAAAGGAACACCGTATTTCGAACGCGTCCAATCGAAGCTGGTGAATGTGTCCGCCTGGTGCAAATCCACGGACCGCGATTTCAAAATCCGCGGCCGGCATTCGCGGCGGTTCTACCAATGCGCCGACGAACTCCTGCGCGCCGAAATGGGAACGGACGCGGCCCGAATCCTTGCGGCCAGGAAGGCGCTGGAACGATCGATCCACGAGGTGGAAGCATGACGGCGGCCTATGTCTTCAATCATTTTGCCGCAGATTATGACCGCGTGTGGACCCATTCCGCGGTTGGGCGGCTGCAACGCGAAGCGTTTTGGACGCAGGCGCGGCTGTATTTTGAAAAGGGCACGACGGTTCTCGACATCGGCTGCGGCACCGGTGAAGACGCAGTTCGATTAAGCAACGCGGGCCTGCGTGTCACGGCGATCGACACTTCGCCGGCGATGGTCGCGCTCGCGCGGTCGCGCGGCGTGCAGGCTCGAGTTCTTGCCGCCGAAGAGCTCGCGCACGTCGAGGGCCGGTTCGATGTCGTGATGTCGAATTTCGGCGCGTTGAACTGTATCGAGCGTCTCTCCGCAATTCGCGAACCTCTGGCCAAAAGGGTGAAGCCGGAGGGCTACGCGATTTTCTGCCTTCTCGGCAAGTTTTGTTTGTGGGAAACGGTGTGGTTTCTGATCAATGGTAAAGCCTCCAAAGCGTTCCGCCGATGGAGCGGCGAATCGACCACGAGCGAGCGATTGATCGTACGCTATCCGCGCGTTTCTGAAATCTGCCGCGATCTGAGCCCCCAATTTACGCTGGTCGAGCAATGTGGAATCGGCGTGCTTGTTCCTCCGTCATACGTCTCGAAACTCCCGGCGAGGGTTTTGAATTTTGCCGCGCTCCTGGATTCCCGAATTGCCGGCTTGCGAGGGTTTCGCGCGCTTTCCGATCACAGGCTGCTGATTTTCAGACGGAGCACGGCATGAATCAAGCGATGCGGCGAACATTCCTTGAGCAGTACGCGATCATCCGTCACGCGGAAGGACGAGGGTCAAGGCACGGAGCCTTTTACCACGCACTGCCGTATGCGGACCTAAGTGGGCGCAACTCCCGTCAATGGCGAATTCGCGCGCGC
>Ga0187784_10004799_pt1 | contig 10951 bp, 9 predicted proteins | sample 1015_SJ02_MP15_2_FD_132964 | JGI IMG/M metagenome (GOLD analysis project Ga0187784, IMG submission 132964) | Tropical peat soil microbial communities from peatlands in Department of Meta, Colombia - 1015_SJ02_MP15_20_MG | ecosystem: Environmental > Terrestrial > Soil > Wetlands > Peat | place... | reverse complement strand
TAGTTTGGCTCACTTCATAATTTATAAGGGTTTACTAATACAACAAGGTATACAAATTACATCTGTCTTGGAGGATAAAATTCTTGGAAAAATACGATGCCATAGTTGTCGGCGCAGGAACAGCAGGCTGCTTAGCAGCAAAAACCATGGCTGAATCAGGCTTAAACGTTTGCATAATCGAAAAGAAAAGTCGCGAGCAGATTGGAGAAAAAATCTGCGGAGATGCCCTAGGAGAACATCACCTCAAATTTTTGGGGCTAGAGAAGCCAACTGGTGGCGAGTTGGAGGCAAAAATCGACGGAATCAAAATTTACTCACCCGACGAAAACACGGTGTTCACTATTGCTGACAAAGACTTCGTAGGTTACCTACTTAATAGACGACTATTCGGGCAATGGCTACTCAATAAAGCAACGGACAAAGGAGCCTTCCTAGAGGACAACATGAACTTCCGCGCCCCCATAATTGACAAGGGGGCAGTGGTAGGTTTAACCGCTAAAAACATGAAGACAGAAAAAACTTTGGAGCTACGCAGCAAAGTTGTGGTTGATGCTACGGGCTACTTTGCGATGGTTCGCAAGCAACTCCCAGCCCAGATGGGCATAGAACGCAACATAGCAAACGAAGATGTCGAAGCATGCTACCGGGAAATCCGCCAACTTAAGCATGAAACAGCAAACACTCGTTTCTGCGAAATTTACCTCAACCAAAAGGCTTCCCCTGGAGGGTACGTATGGATTTTCCCCAAGGGTGGTGCACGAGTGAACGTTGGCATCGGCACTTGTATGCGCGAAAACTATCCAAATCCCAAACACCAACTTTATAAAACAGCCTTTAAAAAGCCAATTTTTAAGGGTTCTTCGGTTTTAACTGGCGGCTCATGGTTTGATCCTGTCCGTAGACCTTTAGATAACATGGTTTCTAATGGTGTTGTATTGGTAGGAGATGCTGCTTCATTGGTTAATCCAATTCATGGCGGGGGTATCGGACCTTCAATGCTCAGCGGCTATCTTTCAGGAAAACAAATCGTTGAAACCCTCGGCAAAGGTGAACCAACAAAAGAGGCGCTCTGGGGATACAACAAGAAATATATTGAAACCTATGGAAAGAAACAGGGAACTCTTGACATCTTCAAAATGTTCCTCTTATCCTGCACCGACGAAGACCTTAACTACGGAATGAACGAGAAACTCATGACTGAGGACGACGTACTAAAAGCCGGCATGGGCGACGACTTCCATCTCAACATAACCGAAACAGCTAAACGCGTTTTCAGAGGAATTCGACGAGTGAGCTTCCTCAAAAAACTGCGCATGACAGTTGTTATGATGAGGGGGCTCAGTGCACACTACAATACCTACCCTACAACGCCCCAGAACTTTGAGCAATGGCGATTACGGACGATAAAACTTATTGAAGAAGCAAAACAAAAACTCCAATAAACCTTCCCACCGACACTTTTTGCATCATTTTTTTATTTGAAACACTAAATCGATAAAGGCTTAAATTCGCAAATATCATGGATATTTATGGTGAATAAGTTGGCGAACTGTTCCAACTGCGGCGAAAAAATAGCTGATGACGCTAATTTTTGCCCCAAATGCGGCACTAAGACCGCGAAAGGCAGAACTGCGAACGCAGTTTATCCTTCCGACGAGATACGGGAGGCTTTTTACACTGTGGGAATAGAGCTTGAGAGAGCATTCAATATTGCTGCGCGTGAGACGCATGCTGCCATCCAGAAGGCGAAAGAGAACTGGAAGCAAAAGCCCGCATGGTCAGAAACTGTTGCTTGCACACAATGCAACACAAAAAATCCTTCCGGCTCAGTTTTCTGTAATAAATGTGGCACAAGAATTGCGCATGTTGAAGAGTCACCTGGTAGTGCTTAAGAATGGATGGAAACAAGACCCTGATAGCGTATCAGACTAAGGGTGGCGCTACTGAGGAGGCAGCGAAAAAAATTGCCGATGCCTTGCGCGAAAAATTTCAGTTAGAAGTTGACTTGGTTGACCTTAAAGAGCAAAAGATCCCCGATTTGGCACAATATCAAAACATAGTTATCGGCGGAGGCGTGAGGGGTGGCAAAGTTTACAGTAAAGCTTTGAAGTGTCTTGAAAATGACCTCAGAGGCAAACATGTGGCTTTTTTTGTTTCTTCTTCTTGGGCGGGTACGCCGGGAAGCTATGAAAACGCGAAAGCTAGATTCGTGGAAAACACTCTCGCTAAATATCCCAATATTAATCCTGTATCTACAGAAGCCTTTGGCGGGCGCATAAGAATCATGGGAAAAACCATGGTGGATAATACAGACTTGGCCAAGGTAGAGGCTTGGGCAGAAGAACTTGGAAAAAAATTCACTGAATAAACCCAGAAGCATTAAGGCAAATGCTTTACTTTGTCCGACATGTTGCGTTGAATATGTCGAAGTCAAGTTTGACTTTGAAGTTGATGGCGTTATTCTGCACAGTGTGAACGCACTCAGATGTCCCGTATGTGGAGAAGAAGTGATCACACCCGAACAGTTCGAAGCAGTTAGAAAACGAATCAGCACTTAATGTTTATTTTTTGGTCAAAATTTTGTTGAAACCATAGTTTTGAGCTCACGTCTTGTTGACAAGCAACTGCACGATGACGGTAGGCAAACACAGAATGAAGTGATTAAGAAATGTTACCTGATGGTTCTCAACTCTTAGCAATATACAATGTACGCCTATAAAGGCAGAAGTAGTGGTATAAGCTTTATACCCTTGTTGAGAAGATTTTACAGTTAAATGGTTCGAGCAATATGAACAAACTTGGCGGCTTCATAAGGTTAATGCGACCAGTCAACTGTGTCATGATGGGTTTCGCCGTCCTTGTAGGTGCAGTTATTGCCAGTTCCCAATTTGGAGATCTTAACTGGCTCAGCATCACATTCGGTTTTCTGACAGGCTTCACCTTTTGCGCTGCAGCCATGGTTATCAACGACTATTATGACCGCGGGATTGACGCTATCAATGAGCCGGCCCGCCCCATTCCAAGCGGCTTGGTGAAAACCCGTGAAGCTTTGGCTTTTGTTGTTGGGCTTTCGGTCGTGGGTTTCTTTTTCGCTTTTAAGGTAAGTGTTCTGTGTTTTGCCGTGGCGGCGGTCTCTTTAGTTATTACAGCAACGTACCTAACAGTGGGCAAGCGAAGTGGATTGCCTGGGAACTTTTTGGTCAGCGCCTGCGTTGCCATTCCCTTCCTGTATGGCAGCATAGTTGCTTTTGGTTTTGTTAAGTTGAACGTAGTGTTGTTTGCATCTATGGCTTTTCTTTCAAACACAGGCAGAGAAATCACTAAGGGAATTGTTGACGTAAAAGGCGACAGTGCAGAGGGCATAAAAACTTTAGCTGTGCGCTATGGTGAAAAGAGAGCTGCTATTGCAGCAACTGTTTTTTACATTACTGCCGTAATCCTGACGCCTGTTACTTGGCTATTAGGTTTGGTATCAATCTGGTTTGTCCCGTTTGTTCTAGTTACCGATGTCGGGCTTGCGGCTTCTTCAGCACTCTTACTTAAGAATTATTCGCGCAACAATGCTAGACGAATAAAAAACATAGTTCTTATATGGTTTATTTTTGGGTTGTTAGCATACATTTTTGGCACTTTCAAGTGAAAAAATGAGTTCGCGGTGATAATGACTCCGCATAATTCCTTTTATTTTTTGAGAGCGCTCATGATGGTAAACACTGATAGGTTAAGCGTAAACAGCTTCGGCTTGAACCCAGAAGATGTGGAATGCTACGAATCTAAATTCGTCAGATTAAACTTTGAATACTGCAAGAAATACTAACCTCAGAATGTCAGCATGTCAGCTTAAAGACAAAGGCCCCGCTAAGGTAACAACTAAAAGCAATGGAAGAATTCAGCACTAAATCCGTTTTTATCGATTATGTACAGATATTGGAAAACTCTTATTAGCTCACAGAATTTTCAATATAGACCAAATGAAACTCAAGCAACCCACCCTTCTGCTAATTCTACTGCTAATTTTACCACTTTTCCTAAACTGCAATTCTACCGCCAAAGCGGTTAGCACGCAGACTTCACCAAACCTGTTCTTTGGGGTTGATGTTGCTTACGGAGGCATAGCTGCAACTGAACAGTTAATCGACAATGTTAGTTCTTACACGAATTTCTTCGTAATTGGATGCGATGGAAACGATAATCTAACAACACTTACAACTATCAGCCAGTACGTCTACAGCAAAGGCTTGTACTTCTTAGTTTTCACCGATACTTCAGGATACCCGTCAAGCCAATGGCTTGAAGACGCCAAGAGTAATTATGGTAACAGTTTCCTCGGAATCTATTACGATGATGAACCAGGCGGGAGACAAATCGACCAGCAGGATTATCCTCTTGTTCCAGCGGTGAATGTAGATGTAGCGAACGCAAGTTATAGTGACGTAGCGAACATGTATGTTAATACCTTGAATTATTGGCTACGCAGCGGACCGATGGCGATTACTAACAGTTTTGCTTACCCAACAGAATATCAATTATACACCTCGGATTATGGTCTTTACTGGTATGATTATGAAGCAGGATACGATACGGTTTTTGCCCAGTTCACCATGAATTACAGTCAACAATTGAACATCGCTCTCTGCAGAGGAGCCGCCACCCTCCAAGGCAAGAATTGGGGGGTTATGATAACTTGGAAATACACCCAACCGCCCTATATGGAAAATGAAACAGACCTTCTCAGTGACTTGGAACTAGCATATAATAATGGCGCAAAATACATTGTCGTTTTTGATACCAACGAAAATTACACTCAAAACGTCCTAACTCAAAATGTTTCACCTCAAGGACAGGGAGGACAACTTGCGGCTATGCAGCAGTTTTGGCAGTATGTTCAGGCTAATCCCCGAACAGTAACTCCAGTGAGCGACAGGACAGCGTATGTTCTACCTGAAGCTTATGGCTACGGTTTTCGTGGACCACAAGACAAAATCTGGGGAATTTGGCCTGCTGATAATCTTACTGTTGACATCGGCATGAGCATCACCACACTTTTGCAGATGGATGGCAACAACGTAGACATTGTTTACCCATCAAAAGCGCTTGAATCTGCAGGATACCAAACCATCATCAACTGGGATAATCCGAAACTTATACCCACATCATCGCCTCAGTCTCAACAATTCATTTCGTTGCTTGCAACTTCGGGTTATCTTTACTTGATTGCAGCCAGTATTATTGTTGCTGTTGCAGTTGCTATTACGGTTTTAAAGTTCAGAAAAAGACGTGAGAACCTGAGGTTAAAAGTCACATTTTCCCGAATTAATCGTTAACGCCAATTAGAATTAGTTTAGTATTTGCAATCTAACGCTATTGAAGTTATATGATTTGAATTTATATTTGAATAGATTTCAGCCTTCGTTCTGTTTACCCATCCAGTTTTTTCAATTTTTTACGACAAATTTATATCTCAACCACTTCACTCTATAGCAAGCCCGCACCCCATCAAGCGTTTATTGGATAATGTATGTATGCAAAAAGGTAAAGTTACCAGTGCATTCTTGAGGCTCAACAGCAAAACGGGCGAAGCAAGTATGGAGTGCTAGAGGAAGTGTCTAGGTAAAGGTGGAGAAGCCGAATATAGGGAGAGGGCGCTCTTTTCCCGTGGACCTAATTCGGGCGATAGCTATCGTAGGAGTCATCCTGTATCATGCGGCGGGCGACTGGACAATAACCATTCAACAAATGAATCAAATGAATCAGTTTAATTTTATCCGTTGGGCTGTCGTCGATGTTTACCAAAGTCTGGGGCGTATAGGGGTTCCATTATTTGTAATGGTAACTGGTGCGCTTTTGCTTCAACCTGCAAAGAACGAAAGTCTCAGCACTTTTTTTAAGAAACGGTGGGCACGGATAGGGTTGCCTTGGATTTTTTGGGGAGGCGTATATTTTGCCTGGGATTTTTTAGTTGTGCATGTACAGTTTACTTCAACCGTCATTATAATGGGAATATTTGATGGCCCTTACAGCCAGTTTTGGTACCTCTACATGCTTTTGGGTCTTTACCTTTTGACTCCGATTTTGCGTGTATTTTTAGCTCATGCAGACCAGACGATGATAAAATATTTTGTGGTACTGTGGTTTTTAGGTGTAGCCGTCATACCACTTTTCGGCTTGTTAAGCAGCACTTACCAGTTGAACACTAACGTTTTCACAATTACCGGGTTTGTAGGATACTTCGTTTTAGGCACATACCTTCTTACGGTGCAAGCACGTCGCTCAACTCTTTCGATTTTCATGATTCTCGGAATCGCTCTGACTGCAATCACCACTTACGTGCTGGCTGCCACTGTTGGAGGAACGGAAATGTACACTTTTCAACAGTATTTGAGCCCAACGCTTATTTTAGCATCAATTATGGTGTTTCTGTTATTAGTTAAGATTCCAACGCCTTCGGTTCAGAAAGAGGTCAGCCCTTCCAAAGGCAATAAACTTATTAAAATAATTAGTGAAAATACTTTAGCTATATTCCTGTTTCATGTAATAGTTCTTGAATCGCTTCAAAATGGCTATTTGGGTTTCGCAATTAATAATAACACAATAAACCCCATCATTGGAGTTCCATTGCTGACAACAATTGTTTTGTTTGTTTCTCTTGCAATAATTCTTTTGCTGAAAAAAGTTCCATACTTAAAGAAGCTGATTGGGTGAACATAACAAAGCACGGCTCTAGAAGGCGAAAAGTTAAGCTGGAATAAGTTCCAGCTCATAGGTGATGATAATTTAATGCGTTTAGACTCCTCTTGTTTTAATTTAAAAGCAAATATAGTTTGCGATGTTATTCAATTATAGAAATACAATTGCGCAGTAGCCGCGCTAAGAAGGGGCAGAGGAGGATTTTGGATCGAAAAGGTTCAGTTTTCGGGAATTAATTAAAAAATGCTGTTAAAAAAACTATTCTTTTGAACGGTTTGTTCCAAGTTTGGAACGGTCTGTTCCAGCAGTAGAACTATAAGCCACTAAATCAAATACTACGAATATGAAAGATTTGATGATAAAAAAGGCAATCATCATACTGTTTAAACAACAGGAAAGTTTCGAGCAAAGGTGAAAATATGAAGAATTGGAAAATTAAGACTCTGAAGCTCGGCGGCAGCATTATGCTCATTTTCATCTTTTTCTATGCTTTCGCATCATGGCCTCTGTCTGTTCAAGCTGCAAACGTGACAAATACGATAAACGGCTTCACTGACCCTTTTGGCTTAGCAATTAGCCCTAATGGTCAATGGGTTTATGTGACAAATGAAGGCAGCTCTTCGGTTAGTGTGATGAGCACGAGTACGGGTAAGGTTGCGGCCACAATTGAGGTTGGAAATGACCCGGACGGAGTGGCTTTAACGCCCAATGGTGCGTTCGCTTATGTTGTAAACGTGGGGGACGATTCGGTTTCGGTGATTAATACCGAATCTGACAGGGTTACAGCAACAGTACCCGTTGGAAGCGGACCGTTGACTGTAGCCATAGCCCCAGATGGAGCGTTCGCCTTCGTCACGAATGAAGATGGTAACTCGATTTCGGTGATAAACACAGCCACAAATAAAGTCGTGGTGACAATTCCTGTGTTAAGTTACCCCGGTGCAGTGGCTGTGTCTCCGAACGGAGAATACGTTTACGTTACAGACCAAGGTAGCCAAGCCGTTTCTGTGATAAATGCGGAGACTGATGTGGTGACGGCAACGATAGGTGTTGGAAGTGAACCTGCAGGCGTGGCTGTGACTCCTAACGGAGAATATGTTTACGTTACAAATGAAGAGAACGGATTCGTTTCTGTAATAAACACTGTCACTAACCAGGTAACGGCAAACGTAACTGTTGGAGAGAGTCCTTTTGGAGTCACTGTAACTCCCAATGGTGAATATGTCTATGTAACAAATGAAGGCAGCGAATCGGTTTGGGTACTTAACGCGGCTACAAATGAGGTGACTATGACCATACCAGTTGGAAACTTCCCGGACGCTGTGGCTATAACGCCTGACGGCGCTTTCGCTTACGTCACAAATGTGGCCAGTAATTCGGTTTCGGTGATAAACACCTCTGAAAATATCGTGATGGCGATGATGCCTGTTGGTAGTGAGCCTATCGGCGTAGCTTTAACGCCCAACGGCGCATTCGTCTATGTAACTAACGCCATCGACAACTCTGTCTCGGTAATAAACGCAGCTATCAACGTAGTGACGACGACAATAAGCGTGGGAAGCCAGCCTTGTGGCGCAGCTGTAGAGCCTGATGGGGCATACGTCTATGTCGCAGATTTAGGCAGCAACTCAGTTTCAGTGATAGAAACAGCCACAAACAGGGTTACAGCAACAATCCCTGTGGGAACTGACCCATACGGCGTAGCTATGGCTCCCAACGGAGAGTACGCCTACGTTGCAAATAGCGGCGGCAATACCGTTTCCGTGATAAATACAGCCACTAGTAAGGTGGTTGCAACGGTAGCCGTAGGGATAGGCCCTCACTGTTTGGCTGTAACGCCAAATGGAGAGCACGTTTATGTTGCAAACGACATAAGCACAACCGTTTCGGTAATAAATACGGCTGAAAATAAAGTGACGGCCACTATACCTGTCGGAAGCTTTCCCTGCGGAGTGGCTATATCTCCAAAAGGGAATTATGCTTGGGTCACAAATGCCGGCAGCGGCTCGGTCTGCGTTATAAATATGGCGACGAACAAGGTGGTGAATACGGTATCAGTTGGAAGCGAACCTTATGCGGTTGCTGTAACACCTAACGGCGCTTACGCTTATATCACAAACGCGGACAGCAATTCTGTTTCGATGATAAGCACACAAACAGATACGGTGACTGAAACACTCTCGGTCGGAGCTGGTCCATTTGGGGTGGCTGTAACTCCCTGTGGATCGGACGTCTACATTTCAAATGACGTTAGCCACACGGTCTGGGAAATAAGCACCGGTGATTCGTCTGCCACCGCTCCGTCTTCGACGCAAACATCGTACGCAGGTTCATCTTCGAAGTCCGTGATTTCCATGTTGAAGCTTATGACGACTGATGTTGGATTTGCAGTTTTGATTATTGCAGTAATCGCTTTCGCGGGTGTTCTCTCGCTTTCAAAAAAGAGAGCGAAAAACGGCCGAAACCTCATTAGCCCATGCGAATCAGCGTTTAATTTCATGCTGTTTGTGCATTCTGATTCAAAATTCGTAAACAATTGAGTCCAGAACCATTTATTGACGTGAACAACGAAGAAATACGAGACTCCAGAAACCTAAGGCAACGTGTCAGATGCGTTTTCTGAGGTTATAGTCTCGAATATTTCATTAGCGATTAATTGTGATCCCGCATTGTTTGGATGGATACCGTCAGGAAAATCGTCAGAATAGTTAGCCAAAGCTGAATACACATTAATCAGTGGCAAATTAGTCTCGTTAGCCACTTGTTCGATGAGGGGAATTATGGTGATCTTGAAGTATTCGGGATCTATTGTGCCATTTTTGTTGCTGAAAATCGGCGGTGGCAGTACAATCCATATCTTCGGATTACTTGTAAGCGCTTGGAAAACCTTAATCAGCTTCACGTAGTCGTTTACAAAACTTGTATTGTATTGCTCAAGATCTGGCTGAGCGTCATTAGTTCCCAGCATAATGATTACTATGTTAGGCTGAAATTCCACAGCGCTTTGGAATGCACTCGTGTTCATGTAGGGTGTCTGAGAATCAAGAGTGACAGTGGTACCTCCAACACCAAAGTTTTCAACCGTATAGTTTGAACCAAGCAGCGTCCAAAGGTCAATTGGGTACTCGGTGTTCTGTGTGAGACTATCGCCGACACATGCAACACGGATGTAATTCGATGGCGGGTATTTTTTTCCGATATCAAAAATGAGTAACGCGGTTATTAATGATAATACAAGCAGAATGACTAATCCAATCGCGAGTAATCTTAAATTCTTTTTATCCATTTGGTTTCTTCGCTATGCGTCAAATTCTACTTTAATCTATTTATTCTATTGTAGGCTTCGTTGATTAATTCAATAAATGCTTATTAACTTAGCGAGAAAAATTCAAAGTTTTTAATGTTAAAAACCCACCTCTTAGGTCCAAAACCATGTTAACATTAGCCAAACGTTCCCTTTTGGGATCCATTTGGGCACTTAGCTATTTTCTGCATTTTGTTTTTAACTCCAAAAGCGCTTGATTCGATAGACGAAAGAGAACAAACGATCTTTAGAAGCGAAAGAGGGCTATGTTGTTTTTACCTATTTGCGTTAAATTTTCTTTGTTGCCAAGTAAAACAACGCTGTTATTTTGAACATATATACGTGCATGTTAGCAACAATTAAATCTCTCATCATGCTGAATCACCATTAAAGAGGACGTTAACATGTCTGAGAATTTCGGTAAAAAATGGGAAACAAAAAGAGAGGAAGAATCCTTCAGTACCGCATTACACAATACGATCACGCCGCCGCCTCCACTAAAGACGGCTTTAGACTTAGCCGTAAGAAAACTTGACTTGCAAATCAACAAGTTAGACCAGGCCAATGAACGCTTCACAGAAAAAGACAAGACTCTATTCGCGAAATTAGTAAATGCTTACACTCAACATGACACAGCACACGCTAACATTTACGCCACCGAACTGGCTGAAGTACGCAAAATGTCAAAACTTATCATGAACGCAAGACTTGCACTAGACCAGGTATCGCTGCGCATAAGGACAGTAACCGAGCTTGGAGATGTCATTTCCGCACTAGGACCATGCATTGGAGTGCTACGCAGTGTCAGCACTGGTTTATGCGGTGTTTTGCCTGAAGCTGAAAACGAACTGAGCGACATCGGCAACATGCTAAGCGGTTTAATGTTTGAAGCCGGAACAAGCAGCGGCATGTCACTAAACTTCAACACCGTAAACGAAGACGCAGCAAAAATCCTTGACG
>Ga0187784_10004798_pt1 | contig 10952 bp, 13 predicted proteins | sample 1015_SJ02_MP15_2_FD_132964 | JGI IMG/M metagenome (GOLD analysis project Ga0187784, IMG submission 132964) | Tropical peat soil microbial communities from peatlands in Department of Meta, Colombia - 1015_SJ02_MP15_20_MG | ecosystem: Environmental > Terrestrial > Soil > Wetlands > Peat | place... | reverse complement strand
GCGGATGGGATGACTGAGGAGCTTATCTCGACCGTTTCCAGGATAGACGGCACCGAGGTAATCTCAAGGACCTCGGTCATGCAGTACAAGAAGGCTCCCAAGACGATCCGGGAGATTTCGAGGGAGCTGGACGCTGGGACGGTGCTAGAGGGGAGCGTCCGGAAGGCCGGAAACAGGCTCAGGGTCAATGTCCAGATGATTGACGCGGCCAGGGACAGGCACCTCTGGGCCCAGAGCTACGACAGAGACCTCGACGATGTCTTCGCCATTCAGAGCGACATTGCCGAGCAGGTGGCAGGGGCTCTCAGAGCGAGACTGCCCAAAGGGGGGCAAGCGTCGGTCGGGTCGACCGAGAATATGGACGCCTACACGACGTACCTCCGCGCCCTGCAATTGGCTCACGAAGGTCACGAGGAGAGCATGAGGAGAGCCATAGACATGCTGGAGTCAGTGATTGTGAAGGACCCGACCTTCGTCCGGGCTTACGCCGAGCTCGCCGAACTGTGGAGGCACGTGGCCGCGTTCGAAGACTACCCTTCTACTCTAAAGAAAGGGGAGGCGGCGGCCCTCAAGGCACTTGAGTTGGGGCCGGATACCGCAGAGGCACACGCTTCGATGGCGGCAATCCACATGGGGTTGGACAGATTCAAGGAAGCTCGCGAGGAGCTTGAGAAGGCTGTAGGGATCAATCCAAACCTGTCCGAGGTGCACCGTGTGCTCGGGGAGATCACGGGCGCCTTCGGCGAGTTCGGCCGGTCCCTCGAGCACTTCAAGAGGGCCGATGCCTTGGACCCGCTCGAGGCGATCAATGGAATACTCCTGGCCCAAGTCTTGAGGGTCACTGGGAAGGTAGACGAGGCTCTGGCAGTCCTTCGCAGACAAGAAGCGCTACACCCGACCATACCATTCATCTACGATGCCGAGTTTGCCTGTCTCATCCAATTGAAAGACTACTCCAGGGCAAACGAGTCCATAGAAACGGGCCTCAAATCGTGCCCTGACACCATAATGCTGAAGGCAGCCCGGGGAACCCTTTTCGCCCTTATGGGGAATCGGGCCGAAGCTGAAGAGATACTGAAGGAGATGATGCAGGAGAAAGGGAATGCCGTCCGGGCTGGTTCGAGACTGTCAATCCGTCTGGCCCTTGGAGACATGGACGAAGCATTTGCTGCCCTCGACGAGCAGGCCGAACTCCATTCCTGGTGGTTCTTGGTCAAGTACGACCCAATGTTCTCTAAGCTCTGGAGCGACCCACGTTTCCCGGAGTTCTGCAGGAAGGTAGGGCTCCTGACCTAGGAAGCAGGAGACACGAGAGAGGTGGGTGAGACCCCTGTCTTCACCGCTCTCCGCCAGACCATGTATGACAGCGGTGCACGGATCGCAGCCCAGATCGAAGGCAACACAAGCACATAGAGCATGAGCCTGAAGCTGAGAGCCAGGGTAATCCCGGAGGTTTCTACACCTAGAACCCCCCCATTGGTTGCATACCAGACGTAGACGACTGTGAGAAGTGCGACGGCCGAGATCATCGGGACCGCTACCGCCTTCCCCTGGAAGAAGGCGGCCCCCACCTCGAGTATGATGAACATTATCCCGAACTCGTATACGAAGGTGGGCACGGTGAGCGCGCTGTCGGGGACCTTGCCGGTGAGGAACATGCCGACATAGTAGGGAATCACTATCCAGAAGATGATGTTCACCACCAATGCCCAGATGGCGCTGGTTACCCTCTTTCGGGTCGTTATGGTCTGGCCGTACACGATTAGTCGCCTCCCGGTTTGACGAACCCGCCGAAGTTCGTCCCGACAGTGAGACCAACGAACGGCGCCATTGATATGGCAACCGTTCCATTGACTACCTGATTACCCGAGTCCTCGAACTGAGAAATGTCAAGGACTGTCATGGTGAACCGGAGCACTCCTTGCCCCCCCGGAGATACGTCGACGCTCGCGCGCTGGCACACGATGTTCGGTGTAGGATAGTCGCAGGTCAGGGTGACGTTAAGAGGGTAGAGGCCATTGTTCGGGACGGTGATGTTTATGGAAACAGTCTCCGTCGAGCCTCGGAGCACCGCAGCACCCACGGCCTGATGAGGGCCCCCCGCGAGTTCCGCCTTTACCGCAGTGTAATCTTCGTAACCAGAGTATGCTACTGTACCGATGACGAGCAACACCCCCAGTGCGATTGCAACTGTGACTCCCCTTAGGGCCCAGATACCCAACGGGGTCTTCCGCTTCACCTGCACGGCAAAAGTCGAAATCCCCAGTCGATATTTAACGGTGGCAGAGCCGGAATCTAGTATTCTCAGGGGTCAGGCCCGACTCTGACCACTGCCCTTCCTTTGCCCTGGTCGAACCATGCTCTGCCCATGGCTTCGGTGTTGTAGGCCGTTCCCACCCTTCCTTTCCTGTCAATGGTGATGACACCTGCTGTCCCGCGACCGCGCTCTCTCGAGATATTCCTGATGGCGGTAACTGCTGCGGCTGGGGCGTCCATTGCCTTCATGAGCTCGCAGGCCTTCATCGATAGGGCGCACCTTATGATTTCCTCCCCCATCCCCGTAGCACATGCCGCTCCTAGCCTGGAATCAGCAAAGACCCCCGCTCCCAGGATCGCCGAGTCGCCCACCCTCCCTGGGAGCTTCATCCACCTCCCCCCGGTGCTCACCGCTGCTGCAGGGACCCCGTCAGAGCCCATGGCCACCGCACCCACTGTGTCGCCGGTCCTGAATCTCCTTACCATCTGAAGCTTAGCCCTGCTCGTCCGCTCTCCCTTCATAACTTCGAACCGTGCCTTCGCAGCCTTTGACGGACGGACCCTCTCCACCCTGATTCCCGCCAGCCTGGCGTAGTCCTTGCACCGCTCACCAGCGATCAAAACGTGGTCAGTGTTCTCCATCACCCACCTCGCCAACAGGACGGGGTGACGGGTGCAAGTAACAGCTGCGACGCCTGCTCCCGCAAGGCCATCCCCTATCATGACGGCGGCGTCCTGCTCAACGTTTCCCTCAGCAGTGAGGCAGGATCCCTTTCCACAGTTGAACAGCCCGCTCTCTTCCATGAACTCCACCGCGGCCACGACGCCGTCAAGCCCGTTGCCTTTCTTCAGGGCTGACAGGCCGCAATCTAGGGCTTGGAGGAGGCCGCCATAGCGCCAGTCGTCCTTGCCATACCTGCCGCTCCCCGCACCTCCATGGACAATTATCGATGGGTTCAAGGCCGAAGGTGCCGACCGATTTGGGTGATATATTTAGAGCATTGAAAACACCCCGCGAGGAGGATGATAAGCGTCCCCAAAGGCGTGCTCCGGCTTGCCGCCCTGAAGATGCTGTCGGAGTCGTCTCTTTCCGGCACCGACCTCGCGCAGCAGATTAGGCGGGCCACGCAAGGGGAGTGGAACCCAGGTCCGGGCTCGATCTACTTGGTGCTCGGGGACCTCCTCAAGAAGGGTCTTATCACTGAACTGCCGAAACGGGAAGGAAACGTCAGAAGGTACATCATATCTGGAAAGGGGAAGGAGCAGCTCTCCCGTCTGGCGAAAGAGACAGAATCTGATGTATCGAGGCAGCTCCGACTACTCGCCGTATACTCCGAGCTCGCGGGGAGAATGGACCTGAAGGCCAAGGTCCTTTCTCTGGCCGACACCATCGGTGCAGGCAAAGGTTAACCGCCGACGCATCAGCGCCCGGCTACGATGACAGACAGGCCGGCGAGCGTCGAGCAGACCGGCATCGAGCACATCCCACTCGAGGAGAGGCACGGGTCCTCCGGACGGGTGTTCACCCTGTGGTTCGCTGCCAACCTGACTGTTGCCGACTACGTGATAGGCGTTCTCTGCGTTCAGGCTTTCGGCCTGACGGTCGCACAGTCAATCCCTGTACTCCTTGTGGGGAACCTGCTTGGTGGTGCGCTACTTGGGCTGTCTGCCGCCATGGGTCCGCGGCTGGGTTTCCCCCAGATGCTATCTTCGCGGAGTTCGTTCGGCAGGCGAGGGAATTACCTCTTTGGGGGCTTGAACTGGATAAGCACGGTTGGATGGTTCACCGTCAACACCATCCTGGGTGTAGAAGCTCTGCAAGCTGTCTTCCCAGGCATAAACTTCTACGCATCTGCCGCGGGCCTGGTGGCCCTGCAGGTGGTTGTCGCGGTCTACGGCCACGATTTCATCCACCTGTTCGAGAAGGCGATGTCGCTGGTTCTGGGGGTCCTTTTCCTCGGCGTGTTCGCGCTCACCCTCCCCAAGCTGGGGGCGGCCTTCTCCTTCGTGCCTACCGGGGGTTCATCAGGCATACCCGCGTTAGGCCCGCTTGGGGTGGTGCTCGCTGCCTCCTTCTCGTACCTCATGAGCTGGTCGCCATACGCTTCAGATTACAGCAGGTACCTCCCGGCGAATATTTCCGGGAAGCGGGTCGCACTATTCGCCCTTGCTGGGGGAGCCGCTGCATCATTCGCCATAGAAGTGATCGGGGCGCTGGTGGGCAGCCTCACTCCTGGCGCCGGATTCTTCTCTGGTCTCTACCACTTCGCGGGGACGTTCGGCCCGCTCGCCATAGTGGCTATCATCCTTGGGGCCATGGCGGCAAACGCCCTGAACATCTACACAAACGCGCTGTCGGCTCTCGTACTCGACATCAGGGCTAAACGCTGGCTGATGGTCGTCGTCGGGGGTCTTGTCGGCCTCGCGCTGTCTTTCGCGGGTCAAGCCAACTTCGTTCTCAACTATCAGGACTTCCTTTTCTTGCTCGATTACTGGATAACGCCTTGGCTGGGGATAGTGCTCGTGGACTACTTCGTGTCCAAGCGAACCACCGTGGATAGCTCTGAGAGGCCTCCTCTGTGGGACGGCAGGGCGCTCGCAATCTATGTGGTCGCTGTGCTCGTTTCTGTCCCTTTCATGGTACCGCTTGACCCGATAAATGGGCAGCCCCTAGGTTCTCCCTTCGGAGTCCTTGCCTCAGTCTTCGGAGGGGCTGACTTCAGCTACTTCATCTCGTTCGGGGTGGCTGTGGCCCTGACTTACATCCTTAGGAAAAGGTAGTCGCTGGCGAGAAGGCCTGGCCCACGGGGGCTAAGGTCAGATTTTTATCCCGTCATTGACATGCTCGTTACCGTGTCCGCGGAGACCAAATTCAAAGTGAACATCTACCCGTCCCCCAAGCCCAAGAAGGTCCCGAAGGCGGTTTCAGACGAGCTGAAGGGGGCGGCGAGCGGGAAAGCGATAGCGAGAATGAAGAAAGAAAGCGTCAACTGCCCCGTGGTGAATAAGGAGGTGGCGTTCTTGGTGTGCTTCGCCTGTCCTTCGTTCTTGCGGAGGGTTACGGGAGTTGTGGACTGTGCTGGAGGGCAGGGCCCGCCCCGAGAATGGCTCCTGGGCTGAACAACTTGCGCTCCCCTAGCAGAGTCTGAACGACACTCTTCGGAGGCAGTAGTCGAGCTCAAACCGGAAACGGGAGAGAAACTGCGTCCCGACTAGGACTTCGCCAAGCCCTGAAATTGTCTCGACGGGGCCGTCGATTTCGACTCCCGAGCCAGCAACTATGACCGACCCTTGACCAACCTCGCTTCTCAGCTCGGAGCCATCAGCCAGCCTCACGACCCTTTTCGAAGTTGAGAGACTAGGCATCGAAAGGGAAGCGAATACTGCTCTGGGTACTGCGATGAAGCCCTGGTACCCCGTGTCAACAATGCCAGCGATGACGCCTTCTCGCGGATATCTCCTGTCGAGTAGGTGGTTCTCCAGCCTTAGTCGCAAGACAGGAGTATGACCGAGCAGGCTGCTCAACCTGCGGGTCCTCGAAGGCCAGTTCTGACCAGAGGCTCCAAGGGGGCGGAGCTCTCGATGACGAAGTCTCTCGGATCAAGTTTGCGTCTCTTAAGCTCGTCCGCAAGCTCCCTCAGGGTGGTTGCGCTCGCCATCACCTTGCCGTCCTTGGTGGCACGGAACTGATGGGGAGGCGCGGTTTCGATGTCGCTGAGGTGTTCGTTAATGGCTGCGTCCACCAACTCCGATATCGCACCCTTGCGACCTTTTCCGACCACCGCCGCGGCCCTCCTCAGCCGCTTCACCGTGTCTTCGGGGAGAGAGAAAGTTACATTAACCAACATACATTAGCAATATTATCGCAATATATAAGACGCGCGGAGAACAATTGGGAGACGGGCGTAGAGCAGATTGCTCATCCCTTCCAGAGGCCTACTGCCAGGCCGATTATGAAAGTCAGCGAGGAGTAGGGGAGGTACCCTGCCACCCGCTGGGCGTAGGTGACCAGGTCGGGGCCGGATTTCACCACTGACAAAAGCGGCTGAAGGACTTGGTTGGGGGAGATTATCCCAGCGGCGATCAGCAGAACGATGATGACAGCGATGGCTATTCCTATTTTCAGAGCGCTCCTTATGATTACGCCCACGATGAAGCCGAGGATGAGAGGAAGTATGGATGCCACTAAGAAGGTGGTTGACAGGTCCGGAACTGCAATACTAACCACGGTGTTTCTTCGTCTGTCCGCTTTATGAACATATGCTTTGCTGACCCTTGGGAAGAACCGGTCGAAGCCTGTCCCAGCTCAGGGGCTTCGGTGAGGATTACACTTCTGTTAGCAGCCCGCGATTCCTAATGCCCTATCAACACGCGGAGCCAGTCGGGGAGAAACCCCTTGTAGGGGAAGTAGATGAAGAAGAACACGAACGCCATTCCCACGTACAAATACATCAACCAGCGTGGGAACCAGCTTCTGGTAACCCAGTAGCTGGCGCCCATTGCCACGGCAGGCACTGCGGGGAGGAAATAGAATGGGTAGGTGACCCTCCCTGCGAGGAAGAGGACGATATAGGGCACATAGGACCACAGGAAAAAAATCAGCGCAAAGGCCCCGAATTTCAGTTCCCCGGGTAGGGAGGCAGGATTGCTCTTTACATTTTCAAGCCCAAATTCCTCGAGTGTGGGCTGGCCCCGCCGGTAGTAGCGATAGACGGCATAGGCCACGAGCGGGATCCATATGTAGATGGTCCATGTCTCCAGGAAGTTGGTCACTCCATAGTACGCAATGGAGACATAGCTGTAAGCGCCTCCCTGGCAGACATTGTTGACCGACCTGGGACAGACCGATACAACGGTACGCAGATAAGCGACAGGGCTGTAGTATGTAATCCAATTTAATGGAGTGATGTAGGTCCCCAGGTTCGTGTCCTTCCACCCGCAAGCCCAGGGGCATCCGGCGTTGAGGCTCGAGCCATAGCAGAGCATGTACCCGATCTGCTGGACGAACGAGCTCCCGATCATGGGACAGCTTGTCGTCCCTGGAAGTGAAGGGGAGAGGCCCACCGAGTCGTAGGCCTGCACTCCCAAGATGAAGATGACCCCCACAACGACGGCCACCTTCAGGACTGAGACAGTCCTGCGCCTGAGCTTCTCGTCCTCGAAAAGCAGGATGTAGGTAAGAAGCGCCAGCACTATGAAGACGGCCGTCTCCTTTGCCAGGCCGGCGAGACCGAGGAGGACGCCTGCAATCACGTACTTGTCAAACTTCCACACCCTTAGCCCTGCGAAGTATGCGAAGAAAGCAGCGAGCCCGAAGAAAATCTCAGGGACGTCGAGGAGCGCTGCGCTGGACTGGGAGAAGAACATCACGTCCGCCGCAAGCAGCAATGCCGAAAGGTACGCCAACTTCTTGTTCCCGGATAGCTTCCAAGCAATCCCGAAGAGTAGAGGGATGCTGAGCGTGCCGAGAAGCGCCGGGGCGAACCTCCATCCGACAACGTTGAACTCACCGAAGATTGCCATCCCTCCTGCTATGAGCGCAGGGACGAGAGGAGGGTGCTCAGGGTGGCAGTCCGTTGGCGCGTTCACCCCCGTGGAGCAGTGCTGGCCGTTGAGAAACGCCATTCCCTCGGGGACATAGAAGATCTCGTCCATAATGCAGCCATACTCCGTACCCGAGGTACTGTAGCAGTTGAGAGACTGGTAACTTACGGTGAGATTGGACACCGGACCGCTGACGACCCAGGTCCCGGCGACCGATTGTCCCGGTTGGAGGGGAGAGGCAAAGGTCGGATCCGGTGTGAATCCCGGCCCTGATACCTGGGCAGGTGCTGTCAGTAGGACGTCAGCGATTGCGTCCGAGCCGGACGCAGTGATTGTGACTGTCAGGTTCTGGCCAGATATCGTGGAGTTCACCGTCAGGAGCGGGGTGCTCCCATCGCCTTTGTCGCTGGAGACCAACTGGGTGCCGACCGCCCCGGTTACCGGCGCCCTCAGGTCGCTCGCAGGGGGGTTCCCGATGACGTACGCATGCGAGAGCCCGACCGCGAGTGTTATTGCGACGAGGAAGACGATGGCCCATCTGTGCTGGGGGTAGGTCCTCCAGGAGTATAGCAGCCCAACCCCCAGCCCTCCCAGGCCCAGCACGAGCAGGGCCGCCGCCAATATTCCGGCTAGAGGGACCAGGCTTTGGACAGAACTGGCGGCGTGAGCGTACACAACAGCAACGAGGAGCCCAAGATCACCAAACACGGCTATGAGGAGAAACCTCAGCGTTCGACGTAATCCCTTCGACGTCGACACATGCTCCTCCAACTGCATGAACCCAGTCCCTCGAGACGATTTATAAAAGATAGAATCTGATAATTAAGGCCTGAGGAGCGAGCCTGGACCCAGTCCCCTGACGAATCCGAAGGCTTCACGCAGGGATGCTCTTTCGACGACCAAAGTCTCGTTGATTCCAATCTTCTTGCTCCAGAACTCTTCCAGAATCGCCTTCTTCACGACCGTCCACCCAACCTCTCCGAGGAGCTCAGTAAGCGCCCTCTCGAGCTTCGACGGATCCCTGCTCGCGGACTCGAGTGTGACTCCATACTTGTTTGTCAGGTAGAACATGACGGTGCGCTTTCCGTTCTCGCTGAAGATTCCTGTAAGGGCCCTGTCAAGTCTCTCGACTATCTCCTCTGTATCCGCGTGGGCCGGAGGATCCGGCTTCTCACGAATCCCGAACAAGGTCAGTTACAGATTCTCAAAAACGGGCTAAAAAGTGGTTATGGAGTTCGGATATGGACTAGGCTAGGTCGGTGCTAGTTACGCCCTGGCTTAGTTCTCTCGTCTTCTCCTCTTCGGCTCGAAAGACTTCCGCCTGAGATATTCTTGCACCGCCTGATTGAGGAGTTCCTGGAGTGTGATCTCTTCGTCGATGGCGCGTTTCTTCGCCCTCTTCCAGAGATCCTCGTCAACCTTCAGCGAGGTAACGATGAATGACCCTGCCATGGCGCTTCCTATCATGATAGTGGTATTTAGGTGATGGTAGCCGTGGGACTAGCATAACCAAAGAAAGTAGTATTCACAGAAATAGAGCCAGAATCAGTAATGCATATATAGAGCGGACGGGCGGTTTTGCTCAAGATGTCCATAACAGAGTCCTACGTCTCTGTTCAGACGGAGAACGCGGGGTCGAAGAAGACTCCGGCTCGCAGGTCTGAACTGGAGATAAAGATGGACGTACTGCAGGTGGTGTCGCAGGGCATTGACAGGCCAACCCAGATCATGTACAAGGCGAACCTATCTTGGATGGCGCTACAGGAGAACCTGAAATCCCTTGTTGCCCGCTCGTTCCTCAGGGAGGAAAACCTCGGGCCGAGGCGCAGGTACGAGCTGACTCAAAGGGGTTACGACATACTGCGCACCTTCCGGACGGTCCTCGAGTCGATGGGGGCCGCTCCAGTGGTGGAGAAACAAATCTCATTCTGAGCGAAGAAAGCGAAATAACGAAGTCCGCTCGGAATGACTTCTGCGTTTTTTCTTAGTATATACTGAACAGGTCCTTGTCATCCCCCCTTAAGTTTAAGTAAGTTTCATGAACCCGCCGGCTCTCGGATGGGCGACCGGAACAAGGACGTGATGGTCTTCCGATATGATCCGAAGAAGAAGTACTTTATCGTGTCCGTGCACCTCGAGAACAAACCTGGTGCCCTCGGGAACCTGGCAAATCTTCTTGGCATTCGTGGAATCAACATTCTCGAGGGATTCTTTGGCGGAATGACATACAACCCGAAGGCAAACGTCAGTTTCTTCATAGAGAGCAATGATCGGCAAATCGACGAAGGGTGGATCAAGGACTTCCTGCAATCCTCCGTTTATGTCTCTGACGTCCAAATCAGGGGACCCGTTGAAGGGTTTTTGTCCGACTCCCTTAACTTTCCGATGACCTGGAACAACGGGGATAGGGCGGTCCTGATGCGAGTCGAGGGGCTGAGGGTGATGCTGGACTCGGTGAAGTCCGCCTACGGCGATACTGGCGAGGCAGAGATCTATCGCATGGGGTTCAGCTATGGCAGGGCCGCCTGGGAGAATCTGATGGGGATACATCGCCCCAAGACGAAGGAGGGCTTGGCTGAAATGCTGAAAATCTATGTCGCCACTGGTTGGGGAATGTTTGAGCTCCTAGAGCTAAACCCGACCCGCCTGCATGCCCGGGTCAAGTTGCAAGACGGTTTCGAATCGGAGGGCCTATCCACCGGCAAGCCTGAATGCTACTTCATAGGCGGACACCTTGCCGGAGCCCTGTCCTCTTACTTTGGAGCCGACGTAAAGGTCCACGAGACAAAGTGCGTCTCCAAAGGGGACTCCGACTGCGAGTTCGAAGTGTCTGCCTGACCTATGCTCTCTTCTGGATCGTGAAACGCCCCTCCTGGAAGAGGAGTATGTTGCTGTAGAGGCTCTTTACGACATTTACCTCCCTCTCGGAGTGCGCCCCGGCGGTCATCAGGAAGACAGCGGTGACCCCGTGTTTGCTCATCATTTCGTTCGCCTGCTTGAGGAACTTGTAAGTAACCTCCAGCCCGGAGATTAGTATCAGGTCGGAGACGCTGTCGAACAGGACCCCGAATTTCAGGTCGGGGTTCGTCGAAATGGCCTTGTCCAGGACGTTAAGGAGGACAGACTGGTCGGTAGCGGGTACGAGGATTTCG
>Ga0187784_10004797_pt1 | contig 10952 bp, 12 predicted proteins | sample 1015_SJ02_MP15_2_FD_132964 | JGI IMG/M metagenome (GOLD analysis project Ga0187784, IMG submission 132964) | Tropical peat soil microbial communities from peatlands in Department of Meta, Colombia - 1015_SJ02_MP15_20_MG | ecosystem: Environmental > Terrestrial > Soil > Wetlands > Peat | place... | reverse complement strand
GCTCGGACCCGGGAATCGTCCGTGTAGCCGAACCGAATCAAGGCCCGCGCCATGTTCGCGGCGACGCAGTAGTGCTGGTTCCCTTTCGAGTTCCCTCCGACCCCGCCGTTCTTCGCGGCCATCCGCTCCATCCAGTATTCGCAGGCGTCCTCTACGGCCGGATGCTCCCGGGTGACGCCGAGGTCCGAGAGGATGAGCATCATCCAGTTCGTCGAGACGTACTTGGGCCGGTACGGGCTCGTTCCGTCCGACCAGCCCGCGCCCGGGGTCCGCCGGGCAAGGATTTCCGCCGGCCAGCCGACGGAAGCGGCCTGGTTCCGGGCGGCCCGGACCTCGGCGTCCGATGAGGGGCGGCCCAGTAGCTCGGTCAGGGTGCGCAACCGGATTCCCGGCTGGTCCTCTTCGAGCAGCCAGGCGATCGCCGGTCCGTAGGCGTACGTCGTGGGGGATGTTCGAGAGCGGGCCGAGGCCCCGTCCGTCCTTCGCCTCGGGAGACCCGGGGGGGTCCGGACCCGCCTCGACATGACCGTCGGAACGGTGGCGTCCTCAAAAAGAGGGACGCCTAGGGATCGTGAAACAGTTCACGGTGGCGGAGGTCGGTCCGCCGGGATTCCTTCTCCGTTCGCGAGGTGGGAGGCGAGGGCGAAGTACGCCTCCGGAGGCAGCTCCTCGGGTCGCCGATGCGCCCAATCGGCCGGCCAGGCGGCCCGATGGGTCACCTCGTCCATCCTCGCCCGCTCCGGCACGACGCGGGGAAGAAGGTTCGCGAGCTGTTTGCGGCGCGACGAGAAAAGCCGCCGGAGCATCTCTTCGAAGGCGGGGACGGACGGCACGGGAAGGGGACCCGGCCGGGCCTCGTGCACGGCGATCCGGCTCGCCACTTCGGGCCGCGGCGTGAACGCGTCGGGCCCGACGGTGCGGAACAGCTCGAGCGTTCCGTAGAGCTGCGCGATGATCGAAAGCCGTCCGTACGTCTTCGAGCCCGGTCCGGCCGCCAGACGCTCGGCCACCTCCCGCTGGACCAGGACGACGACCCGCGGGACCCGGGCCGCCAAGAGGCGGAGCAGGATCGGCGTGGCCACCGAGTACGGCAGGTTCCCGACGACCGCCTCCGCCGGTGGAAGTGGGACGGTGAGCGCGTCACCGGTCACGAGCCGAATCCGAGCGCCGAACGTCGTCGCGAGGAACCGGGCGAGTCTCCGGTCCCGTTCGATCACCGTGAGCGGTCCGATCCCGCGACGCAAGAGGGCCGCCGTGAGGACCCCGAGGCCCCCGCCCACCTCGACGACCGGGTGGCCGGGACCGAGCTCGACGAGCGCGGCTTCGGCGTCGGCGACGAACGGGTCGGTGAGGAACGACTGGCCCCACTCGCGGGACGGTCGCACGCCGAGGACCTCGAGCGTCGCACGCACCTCGGCAGAGGTCTCGGGGACCGGCGGGACGTCCGCGTCCCGCGCCGCGGGGCTACGGCGCGACGAAGAGGCGGTATTTGTCTTCGACACCGCTCAATTCCTGCTCGATCCGGCCGACGATGAGCCGCTCCGGGTTCTTCAGGTGGACCCGGGTCTCGATCTCCTCGAAGCTCGCGAACGGCGCGCTCTTCCGTTCGTCCACGATCTGCTGCATCGTCTTCTTGCCGATCCCGGGCAGGAGTTCGAGCAGGTGGAACCGACGCGACACGGCCGGCGCCTCGTTGAAGAACCGCAGGAAGCGCGCGCTGTGGCGCTGCACGATCCCCTCGAGGGCGCTCGTGAGCTCCGTTCGCCCGGCGACCGTCAGCTCGTCGTAGCCGATCCGGCGGCGGACGTGGTCGATCGGGGACGGCACGTCCTTGGTCGGGACGAGCGGCACCCGCGTCCCGGCGGTGAGGGCCGCGGACGGCCGGGGGACGAGCTCGAACAGCTTCAGCTCGTCCTCGCCGATGGCGAGGGCGAGCGGCTCGCGGTGGAAGCCGCGCTCCGTCTGCCGACCGTTCGGCAGGTAGTCGAGGATGACCGCGAAGTTCTCCACACCGGATCCCCCCCGTTCATCGGTGCTGCGCCACGATCTCGAGGAGCTTCGTGACCTGCTCTTCGTCGAGGGCCACCCGTTCCTTCGAGAACAAGAGGCGGATCTCCTCCGGGTACCGGGGGAGGACGTCCGCGATCTTGACCGCGATGTTCGCATCGACGTAGGGGAGCGTGCGCAGCTCCGCGAGGAGCTTCGCGGTCTGTTCGCTGGTGAGGCGCGCGAACTGCTCCGCGTGCTGGTGGGCAAGACCCGCCTCGCGCGGCAGCGTCCGGTGCCCGGCCTCCTCGGTCAGGAGGTCCTTCACCTTCGAGAGCGGGACGGGCTCAGGCATCGGCCCTCCCTCCCTCGGCGGGGAGGAGATGAATTGGGTTCGCCACGAGCTCCTTGCGCTTGCCGCCGTCGAGGAACTCGACGCGGTACGCCCGGCCGCTCTTCGCGATGACGGTGCAGGTGCGTCCCTGGTAGCGGGGGTGGGGTTGGCCGTGCGGGTCGGACGCTTCGATCCGGACGATGACGCGGTCGCCGACCGCGAACTCCCGCAGGAACCGGCTCACGGGCGGGAGCCCGCGCTCGCGGACCTCCTTCGTGAACGTCCCGCGCGAGCGGGACCGGAACCCTTTCGAGCTCTTGACCATCGTTCAACCCTCCGTGTCGTGGATCTCCAGCACGTCGAGGTACTCCACCTTCAGCGGTACCCCGAGAAGGGACGCAAGGCTCGGCACGGTGCGTCCGTCATCTCCTTCCACCCACTCCTTGACGTACGTGCCGGCTTCGGTCCTGAGTTCGAGCGTCAACCGCCCCTCGGACGCCTCGACGACGCGCGCAGCGACGACCCGACGCGTGCGAACGCGGTCGGACCGTCGATGAGCGACGCGCTTCGGCGTGCGCTGAGCGATCGCTTGCGAGAGCGCGAGCTCGAGCGCCTCATTAACTTTTGCCACCGGTACAACGCCCGTCACCCCGACGCGGTAGCTCTTCTCCGGGCTCGCCTCCTTCACTCGGACGACCTCGAGCGCGTCGCACGGCCGTAGGTCGTCCACCTCCACCCGTCCGGCCGCGTCGCGGGCGACCTCCGAAGCGAGGGCGGCGAGGTCGAACGTGCGCGAGCGGGGGTGGAGGAGCTCGAGGACGAACGGGCGACCCCGACCGAGCATGCGCGCGTCGATGTCCTCGCGTCCCATCCCGTGGAACCGAGTCCCGTCGGCGCCGGTCGCCCGGAGGAACGGCGCGGCGATGATCTCCTCGACGCTGGTGGCGTACGTCTTCCCCGTCCCGCCGCAGGTGGTGCAGCCACGACCCCGGCAGCGTCGACACGGCCACCGGGTCTGGGGCAGGGTCCGGTCGAGCTTGCGGTACCGGCCGCGCACGTAGACGGGGAGCACGGTGAGCTCCACCCGACCGACCGGTAGGTCCGCGAGGAAAACGACGTCCGGGTCCTGCGTGACGCCTTCCGCTCCGCTCGCCGCCGCGAGCTTCTTGCCGAGCTCCCGGTTGAACGCCGACCGGACGCTCTCGCCCCACTCGGTGCCGACCTGGATCCAGAGCGACTCCTCCCGGGCGAGCCGTTCGGGGTCCCAGCGCGAGCCGCAGGTAAACCGGTGCCACTCGAAGCCTTCCACGGCCCGGATCGCCCGTTCGACCCACGTCACAAGGCGCGCAAAAGTGCCCCCGCAGATCGGGCAGTCGGCCGCCTCCGGGAGGGGGCCCCCGCCGAGAAGGTCGGTGAGCCGCCGGGCCCGCTCGGGGTTCGTGAGCCCGTGGCCGAGACGGCCGAACACCCGCCCGAAGCATTCGGGGCAGAGTCCGAGCCCAGCGGCTCGGCGCGCGCTCTCGAGCGCCGCTCCGCTCGGTTCGAAGGTAGGGGGGTCGGCCACTCCCCTCGGACCGGTGGCCCCCACAAAAGTTCGCCGGGAGTCGATGCCGGTGCCCGCGGGTCTTTATCTCCCCGCGTATCGTGACCGACGCGGCTCATGTCCTCGATCACCGAGGCAGAACTTACCCAGGCGATCGAACGGACGCTCGTGGCCCACGGCAAGATGCCGCCCCAGGAGGCCCGGCCGGTGGCCCGGATGGTGCTCGGCTACTTCGGGGCCGACGATACGGTGCTCGACAACAAGCTGTCGAGCGACGACCGGGACCGGTTCTACCAGCTCGAGGAGGAGGGGCTCCTCACGAGCGAGGAGGAGGACGCGACCGTCTCGCGCGGGAAGACCTGGAGGATCCACTACTGGCTCCTCAAGAAGGCTCGCATCCGCGACGTCGGCCAGGGCGGGGAAGCTCCTCCCACGGACGAGGCGGAACGGGTCTACCGCTCGATCGGCGAGGCGGACTGGACCCGAACCGAGAACGCGAAGAGCCCTCCGGGCGCCTGAGCGGGCCACCGGAGCCGGCGTTCGCCTATCGTCGGCCGCCTATCGGCGACCGGACGTGCCGGGCTTCATGGGAGGGTTGTACGCCACCGTGTTGCCGAGCAGACCGGGGTAATCGGACGCCTGGATGATCGACCGGACATGCTCGATCGCCCAGACGGCGAAGAAGATCGCGGCGAACAGCGCGATGTACGCTCCCGCGTCCACGGCAAACCCGGGGAAACCGAGGAGCCCGAGGAGGATCGAGAGCGAGGCGAGGGCGTTGAAACTGGCGTGCATCCCGACGGCCACGAGATAGTAGGAACCGGTGCCCGGGCCCGGTTGGTGGAACCGGGACCGGGCATAGCCGTACCCGAACATTCCGGTCGAGCTTCCGTGCAGGAGGACGCTCGAGACCGACCGGATCAGAATCAGCACGAGGCCGGCGGCGAGGCCCCCGACCAGGTACGCGCCGAGGCCGTAGAGGAACGTCTCGAAGAACCCAAAGCCGAGACCGACCGACGCGCCGAACACCGGGCCGTCGGCGAGCTGGCGGAACCGCGTGCGGAAGGCGACGACGCCCGAGCCTTTCAGTCCCTCCTCGACGAACGGCGCGATCACGAGGACGAGGAAGAACACCCCCGCGTTCGAATTGCCGTTGAGGAAGACGAACTCCGGGGCCGGATACCGCAGGCTCACCGCGGTCCCGACCGAGACGATCACGACCTCGAGAATCGCCGCGACGATCGTCGCGAACAGCGCGCCGTAGGTGAACGCGCGCAGGAGGGTTCCCCAACTTTCCTGGCCGTACCGTTCCGTGCCGCGGATCCAGCCGAGGTAGACCAGCGCGGGGATGAACGCGACGAGGACGAGGATGGCGAGGTCCCAGAGGCTCCCGAGGTCGGTCATCGCGTCCCCGGCTTACCGGAAGGGTACAGGTAGAAACCTTCACCCGTTTTTCGGCCCAGCTTCTTCGCCGCGACCATCGTGCGAAGGAGCGGACACGCCCGGTACCGGCTGTCCCGGAAGCCGTCCCAGAGGACGTCGAGGATCGCGACGGCGGTGTCGATCCCGATGAGGTCGATGAGCTCGAATGGACCCATCGGGTGATGGAAGCCGAGCTTGTAGGAGGTGTCGATGTCCTCCTTCGTCGCGACCCCCTCGTAGAGCATCCAGGCCGCCTCGTTCACGAGGACGGCCACCGCGCGCGTGGTCACGAACCCCGGGGTGTCGCGCGAGGTCACGACCGTCTTCCCGAGGCTCAGCGCGAAGGCGCGCGCGGCCTCGAGGCGGTCCGCCCGGGTGGTGTGGCCCGGGATCAGCTCAACGAGCGGCATCTGGAGGACCGGGTTGAAGAAGTGGATCCCCACGAGACGGCCGGGGTCCTTGAGCTCCTGGGCGATCGAGGTGATCGGGAGCGACGAGGTGTTCGTGGCGAGCAGGGCGTCCGGGTGGGTCGCGGGCTCGAGCTCCGCGAAGAGCTTCCGCTTCAGCGCGAGGTCTTCGGGCGCGGCCTCGATCACCACCTGAGCGGAATCGGCGCGCCGAAAGCCGATGGCGAAGTCGATGCGGGCGAGCGCCGTCTCCCGGTCGCCCGGGCCGACCGTGCCACGCTTCACCGCGTGGTCGAGCGCCCGGGCCGCGTTCGCGAGCCCCTTGCGGGCGAACTCCTCGTTCACGTCCTCGAGGGTAACAGGGTACCCGGCGAGCGCGCACTGGGCGGCGATACCGCTCCCCATGATGCCCGCCCCGACGACGAACACCCGCTTCGCGACCGACGAGCGCGGGTCGCTCCCCGCAACGATCGCCTCCGGCTCGGCGCCGCTCATCCGACCTCCGTGGCGGGCAACGTCGCCCGGGCGAGTTCGAGGTATTCGCATGCCCGACACAGTTCGCTCGCGGACGGCTCTCCGCAGGCGCGGCAGCGGTTCGGGGCGCCGAGAGCGCCGCCGCCTTCGAGGAACTGCGTGACCAGCCGCTCGTGGGTGCGGAGGAGCGACTGGCGCGTCCCGGGCTGGGCCTCCTCGAGCTGCCAGACCACCTCCCGGAAGAGGTTCCGGGCGGCGCGAGCGGCGTACGGGCACTCGCCGTGGTCGAACGGGATCCCCCGCAGGCGCGCGTAGAGATAGACCTCCCGCTCGGGCACGAGCGCGAGCGGAGCGACCCGAGGAACGAGGCCGGGTTGTCGAACCCGATGCGGGGCCATCCGAACGAGCCGGTCGAGGTCCCCGTGCACGAGGTTCATGAGCACCGTCTGGGCGAGGTCGTCGAGGTTGAAGCCGAGGACGATAGCGTCCGCGTCGACCTCCCGGGCCGCCCGATTGAGCAACCGCCGCCGCCACACCCCGCAATACGAGCACGGAACGGTCCCCGGGACATCGGCGACGGTGCGGTCGACCGTCGTGCCGATCTCCGTGCTCGCCGTCACGACCCGGTGCTCGACCCCGAGGGAGTCCGTGAGTTCGCGGGCCGCCCTCAAGGTCGCCGAACGGTAACCGGCGATCCCTTCGTCCACGCTGACCGCCACCAACCGCACGGTCGGTCGGCGGTGGAAGTACCGATGGGCGAGGAAGAGGGCGGCTCCGCTGTCCTTGCCGCCCGAAAGGGCGACCGCGACCGTCCCCCGCGCGAACCGGGGGAGCTGACGATGCATTTCGCGCCGGACCCGCTCCTCGACGGAGTCCCGGAAGTGCATCGCGCACAGATGGAGACCCCGGTACGGCTGGTCGATGACCGCATCGGCCTCGCACGTCGAGCAGCGCACGCCGGACGCCACGGTCCGAGTCTATTTGAGCGACGAGCGGAAGGGAGGCTTCCACTGCGCGCATACGATTATTAGGGAAAATCCGGCCAGCTCACGGGCGATGGCAACTTCCGCGTCGATGCCGCGCCCGACGCCCGGGCCGCGACGCGGGCCTTCGGGCCCCCGTTCTACGTCAGGGCCGGCCGGTTTCGACGTCCTCGAGTTGGTCGGCCGGTTCCAGCGTATGCTCCAGGCGCAGGAACGAAGTCCCTGTACGGTGAAGCAATACGGCCACATCGCCCGAATGTTCCTGCAATTCGCTCAGAAGCCGCTCGACGAGGTCACGCTCCATGACCTCGAGGCGTTCCGGGAGTATCTCGTGCTCCAGCGGCACTACTCCAAGAACTCGATCTACACCACCGTCCGCGGCCTCACCTGCCTCTTCCGCAGCTACGGGTTCGCGATCGCCGACCAGCTCGAGGCGCCCCGCCGCCCCGAGCGCCTCCCCCGGTACCTGACCGAGGAGGAGATGCACCGTCTCCTCGAGGTGGTGAAGGAGTCGCCCCGCGACAGCGCGATCGTCCACGTGCTCGCCTTCTGCGGCCTCCGGGTGAGCGAACTTGCCCACCTTCACATCGAGGACCTCGAGTTCGAGCGGAACGTCCTGCACGTCCGCTCGGGTAAGGGCGACAAGGACCGGGAGGTCGTCCTCGAGGACCGTACCCGGGCCGCGATCGACCGCTACCTCACCGACCGGACCCTCGCCGGCGAATCCAACGGGCGCCTCTTCCCGATCGGTCCCGTGACGATCGAGCGGATCGTTCGGCGGGCGGCCCAGTCGGCCGGGATCCCTCGACGGGTGACCCCGCACATGCTGCGGCACACGCTCGCGACGGCCCTTCTCTCCCGGGGCTGCGACATCCGGTTCATCCAGAAGCTGCTCGGTCATGCCTCGGTTGCAACGACCCAGATCTACACCCACGTCGACACCCAGGCCCTCCAGAGCGCCTATCAGCGGGCGAAGCCGCACTATTAACCGCCGGGGAGGCTCGGGGCGCTCGTGGCCGACGACCACGCGGACGTGCTCGTCTTCGGTGCCGGAATCGCGGGCTGCGCGCTCGCCTTCCACCTCGCACGACGCTCGGTCGGCCCGGTGGTGGTCTACGACCCCCAGACACCGGGCGCGGGGGCGACCGGAAGGGCGGCCGGGATCGTCACCGAGCAACTGTGGGACCCTTGGGACGTCGAGGTCGTCCGAGAGTCGAAGGAAGAGTACGCCGAGCTCGCCGAGCACTACGACCCGTCGGCCTACACGGTGAACGGCTTCGCCCGATGGACGCGCAACCGGGAGGCCCTCTCCGTCCTCGAGTCGGCGGTCGAGCGGCTTCGTTCCTGGTCCGTGCCGGTGGCCTCACTCGACCTCGCCTCCCTCGCCGAGAAAGTCCCGTGGGGGCGGTTCGATGGGGTCCTCGGCGCGATCTGGAGTCCGAACGACGCGGTCGTGACGCCGAGCCGGATGGGAGAGCTCTACGGCGAACGCGCCCGGGAGCTCGGTGTCGACTTCTTCCTGGGCACGGCGGCGAGCCGCTTCGCGCGGGAAGGCGACCGCTGGGAGCTCACCGTGGCCGGGCAGACCACACGGGCGCGCCGCGCCGTCGTCGCCGCGGGCGCGTGGTCGAAGAAGCTGTTCGCTTCGGTCGGCCACCCGCTTCCGCTCGCCCCGTACCGCACCCAGGCGGCCGTTCTGAGGCCTTCCAAGGAGGACCGACGACTGTTCCCTTCGGTCCACGATATCGACCTCGATGTCTACGTCCGCCCGGAGGAGAACGGGCGGATTATGGCCGGGGACGGCACCGAGCTCGTCGAGGTGGACCCGGACCGGTATCCGACCGGCGGTGACGAGAAGTTCGTGGCCCATATCGCCGAGAGCTTTGCCGCCCGCTGGCCTGGCTGGGCGGACGCCGAGCTCGTCCGAGCCTGGGCCGGGGTCTGCGTGGCCACCCCGGACCGCCGGCCGCTCGTCGGCCCCGTCCCGGGGGCCCCCGGGCTATTCGCCCTGACCGGCTTCAACGGCTTCGGGGTGATGCGTGCGGGCGGTGCGGCGGCCCGGCTCGCAGGAGCTCTCGCGGTGGGCGAGGGGCCGAACCACGAGCTCGACAAGATCCGCGCGGTCCTTCCCGACCGATTCGCGGGCCCGCCGAGACCCTTCCCGATCCGCCCCGGATTTACGCTCGAGGCCGGCGCCGATCCGAGGTTCTAGGCCCCGTCACTCCGGCGACCGAAGCCGGGCCAGCTTCTCGAGGAATTCGACCCCTTCGCCGCTCGGCATCGACTTTCCATCCTCCCGGGTCAGCGGAAGCCCGGCCTCCTCGCACGCCGCCTCGGGAGTCTTGCCGGCCAACAACGCCCGGACGGCGACCTGCTCACGGCGGCTCAATGCGATGGATGAAAGCGTGAACTCCTCGAACGCCTCATAGGCGACGGGGGCCACAAGTCGGGCGACCTTGGCGATCTCGGCGGCGTACAGCCGGATCTCCTCCTGGGCATGCGGGTCGAGGCGCAATGAGAGGAAGTGGAATAGATTCCAGAGGTTGCACTTCCAGTACCACTGCGTGTAGTACGCTACCGGGAGCAAGAGGCGTGCTGTCTCACGCGCGACCCCGTCCTCGAGGGCGCGCTTGTACGCGTCGTACGACTCTTTCGAGACACGCTCCAAGTCGGCCCGGAACCGTTCCACCACTTCGTTGGGGAGGGGTTCGCCACGACCCTGCCGGTTCCGAGACGACTGATGCCGGACTTCGGAGGCGAGCGGAATCTCGTATTCGTCCGGAACGATGGAGTAGCGAGCCGAGTATTCATTCACGGAATTGTGCGTAACGATGCCGTTGGCCACGAAGTTGTGGGACGGGCCTTCCACTTCGAGGTCGTAGGTCATACGTTCGCCCACGAACTCGAGCTTCTGGATACGGGCCAATCGCGGGACGGTCAGGCGATTCCAGGCCACTCGAGGGCTACGCGTCCATTGTGCCTTCGCGGGTGCGCCTCCCAACAGCTCGACGTAGGCGGCTTCGTCCCGGTGAACCTCCCGGTGGCACTCCTCGCACAGCGTGGTGAGGTTCGAAGGGTCCCGCGCTCGGGAGAGATCGGCCCACACCGGGACGATGTGGTGGGCGTGCAGCTTCGTGTTGCGATGATGGCAAAGCTGGCAGGTCCATCCGTTACGCTCGTGGATAGCCCGGGCGATTTGGGTGGTCCATCTCCCAATTCCCTCTCGCTCGGTGGAAGTGCCCCCTTTCCAGAAGTTGGACGCCGCCCCAGCTCGCGAGACCCTGAGGGAGGATAACCGACGGGGAGTCATCGGGCGGGGTCCAAGTCGGTACGTCGCGCCGACATTCCAAGGAACATGGCCGGGATCAAACCCTCGATTGGAACTGTGCGATGGGTGGTTGGTGAGGCCGTGCACCCGGAGCCATTTGCGGATCGTGGCGAGGCTTGCGCCGCATTCCCTCGCGATTTGACCGGCGGAAAGTCCGTTCTCAACCCACCGAGATTCGAGCCATTCTCTCGAAGTGTAGGGTTCGGTGCCGTCTCCGCGCATCGCGCGGTGAGAGCGCCGTCCTCGGGGGCGACCCCCCGCGAGAGAGTACATGTTTCCCGGGACGAAGAGACGCGGTTCCTCAACTCTTCGAGGAAGACCGAATCGACGGACCCAGGCTAGGACCGTTTCGGGCAGGACGCCGCACGCCTCGGCGATGTCCCTAACGGACCGCTGGGCCCGGACATACTCCCCTTCCAGCCAAGTTCGGTCCTGGTAGAGGGCAGGCCGAACCAGCTCGGCCCCGTTGATGCTG
>Ga0187784_10004795_pt1 | contig 10953 bp, 9 predicted proteins | sample 1015_SJ02_MP15_2_FD_132964 | JGI IMG/M metagenome (GOLD analysis project Ga0187784, IMG submission 132964) | Tropical peat soil microbial communities from peatlands in Department of Meta, Colombia - 1015_SJ02_MP15_20_MG | ecosystem: Environmental > Terrestrial > Soil > Wetlands > Peat | place... | reverse complement strand
TTTTCTCACTGTATCATGATGGACGTTCCCTCTGATCGCTCTCTCATTCAATTCCTCGGCTTCGCTTTCCTTGTCTGCAGGAACTATCAAGTTGTCAAGGTCCTTACCGAGGGCTTCTTCTTTAGTGTAGCCAAAAAGCTCTGTGAAGCTGGGGTTGATGTCTAAGATTTCCAGTCTCGAGTCCACGTAAGCCAAGGCCTCAGGGCTTCTCTCAAATAGACTCTTGAACTTCTGCTCACTTTGTTTCAGGTCTTCCTCCATTTTTTTGCGTTCAGAGATGTCCCTCAAGACGGCCGCTATCATAGTTCGATCGCCCGTCTTCAGAATAGACGTTGAGCATTCCAACGAAATAACTTGACCGTTCTTGTTCTTGATTTCAACATTAAGAACAGTTTTTTTACCGCGGAGAATGGTTGCCAAGTTTCGCGTGAGAGCTAGCGTATCTTTGAGAGAGAATATACCGATCTCAGTAAAGCGCTTACCCACGATTTCTTGTCTGGACCCGCCAAAAATCTCAATGGCTCTTCGATTGACATCAAGGATCCTTCCGAGCTTGTCAAGGTATGCCACCCCGTCAGCGACCCCTTCAAAAATACTCCTGAACTTCTGTTCCGATTCTCTGATTGCTTCTTCGGCTTTCTTGCGTTCGGTGACGTCTCTCAGGATAGTTTGCGCGCCAATAACTTTATCTCCTTGGCGTACTGGGTTGCTCTTGTATTCAACGTTTATCTTTCCTGTCGGCGTGATTACTTCGATTTCGCCTTCAGTGGGATTTCCGCTGGCTATGTTCGAATGTTCCTTTATTAATCTCGGCCAGTATTTCTTGGGAATAAACTTGAACATGTTGTTTCCAATGAACTGATCTCGTCGGAAACCATAATCTTCAATCTTTTTATTTGCAGAAGATATTATCCCGGTGGGGTCATAAGTTAATATTGTGTCCCGTGCGTTCTCGACGAGGTTTCTGTACTTCTCTTCTGATTGTTTGAGTGTCTCCTCTGTTTTCCTGCGTTCCGTGATGTCTTGAACAGTTGTTTGGAGAAGATTCCTCCCTCCAACATGGATCCGAGACACGTTCATGACAGCATCAAATGAGGAACCATCTTTCCGTTTCAGTCGCGCCGAGAAATCAGACACTGCTCCATCTCGCTCGAGTGCCTCAAGTAACGCATCTCTTCGTTCTGGGCTCTCGTACAAGTCAGTCACACGGATTTTCTTAAGCTCATCCTCTGAGTACCCTACAATAGCGCATAGGGTTTTGTTGGCATCGATGATGTTTCCACCCGTGGTCGTTATGCTGATACCAATAGGAGACTGCTCAAAGAGCAGCCGATAGCGCTCTTCACTCTCTCGAAGTGCTCTGTCCTTTTTCTCGTTTCGGATGAGGTCTGCCGCATCAACTTTCACTGATAACCCAGAAGCAGATTCAACCATCCTGGATGAACTCCATTATTCGCTTGCAAACGACAAAAGCAAACAAGTCCTAGAATTGATAAAACGCTTATGAATTCAGCGTCAATATCTCATATGTCAAGCTTAAGAGTCTATTAATCGTCAACAGCAATTTCGAAGTCACCACTCGAGTCAAATATTGATTGAGTGTTCACAATTGTTTTATCGTTCCCTTGGCTCACGAAGTCGTTATAGACTCCTCTTTCGTCTTGAGAGGTGCTTTTTGGCATGGGTGGCAGTCAAGTGACGAAGAATGTGGCTGTGCCTTCAGCGATAATTGTTGACGTTAGCACAAAAAAGTCGATACATGTTTCGGACACTGAAGGCGGACCTGCCTTCTTGAACATGGTCGCCGCACGAATTCGCGCTATTAAAGACGCCTTTGAAGGCGTAAGTGACTGTTTGATATTTCTCGACATGTCTGGAAGAATCCTCGATCTTAACAAGAAAGCCGCTCAGGTATTTGGTCGATCGAGAAAAGAGCTCTTTGGGAGACACTTACGCACTGGACCGGCGGCCGCTGGAGGAACAGCGAAACAAGCGACCAACTTTGTACAGATCCTTGCGGGCAGAAAAAGGATCGTCAGCATTCATACACAGAACAGGAGGGGCCGCGAGTTCATTCTAGAATGCTCCAGATCGATTATAAAAAATGGTCGCGAGCCCATTGCCATCATGGTAATCGGACGAGACATCACTGAGAGCAAGAAGGCTGAGGAAAGGATCAAGGAATCCGAAGAGAAGTTCAGAACTCTCGCAGAAGAATCGCCAAACATGATTTTCGTCTATGCCAAAGGTCGCGTGGTCTATGCCAACAAGAAATGTGAAGAGCTGATGGGTTATAGGAAAGACGAATTCTACGCGTCAGCTTTCGACTTTCTGACCCTGATTGCGCCAGAGCACAGAGACATCGTCAGGCACGCTTTCGCAACACACACCGAGGGAAGAGAATGTCATCCCTATGAGTACGCACTCGTCACAAAAGATGACCGAAGGATAGACGCGATAATCACGACCAAACTAATAACCTATGAAGGAACCCAAGCCATCCTAGGAATAGTTGTAGACATCACTGATCGCAAAAAGATGGAAACCGAGCTTAGACGCTACGCCGAAGCTCTGGAGGATTTAGTAGAGGAAAGAACCAGGAAATTGAAGGAAGCTGAAAGGCTCGCGGCCATCGGCGAACTGGCCACAATGGTCGGTCATGATTTACGTAATCCGCTAGCAAGCATGGAATACACCTCTTACAATCTGAGAACAAACTATGCCCCTAACCTGGACAAGGATGGTTTAAGGATGCTCGAGATGCTCGAGGAAGACATCGACCGCTCGAACAAGATAATAAATGATCTTTTAGACTACTCAGCAAAGATCAGATTGGACCTGGAAATCACCAGCATCAAGTCAATCCTGAAGCAGACTTATAGCTCTCTGAAGATTCCGGAAAACATCAAGGTAGTGGACTTGACAGAACAGGAACCCAAAATAGAAGTCGACTTTGCGAAGATTCAGAGAGTCTTCATTAACATGGTCAAAAACGCAATCGACGCAATGCCCAACGGAGGCACGCTCACTATCAAGAGCAAGGAAACAAACGGCAGTGTGGATGTCACTATCTCAGACACTGGAACTGGCCTGTCCGAAGAGACGATTAAGAAACTCTGGACTCCACTTTTCACGACAAAGGCCAAGGGAATGGGTTTCGGACTCGCTATTAGCAAGCGTTTGATAGAAGCCCACGGCGGGAGTGTTTCAGTGAAAAGCGAACTCGGGAAAGGCACAACCTTCACAATAATTATTCCTATTAAGCAACAGAAAGATGCTCCTAAACCGTGAAAAAATTCATCAAATCCAGCATTCAAGGAATGCAGGAAAAGTCTTTAACCGTACAAAAAATAAAATGTAGGAAATAAGGGCTCGTCAGCTATTCCGCCCGCACATTTTCCAGAAGTTTTTTCGCCCGCGTTTCAAGGAAACCCGTCATTGTCTCCTCAGTCGCTCTCTCAGACTGCTGCTGCTCTTCAAGTTTCGCTCTGATCGTTATGAGAAGATCCTCTGGACGCACCGGTTTCATCAAATAAGCGTCTGCACCATCATTTAACGCCTCAACAGCATTCCTAAGCTCCGGATATCCTGTGACCATTATCTTTATCATCTTAGGCGTGGTCTTGGGCAACAGTTTCAACAACTTCGTGCCTTCGATGTCAGGAAGCCTAATATCTAGCAACGCTACGTTAAAGGCTCTCACCTGTGCTTTCTGGAGCGCTTCTTTTCCAGTGTTAGCGACCTCAACGTTCCATCCCCTCTTTATAAGGATCAGACTTAGAGCCTGACAAATGTTGATATCATCATCGACTACGAGTATGTTCGGCACATTCCTGGTCACGGATTTTTCACCTCCATCTCAACTTTGAACGGAGACGCCTGTCTCCTTTGCTCATAAGCTTCTTTTAGCTCTCTTACATAGTCTGGAAAATCGATTCTTTCGGGGGTGCACGCTGCTCCTATCTTGGAACACAACACCTGAAGCACCGTTTTTTCCAGAACTCTGGCACAGCCGAGCATCTGGCTCCTCCCGGAACCGAATAACATTCTTAACTCAAACGAGAACGCCTCCAGCTTCTGAGGGATTTCAGAAATTGGACACGACTTTTTTTCTAGATAGTCATAGATAATCTGCGTGTTTGTCTCTCCAACCGTTTCAGTCAACACGTCTTCGATAGACTTCAGCAAGAGAGCATCAAATTGGTCCAGATGCCAGGCCATCCTAGCAACGCTACTTTAGGAAAACAAGGACAAGAACGGCATAAGACTCTTGTGAAGCTTGAATAAAGATTCACATGTGCAGCATCACACAGAAGCGAGCAAATGCGCAAAGACACCAATCCAATCACTATTATTACGACCACACATCCCAAGCTGAAAATCGTCAGAAGATAATAAATCCATGGTTCAATCTAGATCGGACTACCCAAAGTACTAATCCTGATCCGACCAAACCCGTCCCTTTCTGGCTTGCCTCCACTCCAAAATGAGCAAGCACAGACCAGAAGAGCAATCATGCCCAAGGTAACGATGAATCCTTCCATCACTACCCCACAAATTCTGTGCCGAAAAGGCTATAAAGAATTATTCGTCACGACAACAGAGCGCGCGCTTTTCCTCGATAAGGATTCGTTCGCTCAGCCTATTCTTTCGTTATAGATTGGCAATTTGCCATGCGCTTTCTTGTATTCCTCTAGGAGTCGTTGCTCTTGTGCTCTGCACTCCGTTTCTGACGAATAATAATCGATACGGTAAAATCTTGCCCTAGGGCACTCTTTTTTGCTTAGATGGTCTTGTAATCGAGTTTTTACTTTTCCACTTCCAAAGTAAACTGTATTTTTGTTTCTATCAGCAAGTTCATAGACGCCTAACTCGTCTCTTTTGCTGACCACCATACCTTCATTGTATGGCCACCATTGACCCCACACCGTAGTCATCTCTTCTTATATGTCATTCTCATCAATTCCTTCGTCGGGCAGTTTATCATTCGGTGGTGTGCAAATATAAGATTTGTTTTTACGCATGATTACTAGGAATCTATAGCCGAAAAACAAAAACCTATTATCTCCTTAGCGCGCGAATCCTGGCCGAAAACATCCTAACACTCAAAGAAAAAGGCTAATCCTTCTTCGACTTTTTCTTTTTCATCTAAATCGCCTAACATTTGCATAAATAAATTGGAAAAATATAAAAGGACAGTTAACCGAAATAGGAAAACTAGGGGTGTACCTATGAGTGGAGAACCAAAATTCGAAGTTATGTATCTTGACACTGAGAAAAACAAGATAGCATCTCTAAAGGGACCAGATTTCTCAGGCCAAATAGACAAACTAAAATCAGCTATTGACCATTTGCTAGAGAAAATGGAGAAATTCGGTCCCTACCAACTGTCTGAGATCACAGCTAAAGTTGGCATAGAATTGGGTGCTTTGATTTTCAAAGCTGATGGTTCGATTGAACTGAAATGGACAATTCCCAAGCCATAAAGACAGTTCACGTTTTCTCTCATTCCCCCTTTTTCTCACATTTCATCAGCTAGTTAGGTCAAAAGACTTAACAGAATCCCTTTCTTGGTGGAAACAAGAAATCCTTTTTCAGCAATAGCAGCACCGTAAAGATTCCAAGACACACTCCGCCAGCAAATAACAGACTTCTCCCTACCAACTGTTGCGGGGGTGCAGTTGGCGAGGAATAAAGAATACCGCCTAAGAATAAAAATGACATGCCACCAAGAGTTAGTAAAAGCGTTACTAAAACGCCCCAATGAGATGGGTATTTCTTCCATTTTGGACTGAAAGACACAATTTGATCTAATAGCAATCAGAAATTAAAACTTTAGGCATGATCTAGCGCGCGTGATGGTCGACAGATAAGGATGGATTCGCTTTGTTTTGGGTGCAAGTCTCTTCCGATCCACATTTTTAATTCTCCGGACTCGTTGCAAACTCTTATGTTAAGGTTATCTTGGTTAACGTACCTGCGCACAATGTCCTTCATTGTGGGCCAGCATGAACGAGGGGTTCTTTTTGCCGGCAAATTCGTGCTAAAATCCCTGCACCCAAAACCAGACAAATCCCCTAGCTTATGTCGCGCCTGCTACGTGAATGGCACGCTGCATTTTGATTTGCGGTCCAAAATTCAGAACCTTCTCCTTTTCTTAGAAGATTAAAATCGCAAAACTCGCTAAGTGGTAGTTGTGATGCCCACGTTTGACTGGAATAAACACTGGCAAGACACGAAAGAGCCTGAAGATGCGCGAAAATTTGCCATCAAGATGGCCGATATGATAAGTGCTTTTGTCCAGAAAAGGAAGATGGGGTTGGTTGCGGATTACGGTTGTGGACCAGCCACACTGTTGTTCGCCCTGGCCCAGCGGTTTCCGCAAACAGAGTTCTATGGATTCGATATAGCCGCTTCCATAATCGAACAGAACTCTGAGCAAGCTTCGCGGCTAGGCCTGAAGAACTTGCACTTTGAACAAGACCGTTTGCCCAATCCCCGCAAGGAAAGAACATACGACCTCGTCATGTGCTTCGCGACTTTGCATTACATTAAGGAAATTGAACCTACGATCAGGGATCTCCTCGAACTGGTCAGCCCTAGGGGACATTTGATCTTCAATTATCCAAAAACCTATTGCCAAGCAGCCTATCGGAAAGACATCAGGCCTCAGGACGAAATCATGAAAAAGCGTTTTGCGCTAGTGCTTGCGGGAGAGAACTTGCTGACTCTTAAGAGAATAAATATCGTGCTGGGATCTAGACCAAAAAAGTTCTACTCGTCCATCAAGTCGAATATCTACGTGCTCATTCGCAAGAGGACACGATAGGAAAACTTGCTGCCATCTCTAGTGCTCAGTAGAGACAATCCTATAATATCGCGCGCGCTCAGGCTAACTAGCTTGTTATGATGTGAGAAAATGGTGAAGTTAGGACCTGATAAGAGAGAAGGATACAATGATATGCGAGAAGGGTTGTGAGGGGCAAGCGATCTTTGACCTCAGAGAGAGACTGGCAAAGCTAAAGATCAATGGATTCGACTACTCGATCGGCTTTAGCTGGGATAAAGTCGATTTTTCGCCATACTAAATCCCCACCTCGCTCGTGGCTTAATACGGCCAGAAAAAAGCGCCGACACTTAACAGACTTCGCCAAGCGCCTAAGAGTTAGTAGCGCGCGCGGCAATACAAGAGACTTTAACGAAAAAGGTTTGAGTGCAGAGAGAGGGATATCGAGGAGAAAGGAGACGATAGGGTTCTCCGCACTCTTACCTTAATTTATTAAATGATGCAAGTTTGCTATAGGCATTTTGGATGGACAATATTGGGGTTTGGGTCAAAAGACTTGATGGAATCTGGAAAAGTTTAAATTTGCAACAAAAACCGTTTCTAAAGATAGATTTAATGTTCATCCGTTACCTAGACGTGGGTGAGATTGCCTGTATTTGTAAAGCTTTGAAACAATATCGGAAAAGAATACGCAGTCCGAGATCTCTTAAGAAGATGGACGAGCTCATAGGGGGTTTCTCTTGGAAAGCAATATTACTTCGAGTGCAGTGAGCAATTTGAAAAGTTCCAGGCGGAATACACTAGGCTGCTGAAAGCATCGTTGAAGGCATATTGCGACCAATCATCAGCACCAGCAGACGCAAGTGTTGCATTGAGCCTTCTTCAACGTCTTTTCCAGTAGTCTATCTTCCAAGAATAGCGAACTAGGAGAGTGTATGCAGGTTTTGATGGCTGACCTGCATACTCTTAGTAAAGGACAGTTTGAAGTTAGGCTGTTCTTACACTCTTCTCCTTTGGCTCTGGAGTCCTAGGTTGAATCCAGTCAGATAAGCAATGAACCGTAGATAATAGATTTTTGTTTTAGGCTATAGATTCATAGTGTTTGAACAGAATAACAAATCTGAGAAACAAGATTTCAAATCCATCAGACGTGAGAAGAAAAAGCAGAGAATCCTCTATTTTATTGTTCATTTAGTCTTTAACAAAAAGGAGGATCTCTCAGAAGAACACAATGTGATGGAGAAACTAAAAGTCATGGTGCTGAATATTTCATTGATTGGTTAAGGAACGCTTCACTTTTCTTTTTCTACGCTTATAGCTAACGATTCCTACCACACTTGCAACTACAGCTGCACCGATTGCAATAAATGGAACTGGACTGTTGGTAGGCAAAACAGCCTCATTCGCTGAGATTCTTCCGTGCTGGATTGTGATTGTTGGGTCGCTGAGTATTCCCAGAGTCTTCCCGTAAGTCAAGGTGGCGAAGGTCTGGTAACAGCTAACTGCCCAGTTTGGCGCTTGAGTTGCACTGAAGTAGGATATTGCTTCGCGCTCTGCACTTTGTCCCGAGACTTCAAGTGTTGAGTAGTTGTCAGCCAAGTTCAGGTCTGCGAGACTTATCTGCTTCGAAGTCCCATTGTTTCCTATGAAGGCACAGCTTGTTGATGTCACATTTGTCGGCATATAGTTCACGGCGTGCCCTTCAAGGTTTGATGCTGTTGAATTGCTCATGTCGAACTGGTATACGAAAGTGAAGCTATAGTTTTCTCCTTGTGGTATGGGCAGTTGTAGGTTGGATACGTCTACGTAAGAACCTATTCGGATGGTCAGAGCAGTCCAGTTGCAAATCGCTATCTCCTGTATCACCACGTTTATCGTTCCACTAGCGGGGGCTTCTACAGCTATGTCCTTGAAAGTGCAGTTGATTTTGACTGTCGGCAGATCTCCTTGATACACTACGTTTCCAGCGCTTACGGTAAAGTTCTGAGCGTCTACGAAGCTTATTGGAATTTCCTGTGTTGCATTGGGACTGCCTTGAGGTGCTGGGGTAGTCAGATACATTACTGCATTCTGCATGCTCGGTTCTCCAGCCGATCCAAGATTGACCTCGAAGTCACTCATGGTTCCTCCAAGCGTTGTCTTTATTTCGCCTTGGAACCCTTCGCCTATGAAGTGCTCACCACTGCCGGGGTTGGTCATGTTAGATCTGTGGGCGCTCCAAGTGGAACCGCACATGGGGCCTTCGTTTAGACCGACCGCAAGGTTGGTTTCGTTCATGCCTCCTCTTGCTTGATTAGAGGTTGAAACATCAGGAGCTGGTACTAGCCCGATCTGAGGTGCTTGAGCACCTGTTCCATTGGCAGTTGATGCTTGATTGCCAGCTACATTAATTGAATTTGGAATGGCTGATTCACACGCCTTCGGAAGTGCTATGCCCGTCAACGAAAAACACATGACTGTCATTATCACTAACGTTCTTGACATTCGTTTCTTATTCGTACTCTCGCCTTCCGAGCGCGCGCCAGTTGCCCATACTTGATTAATTAAAAGAAAAAACGTAGTTAGGTCTTATGAATTCTGGCTAAATCTTGCATTGTCTAGCAGCGCGCGCTTTGGATAGCACGGGCTGTGTTTTCAAACTCCATATTTCAACATGCACGTGCGATACGGTATGCGCTAGCTTCTTATTGACAAGTATGTTTTGTAGGGTTTGAAGCTGACATTTGAATATGCTCTGACTGCTGGTGCGTTGTCTGCTATAACGTGGATTAGCGCGATTGGCGACCTTTGAAAGATTTCCTGGACAAGTGCGGATACGATTGAAGTGGCGTAGCCTCTGCCTCTGTAGTGTTCATCGGTGGCTACGACGTGGATGTTGGTCGCAAAATCGAAGTAGAAACGAGTGCAGCCGACAGAAACTAGCTTTTTTTCGTCTTTTATGCCAAGCCAAAGAGTGTTGTTTTGGAATCCCCTTTGGCTTATCTGCTCCGACGTGGTCTTGCCCCACCATTCCGGGTCGCATCGTCTCATAAGAGAGGCAACTTCTTCAGCATCTTCAACATCAAGTCTAGCAGGAGTTTGAACAGAGTGAACGTGGTGTTCCTCTCCGCGATTCAAGCGCATCAGAACCAAATCTTGCTTAACGCGAGGCTTAAACCTCTGAAGAATGACAGTTTCACAGTCCGGCGGTGCTTGTAATTCAACCTTGTCAAACTTGACGCACTCAATTAGTTTCTGCACAGCTGCTTGGCTTCCTCTGAACTGGACGATTGAGTCCGCAAAAACTAGCAGCGAACCCAAGACTTCCTTTCCTTCAATTGCCAAGAATATCCTTGTTTGCTCTCGATTTTGGGTCCAATCCATTATGAAGAAATAATAGTTTACGGGGTCGCGATTCACGTAGTTCCAGAATATCGGTTCGTTTTCGTTTGCTACGGGAACGATTTCCACAGCACAGTCCACCAGACGGATAATATCGCCCGGTTCAAAATATGAGTATCGCGCACGACTATTCTTTCCTAGCCCGCAGGATCAAAGCTAAAGGCATGTCTTCGTATTTTCTTAATCCTGGAAAACGTTGGATAAGTGTATCATCGATTCTTGGTTCTTTGACGTCTTGAACGCCAAATTTGAATTTTCTAAAGAGATTCCAGTACTCTTCATAGAGATGAGTGTACTCGGGGATTCTATACTCTTGTCCGCTTCTACCGAGGAATTTCACGTAATCATAACCAGAGACGAACCAGTAAGGGTGCATGTCAGACACGACCAATCTTCCCTTGGTCTTGATAATGCGACTCACCTCTCTTATAGCAGGCTCCAAGTCAGGCAGGTGACCCACAACCAAGGCGCACACGACAACGTCAAAATATCTATCGGGCAAGCCTGTGTTTTCCATCCTTCCAAGACGAAGCTCAAATCTACTATCAGGAGCGATTTTTCTTTTGGCGATTTCCAACATTTTTGATGAGGGATCTATGCCTACCATTTTAGCCCCTTTTTTGGCCAGCAACTCGCAGTAACGTCCAGTGCCGCAGCCAACGTCCAGAGCCCGTTTGTTTCTCACGTTGCCGATCAGATCTAAGGTTATGTTTTCTTCCAAGGCGATAAGCGGATTCTTCTCTTCATCATACGTAGGAGCCCACGTGTCATATCCTTCAACGATC
>Ga0187784_10004794_pt1 | contig 10954 bp, 9 predicted proteins | sample 1015_SJ02_MP15_2_FD_132964 | JGI IMG/M metagenome (GOLD analysis project Ga0187784, IMG submission 132964) | Tropical peat soil microbial communities from peatlands in Department of Meta, Colombia - 1015_SJ02_MP15_20_MG | ecosystem: Environmental > Terrestrial > Soil > Wetlands > Peat | place... | reverse complement strand
CGAGCCCACGCTACTCGGCGTCCGGCTCGCGGGACGTCTCCAGGAATTCCTCGACCGGTTGCGCGAGAGCGGCGTCCGCACGGGCGTCGCGGCCGGGGTCGACCTCAGCCGCGCGCTCGGCGCGCTGCCGGTCCTCGACCGCGCCTCCGCGCGAGAGGCGGCTCGGGCGACGCTCGCGAAGTCGCCGGGCGAGCTCGCGATCGTGGAGCGCGTGTTCGACGAGTTCTTCGGGCCTCGCTCGGTCCCCGTCACGCCCCCTTCGGAAGAGGGGAAGCTCCCCCGAGGGCCGGGGCGGGCCGGGGGTCCCCCGCGGCCGGACCGGACCCGATCGCGGGAGGAGGAGGTGGACCGGGAGCTCGAGGGACGATACAGCCCGGTCGCGCCGGCCGCCCCCGCTTCGCGCGACACACTCCCGAGCGAGGAGCTGCGCCGGTACCGCGCCGGTGCCCGGAGGTTCCGTCGTTCCGTGGCCACGCTTCCCGGCCGTCGTTGGCGGTCGAGCCCGGGGGGTCGGGTCGACCTACGACGGACGGCCCGGGCCGGCCTGCGCTCCGCCGGGGAGTGGGTCGAGCTGGCCCGTCGTGACCGGGCTCCCCGCCGCGCGGAGCTCGTCATCCTCTGGGATGTGAGCGGGTCGATGCGCGAGCACACCCGTACCCTTTTCGGCCTCGTTTACGCGCTCCACCGGGTGGTCCGACGCACAAGGGTGTTCGCCTTCGGGCACGAGCTCGTCGAGGTGACTCCGATGCTGGTGGGACGTTCGTACGAGCGGGCGCTCCCGCTGCTTTCGGGCCGTATCCGCCCGACGGGCGGAGGCACGCAGATCGCCCACTGCCTCGCGGAGTTCCGTCGGCACCATGAGAGCGAGCTCCGGCGGAGCTCCACGCTGCTCGTCCTCAGCGACGGGTGGGACCTTGGCGAACCGCGGGAACTCGCGGACGAGCTCCGGCGGTTGAGGGACCGGGCCCATCAGGTCGTCTGGGTGAACCCCTACGCGGCGCGGTCGGGATTCCGGCCGGCGACTGCCGCCCTGACCGCGGCGATGCCGTTCGTGGACCTCCTGACGAGCCCCGAGGAGTTTCCGTACCCTCACGGGCCTAGGTCCCGGGGAGTGCTCGCCACCGCCGGAGTTCCCGGGTAGCGAAGCGGAAGACTAAATCCCCAGCCGCGTTGTCCGACCCGAGCCATCGCTGGGGAGCGAGACATCATGCACGTGGAGGGCAGCTTTGAGGTCCACCGCGACCGGGAATCGGTGTTTGCGTTCTTCGTCGACCCGGTGGAGCTGCTCGGTTGCCTCGACGATCCCCACACCGTGACCGTCGTCGACGCGACCCATTTCAACGGGACCGTGAACACCGGGGTGGCGTTCATACGGGGGGTGTTTCGGGTGAACGGCGAGTACCTCGAGGTTCGTCGACCGGACCGGCTCTCGGCGAAGGTCCACGGGACCGGTCTCGGCAGCGGCGTGGACGGGACGCTTGCGACGGACCTGACCGATTCGTCCGGCGCGACCGTAGTCCGCTGGGTGGCGGACCTGACCTTCTCCGGGACCGTCGCGTCGGTCGGAGAGCGCGTCATCCGAGGCACGGTCGACAAGAAGACGCAGGGGTTGTTCGAGAACGCCCGTCGGAAGCTCGAGGCGGGCGCGCAGTAACCCCCTCGCACGACACGTTCCGGGCTGCGTCCGGAGCCGGTCCGTTCCGAAGGGGGCGTGAAGTTCTCCTGCTTCTCGACTGCGACCGACGCCAGCGTCCGATACGACCCGACGACCATTCAGCTCCGCGCTATGCATCATCGCCCGAGCGACCGGCTCCGATGGCGCAAGAAGAGAAGGCCGTCGGCTCCGTCGATTCCTACCGGGAAGTCTACGAACGGAACCCCCGTATGACACCCGGGCCGGATCCGGCTCCGAGGTGGAGTTGGTTGTTCGAAAGCGAGTCGCGACCCCGAACGGGGAGCTACTCCTTCCGGCCCAAGGGAGCGGTAGGTCCTCCGGAAATCGGAGGAGAGAGCTTGCCATACTTCGCGGCGACCACCTCTGCCAGGATCGCGACCGCGATCTCGGTCGGGGATCGGGCCCCGATGTCGAGCCCGATGGGTGCACGTAGCCGTCCGAGAAACTCCTCGGCGACACCCGCCGACCGAAGGTCTTCCCGGTCCTTTTGCGCCCGGCGATGACTCCCGAGCAATCCGACGTAGCGGACGGGGGAATCCGCAACCCGCCGGAGCACCGCGACGTCCCGCTCGCCTTTCGTCAGGACCACGACCGAGTCGTGCCGGGACAGGGCGAGCTCGGTCGGATCCGGTAATGCCGAGGTGACTGTCCGATCCGGCTTCGAACGGAACTGCGGGTTCGGGTTCACGGCCACGACCTCGAACCCCAACGACCGACCGAGCTCGACCAGCGCGTCCTCGAGGTCGTCCTTGCCCCCCTGCCCGACCACGACCAGCCGCTCGGACGGGAGCATTGGCTCGATGTGGACCTCGAGCGAGCCGCCGCAGTCGGTCTCCACCCAGATCTCGTCCGGCGACGGAGAGCGGGCCATCCCCGCGAGCGCCTCCTTCGCGTCCACCAGGTGGATCCGGACCACGCGGCCCTCGCCGTCGCGCATGGCGGCGAGGGCGAGTTCGACCACGGGTCCTTCTGGGCACCCTCCGCCGAATGTCCCTCCGACCACCCTTCCGTCGTGCGAGATCAGCAGCTTGAAGCCGCGTTTCGCCAGTGTCGACCCTTCGGTCCGGATCACCGTTGCCATCGCGAACGGCTCTCCCCGGGTCGCGAGGTCCCGGACCTTCTCGGAGAATTCGGCGGACCGCACGGCGCGCAGAACCGCCCGAGCCGTATCTAGCTGTCGCGAGGGTGCCGGCCCGGGGCCGGTCGGACGGCAAGGGGGTCTCGGGCGAGGTGTTGCACCGTCGACCGACCGGACGGAGGATCTGGCTCCGGTGCGTGCAAGCATAGATAATCTCGAGGGCGCTGCGGGGACCCGATGCCCGACACACCGGAAGCGCCCCCAGTGTCGATTCTCGGGGAGAAAGACGAAACCGGGCTCGACCGGATCGCGACCGGCTCTGCCCTCGGGGTCGCCGCGGCGATCCTCGCGATCATCTTCCCGATCGTGTTCCTCCTCTTCGCGGCGTACGCCCCGGGCGGGTTCCTCGCCCTGAACCAGCCCGGACTCCTCGACGCGATCGGGATCCTCATCATTGCCGGGGCGATCCTCTACCTCCTCTCGCTGTTCATCTATCGTCGCGCCTTCGCGGCCCTGCGCAAGGTCGATGAACGGTTCTGGCTCGCCTCCATCCTTTGCCTCATCGGGACGCTAGGGTTCCTCCTCTTGCTTTCGCGGCGGCCGTGGTCATCGGTTCGACGAATTCGCTCCTCTCCTGCGTCAGTGGCCACCCGAGCCATGCGCTCACCTGCCTGCGCTCGGGCGAGCCGCTCGGCGCCTACACCGGGCTCATCGGCTTCTGGCTCGGCTGGCTCGGAGGTCTCGGCATCGTCCTCGGCCTTTCGGCCGGCTCCTCGCGTTTCCACAACCGGCGGATCGGCCTCGGGGCGGCGCTCTACGCGCTGCTCTTGCTCATCCTGATCGGCCCGTTCATCGCGCTGGTGGTGTCGTTCCCGGGGGTCGAGTACATCCTCTTCCTCGCCCCGATCCTCTCGTTCCTCGCCCCGGTGTTCGTCTTCTCCGGGGTCCGGCCCATCCTTCCGGAGTAGCCGGGCGGGCCGGTCCGTCGAGCTGAAATCGCCGGCGTGCGTCCGGGAGGTCGGAGAGGGTACGATGGCTTCCTCGGCCATGTCGGCGTCGCTCGAGACCGCGACCCTCGCCGGGGGGTGTTTCTGGTGCACCGAGGCGGTCCTCTCCGAGCTCGAGGGGGTCGTGACGGTCCTCCCGGGTTACTCCGGCGGGTCGGTCCCGAACCCGACCTACGAGCAGGTCTGCACGGGGAGGACGGGACATGCGGAGGTGGTCGAGGTCACGTTCGACCCGAAGGTCCTGAGCTACCACGACCTCATCACGGTGTTCCTGACGACCCACGACCCGACCTCCCTCAACCGCCAGGGAAACGACGTGGGCACCCAGTACCGCTCGGCGATCTTCTACCACTCCCCGAGCCAGAAGGAGGCCGCGGAGCGGGTGATCCGCGAGCTCGAGACGGAGCACCTGTGGAAGCGCAAGGTCGTGACCGAGGTCTCTCCCTTCTCCGCGTTCTACCCGGCCGAGGAGTACCACCGCGACTACTTCCGGCGGAACCCGGGAACCGGCTACTGCGCGGTCGTCATCGCCCCCAAGGTCGCGAAGTTCCGGAAGCTGTACGCGGCGCGGCTCAAGAAGCCGTGAGAGTCGTCCCGCCGCGCCCGTCCGTCAGAGGGCCAGGAAAACGAAGTACGCGGCAAAGACGAAGATGAGCGCTCCCGATACGAGGAGGACCGCCCGCGCGACCTCCGGCCGCCGCTCCGTCCCCCGGTGCACCGCCCACGGGAACAGTGTGATCCACACCGCGATGGCCGCGAAGAGGCCGACGAACAGCACGAGGCCGCCGAGGTAGGCGAACGCGAGACCGACCGTGAGCCACCAGACGATCTGGAACGGGTTCGAGACTCCGAGGCCGAAGGCCCGGGTGTAGGTCCCGACCCCTCGGGTCTCGCGGGGCGGAGGGGCCGAGACCTTCCGCACCAGTCCGATGCCGAGATAGACCATCACGGCCGCGCCCAGGAGGTAGATCCACCGAAGCTCCGCGGCCAGGACGACCGAAGCGTGGAGCCCATAGACGATCACCCCGAGCACGAGGTCCGCGCTCATCGCGCCGCATCCGGCGGCGACCCCCTCGCGGAACGACCGGATGGACTGGGAAGCGATGAACGCGTTCATCGGCCCCGGAGGGATCGTCAGCGAGAACCCGAGAAGGAGGCCGAACCCGAGGTCAAAGAGAACGGAACCCACGCTGCTCCTCCGCTACGGGGAGAGTCCCAGCTCCCGCGACTCGGCCCGCCGAGAGCCCGTCCCTACCCCGGGGGAGGAGGTAGGGTGCGCGCCTCGACCGTGATGATCCGCTCGACGGGGCGCTTCCACGTGATCGCAAGGATGCCTCCCAGGAGGGTCAGCAGGAAACCGATGACCAAGCCTCCGAAGGCGACGGGGATGCTCAGGAGCGCGAGGAGGACCGTCACGATCCCGAAGATAGTGTGCCCCGGTGGAACGGCGAGGATGAGGATCCCGAACACGATGATGAGGAACCCCACTCCGAGGCCCAGGAAGAAGACGCCGCTGACGAGTCCGAGGAAGGCGAAGACGACACCGAGCAGGGCGAACAGAAGGCCCCCGAGCAGCACGAAAAATCCGCCCAGGATCGTCAGGATACCGGCGCTGACCGGTCGCGGCATCGGGGCGTTAGGGTACTGGGAGGAGAAAAGGGCGCGGGCCAGAGAGGCTCCGCTTCGGTCGGGGACGCTCCGCCCCCCAACCTATTTCGGGCTTTGCAGATTCAGTTGGGGAGAGGGACACCGTGACCGGGGCGACGCAATCGACCGGGAAGGTCTTCGAACTCCACCGGAAGCCCGAAGCGCCGGGCGAACATGGGCTCCCCAAGCCTACCGTACCCAAGGCCTTCGTTTCGCGTTCGGGGGTAACGGGCGACTTCAATCGGTACCGTCACGAAGTGAAGCAGGACGATGAGGCGATGGCGATACTCCTCATCCCCCGGGAGACGCTCGAGCAACTCGGCCGGGAAGGCTGGCCGGTCCGATCGGGGGACTTGGGCGAAAACATCACGACCGAGGGGATTCCCTACGACTCGTTCTCTCCCGGACGACGATTCCGGGTCGGGGACTCGGTCCTCGAGGTGTCTAAGGCGTGCACCCCCTGCGACAATCTCTACCTCTTGCCCTACGTTGGACCGGCCCGGGGGCCGGAGTTCCTCAAGGTCATGCTCGACCGGCGGGGATGGTACGCCCGGGTCCTTCAGGAAGGCTGGATCCGCACGGGAGACCCGATAATTCCCGCAGACTGAGCCGACCGGTCACTTCCCCCGCCAGCCCCCGGGCCTTCTAGAACAGTACGATCAAGACCGATCCTCGTCCCGCAGCCGTCCGGCGATTCCCGCCCCGTCGCACGCCGGGCCTCCCCCCCGAGAGGATGTCCGTTCATTCGGAACCTTTCTATAATACCACATGGTCCGTTTTCCCGTATGTCCCCGTCGCCATTGGGCCGAAAAGCAATCTGGATCCTGCCGATCGCGCTGGCCGTATGTGCTCTGATGGTACTTCCGGGTGCCACCTTCGTCGCGTCGGGAGCGCACGGAAACAACCCGATGTCGGCCGCCGCCGGTCTTTCTTCTTCACCGGTGGGAAATCTGGCGGGTCCCAGCCCATCGGTCGCGGGCCCCTCTAACCATCTCGGAAATCTTGCAGGAGCCTCGGGGTCTCCGACGACCGCGGGTCTGCTGTCGGGGAACTCCGCCGCCACCGACTCCCTGCTGGCCAACGGAATCCCTGCGAACCTTGCGAGCGTGCCGTGGATCAATTCGGTCCTTCATCCCGGTGCCTCCCACGTCCAGCCCACCGTCTCCCTACCGGACTTTGCCCTGCTCCAGCACCCGATCACTTCGACGAACGGTGTCGTGAACCCGGTCTACGTGGCCCAGCCGGCGCCCCTCGGAATCACGGACTTTGGTCTGGGTGCGAAGGCATACTCCTACAACACGTCGCACTTCCTCGGGCAGGTCACCTTCAACACCCCCCCGAACGCGACCCAGCCAGGCTCTACCGGTGTCATTGAGCCGGCCGCCATCGCGCAGCACCGTGGCCTTCTGGGGAACGAGTACGAGTTCGGGATCCAGCTCAACACGGTCGTCGACCAGGTGTCGATTCCCGGAACTAACAATGGGACGTTCTGGACCCAGAACGTCGCGAACTGGAACGATACCGCGATCCACTTCGCGAGTGACACCTTCAACTTTAGCCTGAATTCCTTTACCTACATTCCCCCGAGCGGCACCGACGTCCCTGCGACCATCCTCTCGGGATGCGGCCTAAACACCGCGGGAGTGAACACCATCCTTGAAGTGTACGGTGGGGTGTTCCAGTGCGTGGGCGGGTCGGTCCCGATCAGCGCCGCCGACTTCCCCATCACCCTGCAGCTCTACAACAATGCCACGATCACCGCTGGCAACGACGCCCAGGTCACGTTTGCCTACCGCATCATCGAAGCCGGGACCGGGGTCAACGTCACGGGCGTCTACAACACGGTCGTCTTCAACAACCCGAACGCGAGCGCGACCGCCAAGAAGGACACCCAGCTAGCGTACCCGCCGCTCTTCACCGTGAGCGGAACGACGACCACGCCGAACATCGGCAATGGCCGCACGTTCTTCCGCGCGTCCGAGCTCGACCTCCTCGGAGGGATCGGCGGTGCGAACGCCGTCTTCCACTCGCTCAACGCGACGGCCAACCTCGAGTACTCGAACGCCACCTCGGGCGGATGGCAGAACGTTCCGTCAGCCTACAACTTCGGAGCCAACACCGGTGAGACGGGTTCGGGTATCGCCGACTTCTGGACCCCGAGCCACACGCTCGAGCTGAACCAGGGCCCGACGATCCTCTACGGACTCTGGAACGCGGAGCCTCAGGTTTCGGTCCCGTCCGGCGACATCGAGCTCTCGGGAACGATCAACCCGTCCTACGGGTTCGTCTTCGTGAGCAACACGCCCCCCGTGGCCGACCCATTCGCCGTCGGCGCGGCGCAGGACAACATGAGCTACCTGCCGTCGTCCGCCTCGGGCGCGTTCGCCACGTACCTCCCACCGGCGAAGGCGCCGTGGGACCCGACCGCGACCTACTACCTCCAGGCGTTCGCGGACGGTGCGGCGGAGTACAACGGAACGATCACGGGAACGGCGTCGGTCACGATCACGCTCGGGACGAGTGCGGTCAACAAGGCGCCGCTCTATATGGCCGGCGACGCGCAGGCGGCCGCTCTGGACAAAGCCGTCGGCGGGTCGGGGACCGCCCCGTACGTGTTCAACGGTGCCATCATCGCACCGCTCTACGTCAACTTCACCTTCGACCACGTCAACATCTTCGGTTACTCGGAGTTCGAGTTGTTCCAGGCGATAGGCGTGACCGCTGTGGTCAACGTGACGAACCTCTATATGCCGGACGAGACGGATTCGTCGACCGGGACCTACTATCTGACGGACTATAATTTCGCCGCCTCGGGGATCCTCCAGGGATTCTCGATCCCGGCCTTCGAAGGCGATTCGGTACCGAATTTCAATAACGCGATCTATCTGTTCGACGATGTCGGATGCCAAGTCTACAACTTTGATTCCTATGCCGTGGAAGATGTCGGGGGCCGACGGTCTTCCTTTGGGAGGATTCGGGGGCGATCGTGAAGGACACCGTGAATGAATTCGGAGGGAGCGTCACCGCAGGAAACTCGGTCGACACGACCTTCCTGGACAGCACGGAGGAATTCACCGACGGCGGGATCGTCGACCTCGGGTCCACGGGGACCCTGGCGAGCAACATCTACGTGGATGATGCGCTCGGGATCGAGACCCTGAGCGCCTCCCACGCCACGTACAAGTGGATCAACGTCACGGACGATGGTCAGGGCGTCGGCGGTGGCTTCCAAGAGCCCGGCCTCGCCTACTACAACATCCCCGGCTCGCTCGACACGACCATCGACTGGTTGAACGCCACCGACGACAGCTCCGGCGCGAACATCACCCTCGCGGACGGGACGACCATCAACAACGCGAGTGCCTACGACCCTGTGGACCTTCAAGCTTGGATCCTCAGTCTCGACGCCACCGACGGGACCACGATCACCAATCCGGACGCCTACTTCGCAGGGGGCCTGTACTCGTGGAACGCAACCGACACGAACATCACGAACTTCCAGGAGACGTGGGGTACCTACTACTACGACAGCTGGCTCGCCTACTCCAACGGCACCACCCTCACCAACGCGAACGTCTCCTACTGTCAGCCCGAGAACTGCTACTACGGGTTCGAGTTCGAGGGAGGATACGGCTTTACCGGCACCTCCCTGAACACCACCGACAGTGAGGTCGCCTACCTCGTGGACGCCGGGAACGGCACGGTCGCTGCGACTGACGTCAACGACTGGGGGACCTTCATCGGTCTCGGATTCGAACACATGGGGGCGTTCACGGCGAAGAACGTCTACGCCAACGACACGGGCGTCGATGAGGACCTGGGTGGCGTCGCCACGTACGCCGTGACCGCAGGAGCGATCTCGGACGTGACGGCGGTCAACTACGCGGTCGGGGTCTCCATCGAGGGAGGCTCGGTCGGCGTCACGGTCTCGGACGTCTCCGCGTCGGCCGGCGTCCTCGGCGGCTCGGTTGGTGTCTACGTCGACCCGGCGTCCGCCGCGATCTCGGGAGTCTCCGCGAACGACGACAGCATCGGCACCATCCTCTACGATGCCTCGAACGTCACCATCTCGGGCACGACCGCGACCAACTACTCGATCGGGGACTGGATCGATGATTCCGCCCGGGTCTCCGACACGGGCGCGAGCGCGTTCGACGGGAACTCGACCGCGGTCGTGGTCGATGAATCGAACATCGTCAACGTGAAGGACGTGAAGGCAACCTCGACCAAGCTCGGTACGGTGTACGGAGGGCTCGACGGCGTGCCCAACGCCGCCGTCTTCACCGAGGACACCATCGCGACCAGCGTTTCGGGCGTGACCGCGACCAACTACGGTTCCGCGCTCTACGACTACGGTTCGGACGGCCTCCAGGCGAGCGACATCAACGCCACGAACTCGGTCTACGCGGTGGTCTGGAACGACACCTACAACGGCTACTTCGACAACATCGGGGCCTACCACGATTACATCGGGGTCCTCGCCGAGGGCTACGGGGACGCGGACGACAACTACGTCACGGGCAGCTCCTTCGTGGGCGACGCGAGCTACGCGGTCGCGCTCATCGACGCCGAGGACAACACGTTCGTCGGCAACAGCTTCATCGCGAACAACGGCGCGACCACCACCTACAACCCGGCCCACGTCCAGGCGACCGCAGCGGGGTACAACACCTTCTACACCTGCACGAACTTCGAGTGCACGACCGGAGCCGGGAACTACTGGGCCGACTGGCACACCTATGGGTCGAACGGCTACCTCGCACCCTACGTGATCTCGGGGGAGACGGAAGACCTGTTCCCGTCGGGGCCGCAGGAGACGTTCACCGTCAACTTCATCGAGACGGGACTTCCGGCCGGGACGGTCTGGTCGGTGTCGGTGGCCGGAGTGACCCATACGTCCAACACGACGACGATCACGTTCCAGGAGCCGATGGGCACCTACCTCTGGGTCGTGAATCCGCTCTCGGGCTGGGCCGCGACCCCTCCGAGCGGGTCGGCGACAGTGGCCGGCGGGGTCTACAACACCTCCCTCGTGTTCACCTCGACCTCGACCGCGTCCCTCGTCACCACGAACACGTTCAACCAGTGGTTCGCGGTGGCGCTCGCGCTCGCGGTGATCGCGCTCGTGATCGCCCTGCTCGCGCTCCTCCTCCGCCGAGGAGGAAAGCAGCCGCCGGCGCAGAGCCCCGGACCCGCCCAGGAATGGACCCCGCCCGCGGGCTCCGCCCCGGCGGGTGCCACCTCCCCGCCCCCATCGAGCGGCTCAGGAACCTGGAGCGAGGGTCCGCCCCCGGCGAACCCTCCGTCGAGCCAATAACGACGGGCGAACGAAGGTCGAACCAACCCTTTCCTTTCCCCCGGGCCGGACCGGCCCGGGGTGACTCTTGTTCTCGAATCCCGGAAAATGGTGGTTGGGCGCCCTTCGGTCGGGCGGGTCGTCACTTACTTGGAGTTCGAGTACGCCGAGAGGTCGTCGTCCTGCTCGATCTCGAGGAGGTGACCGAGCCGGTCGCGCTTCGTCTCGAGGTAGGTGCGGTTGATCTCGTT
>Ga0187784_10004793_pt1 | contig 10954 bp, 7 predicted proteins | sample 1015_SJ02_MP15_2_FD_132964 | JGI IMG/M metagenome (GOLD analysis project Ga0187784, IMG submission 132964) | Tropical peat soil microbial communities from peatlands in Department of Meta, Colombia - 1015_SJ02_MP15_20_MG | ecosystem: Environmental > Terrestrial > Soil > Wetlands > Peat | place... | reverse complement strand
TGAATTCTGGTTGAAATCATGGAACTCGGTGCTATATTCCGGGAATCCCAGTGACTCACACGCCTTTTGCGCGTTGGAGTCGCTCTTGTCAAACGGAGGGAGAAACGACGTGGGTGTGACCCCGCATGCCTAGATCATATCCTCGCGGCCCTGCGCGATCGCCTGATATTGAACGGCTACGGCCTTCTGTAGATTGATAGGGGTAACCGTCGCCCCGCCCTTCACTTCCACTTCGTGAGTATCTCCTCTCTGCGGAAGGTGGCTCTGCTCAAGAAAAATAACAGTACGTCGATGACGAGGATGATCGCAGAAACAATCGCCACGCTGGCAGGAGTGAGCGACACGAACGCTACCTCAGTCGCAACAAATAACGCCCCTAACGGAAGCGTGATCAACGCGCCGAACTGCTGGGCAGCGCGTATGTCGCTGACTCGTGCGGAGATGATGACGTTGAACTCGGTGCTCAAGATGCTGATGAGTGGCACGGTTATGAGAAGAATCGCCGCTATCGTCCAGTTCGGGAAATAGACGTAGCCGAGCTTGGTGCTCGTTGCTGCGTTCATCAGCGCCATAAAAATCACCGCGCCAGCATAAGTCGCGATAACGGATGGCAGAAACGCCGCGATAACTTTGCCGAGTAGGATCTCACCATCGGTCGTAGGCGTTGCGAGCAGGGGTTCAAGGGTCTTCTCAAGCTTCTCGCCGACGATGCTGTAGGCGCCAATACTTATGGGGAGAACCCCCGCTATGATGACAAAGAGAAAGGAGAAGGAGTCGAGTCCGTGATTAAGCGCACTGATGGCAGCGGGCACTTGTGACGCTGGAATCGGGGCGCTTCCAAAGCCAAGCCAAATTAGCGTTGGGAGTCCGATCGACATGAGCAGCGGCGGCACTACCAACGCGTAGATGATGTATCGTTTCGTCCTGAACGTGGCGAAGTCCTTCCGGGCAATCGCCCACGACTTCCACAGCTTCATCGTTCCTCCCTCACGAGTTTGAGGTAGACCTCCTCAAGGGATGCGCGCTTCTCCGTGACGAATTGAACGCGGCCGCCCGCTGCGACAATGGCTTCTGCGATGCCGGGATTCTCGGTCTCAGGATCGTTCACGTCGATGACCACCGTGTTGCCGTTGGCAACGACGTAGCGCAACCCCAACCGCTCTAATGCTCGAGTGACCGCAGGAGTAACCTGCTGAAGCTGAACTTCGGTCTTCCTTCCCTCGAGCGACGTCATCAGCTGTCCGGGCGTCCCTTCGGCGACGAGCTGTGTGTTCAATATGCCGATTCGGTCGCAGATGCGCTGTGCCTCGTCAAGGTTGTGGGTGTTGAGAAAGATGGTCCGCTTCTCGTGTTTGAGTTCGAGGATGAAGTCGCGCACGGTTTTTTGAAACTGAGGGTCTAGGTTCGCGGTCGGCTCGTCCAAGAAGAGGACTTGTGGGTCGTGAATGAGGGCGCGGACGATGGCGAGCTTCTGTTTCATGCCCCTGGAAAACGTCCTGACCGCGCGGTCTCGCACGTCCCACAGTTCCAGCATCTTAAGGAAGTATTCGATTCTCTCCCTTCGTTGCGCCTCCGGGCACTCGTACAGCCGCCCGTAAAAGTCGAGGTTGCGATACGCGCTCAGATCCTCGTACAAACCGACGTTGTCCGGCACGAGGCCGATGAGCTTCCTGATGTTCTGGCAGTCTGCGCTGTTGCCGACCTCATAATCGGCTATGCTCGCCTCCCCGCTTGTCTTTGAGATAAGACACGTGAGCACGCGAACGGTCGTCGTCTTTCCGGCGCCGTTCGGCCCAAGAAAACCGAAGACCTCCCCTTCGTCTACGCGCAGCGTCAGATCCTCGACGGCCGTTACATTTCCGTATGTTTTCGTGAGGTTGTCCGTTTCGATCAAATGCGTCTCCTTTCCGCAGATCTACCACGATCGATCCGTGATCTTGCTTAGTCTAACTTGCCAGTCTTCTGAACTGGCATAATGTCGCTCCTATATTGATCTCCTCTTGCATTTGTTAAAATTCTTGTATGGTTAAACGCTTCGTTTTCGATCTCTGCGACGTCATTCTTCTCTTAGAACACAGGCAAATCGCGGTGAAACTCCATAAATTCTCCTCGATTCGGCACCAGTTTGCACCTGACGATCTTTTCACGTTTCTTTTTCATACAAACCAAGGCTGCATAAATTCATACGAAGAAGGCCGTATGTCATCACTGGTTCGTTATTACTTGCCACTCGCACCGCGCCACGTGCTCGGCACATTGGCAGTGAGCCGACGCATAGATGATCAATGGTCTTAGGGTGGTTGCTCTTGGGGCTGTTCAATGCCGATATGCTGTGACGCATTCATCGGAGCGCCTGAGGGTCGAAGAAACGAGAGGACTGCTGCAATGATCGATAGGATCGCAGACACCAGAAACGCTTCGTGCATGCCAAGCTCAAACGCGGCCAAGACCTGAGGGGTAGCAGCGAGGCCCCCTCCATAAAGGAAGACGTGGAACAGAACGAGTTCGGGGATCTGGGCGAGCACAAGCGGGAACGCAATGGCTATGGCGAGCACCCGCCCGGTGTTCATCAGCATTGCGCGGACGCCGGATGCGACGCCGCGCTCACTCGGCTTGACTGCACTCATCAACGCGTTTGCGTTCGGTGACCCGAATAAGCCGGAGCCACTGCCCATAAGAGCCATGTACACGGCGAGGATCCAATACGGCGTCGTACTAGTGACGGTGGCGAGGGCGAGCAGCGCACCGGCCGATATCAGCAACCCCGCAGTCGCGAGAAAGCGCGCGCCATACCGATCGGAGAGGTACCCTGAGATTGGCCCAACGATTAAAAAGGCGGCACCAAAGGGGGCCAGCCGTATGCCTGCCGTCAGAGGGTCGTAGCCGTACGGCCCCTGGAGGAAGAAAATCAGCACGAAGAGGACCGCTCCGAGGGCAACCGCGCTGAGCGCGTTGGCAGCTGATGCGTAGGCAAAGATCCGGTTCTTAAAGAGACGAAAATCGAGCATCGGCTGAGGCTCACTGCGTTCTACGACAAAAAACAACGTGAGACTAACCGCGGCCACGACAAAGAGCAGGTATGTCACCCATACGGCCATTATCGGGAAGGCAAAGAACGAGATGGCCAGAAGAAGTGCTGTTAATCCGACCGTGAACGTCAGACTTCCCTTCCAGTCAAAACGCTGTCCTTTAGCAAGTTCTACTGGCTCTCTGAGCTGAAGGATTCCCCATATCGTGCCTATGATGCCGATGGGCACGTTTACAAAGAACACCAGGCGCCAAGAAATGGCGGTGAGTATGCCCCCAACGACGGGGCCGAGCAGGAATCCTGCTGAAAACGCGATCCCGTTCACTCCTAAGCCAAAGCCTACGCGCCCCTTCCGGAAGGCGTCGGTGACGATCGCCGCACTGTTGGTGAGAAGGAGCGCGCCGCCGACCCCCTGTACCATGCGGTAGGCCACGAGGTCAAGCCCGTGGTACTGTGGCTGTGAGAGGCCGCACAGCAATGACCCGAGGGTGAAGATAACGAAGCCGAGGTTATACAGACTCTTGCGCCCCAGCATGTCGGCAAGTCGACCAACCACGGGGACAACCGCAGCGACGATTAACATGTAGCTGAGAAGCACCCACATCGCGGTGATAAAGCTCGCCTGGAGATCGGCTAAAATCGTAGGCAGCGCAATGAGAACGGCTGACGCGTCGATCGCCGCCATAAGAGCTCCTATCGTGGTGACTGAGAGGGCGGTCCACTCGTACCTGCGTGTGTTTTCAGATGTGTTTGTGTTCATGTTGCGTGATCGTTCTCTCGTGTAAGTGGTGGTGCGAGTCTCAAATCAAAATGAAAATACAGTCCGCTGCTTAGGTGGCAGCAAAAATCGTTTGCAGCACTTTCAAGGCGTTGTCGCTTGATCCCATCCACCGCTTCGTTGTCTCCTCGCCACTTTGCGAGACCGTTCGTTTCGATCGGGTTCACCGGAGGTTATCTCGTTGTCCGCAGCATATAAAGATTCTGTTACTGTATTACGGTAATTAGTAACTTTTATGTAATCCAATGATAAGGTAGAAGCATGGCACTTGACGCGAAGACAATCGGAACGTTACAGAAACTGGGGCTCACATCCTACGAGGCGAAGGCATACACGGCCCTCGTGGGGACAGGAACGGCGACGGCCAAGATGCTCTCTTCTGAGTCAGGAGTGCCGAGGCCGAAGATTTACGCTGCGCTACAAAGGCTGGAGGAGGAAAAGTGGATCACGGCATCGAAAGGTAAGCCGAGCACCTACATCCCCCGCTATCCGAGTGAGGTCGTTGAGGAGCGAAAGGCACTGCTCTGTTCTGAGCTCGATGAGCTTTCAAATACGCTGACGTCGCTGTATGACCGACAAATCGAAAATGAAGCCCTTAATGCGCTGCTTATCCGCGGCATCGATGGGATCTCGGCAAAGATGTTGGAGATGATGGATCGGGCGTGGCGAAGCGTGATGATCGTGGGCACGTTCTTTTCCGCCGCTGAGATCGACCAGCTCAACAAGAAGATCATCAAGGCGCGGAGGAAGGAAGTGACAGTGCGTATCTTCGTCACATCGCTCTTGAAAGACAGCGAGGCCGACATTCTCCAAGCGTTCGCGCGAATGAAAGCTGACGTCAGGCGGTTTGCTCGCCCGATTCAGGATCAAGGGATGCTTGACGACGGATTTAACGATCGTCCAGCAGGATTTGTGAGGTGGATGATTATCGATCGCCGGGAGGTACTGCTGTCCGTCGCGATGGACGACGAGGGGGCTAGTTTGGATAGTGCGATTGCGATATGGGTATCGAATGCGTCAATCGCGCGGTATCTGATGGGTTCGCTCTTCTTCGACAGGCTATGGGAATTGTCGGAACCACTGAATTAAACTTGCGCTGTTTTTATACGAAAGTCGCCGAAAGCAGATCCAAGCTCAACGGAAAAGTGCCTGCGAGAGTCATTTGTCGGTTGCTAATATCAAAAAATCGATTTTACACAAAGGAGCCAACTACACGGAAAAGTAGAGGATGGTGGGGCGCTGAGTTTAAGTTGACCCTTCTCTCAGTCACCGCACAGCATCCTGTAAAAATAAATTTCTTCGCGCCTCTTAATAAGATTTGCGGTTTTTTATTGCACTCTGAAGGGTGCGCTGTGCTCACATTAGTTGTTCTGACGCTTGGGAAGAGGGGCAGGCTAAGACGCTTCTTTCTTGTTTTCGATGACGAATCTGCAATATCCATTACCCATAGCGTAGCAGTTGGTCTCTGTTACGCTCGCCGGGCAATTGTAATGTCTCGAAAACACGGCCGTGAGGATGCCTGAGTCGAACGCACAGGCGGGCCGGCCTAATAAAGGCAGATCTTGACACTCAAAGCAATCATATATGTAGATAATGAGCGTCTGTGGAACGCTAGTTTCGGAATTCCCTACCTCCAAGCGTCCCAGCCTGTGTACGCTCCAGAACGCGGCCAGACGTTGCAGCATCATATTCAGGTCGGGGTCGGCCACCTTCGCGTACAGGGCAGCTCCCACGTTTTCGCCCGCCTCGTGCATAACCGGGTCGAGGTCGATGCCCTCATTGAGAAGGGCGACACGGATCGTACGGAACATAATGCGGAAAAAGGTGAACGGGTCGTCTGCCGACTCAGCATAGCGGGAGAGGTATTCCTCCATGTCCTTCTCCAGCCTGCGCCGCCGCGACAACCGTCCGAGGTGGCCGGAGTCGATGTAAAAAATCTTTCCGCGGGCGTCGCTCGGATCGCTCCTCGAGGATATGATGCCATCATTCACGAGGCCCTGCAAGTGCACGGACACGGTGGATTTTGCCCGGCCCGAGGACGCAACGATATCGTTGAAGCTCATCTCTCGCTCGAGGAGCATCGACGCTATCTTCATCCGTACCGGGCTGTTTACGGCTCGGATGCCGCCAGATGTGGCAAAAAGCTCCGCTGCCCTCTCGTCTCTTGTGGTAGCTCCCATCCATCTCTATGTGGTAGGACAAACTACAAATAGTTGTTTGTACGATAACGAACGTTCGTAATTATACGAACAAATTTTGCCAAAGAAAACATCACGGAAAATAAGGGGTGAAACATCAATGGGAGAAAAGATCACGGTTGAACCCGTATCGAGAGTTGAAGGCCACGCGAAAATCACGGTGAACCTCGACGACGCAGGACAAGTCGACGACGCGCACCTGCATGTCGTCGAGATGCGAGGGTTTGAAAAGCTTCTACAAGGGAGGCCTGTGGAAGACGCTCAGAGAATCGTGACCGCCATCTGCGGCATCTGTCCAGTCAGCCACCACCTCGCCTCGGCGAAGGCGGCCGATAACACCTTAGGCGTTGAAATACCACCCACCGCAGCGATGCTCCGAGAGCTCATGCATATGGGACAAATGATCCACAGCCACACGCTGCACTTCTTCTATCTTGCGGCTCCGGACCTTATATTCACTCCTGACGGCGATCCAAAGCAGCGCAACGTCTTTGGAGTCATCGAAGCGAACCCAGAGCTCGCAACACAAGCGGTCCTCAACAGGAAACGTGGACAGGAGATGATACGGACCATTGGAGGAAGGTCAGCACCTATCACCGCAAAGCCCGGCGGCCTCACCAAGGGGATTACCGAGGACGAACGCCAGAAGATGCTCAAGGACGCCCAAGATTCGATTGAGTTTACAAAACTCGGCTTGGAGGTAGCGACGCCTATATTCGAGCAATATGCCGACGTCATTAACGTACTAGGAGTCGTTGAGACCCCGATGATGGGCCTTGTCAGGGACGGAAACCTCGAGATGTATGACGGGACGCTGCGCATGATGGATATCGATGGGTCCATTGTCAAGGAGTTTGATCCGGCGAAGTACGCTGACTACATTCAAGAGAGATACAACGATTGGTCATACCTCAAGTTCCCGTACTGGAAGGAGAAGGGCTGGCCAGACGGCGTCTACCGGGTCGCTCCCCTAGCCAGGATCAACGTGTGTGACAAGATCTCTACACCGCTAGCCAACGACATGCTTACGGACTTTAGGGCGGCGTTCGGGAGAATGCCTCAGCAGACGTTGCTCTATCACTACGCGAGGCTTATTGAGCTGATGTACGCTAGCGAACGTGCAGTTGAGCTCTTAAACGATCCCGACATCACCAGCGCGGACGTCTGGACAAAACCAGAACCTCGAGCAGCTACAGGCGTTGGTGTTGTCGAAGCGCCGCGGGGGACGCTCATCCACGAGTACACAACGAACGATGACGGGTTCATAACAAAGGCCAACATGATCGTGTCGACCGGTCACAACCAGGGGGCAATGGACCTAGGGGTCCGCGAGGCTGCAAAACTGCTCATAAAGGATGGGGAGCCGCAAGAAGGGATCCTCAATCGGCTTGAAATGGTCGTACGTGCGTATGATCCGTGCTTCTCGTGTGCAACGCACGCGATCGACGGGCGATGGCCGATAAAACTCGAACTCGTTTCGGCAGATGGCACAAAGAGAACGTACACGGACCGCTAAGATAAGCACCTTTGCCTCATCTCCCGCTCTTGTGTCACCCAATTTTGTGTTTTGCGTTCGAGGCGCAACGTGGGCACAAGAAGCGGGCAACAATGCCCGACGATAGTGGATTAGATACGTGCGAGAGCGAAGAGATAGCGGCGGCAATGCGCAACCGCGGTAACGAGAAGCCGAGAGAAGGAGATGCTCTGTGGAATCAATGTGGGCGATATCTCGGCTTCTTCGAGTGAGCCGAGTATCGAAAGGGATACCGAACGTTTACGCCAAGGAGAATACGGAGTGCCCGAATAATCGGCACCGAAACAGGGACCCCCGTGGCTAGGATGTCATCTTCTTTGTAAGGGAAAATAGAAGCAATGCTTAAGGAACTGCTTACCTGTGCCGCGACTGAAGCCTACACGCCTCAACAAGAGCTGACAACATACGTGCAAAGGATACGTGAGATCACAAACGAACTACACGTTCAGTTCGTCCGTACAGAGCGCCTTATTACACAGATAGCTTTATTGCAAAGACGCGCCGTTGTCGATGAACACACATCCCTTGCCCGTGCGCGCAGTGCATATCGTTCAAATGGACTGGAACACGAATTAGCTAGATTACATGAAGAGCGAGAGAGCAGCAAAGCCAAGATCGAAGAGCTACAAAGCGAATTTGCTTTTACGCAGCTCATAATAGACGCGATTTTGAGAGACGTCTGCGATTGATGCAGCGGCCAAACTTAAAGGCGATCTGTCACAAGTTTCATCGTTCGGATTCGGGCTAAACTAAGGCTAAGACCAGGTAGCCGCTTGCGTCCTCATATCCGCTCTATCAGTGCTTGCAGTCCTTGGCGCTTTACTGAGCTCCCCTTATTTTTACCGAAGCGGTGATTCAAGGCCTGCGCAGATGGCTGTTCTTTTCGCAGGCAAAAAATAAAGTACAGTGACAAAGCAATTTAACAATCACGGTTTTTGATAATTGTAGCTACGCCTCCCTAATGAAGGCAAAGAATTCGAGATCTTAAGCTAAAGTTGCTCAGTTTTTACCTGGTTGCGCAACTCCCGATTACCCAGCACGCGTGAAAGCGCAGATGGACACGTTCTGCGGCACTTTTTCGTTTAGCAACATTACCGCGAGAAAGCGCTGTGTCGTCAATATAGTGATAAACTAGCGCCAATATGCTGCCCGCCCGCACGATCATCCAAGCGAGCGTCGATAAGTGCTTGTGGTTGATGAATCTCGAACAGCTGCATCGTAACCTCGGTTCCTGTAGTCATCCGCCTTATCTCGAATTTCTATCAGTCCTCGTTTGCCGAACGCTTTGTTAAAAAAACAGCACCTGCTGCGTGGTGTAGAGAACAGCACACACCGTCCGTAACGAGGCGAAAAATCTTACGCTTTATCACACTCAATCCACAAAAAAGCTATGTCTTGTCAGTTCAAAGTAAATCAAACAGAAAACAAAACGTCACGGAGACCATCTATGTCGATGACACCTTCCGAAATCATGTCTCTGGGATCAAAATTCCAGGAATCGAGAATATTCCTCACGGCCGCCGAAATGGATGTCTTTACTCTGCTAGCGAAGAATCCGATGTCGGCCCAGGAAATAGCGAATAGAGTAGAAGCTACGGTGCGGGGCGTTACCATATTGCTTGATGCCGTTTCGAGCATGGGGTTACTCGAGAAAAAGGAAGAGACGTACCATTGTCCGGCCGAAATGGCCTCCATTTTGTCAAAGGAGTCACCGACTTCGATAATGGCCATAATTATGCTGGCTTCAGGAGGATGGAAAAGGTGGTCGGGATTGACGGATATCGTACGCCGTGGAAAAGACGAGATCAATGGAACAGCGCTCAGCATCAAAGAAAGCGAACGGGAGGCTTTTAGCAGTGCTATGCACGCTAGGGCCCGTACGATGGCTCCCTCGATAGTGGCAGCTATAAGACCCGGCGAGGCCAGGAAACTGCTGGACATCGGCGGCGGTTCTGGCGCATACACACAAGCTTTTCTCGAAGCCTCGCCTGGCTTGACCGCCACGATCTTTGATCTGCCGTCAGTCATTAACATGGCCCGACGGCGTCTGGCGGCTACGGGTCTGCTTAACCGGATCCAACTGGTCAGTGGTGATTTTTGTAAGGATGAACTTCCAACAGGACACGATTTGACATTGCTTTCGGCTATTATTCATCAAAACAGCCCCGAAAAAAATATTGAGCTATACCGGAAGATATTCCGTGCGCTCCAGCCGAAAGGACGACTTGTTATCCGTGACCACGTAATGAGTTCGGATCACACCCAGCCGACCAGCGGCGCCTTTTTTGCCGTGAATATGCTTGTCGTGACCGCAGGAGGCCAGACCTACTCTTTTGAAGAAATTAAGTCATCACTCGAATTGGCCGGTTTTATCGACGTCAGTCTCATACAGCCTGATGAACGAATGACGGGACTGGTGGAGGGGTTCAAACCTTAACAGGGAGTTTCTGTTCCCTCAAAAATCAGGCTCTTCGTCACCTTCAAAGCTGAAGTTGGACAACTTTTTGTCCGTCTTGCGCTTGTTGTTCGTCACAATGCTCGTTGGCGAGAAAGCCACATCAGATGGCATAGTATGCCCGTTTGTCAAAAGAAACGATGGGGTCTGTCGGATTTGAGCTGGACACCCCCGCAGTGTGAAGACGGATGTTTTGGAGTGTGCTGAGTCGTTTTCGAATTGCTGTGAGGGGTTTGCTTGCGGAGCAACGACTACGAGAAAAGCAAGCATTCCATTGTGCATAGTGTGATAGATGCGCGCAAGCAGTCCCGTGCACTGACAAAGCACGCGGCAACCGATTTGTGGCGTAGCTGCAACCCGCTATTGCGTGGTGGGGGGAGACTCTGGTGCTATCGTTCTTGGAAAGGCACCAATTTGAGTAGCCTGCGGCCGTTAGATCATCTGCGTAGTGTTCAGCGCCTGTCGTGACGATAAACCATCAATAGTTATCACATAATCATTGTTATTTGCTTTCAACGACTGTTTTCTTGAGTTGACTATCCTCAAAATCCCGGCAGGCCAAACCTTAAATATTCAGCTTAATATGTTAGTTAACGATTACTAACATAGAACTGAACGTGACAACCGAACGCAAGAACACTCAGACAAGGAGCGAAGAGGCACTTATCGCAGCAATGTCCATCATCCACCAAGCGGGGATACAAAACCTCACTCTTCGCCGCGTGGCAGAGGGCCTTGGTATATCGGAGGCCGCACTGTTTCGTCATTTCAAGGACAAGGAGGACTTGATAGATCGACTGGCAACTAAGGTGTTCGATCATTACATGGTACAAGAGTCAGAAGGCGGCGAAAACATCGACGCTTGCCTTCTCGCAATGATGACGGACCAGTTCGCATCCTTCCAGAAGACGCCTGAGGCAACGTCGGTGTTGTTCCAGGACGAGCTCTTCAGGGAGAACCG
>Ga0187784_10004792_pt1 | contig 10955 bp, 8 predicted proteins | sample 1015_SJ02_MP15_2_FD_132964 | JGI IMG/M metagenome (GOLD analysis project Ga0187784, IMG submission 132964) | Tropical peat soil microbial communities from peatlands in Department of Meta, Colombia - 1015_SJ02_MP15_20_MG | ecosystem: Environmental > Terrestrial > Soil > Wetlands > Peat | place... | reverse complement strand
GGTGTCCAAGGAAAAGGGCATCGACAAGACGATCGTCGTCGCTGCGGTCGAAGAAATGATGCATTCGGCGGCGCGGCGCACCTTTGGGCCCGATCGCAATATCGAGTCGCGCTACAATCAGGAACTGGGTGAGATCGAATTGTTCGAAATCAAGACCGTGGTCGAGCAGGTCGCCAACCCGACGCTCGAGGCGAGCCTCGGCGAAGCACGCGGCCGGTACGATCCCGACGCCGAAATCGGCGACGAGATCCTGATCAAGCTCGATACCGCCACGATGGGCCGGATCGCCGCGCAGGCCGCCAAGCAGAACCTGATCCAGCATATCCGCGACGCTGAGCGCAAGCAGATTTTCAACGAGTTCAAGGATCGGCGAGACGAGGTGGTGTCGGGAATCGTGCAGCGCTTCGAGCGCAAGAACATGATCGTCAACCTCGGCCGCACCGAGGCGATCCTGCCGGAGAAGGAGCAGATCCCGCACGAGCGTTATCGCCAGGGCGACCGCGTCCGCGCGCTGATCGTCGATGTCGATCTCTCGGAGAAGGGGCTTTCGATCGTGCTCTCGCGCACCTCCAACGAATTCCTGATCAAGCTGTTCGAGCAGGAAGTGCCAGAGATCTACGAGGGTATAGTCGAGATCCGCCAATGTGCCCGCGAGCCGGGGGGCCGCGCCAAGGTCGCCGTGTACTCCAAGGACTCCGATGTCGACCCGGTCGGCGCCTGCGTCGGGATGAAGGGGACGCGGGTTCAATCCGTGGTCCAGGAGCTGCGCGGAGAGAAGATCGATATCGTGCCGTGGACCGACGATCAGGCCGAGCTGGTGTGCCGCGCGCTCGCGCCCGCCAAGGTCTCGAAGGTGATCATCGACGAAGAGGAGCACGCGATGGAAGTGATCGTGCCCGACGATCAGCTTTCGCTCGCGATTGGCAAGCGCGGCCAGAATGTCCGGCTGGCCCATCGGCTCACCGGATGGAAGCTTGACGTTCGCAGCGAGGCCGAAGCCGAGGAGGAGGCGCGCTCCGCACGCGCTTCGCTCAACGCGATTCCCGGCATCGGCGATATCAACGCCGAGCTGCTCTTTCAGTATGGCTACCGATCATCCGAGCAACTCGCCGAGGCCGACGAGGAACACTTCGACGTCGAAGGAATCAGTCCCGAGCGCGCCCGCCAGTTGGTCGTCGCGGCGCGCGGGCATGTGCAGGACCGGAAAAGGCGCGAGGAAGAGGCGGCCAGCGCCGCTGCTGAAGCCACCGCGGCAGCCGCCGAAACTGCGGCCGCCGAAGCTGCGGCTGCCGAGACCGCCGCGGCCGAGACTGCGGCCGCGGAGACTGCGGGGGCTGCGCCGGAAGCGCCCGAATCCGCCGAGGAAGCCGGTGCGGAAGGCGCCGATGGCGGCGCTTTGGACCAGACAGATCAAGCTACTTCGGTCGCAGAGGGCGGCGAGCCGATGCAGGGTGAGGCGAAGGAAGAGGAGGTCAAATCCTGAAGCCGATTCGCACTTGCCTCGGATGCAGGCGCGCCGACGACCAGCGCATGCTGGTGCGGCTGGCAACGCTCGACGGCGCGGTCGTAGCGGACCTGACCGGGAGACTGCCGGGACGCGGCGGTTATCTCCATCCGCGCCGCGAATGCCTTGAGCAATTCGTCGGCTCGAAAGTCAGGGAGTTTCGTTCGCTACGGCGCAGCATAGACCCGGCTGAGCGCCGCGCGATCGCTCAGACGATCCGGGATCGGCTGGAAACGTGAATATCATTCGACTAAACTAGATTAGATAATCTAGGTAGATGGCGCGAAAAAGAATCAAGACCCTGGCCAGTGAATGGGGCGTCTCGCTCGAAGACGCATTGGCCAGTTGCGTGCGGCTCAGAATCGGCCACACTCATTCCGATTCGAGCCTGCTGTCGCAGGATGAAGCCGACCGCGTGAAGGCGGACCTCGACGAGCAGGCCCAGCGCGCGACCTTGCTCAGGCGCGAGACCCTGGTCGAGACCAGCGCGGGCAAGGTGCTCGAGAAGCGGCTGACGGCGACCGTGATGCGCCGGCGGCATACCGAGCCGGTTGCGGCCAGAGCTTTATCGGAGGAGCCGTTCCACTTCGAAGTCGAACCGAGCGCAAGCGAGCCATTCGTCACCTCGTTCGTCGAATCGCCGATCGCCGAGCCGGCGGTCGTGACTCTTGAGCCGCAGGTTGATTTGACAGCGTTATCGGCGGTGCCGTCGCCGGTCGCGCAAGCCGGTGCAGAGAGCCCGGCGCAGGTGCACGAGCGTCCTGCTGCCGTGCAGCCAGCCCCGTCGCGTCCGGCTCCGGCCGCGCCCCCGCTGTCCCGTCGCGCACCCGAGCCGCCGGCTTCGCCGGGCCGGATCGGTGCTCGGCCCGAGGGGCGCACGATTAGTCTGACCGGCATCGCGCACGCCGCCGCCCCTTCGCTTGATGATGGCCAGCGCGGCCCCAAGGTGCTGGGCAAGATCGATCTTCGCCGTCCGGCGCCCCGCCCGGCCGCTCCGCTGGGGCGTCCGATAGGACCGGCTCGTCCCGGCACACCGTTTCGCTCGGGCGCCACGCCAACGCCGGTTGCTCCCGAGGCGCCGCCAACCCCGCCCGATCAGCAAAAGCCCGGTGCGCGCGCGATCAAGAAGCGGCGCGTCGTCAAAAAAGATGCCAGCGACTTCACCGCCGAGCGCGAGATGCGCGGCTTGCGCGTGCCCAAGAAGCGGCGCGCGTTGCCGGGCAAGGAGTTGCGCAAGACCGAAATCACCACGCCCAAGGCTTCCAAGCGCGTGGTGCGGATTGCCGAGGGAGTTACGGTCGGAGACCTGGCGCGCAACATGGGGGTGAAGGCCGGCGAGCTGATCAAGAAGCTGATGGCGATGGGCGTGATGTCCACGCTCAACCAGATGCTCGATCCCGACACCGCCACGCTGGTCGCCAACGAGTTCGGCTACAGCGTCGAGAACGTCGCCTTCGACGTCGAGTCCGCGATCGAAGAGGGCTCCGAAGAAGAAGCGGGCGAGCCCGCTCCACGTCCGCCGGTCGTGACCGTGATGGGCCACGTCGACCACGGCAAGACCTCGCTGCTGGATGCGATCCGCAAGACCAACGTTACGGCCGGCGAGTTCGGCGGAATTACCCAGCATATCGGCGCCTATACGGTGACCGCGCACGATCGCCAGATCACTTTCGTCGACACGCCGGGCCACGAGGCGTTCACCGCGATGCGCGCGCGCGGTGCCAAGGTCACCGATATCGTGGTGCTGGTGGTCGCCGCCGACGAGGGCGTGATGCCGCAGACGATCGAGGCGATCAATCATGCGCGGGCGGCCAAGGTGCCGATTATCGCCGCGATCAACAAAATCGGCCGGCCCGAGGCCAACGTCGATCGTGTCAAGCAGCAGCTCTCGGAGCAGGGCCTAATCCCCGAAGACTACGGCGGCCAAACTATCGCGGTTCCGGTCTCGGCCCGCAGCGGCGAGGGAATCGAGCGCCTGCTCGAAATGATCCTGCTGCAGGCCGATCTGATGGAGCTGAAGGCGGTGCCCGATCGCCTCGCGCGCGGGACCGTGGTCGAGTCGCAACTCGATCGTGGCCGCGGCCCGGTTGCCACCGTGCTGATCCAGGAGGGCACGCTGCATCAGGGGGATCCGTTCGTGTGTGGCGTCACCTATGGGCGGGTGCGCGCGATGCTGGACCATCGCGGCGAGCGCATGACCGATGCCGGCCCCTCGATGCCGGTCGAGATCTTCGGCCTCTCGGAAGTGCCCGAGCCGGGGACCTCGTTCGCGGCGATGGCCGAGGAGGCCAAGGCCCGGCAAGTCGCGGAATTCCGCCGCTCCAAGCAGCGCGAAGGCGAGCTCGCCAAGACCAGCCGCGTCTCGCTGGAAGATTTGAGCCAGAAGATGCGCGCGGGCGAGGTTCGCGAGCTCAAGGTAATCATCAAGGGCGACGTGCAGGGCAGCGTCGAAGCGCTGTCCGACACGCTGCGGCGGCTGTCGACTGCTGAGGTCAAGCTCGACATCGTTCATTCCTCGGCCGGCGCGATCTCGGAGACCGACGTGACGCTGGCCGAAGCCTCCAAGGCGCTGGTGATCGGTTTCAATATCCGCCCTGAGGCCAAGGCCGCCGCGCTCGCCGAGAAACAAGGTGTAGAGATTCGCCTTTACACGGTTATCTACGACGCGATCAACGACATCCGCGAGGCGATGGAAGGCCTGCTCGCGCCGACCTATCGCGAGAAGGCCCTGGGACGGGCGGAGGTGCGCAAGACTTTCTCGGTGCCGGGTGCGACGATCGCGGGCTCGATGATCACCGACGGCAAGATTACGCGCAGCTCGCGCGCGCGGCTGGTGCGCGACGGTCGCGTGGTATGGGAAGGGAAGATCGGCTCGCTCAGGCGCTTCAAGGACGACGCCCGCGAAGTCGCCGCCGGCTACGAATGCGGTATCGGGCTCGAGAATTACAATGATGTGAAGCCCGGCGATATTGTCGAAGCGTTCGAGATGGAGACCGTGCTGCGCAAGCTGGCTGCGCCGAAGGCGGAGACCGGCCGGGGCCAAGCCGCAGCTCCGACCTGACGGGCGAGCGTCGCGCTCTTGTGATGCCTCTCCCCCGCGCCGGTGGCGATGACGAGGCAGAGGCCGCTGGCCGGCGGGTGAGGGCGGTCACTCTGGCTAACCTGGACTAACCAATGGTCGTCGGCGTTTTGCGCCTCACGTTGTTCATCCCGGAGAACCATTCGCTCAAGGGCAAGCGCCAGGTGATGCGCGCGATCAAGGATCGCGTGCGGCAGAAATTCAACGTCTCGATCGCCGAATCTGACCATCACGATCTCTGGCAACGCGCCGAGCTGGGAATCTGCCAGGTCGGCAGCGATCGCGCCTTTGTCGATCGCGCGCTGCGCGAAGTTGTGAACTTCATCGACGCGCTCGGGCTCGCCCAGCTCGGCGAGGAACAGCTCGAAATCATCAACTACTGAATCGCCCGCTCCGACTCGTCATGGGCTGCAAGCTTGCGGCTGTATTTCCGCGACACTCGCGCAGCGCTACGATGGCGACTATGGCCATCGAAGGTCGCAGGCCGGAACGCGTGGCCGAAGCAGTCTTGCGTGAGCTCTCGCAGATGCTGCTGCGCGATCTGAAAGACCCGCGGCTGCGGGGCGTCACACTCACTTCCGTCAGGATGACCGACGATCTCCGCCGGGGCAGAGTGTTCTTCTCCCATCTTGAAGGCGAATCCCGGGCCAAAGGCGCGCTGGCCGGCTTCCAGAGCGCGAGCGGATTTATCCGCCACCGGATCGGCCATCAGCTTGGCCTGCGGATCGCCCCCGAGCTGGACTTCGAGTTTGATCCCTCCGCCGAGCGCGCCTCACGAATCGACGCCCTGCTGTGCGAAAGCCGGGCCAAAGAGTAGCCCGCCGCCCAGTCGCAACGCAGGCCGTGCTTAAGCGCGATGCGCCCGTCGGCTATCGTTCGTCGTCGCGATGGAAGGCATAATCTCGGCGATGGGTGGCATCATCCTGATCGACAAGCCCGCCGGAATCACTTCCAGCGAGGTCGTGCGCCGAATCAAAGCGATCGTGAAGCCTGCGCGCGTCGGCCATCTGGGAACCCTCGATCCATTCGCCACCGGTGTCTTGCCGATCATGATCGGAGAGGCGACCCGGCTGGCGCAGTTTCTGGAGGGCGGCGCGAAGCAGTATCAGGGCGTGATCGCGCTCGGCGTCGAGACTGACACGCTCGATCGCGATGGCGCAACTATCCGCGCCGCTGCGATTCCCGCGCTCGACCGCGTCCGGCTCGACGCGCTGGCCGCGCGCTTCACGGGCACGATCGAACAGGTGCCGCCGATCTTCTCGGCGCTCAAGCGCGACGGCGAGCGGCTCTACGATCTCGCCCGGCGCGGCGGCGCGGTTGCGCCTCCGCCGCCGCGGCGCGTCGAGATTCACCGGCTCACACTCGAACCGGCTGGCGACTCTTCGATTCGTTTCTCCGTCGAATGTTCGCCCGGCACGTACATTCGCTCGCTGGCGCGCGATATCGGCGCGGCGCTCGGCAGCGCGGCCCATCTCGCGGAGCTGCGCCGCGTCCGCAACGGCGCCTTCGTGATCGAAGACGCGCATCCACTCGACAGTGAAACTCTCGACGCGCTGCGCGGCGATGGTGCCGGGCGGCTGATCACGATGCGCGCCGCGCTCGCCGATCTGCCCGAGGTCGAAGCGGACGCGGACGCCGGGCGCCGGATCCGCAACGGCGATTCGCGCGTGCTCGACGGCCTCGTCCCCGCCGGCGCGGCGCTGTTCAAAGTCATCCGCGCGGGACAGCTCCTGGCGATCGCGCAGCCCGACTCGCGCGGCGGCGGGCGCATTATCCGGGTGTTCGCGGCGCGCTGAGGCCCGCGGAAGTCATTTGCCGATCGCGCCGCGGCTTGACCGTGATCCGGCGTGCGATTATCAAGAATGAGCGTTCGTTTTCTATTAGAGAGGAGTGGCCAGCCGGACGGCGGATTGCTGCACATCGTGATCTCCAGGCCGGCGGCGCGCAGTCCGTTCCTCTACGCCCACTTTTCCCCCAGCTTATCGAGCCCGGCCTTGGCCAGGTCCTGCGGCGTCATCGCGAGATGGAACTCGCACTCGGCATTGAACTGCAGGAACCAGGGCTCCGCGAAGGCCGGAATCTGCGACGCGTCATCCATCTCGATGACCATGATTGCGCCGCGATGGCCCTGGTTCTCGGTGAAATAGACGGCCTCGTGCTTGAGCTCGGCGAGAATCCGCTCCAGCTTCTTGCCCACCGTGCCGTCCCTGACCGCGGCGTTGAACTGTTCGAGCGGCAACTTGATGTGCATCAGAATTCGCATCCGATAATCTCCTTGTGGCGGGAGCGTTCCTGGGCCCTCCGGCGAGTCGCACTATATGTGCATTCGGGCAGGGTAGGGTAGCCGCCTTGGTTCGGGCGCCTGAATTTCGTGGCGCGGTTTTCTTGTCAGTTGCGGATCGTCGCTGAGGACACGTGAAATCGGGAACCGTGTTCAGCAGGCTGGGTTCGTCGATCGGCGGTCTATCCCGGGGCGGGCGTCGGCGTTGGCGTCGCAGTCGGCGTCGCTGCGGGGGTTGGCGGCTGATACTCGAACGCGCCGATGCCGCATCCGGTAAATCCCGGGGCCGGTCGTGGCTCGCCACGCTGATCGGTGGTAACAAAGCACTGATCCGCAGGGATTGCTCCGATCGCCGGACTGGTTACTTGCAGACCGATCGTTAACGTCGGCCCGCCGTTGTTCTGCAGCCCTTTAGGATCAAGTTGGGGATCGACTTCATCTCCTATGGTCTGGTGCTCGTAGCCCGTTTGGATGCCAATCCCGCACGAGTCGTCATCGGAGATATTGTAGGGCGAACTGTGCAGCATCGAGCCGCCGCAATTTCCGAGGTCGAGCGTGTTGCCCGCCAGAATAGTTCCGGACAGCGATACACTGCTCGGCTGACTGGATTCATTGTCGATGGTGTCCGAGCTCAACTCGCTGGCGTTCCCGGAGAAGGTGCTGAAATCGATGTTCGCACCCCCAAGGTTCATGATCGCGCTGCCGGCGAATTCCTGAATTCCGCTTACGGTGTTGCCGTAGAAGGTGCAGCTCGTGATGCTGAGCCCGCCATTGTTATCGTTGTAAATGGCGCCGCCGGCGGCGCTCATATTCCCCGAGAGGCTGCCGTTCTGGAAGAAGGTGCTGCCTGTCACGGTGAGAGAGCTATCGTTGTAGATCGCGCCGCCGACACCGCGTAGCTGGCTGTTGCTACCATTGCTGTTCATATTGAAGCTGCTGTTGGTAACAGTCACCACTGCGCCGCTGTGATTGTAGATGGCGCCCCCGGCTTCCAATCCAAAGTTGCTCGCGAAGATGCTGTTGGCAACGCTCAGAACACCGACGTTGTAGATGGCGCTTCCGTACACCGAGGTGTTTCCTGAGAAGGTGCTGTTGGTTATGGTCAGAGTGCCCTTGTTGAAGATCCCGGCACCTACGACTTGACCTTCAACGCCACCGGCTTGATTTCCATCCGCGAGTGTCAGGCTATTCACCGTCAGACTGGCTGCCGGCCCTACCTGGATTATCTGGAACGAACCGGAACCATCGACGGTGATTACTTGCTGCCCGCCATCAATCGTCAGCGTGTTCTGGACGGCTGGAAGCGTGCTCTGAATATCAATCGGGCCGGGGAAGTTGGCGATGAAAGTGATCGTGTCCGTACCGGTCCCTATTACGCAGTCTCCGCCGGTCTGATCAACGCCCGGATTGTTGGCGTTTTCCATCGCCTCGCGCAGGCTGCAAAGGTGATCGCCCGCGGTGCTGGTGTCGGAATTGGTGTTGACGACCAGCGGGACTGGCGTCGGAGTCGGGATTGGCGTCGCGGTGGGAATCGGCGTTGGTGTAGGCGCTGGCGTTGGTATCGGTCTTGCGCTCGGCGATGGGACGGTCGTCGGCGTCGGCGCTGGAGTCGCCAACGGGCCCAACACCTTGCCGGACAACTGCACTTTCTGCGGACTACCTGTTGCGTCGTCAGTGATGCTGAGGGTCCCCGTGGCCGAGACTGCTTTTTTGGCATTGGGGGCGGTAGCCGGCGCGAAGGTGACCGCGACCTCGCAACTGGACCCGGGGGCCGATGACGTGAGACCCGGCAGTACGCCGACACAGTTTTGTTGGTTGACTTCGAAGCCGTTTCCCTTGACGGTGACGGCCGTTATCTGGATATCGATCGCGCTCTTGTTGCTCAGCGTCACCGACTGCGGCGCACTGGCCGTGCCGGCCTGAACCTTACCGAACGAGAGAGTTTTCGGGCTGATCGTAAGCGTGCTGCGCTTGGCTTCCGGCTGTTGCTTGGCGGTTGCGCTGAATGCGTTGGCCGAATTAGCGGCGCCAGGGAGTCCCAAGACGGCGAATTGGAGCAATAATCCGACCACCGCCGGACTGAGTCGGGTTCGTTTCGGAGTTGTCATATAACTGCTTCCCGAGAATCGCCTACGGATTCTGCGAATTCCTTTTTACGTGGTCAAGCGACAATCAAATCAACCGGGAGCGGCGAAATTTGAGACCGCGAGTGGCTTATTCTGGAAGGTGCGGATCGTCGGTCGCGACGCATCGCCGGTGTTTAATCGGGACTGTCAGCCAACGAGCGCTCCAACGGTTGAGCTCGGGACAAGCTTTCTATCCAGGATAGGTTTTTTCGAGCAAAGCCAGAGTTTTGTGGAATTGCTCGTGCTTGCCCGCACCGATGCGCTCGATTTCGAGCCGGTCGAATTCCCTTAGAAGTTGCTCCTGGGTATCGGCGGAAAGGCGCGCCTCGGCCATCGGGAAGAGAATGTTGTTTTCCTTGAAGATGTGAGCGTTCAAAAGCGCGATGTAGTCTCGCGCGCTCGCGATCAGCCCGGCCGCGGCGGCGCGATCGCCCGATTGGTATTTTTGCCATGAGGCGGCAATTTGCCGGATTAGCTCACGTCCGTGCTCATGCTCGCCGAGCATTACGCCGAGCGGTCCGCCGGTTTTGGGAATTCCGGCGGCTTCCAGCGCGGGGAAGAGGAATTGTTCCTCCTTGCCGTGATGGCATTTGTCGGCGAAGACCTGGATGAATTCCAGCACCTGGCCGAAATGCTCCGGATTGACCTCCTGGCCATCGCCGATCCGACGCAAGAATTTGTCGAGAATCGAGAGGACCAGCATTATCGCTTCATGTTCGTGCCGCAATTGCTCCGTCGCCGTCATATACGCTCCTTCCCGCCGGGCGTGCCGTGGTCATCGGATCGACTGGCTCGACTCGATGAACCCGTAATCCGCTTCCTGGCCGCCTGGATAAATCGGGCTGACCACGGCGCCGCCGAAGGCGCAATACACAATCGTTGAGACGTGCTGGTTTTACATCTTGCTCGTTTTTTTGCCAACAGTCGTTGTGCTGGTGGAGTTCCCCCTGCCAAACACGTGCTGCCCGCAGAGCTATGGGGCGCGCCCCCTTACTGAAGCGAGCACTGGGAAAGGCCGGACTCGCGAGGGTTCGGCCGTTCGCCTTTCAGGTTCACGTTACGCTTGCTAGAATCTCGGATAAGCCCTACTTTGTAGTACAAATGGCACAGAAGAAAGCAATTCTCTATCGCGCGCGTGCGGAGGAAGCATCGACAACACGGTGGGTTCGCGCGGAACGCCAGAGGGGCAGACGGTCGTTCTTTTACGCACTGTCTGATTGTATAGTCCCATGGCCACTGGAAAAGGAGCATTATCGGTCGGACCTTGACTTGACCGAACGTCTCACGCGCCATTGGGGGAGAGTCGGTTCGCTCTTGCGGGAGGCTGAAAGGGGATGGTCAAGCGACCACCGAATGGAACATGATGACTCCAGAACCGCCATCATCCGACGATCCGACCAAAGTACCGCCCGCGATACCGAATACCGAAGCGAAAAAGGAGACAGCCGGAGGACGACCTGCCAAAGCGATTCGTCCGGGTGATCCAAGAGGTAGTTCGTTCTGAACTACGCTTTTTCTCTGGCCCGCTTCCCCCTCCCGACGTTCTCGAAGGCTACCATCAAGCCTTTCCCGGCTGCGCGGAAAGAATTGTAGCGATGGCCGAAAGGGAGCAACGGCATAGCCATGATACCGAGAACCGCCAGATTGACGGCGACTTACTTCTTGCGCGCCGAGGGCAACTAATCGGCGCGGGATTGGCGTTGATCGTCGTGTTTGGCGGCATATTTCTGCTCGCCATCAACAAGAGCACGGCGGGTTTTACTATGATTGCGGGCGCGGCGGCGATATTCGGTGGGGCATTTGTGTACGACCGCTATCAGCGGTCGCGCGAGTCTGCTGCTCCATCGGGAAGAACCACGCAGGGCTTGTCCGGCCCTCGGTTTCAAACGGCACCAGCCGCCAGCGACGTATCAACACAGAATTAGACCACTACCAGCGCGACGGTACTGGCCGAATTAGGCCATC
>Ga0187784_10004791_pt1 | contig 10955 bp, 9 predicted proteins | sample 1015_SJ02_MP15_2_FD_132964 | JGI IMG/M metagenome (GOLD analysis project Ga0187784, IMG submission 132964) | Tropical peat soil microbial communities from peatlands in Department of Meta, Colombia - 1015_SJ02_MP15_20_MG | ecosystem: Environmental > Terrestrial > Soil > Wetlands > Peat | place... | reverse complement strand
TTAGGCATTCTTTCCGACCTCGTAATCGTGGTTGCCAAAACAGACCCGAAAGCCGGCCACAAAGGGCTGAGCCTGATCTGTGTCGAATCGGGAACACCCGGTTTCAGCCGAGGGAGAAAGCTGGAAAAAATGGGGTGGCACAGCCAGGACACGGCCGAGCTCTTCTTCGAGGATTGCCGCGTACCCGTTTCAAATCTACTGGGCGAGGAAGGGAAAGGTTTTTACTACCTCATGCAGAAGCTTCAGCAGGAGAGGCTTGTCGCAAGCATCATGGCCCAGTCCATGGCGGAAGCGATGCTCGACATGACAGTCAAGTACTGCAAAGAAAGGACGATATTCGGAAGCCCTGTCGGTTCTTTCCAGCATAATACCTTTAAAATAGTGGAGATGGCAACGGAGATCGAGATCGGGCGCACCTTTATGGATTCGCTTATCGCCGACCACCTGGCAGGAAAGGAAATCACCAGGAAAGTGTCGATGGCAAAGGCCTGGGTGGCCGAAATGGCCAATCGCGTGGCTTACCACTGTGTCCAGTTGCATGGGGGATACGGGTACATGGAGGAATACCCCATCTGCCGTTTCGCCAGGGACGCCCGGGTGATCGCGATTTTTGCCGGGACAACGGAAGTGATGAAGGTCATCATCGGTCGCACGATGGGACTTTGAAGAGTGGAAAAATCATCGCGACTGTCGGCGAGGGAGAGTGCTTTACGAAGCGGGGAGGAGGAAGAGATGAGGACGTACATGTCCTGGAACGATGAGTACAAGAGCAAGACCGTAATTGCAGGGGAAGCCGTCAAGAGGGTAAAAGCCGGGGATGTGGTGGGTTTTGGGCTCTCGCTTGGCTCCCCGACGGCTCATCTGGTGGACGCCCTTCTGAACAGGGCGGAAGAGTTGAGGGGAGTCAGGATACTGGATGCCGTCCCGATCCGCCCGATGAAACTCTACGATGTCGAATTCATGAAAAGCGTCAAGGATTCGTTTACTTACAGCGCGCTTCTCTTCAATCCCCTAAATCGTGGACTGGCCAAAGCGGGACTTGTCGATTACCAATCCGTAAACAGCTCTGATGCTGGTCCGAGAATGGGAAGGCTATGCAATGTGGCCATGGTGTCTGTCTGCCCACCAGAGGCGGGGATGGTGAATCTTGGGTTATCCAATTTCTTCTCTCCTGAAATGATTCGGGGGGCGGAAATTGTAATTGCAGAGGTCAACGATCAAATGCCGGCCGTTTACGGAGAGAATTGGATGCCACTCTCGGATTTCGATTTTTTTGTCGAGCACTCGAGCCCCATTCCAGAGTTCAAAAGAAAAGGGGAGCCAACGGAAATCGAAACCAGGATAGCAGAGCATGTGGCATCGTATATTAGAGATGGAGATTGCATCCAGATGGGAATCGGCACACTTCCCGAGGCCATTATCCGGCTGCTCCGTGACAAGGGGAAGAAAGACCTGGGTGTGCATACAGAGATGTTTCCCATGGGACTGCCGCACTTGGTCAGAGAGGGAATTGTCACCAACAGGCTGAAAAAAATTCATACCGGAAAAACAGTGGCAAGCTTCTGCATGGGCGACAGCGACATGTACGAGTTCGTTACGCGAAATCCGGACTGCGTATTTTACCCCACTTCCTATATAAACGCGCCGCATCTGCTGCGTGAAATAGACAATCTAGTCGCCATCAACATGGACCTCGAGGTTGACTTCATTGGCCAGTTGAATTCCGAACGCGTGGACTACCGTATGATCGGGGCAGCCGGGGGACAGCTTGACTTTGTCATCGGGGCAGCCTGGTCGAAAGGCGGCAGGGCATTCAATGTCCTTCCTTCCACGAGGCAGTTGAAGGACGGCCAGGTGGTATCCACAATCGTGCCCAGGTTGTCTCCGGGCGCCCATGTGATCGTCCCCCACATGTATGTACAATACGTAGTCACCGAGTACGGAGTTGCGGATCTGTTCTACAAATCAATGCGCGAGCGGGCGGAGGCCTTGATCGCTATAGCCCATCCAGATTTTCAGGCTGAACTGCGCAGGGATGCGAAACTGATTTTCAGCAAAGAGGTATAGCAGCGAGTTGGAGTTTGTTCGGGATTCCAAACGAGAATACCAAACCGATGAGGTGCGTATGACAGCCTTATTCATCATTACAGACACTTCCTCGAACAGATATGCAACATGTGACATTTCATCCGGAAAGGAGAGGAGATGAAAGTTGAAGATTGCAAGGCGATAGTTACCGGTGGCGCTTCCGGTTTGGGGGAGGCTTGCATCCGAAATTTTATCAAACGCGGTGCACGGGCTGTGATACTCGATCTCGATTCGGCACGCGGCGAAAAGCTCGCCTCCGAATCGGGGGGAGCCGCCATTTTTGTGAAAACGGACGTCACCAGCGAGGAAGGCGTTCAAAGTGCCATCGAAAAGACGATGGACGCTTTTGGCTGCATCAATGTGTTGATCAACTGCGCCGGAATCGGCGATCCGGGCAAGATGCTGTCCAAGAAGGGACCCATGCCGCTTAATACATTCAACCGCATGGTCCAGATCAACCTGGTTGGCACATTCAATGTGGCGCGTCTTGCAGTGGCGGAGATGGTGAAAAACGGACCGAACGAAGACGGCGAAAAGGGCGTAATCATAAACACGGCATCAGTCGCTGCTTTCGATGGTCAGATCGGACAACCGGCGTACGCGGCATCGAAGGCGGGAGTTGTCGGCATGACTTTGCCCCTGGCCAGAGAATGTGCGGAATATGGTATCCGCGTGATGACAATAGCTCCAGGCCTTTTCAATACACCGCTGCTCGATATTTTGCCCGAAGCTGCACGGGAGGCGCTTGGAAAGATGATACCCTTCCCTTCGAGGCTAGGCAAACCGGATGAATACGCAGCTCTTGCCATGCACATCATAGAGAATTCGATGCTGAACGGGGAAGTTATCAGGCTGGACGGAGCCATCCGCATGGCAGCGAGATAATTGTGACAAGCTGTCCCAGAAAGAACCTCAACGGCATCCCGGTTGAAGAGGCTTAACATCGCGGAATAGATCCATGCGGCTCTGAATTTTCAAGAGAAGGAGAAGGTGAGCATGAACAACAAAGAGGAAATAGTAATCGTCAGTGCCGTAAGGACTCCGTTCAGCAGGTTCGACTCTGCAATGTCAGACATTCCAAGTATCGACCTGGGCGTGATGGTTATGAAAGAAGTCATTCAGAGGGTGGGTATCAGGCCAGGAGAAGTGGAAGACATAAGCTATGGGACCTGCATTCTCGCGGAAGCGGCACTTGAAACCGACGTTCCTGCACGTCAGGCTACTCTGCTCGCCGGTTTTCCCGCGGAAAACATTTCAGTGAGTCTGGACCGGGCGTGCTGTTCTTCCCTTACATGCCTGCGTCTTGGCGTGAGAGCCATCAAGGCTGGGGAAGCGGAAATCGCCATGGGGGTGGGCGCCGAAAACATGTCCAGGACGCCTCATCTGGCTCCAGGTCTAAGGAAAGGGGCAAGGTTGGGGCATATCAGGCTGATCGATTGCCTTTACGAGCTGGGTTATACGGCAAAAGGATTCAACCCCGTTGCCAAGGATGCCGGGGAAGTGGCCTTGGAGTACGGGGTAAACAGAGAAATGCAGGACGCCTGGGCCCTAGGAAGCCATGAGAGATATGCGAAGGCCTATGCGGAAGGCAAGTTCAAAATAGGCGAAGAACTCATGCCGGTCATCGTTGCCCAGAAGAAAGGGGACCCTGTTGTAGTCGAAAAGGACGAGTCGCCACGGAAAACGGACATGGAATCGCTTTCGAAACTAAAGCCGATTTACGGAAGCCCAACGGTGACGGCAGGGAATGCCCCCACTATGGGCGCGGGGGCGAGCGCGATTCTCATAATGCCAAGGAAGAGGGCCGAAGAAAGGGGGCTCAAACCGCTGGCTACCATCGTGAACATTGTCGCTTCAGCAACCGAACCGCGTGGAATCGCGACAATTCCCGCATTTACAATTCAAAAGTCGCTGGAGGCTGCGGGATTGACGATCGACGATATGCAGCTCATCGAAATCAATGAAGCATTTGCCGCCATGCCGCTTGTTTCAACCAAGATCCTCGCAAAAGACGACGCACAGAAATGGAAAGAGCTGCAGGATAAGACCAACGTCAACGGGGGGGCGATTGCCATCGGGCACCCTGTGGGGGCCTCTGCTGCAAGGATCACGATGACAATGGCATACGAATTGAGGCGCCGCGGCGGGGGCTATGGTATTGCGTCTATCTGCGGTGGCCTTGCCCAGGGCGAGGCGGTCATCCTCAAGGTGTAAAGATGCTACAAACAAAGAATGCCCCCCACCCCACGTGTAATGTGCGGAAATTCATTCTGGGTGGATAAATTCTCCGAACAGTGGCCGCAGAGCTAACGAGAGGAGCCATGATGACGTATAACACGATTATCTACGAAAAGAGCGACCGGATAGGCACAGTCACACTCAACCGCCCCAAAAGCATGAACGCCCTGAACAGTGAACTTCTCAAGGAATTGGCACGCGTTCTAAAGGAGATCGATAATGATGACGAGGTGAAGGTAGTCATTCTTACTGGCGGCGAAAAGCAATTTGCTGCGGGCGCCGACATCGCGGAGATCGGTCAGATTAAAACGCCCAGGGACGCCCACCAATTTTTAAAAACAGCACAAGCCGTTTTCGAACTCCTCGAAGAGATAGAGAAACCGGTGATTGCGGCAATTGCTGGTTTCACCTTGGGGGGAGGCTGCGAGCTCATCCTCGCCTGCGACCTTAGGATTGCGGCAGAGAACGCCACATTTGGCCAGCCCGAAATCAAAATAGGAGTAATTCCCGGAGGCGGGGGGACGCAGCGCCTGCCAAGACTGGTGGGTGTCACAAAGGCAAAAGAGCTTTTGTATACCGGGGATTTCATCGATGCTCAGGAAGCGTACCGGATCGGCCTGATCAACAAGGTTGTTCCCGCGGACTGTCTGATGGAAGAGGCCCGAAAGATGGCGCTCAAAATTGCAAAGCAGCCAGGGGAGGCGCTAAGGGCAACAAAGCTTTCCATTAACGGCGGTCTCAACATGGATATCAAGCGCGCAACGGCTTACGAGGCTCGCTGCTTTGAAATGCTCTTTTCGACCGAAGACCAGAAGGAAGGAATGAGCGCCTTTGTAGAGAAGAGGAAACCGGAGTTCAAAGACAGATGAGTCGCTGGGAACCGTTTCGAGGGAACATCTGTCTGGTGTTGGCGCTAGAACCGGCAAGAACCTTTTCAGCGGGGTCCTTAAAGAAAATACGGCAATGGGAAAAAACAAGCTGGTCACTCTACAGGAAGCCGTTGGGGAAATCAGGGATGGTGACATCCTGTTTCTGGGGGCTTTTATAGAGTCCCGACGGCCAATGGCTGCTGCATACGAAATCGTCCGCCAAGGTAAAAAGGGACTGATCCTGCTTGCAGAGTGTTCCCTTGCCGAAGACATTCTGGTCGGTAGCGGTTGCATCGTTGCATGGCAGGGATGTTACACGGGGATGGCCAATTTCGGTCTTTCGCCTGCTACCGTGCGAAAGATCGGATCCGGGGAACTTATCGTGGACGATATCGGGCATGTTGACATCATTCTGGGGGCAATGGCGGCCATGGCGGGAAGTCCTTTTGTGGCAACACGCGCCACTATTGGAAGTGACGTGCTGAACCCCGAATACAGCCGCGTCGAGCACATCCGAAGAGCGGCCCGCAACCCGCAAATGATCCCACTGCGAAAATTCGTACTCATGGACGATCCGTTTTACGGAGAAGGCCAGGTGAAACTTCAGCCTGCCATGAGGGCCGACGTGGCTGTCATCCACGTGCAGCAGGCAGGCGAGGAAGGCACATCCAGAATAGAAGGCAGCCTTGCTTTCGACCATTATTTTATTCACGCCGCAAATAAAGTTATCGTTACGGCGGAGCAGGTTGTTTCGGAGGACTATTTGCGAAGGGACCCAAATCGGAATCAAGTCCCCTGCACGAGCGTGGACATGGTCGTGGAAGTCCCGTGGGGAGGCCACCCCAGCCAGGTGCAAGGCTTCTACGATGTGGATGCGGCATTCATTCGGGACTATGTCCACAAAGCTAGGAGCGATTCGGGGTTTTTTGAATGGGTTAATGAATGGATTATGAAGACGGGGTCTCGCGATGAATACCTGGATAAACTGGGAGCAGCCAGGCTGGAGAGGTTGCGCGCGATTCCTCCCTATGGATATCGCCCGCAAAATTACACAACAGAGCCATGGTAAAAATCCAGGAAGAATTGCCCAAAAGACAGGAAGGAGAGGACAGGGACAAGGCAACCGATTGGATCGAAGGAGGCTTCATCAATGAAAGAAAACAAAATTGTCAGTCTTACTGAAGCCATGCAGGAGGTCCAGGACGGCGACTGTATTGCTCTAGGAGGCGTGGTTGAAGATCGAAGGCCCATGGCGGCAGCTTATGAACTGATCCGTCAGGGGAGGAAAAACCTAATCATTCTGGCAGAGTGCTCCCTTGCCGAGGACACGCTGGTGGGCGCCGGTTGTGTCGCTGCTTATCGCGGTACCTATACGGCAATAGGAGCGTTCGGCATCTCTCCCAGCACAAAACGAATGGCCGAGGCTGGCAAAATCACAGTTGACGACATCGGCCACACAGACGTCTGTCTTGGTGTAATGGCTGCGATGGCAGGGGCTCCTTTTATCGCGACAAGAACTACGTTTGGCACGGACGTACTGAATCCAGCCTTTGACAATGTGGCGAATATCAGGAAGCTTGCACGCAATCCAAAAACGCTTCCGGAAAAGAAGTACGTGCTGATGGAGGACCCTTTTTACGGAACGGGAACGGTTCAACTTCATCCAGCGATGAAGATCGATGTGCTAGTCATACACACTCAGTATGCCGGTGAAGACGGGACGGTGAGGATCGACGGAAGTCTGGTCTTTGATCATTATGGCGCGCACGCCGCCAAGAAAGTTATCGTTACGGCTGAACAGGTTGTGCCGGAGGAATATTTGCGCAGAGACCCAAACCGGAACCAGATCCCCTGCACGAGCGTGGACATGGTCGTGGAAATGCCATGGGGTGCTCACCCTGGGCAACTACTGAATTTCTACGACATGGACATCCCTTTCTTGACGGAGTACGTGACCAAGGCAAAGACAGAGGAAGGATTCAGTGAATGGGCCGATACATGGGTTTTTGGAGTAAAAAATCATTTGGAATACCTGGACAAGCTCGGTGCTTCCCGGCTGGAAAAGCTCAGGTCAAAACCCCCGTTTGGGTATCGTCCCAGGAAGTAGGGAGGTGCAAAATTATGAATGAAAAATTTCTAAAATCTGGTGATTTTACAGCGGCCGAAGCCATGATCATATACGGGTCGCGCATGCTGGCCCCCTTCAACGGGAAAGTTGGGATCATCGGGATCGGCGCTCCTTTGCTGGCCACCCAGTTGGCCAAAATCATCCACAGTCCCGATATGAAGATTATCATAGAGACGGGCCAGGCCGACGCGAATCCGCAGGAGGTCCCGATTTCCATAATGGACAGCCGTCTGACCTACGGGTCGTCATGGCAGATGGGGGATCCCGAGGGTCTTTTTCCTCTCATGCGTGGAGAAATTGATTTTGGATTCCTTGGCGGCGCACAGATCGATAAGTATGGCAATCTGAACTCGACCTTTATCGGAACCGATTACAACAAGCCACACAAGCGGCTGGCAGGCACTGCCGGAGCTGTTGACATCGGCGGATTCGCCAAAGCGACCATCATTACCATGGCTCACCAGAAGAGACGTATTCTGGAAAAGGTGGATTATCTGACGACACCGGGCTGGATGGTAAAGAAATGGCCCGAAGGGACGATGGTGAGAAGGGAAGAAGCCGGTTTGCCGGGCGGACCAATCGCTTTTATTTCGTCCATGGGGATCATGAAATTCGATGACCAGACCAAAATCATGTATGTAGATCAATATTTCCCTGGCATCGAGCCTCAGGCGATCAAAGAAAACACGGGCTTTGATATAGACATCTCACGCGCAAGAGAAGCAGACCCGATCGAGCGTGAGGAAATCCGGGTTCTCAGAGAAGTAGCGGATCCCCTGAACATTTACAGGACCAGATAGAACCGAAGTATTCTCCTCCCATGCGCGAACCCTGTTGGCGTTCTGATTGCTCCCATGCTGAAAGCGTGACGAACGGCAGCACGAGTGGGCTACCGCCTGGTTCCGCTTCTGGGGACGGAATTGGTATTGAGGAGACCCGGATCCAAACTAAGCAGGAGGTCAACCGTTTTTATAGAACCGACTGTTCGTTCAACTCATTCCAGGGGAATATGAAAACTAGTGATCGAGAAACTCATTCCGGGAGACGCTTCGGCGTGAGGTGACCCATTTAGAATTGATGAAATAATAAAGAACTTGGCCGCAGAGGGGCCAAATTCGGTAATTCAGAGTTGCCGCTTAACTCCAATATAATAAGGCTTTGCGCGTTTGCGCCAATATCAGCGGCAGTTTCACATAAGGATTTCTGGAGAGAATCGCAAGCTTAAACTATCCAAAACTCTCCTCTCGATATGAGGAGTATCTTCCCAGGGGTTACTATTGCCGAATCATATATTATTGAAAGTCTACGAGAGTTCCCGCTGAAATCCAATGACGAGGAAACTCTATTCGCGGCCAGAGAGAAGCTTTTTGGAAGGGGTTGAGCTGACACATGCCCATAGCGGACAAGTTTCAGACTTGGGTGGTCGAGATTGCCCTACCGAGTATCCGCAAAAGGGCGGCCATATCACGGGCCGAGGATGGGGGGCCTTTTTTGTTTCCTGCTTCGCTGGACGATGATTCATACACCCTGGTGTGCGAAGTTTAATTCTACGCCCTTAACTCGCCCAAGAACTGGCAGATTCTTGGCTGTTTCGGGGCTAAACGCAGTGATCTTTCCCCTCAAGCCGCTCTCTTACCTCAGACCAGGATGGTATCGGCCAAAGGACTAGGCAAGGGCAGCGTAGCGTGAAATTTTCGTGTCGATCCTCAAGGCGGGAGCATTTGCTGGAAGTTGTCCAATAGTTGTCCAAAAGGCGAGAAACCGGCAAAAAAGAGAAAGGGCACCTAACGATATTTTCGCTAAGTGCCCGAAATTAATGGTGGCGAGGCTCAGAATCGAACTGAGGACACGAGGATTTTCAGTCCACTGCTCTACCGACTGAGCTACCTCGCCACAACCCTTAAGGCTAATGGAATTGACAGGAAGTGTCAATGTTTTTTAGTCCAACGTTGAAACCCTTGCCCTGAGGGCAAGGTCAGAGTTCAGTGGCTTTGCCATCTGAACGACCCATCTGCTACAAACAAGGTTGAGTTGTCCACAAACTGTCAGCCAGGAGTAGCAGATGAGCCGATTTCGAAAGTTATCACAAACCATTTGGCACTGCCAATACCACATAGTGTGGGTGCCAAAGTACAGATTCAGGGTGTTGAAAGGAACCATAGCTGAAGAGGTGGCAACTTGCATCCGGATATTTTCTGAACAACTCGGATGCGAGATCGTTGAAATGAACATTCAAGTCGATCATGTGCACCTTCTTGTGATAGTCCCACCCAAAGTCTCCGTCTCGGGCTTTGTAGGGACAATCAAAGGGAGAACGGCGATTAGGGTCCTGAATAAATTTCGCAAACTGAAAGAAAAGCCCTATTGGGGCAATCACCTCTGGGCAAGAGGATACTGTGTTGACACAGTGGGTCTGGACGCAGAGATGATCCAAAAGTACGTTAAGTACCAAGAAGCAAAGAAAAAAGAAGCGGAAAAGCCGCAATATTAGTTACAAACGTGCTGTCGGGGACAACTCCCCCTTTGCCTCCTCAGGGGGCAAAGGCATTTTCACCCTTACAGGGGTTATTTCAAAGCCGGCCCCTCTGGGGTCGGATGTTTACTCAAAACGGAACCACCTCAGAGACGGATCGTCATTCGGGCATCAGAAGGGCGCAAAGCACTTGTAACAATCGAGCGAGCAGCGCAAAGAGCTTGGTCCAACACAGCCGCAACAACGGATTCGGGATTCGGCGATTTTTTTACGCTCGGTCCCTTTCGGCCAATCCCGCGAAGCGCGGGACGGCAGGACAAGAGACCGGATTGCGGTCCGTGCGAGCAGTAGAGCGGAGGTGCCGGTCAAACGCACTCAGGGTGCGCCTTTTGGATTGCGGCCCAGTTCCTCGAGCAGGGTTTCAAGGTCGTTTTCCGAAAGCTCGATTACAAAATCGTCTGTGGGACCTTCGGTCTGCGGCCGGGCCTGCTGGGGGTCGGGTTTCGATTCGTCAGGGACTTCAAGGTCTCCTTCAAGTCCGTCCAAATCATCGACGGACTCGGCAACCAACTCCAGGGTGGGGGCGGTTTCCAGTTCGCTCTCCAATCCCCGGGGAAAATCGTTGGAAACCTGTATCACGTCTTCAGGCGCTCTTCCTGCCGACGTTGGAGTCTCGTCCTCAGGCAGTGAAATCTCAGGGGACGAGGGCATTGGTTCCCCGCTCGAAAACATTTGAGAATGGTATTCGCCGGTACCGTTAGCATCGCCTTCGGGCAGGACCGAACTCATCTCGTCGTTTTCGAGGGACTCTTTTTCGATGAGCAGATCGAGCTCTTCGTCGGAGAGATCGAGCAGGCTGAAGTCGTCATCCGACGTATCGGGGCTCGCGGCAGTCCAGGCCACTTCTTCTGCTCCGCTTTCGAGCTTTTCTTCCGGGGGTTTGTGCTCGGTCCCCTCTGCAAAGCCGAAAGAGGTAAGCGTTTCGGGCTCCGCGACGGTGTTTTCCGGCTGCGCGAAAGATTCATGTTCGCTCAGAAGAGCCCCCAGCAGGAACGGTACCGCCGGTTTCGCGCCATGAAGGCCGAAACCATCCCTGGCGGCCGTCAGGCTGGTTCGACATTTCTTGCATTCGGACAGGTGATCGAAACTGACATAGCCG
>Ga0187784_10004790_pt1 | contig 10957 bp, 10 predicted proteins | sample 1015_SJ02_MP15_2_FD_132964 | JGI IMG/M metagenome (GOLD analysis project Ga0187784, IMG submission 132964) | Tropical peat soil microbial communities from peatlands in Department of Meta, Colombia - 1015_SJ02_MP15_20_MG | ecosystem: Environmental > Terrestrial > Soil > Wetlands > Peat | place... | reverse complement strand
TTGACGATGCCGTTCTCGATCTCCAGCGCGCCGCCGGCGTTCAGCACGATCGCGCGATGGATGCGCAAGATCCGGTAGACCTCGGCGACCAGCTTGTCTTTGCCCGTCGCGCGCGGCAGCGCCAGATATTTCTGCCATAAGGCGAGCCCCTCGAGCGCGGGATTGCGAGACTCGAGCGCCGCATCGAGCAGCGCGAAGGCCGTCAGGGTGGAAAGCGGATTCGGAGCTTTCGGCGCGTCGCCTGGCTCTGCGGCCGGCTTTGCGAAGGCAAGCTTCTTCTTTTTTGTAGAGAGCTCGATCTGTCGATATTCGGGCAGCGCCAGACGATCGCCAAAGCGCAGTCGCAATTCCGCCAGCGTGTCGTCTTGCGCCTTCATCGGCCGCGCTCATTCTTTGAAGGGAGATATAGGCGAACGCTCCGGCGTCCCGGGAGCGTTCGCGCCTTGGCGGTTCTCACCAGGTGTTGAGCAGCCATTCCTTGTTCTTCGTGTATTCCATATGCACGAAGAGCGCATTGGCGATCGCTTCACCAAGCTCCATGGCGCCCTTGTAGCCCATCGTCGGATGACGATAGAGCCCGGCGCGGTCGAAGGTGGGGAAGCCCACACGCACCATTGGGATGTTATTGTCGATGGCGATGTAGCGGCCTTTCGAGTGGCCCATGATCAGATCGACCTTGAGCTCCCCGCTCGTGATCTTGCGCTCCAGGTCCCAGAGGTCGGAATTGCAGATGACCTCCATGTCAAAGGGCACGGTGTTCTTCATCTCGAGGATGCGCGGATCGCGCTTGTAGCGGCTGTTGTCGTCGCCGAGCAGCAGCAGCACCGGTTCGAGCTCCACCTCGATGCAAAATTGCGCCAAGCCGATGACGAGATCCGGATGCCCGAAGATCGCGACCTTCTTGTTCGCGAAGAACATGTGGGCGAGATCCTGCAGCGCGTCGATGGCGATGCCGCGCTCGCGCACGAGCTTCTCCGGAATGGGCTTGCCGGTGAGCTTTGAGATCGCCTGCAGCATCTCGTCCGTGTTCTTGATGCCGTAGGGCGTCGAGGACAGGATCTGCGGGACGTTGAACTCGTCCTCGAGATATTTCGCTGAGCTCGCGCCTTCATAGCGCGCGAGAGCGAGCGTACCGATGGCGTTCGGGGTGTCCTCGATGTCCTCGACTGTGGTCCGGCCGTGCTCGACGACCTCCTTGTCGGGCATCATCGGCGTGTCGAAATCTTCGGTGTCCATGAAGAATGTGGCATCGACGCCCATCTCCGCGACATAGTGCTTGAGCTCGGCGAGATCGCCCGGGTTGATCCAGCCGGGGAAGATGTTGAGCTTGCCGGAGGACTTGGTCTTCTTCTTGGCGATGGTCTTGATGATCGAAAGCACCGCGACGTCGTAGCCCGAGACATGGCTGCCCTTGAAGCTCGGCGTGTGCGTCGGCACGAGATGAATCGTGCGATCGGGAAAGATTTCCTTGAGCTTTTTGTTGCAGACGTTGATCGTGCCCTCGATGTCGTCGCCGATGACCTCGGTGGAGCAGGTGGTGATGATCGTGATCACGCGCAGGTCCGGGTAGCGCCGCGCCAGCACCTCGACGCCTTGCTCGATGCGGCCCGTGCCGCCGAACACCGCCGACTCCTCGTGCAGCGAGGTCGAGGCGATGTCGAAGTTCTCCTTGTAGTGCTGGGCGAACAGCAGGCGCACGAACATGCTGCAACCCTGGCCGCCGTGCACGAGCGGGATACAGTCCTTGACGCCGATTCCCGCATATTGAGCGCCGGCGGGCTGACAGTCGAACATGGGGTTGATGATCCCGGCGCGATCCTTGGATTTGATCTGCACGCCGGAAGCGGACTTCTTCGGCCGCTCGAGCGTTTCTACGTCGCAAGACATGGCTTATCCTCGCATGGGTTCGCTGCAAGCGGGACCGCTCACGCGGTCCCGCGATCGATTGAGGCATTAGTAGAGCGAGTGGTTGAGCTCGCGGTTCTTCGAGCGCGTGATCGTCACGTCGATGAGACGCGCCTTCAGGCCTTCGATGACCTCGTCGACTTCGGCCGGCGCGATGGCGTCGATCCAGTCATAGCGTTGACGGCAGTCGTTCACGAGCACCTTGGCGTCGGCGAGATTCAAGCGCTCCGCCGGAGTCTCGGGCGCAGGCCTGTCTTTCTTCAGGAGCGACCCGACGTGCTTGAGCACGCCGTCTATGTTGTCGGTGCGATCCCATGTGCGGGAAGCGAACTGCCACAGGCAGCGCTCCTGCACATAGTCGAAGAGGTTGTCGACCTTGTTGGTCATTCCGCAGCCTCCAGCATCGGGATTTGCTTCGCGCCGCGAGGGTCCGACGCCGCGAGCTTGAGCAGCGGATTGTGCACGGCGTTATACATGTCGCGCGCGAGATTGACGAAGCCTTCAAACCCCATATACGGGCCGTTGTGATAGGCATGGCCGTTGACGTAGGGAATGTGCAGCTTCTTCACGAGCTCGCCGACGCGTCCGCCGGTGAAGATTACGTCTGGCTTGACGAGATCGATGATCTCGAAAAATTCGAGCTCATTGCCGTCGTCGATGTAGTAGGTGCCCTCGCGTCCACGCGCGATGACCTTTTCGAAGTCCTCCTCATGGCCGAATTTGGAGGACATGGCGACGACATGCACGCCGAGGTCGTCCTCGACCGACTTCGTCCAGTGCCAAAGGCGCGGGCCGCCGGTCCAGATCGCCATCTTCGTGCCGGCGAGACGCTCCTTGTACCAATCGAGCTTCGGCTTCCACTTCTCGAATTCCTCGGCGATCAGCGCTTCGGCCCTGTCCTCGATGCCGAAGAACGTGCCGATCTTGCGCACGCCTTCGGCCATATAGTTGAAGCCCCAGGAGTCGATGTCGAGGCGCGGGATGCCGTAGCGCTTCTTGAGCTCATTGGCGATATAGCCCGAGGAGCGCGCGCAGTTCACGACATTGAGCTGGGCGCGATGCATGCAGCGCAGATCATCATACGCGGCGTTGCCGGTGAAGTGCGCGATGACCTGTATGCCGAGCCGATCCCAGTAGGTCTGGAGCAGCTGCGTGTCGCCCTGGATGTTGAAGTCGCCGATGAAGTTCATCGTATAAGGGCTGGTGATCTCGGGCTCGAGCGTGCCGACCTTCTCGTCGATCCAGCCGATGTTGAGCACGTGATGCCCCTTCGACTGCGAGACGCCGGAGAAGCCGGGGCATTCGACCGTGAAAATATCGACGTCCGGACGCGCTTCCATGACGCGCTTCGCCACAGCTTTCACGTCGTCGCCGATCAGCGCCGTCGGGCAGGTCGTATAGACGAACATGCGCTTGATTTCCGGCATCTCGTCGAAGGCTTCGTGAATGCTCTTCTCGAGCCGCTTTTCGCCGCCGAAGACGATGTGGCTCTCCTTCATGTCCGTCGACCAGACGTATTTCATCTGGAAGTGGCCGTTGTCGCTCGGGTAGCGCTTGGTGTGCCAGGTGTCGTAGGCGCAGCCGATGGGGCCGTGGATCATCTGGATCGCGTCCTTGACGACGCCGCCGATCACGAGCTTCGCGCCACAGAAGGCGCAGCCGCGCTCCGACAGCGTGCCGGGAATGGTCGCGGCGTTCGACAAGGGAAGATGCGCGTTCGTGTCCTCATCGGGCGCCTTGAGATAGATGTGCTTCTCGCGCTCCGGAATGTCCTTGTCGCATTTCAATAAGACCATGGGCATGGTGACGTTCTCCCGCGTGCTCCGCCCTTCGCGAAGCGAGACAGCGCATTGGATCGGTGCGCTAGAGCCGACGATCCGGGGAGAGCGAAACATGTGCCATGCGGCGCGAGGCCCGGCGCCGAGTGGCGTCGTCACGCGGAAACTTCGAGAAATCAGGCGATGCAACGGCGCGCCATTTTGTCTCGCTCGCCAGCTTTCGGTGCGGGATCGGGCGCCGCGGCGTTCACGGAAGTACGGCCACGGCGGCGGCGACGTTCGGCGGCGTACGCGTTATCGAAGCGGTTCCGTAGGACGTTGCCGCGGCGGCGGGCCAACGCCGCCACGCTGGCGCGACCGGAGGGACGGTTGAGGAATCGCGCGAACGAAGAGCGAGCGAGCCGCCGCCTTCGAACCCTCTGCGGAGGTCGGCTATCCGAGTTCTTCGAGCGAAGCGACGAGCCGATGCGCGGCTTGCGCTGGCCGCCGCTCCTCTTCCTCGCCTTCCGCAGGCTTTGCCCTGGCGACAGCGCGATCGACCCAAGAGAGCCCGCCGTGGAACATCGCGAGGCTCACCTCGTTCAGCAGGTCTATGATTTCGTGACCATTATCGACGATGATCGGCTGCACGCCGATCGCCATCAGCCGCTTGATCGAGGAAGCGCCAATCTGGGCCGCGTAGACCGCCGCGCAGCCCTGCAGAAATTCGAGTTTCGCCGCGACCTTGTCTTCGTCCGGCCCGATCGTCACCGCGACCGGTGCGTCCGGGCTCAGAGGCGCGCGCGAGAGACCCTTGTCCCTGTTCTCGCCTTTGAGCTCGGCCTTGATGAATTCGCCGACGCCGACGAGATCGGCGCTGCCGGGCTCGACGTCGAAGACGACGAGCCGCTCGCCGCCGCCGAAGTGAAGATCGACGTGGGCGCGGTCGCTGGAGGCGAAGGCTATTCTGAGCATCGATCGACCCTTCACCTCGTCAGCGCTTATTCCGCGGCTTGGAGGCCGATCTTCTCTGGCGCATAGATCGACTTGTAGGGCCTGATCGCGCTGCGCTCGATCCAGAGGAGATTGGCGATGTCGAACAGCGCCTGCCGGCCGCCCTGATAACCGATCCAGCTGCGGGCGTAGCCGCCATAGAGGTCGTAAAGCGGATAGCCGATGCGCAAATGCGACAGGCCGAGTGGTTTTGTGAATGCAGCAGCATGGGAATTCGCCAGCACGAGCCGCACGCCCTTGGCCGAGGATTGTTGCTCGAGATCCTCCAGATCGCCGACAAGAACCTCGGCGCCGCGCACGAGATCAAGCGCCTCGGCGCGCGCGGGGGCGATGGCGACTGCCAGGTCGACGCCGAGACTGTCGAGAAAGACGGTCAGCGAGAGCAGAAGATCGGGATCGCAAGCGACGCCGACCCGCGCCGCGGTCAGCTTGAAGTGGCAATCGACCATCGCGTCGAGCAACTGCGCCCTCTGTCGTTCCAGCTTCGGACTTGGAGTTCGACCAGAGAGCTCGCTCAGCGCCATGGTGAAGGCGTCGCAGTCCCTGAGACCCATGAGCCCGTCGAAACGACAGTCCGGCACGCCGGTTCGCCTGTGCAAGAGATCCGCCGCGGGATACATCGACCGCCCGATGACGAAGGTCGCGATCGCCTGCCCCGCATTCTGAAAGGCGGAGACCGGCGCGCCGCCTAAGGTCAGGGACGAGTAGCCGTCGCTGCAAAGACGCCCCGAGAGCGAGTCGGAGATGTCGGGCAACATGACAGCGTCGAGGCCGAATGCGCCCACCCAATCGTACAGGGTCTCGATATCGCCGGGGGTCAACATCGACGAGGCCAGAATATTGACCTGCTGCCTCTTGCGCGCGTCATTCTTGGCAGGCGTGAGCGCGTCGATCATCGCTTCGACGGCGATGGCGAAGCCGGTCTCGAGACAGCCTTGCGTGTCCGTCGTGCTGGCCGGAATGATCGCGATGTCGTCATATTGCGGATAGGCGCGACGGAAGTCGCTCAGATTTCGCTTGATGTCGGCGCCTTGGGTTTCTGCGAGCCCCGTGGTCAAGAGCCCGATGGCGTCCGGCTGCTCCTTCTCGCAAATCGCGCGCAGCGCCTCGACGACATTCTCATCAGCGCCGAGAACGCTCGCCACTTGGTCCATCGCCGTGGTCTGCAACGGGATCGGCTCACGGAAATGATTGGCGAAAAACACCTTGCCAAAGGCCGTGCACCCCTGCGCGCCATGCATGAGAGGAATGGCGCGCGCAAGCCCGAGAAAGGCCAGCGTCGCGCCCATGGGCTGGCTCACCTTGAGCGGATTGACCGCAAGCGGCTTGTCGCGCTGGATGATCGTCGCCATTTGCGCCCCTATTCCGCCGCTTGCGCGAGCTGCGCCGCCGCCGACCAGGGCGAGGGCGCGCGGACTTGCGACCAGATCGGAGAGTTGACGGAGAAGGCCAGCTGACGGGCGAGCTCCACGATGCCGTCATAGCCCGCGTAGCCAAAATCGCGCTCATGATTGATGTCGAGGAATGGAATGCGCGACTTGAGCGCCGGATAAAGATAGCGACCGCCGGCGATCAATATGTCGGCGCCGAATTCGTGAAATGTCTGGATGAGCGCTTCCTGATCGTTGTCGGAGATCATTTTCGCGTCGGGCCCCATCAGCGCCAGAATGCGCGCCCTGTCCTCCTCGGTGGACTTCTCCGTGCCGGTCGCGACAACCTCCATTCCGAGGTCCTGGAGGGCGGAGACGACCGACCAGGACTTCACGCCGCCCGTAAACAGCAGCACCTTCCTGCCTTCGAGCCTCGCGCGCCAGGGCGCCAGCACCGCTTGTGCCTTGGCCTCTTCGCGCGCGATAAGCCGCTCGGTCCGCTCGGTCAGATCGGGGTCGCCGATCAGCCGCGCAAAGTCGCGCAGCGCCGCGGAAGTGTCGACGATCCCATAAAAGCTTCCTTCGAAGAAGGGCGCGCCGTAATTCTCCTGAAGCTTGCGCGCGACGTTGAGCATCGCCTTGGCGCAGACGACCATGTTGACTTCCGCGCGGTGCATCATCTGCACTTCATGGAAGCGCGCGTCGCCGGAAAGCTTGCAGAGGATACGCAGCCCCAGCTCATCGAAGAGCGGCGCGACGCTCCAGAACTCTCCCGCGATATTATACTCCCCGATCAGATTGACGTCGTGCGCCCGAACGCCCGGGCGCTCGGCGCCCATCGGAGCTGGCGGCGGCTCTCGGGTTCCAATGACATATTTGAACGCCGTCTCGCCGGCGATGCGATTGCCGAGACTCTTGCCGCCATAGAATCCCGCGCAATCGACGGGGATCACGGGAACGTCCAATTTTTTCTCCGCCGCCTTGCAGACGGCCTCGAGATCGTCGCCCGTCAGCGCGGTGACGCAGGTCGCATAGACGAAGACAGCCGGCGGGGCATAAGTCGCGACGGCCTGCTTGATCGCGTGAAAGAGCCGCTTCTCGCCATTGCCCATGATCACGTCCATGTCGGAGAGATCGGTGGTCATGCCGTAGCGATAGAGGTCAGCGCCGCTCGTCAGGCTCCCGCGCGCGTCCCAAGAGCTGCCAGCGCAGCCGATCGGACCGTGCACGATATGCGCAGCGTCGCAGATGGGCAGAAGCGCGATCTGCGCCCCGTCGAAGGCGCAGCCGCCCTGCGTTGCGCCGGGCTTCGGCTTGGCGCACCCGGACTTGCTTTTTTTGTTGTGCGTGCACGCCGGCTCGTCGAGCAGAGCCATGAGTTCGGACTGCTTCATCTCGCGCTCCTCTGAGGCACGGAAGCTCGCAAGGCGCATGCCATGACGTCTTCAGAAGCTGGAATAATCGATGAACGACGGGTCTTCGGCGCGCCGCGCGAGCATGCGCGCACGGTTCAGCTCGTCCGCGGTGAGCAACGAGTCCCGCACGCGGTTGAACATTGGGTTGAGATAGGAATCCAGCCAGTTGAACAGCGGAGAGCGCGCCTTCAGGGCGTTCTTGCGGAAGCGCAGACATTTGAAGCACATGGGCGAACGCGCCAGATATTCTTCGGGGCGGATCAGATAGGCGACTGCGAACAGCCGGATCCCCGTCGCCAAAATCTCGCGGAAGGCGCGGAACCACCAGGCGCGCTGATAGCAGAGAGCTTCGAGTCGGATCGTGCAGATCTTGCACGATGCGCTTGTCGGCAGGCTTCTTGCCGCCTCAGAATGTGATGGAGCGTTCACCGCGTCTCCCCGCTTTGTCGCGGGAGCTCCTCGCAATCGACACGCCAGAACGGAAACTGCTGGTCGCTTCGGTTTAGCCGCGTCGCTCGTTCAATTCTGTACGGCGCGCCCTACCGCTGCACGGGAATGCACGCTCGCCTCGGTCGATACAGAAGCGACGGTCCGCGAAGCCGTCCGCCTCGAGAAAGCCTTCGTTCAGACGGCGCGCCGGCGGCTTTCTCGATTCGCGCGCGCCGGCAGACGCGCCTGCGTTTCTCCCTCCGAATGATCTGGACAATATCCGTGATCGGCGGTCCACGCCGCGACGGCGAGGAGTGAGCGCGACATCGGCCGCCATATAGATGGGCGCGATCGTTGAGCTGCGCTGCCCGAAGACTTAAAGCGAGTCGGCCGCGGTTTCTCACCGAACTGCTCCAGCGACGTATGAGAGGACCCTCGACCCCACAGCGATCCATCCATGGACAATTCGGGCCCCCGGTTCTATTAGCGCTTTCTGCCGGGGAGCGCCCTTGTCAGAACGCCGCTCAAACTTTGCCTTCTGGAGGGCCCGTGAGCTGGCCTCAAATTTGCGAGAGCCTAAGTTTGCACATTTTATTACAAACGCGCTGTCTGGCCACGGACAAGGGCCTTGAACAGGAAACCACACATCAAAGGACCACCGAGACGTGAGCAAGGACGACGTTCATGACGTGTTGAAGTTCGAGCATCCAGGCACAGGACGGCGCCGGGGTCGCGCGACGCCCAAGGGCCGACAAATTGACCCGGAGGCCGCCCACGAGATCGCCGTGCTGCTCGGCGACCGACCTCGCCGCCGCGATCTGCTGATCGAGCATTTCCATCTCATTCAGGACACATACGGGCAATTGGCCGCTGCGCATCTTGCCGCGCTCGCCGACGAGATGAGGCTCGCCTTCGTGGAGGTCTTCGAGACGGCGACCTTTTACGCGCATTTCGATGTCGTTAACGAACTCGGCGTCGTCCCGGAGCATGCCGAGATCCGTGACCTCGACGTTGGCCCGCCGCAGCAGACCATGAAGCATGAAGCGATTGGCGTCATAGATCCCGCCCGGATGCAACTTCTCGCCGGGCGCGGCGATCTCGTCACCCGTCGAGAAGATCGCCGCCTTCAAACGCCGCCGCACCTGCAGCCTGGGAAAGCCGAGCGCCACAGCGAGACCTATGTCTTCGGGGCGCAGCAGTCGTCCCTGCTCCAGAGCGACCGCGCCCTTGGCGATATCCTCCCCCTTTCGGCGACGATTGGCCCCTCGCTTCAAGCCGTGCGGCAGAGCGACTGCGCCAGTCTCGAGGATGCGACAGTCCTCTTGCATGAACACGGTGTCCATGCCTTCCGGCATGACAGCCCCGGTGAAAATGCGCACGGCGCATCCATCAGGCGGCGCGCCGCCAAAGGGATGGCCTGCGGCGGCTCTGGCTTCGAGACGCAAGGTGGTCTCGCTTTCCACGGCCAGATCGGCAAATTTCACGGCTTACCCATCCACAGCGGAATTATCGAAGCTTGGCAGATCGATGGGCGCGAAGAGGGGCTCCGCCAAGACGCGCCCCTCCGCTTCGGTGAGAGCGACCGTCTCGACTCCGCCAACACAGGGAATGCTCAAGAGAAGCTGCGCAGCTTCGTCGACGCGCAACGCCCTTTCGCCTGGCGCCAAAAGATCCCCGCCTAGTTGCGCCATGACGAGCAGGCTCCTCAGCTTCCTTGCGCCACGTCACCGAGCTCGAGCGCTGCGATCGTTTCCGGCAAGGGGGTGGCCAAATCAGAGATCAGCCGCGCCACCGCCGCCACGTCGTCGAGCGGCGCGTAGGGAATCGTCAGAGAGGGCGGCGGGTCCGCGTCGCTGGCGAGCGCCGCGATCGTTGGGTCGTTCGGGTGGAGATAGGGCTTCGCGTTCGCGGCGCGGTGGACTTCGATCTTGCGGTGCGTGCTGGTCTTGAATCCTTCGACAAGCACGAGCTCCACTGGGCTCAAGCGCTGCAAAAGCTCGCGCAAGGAATATTCCGCCTCGCCGCGCAGCTCATGCGTGAGCACCCACCGATTGGCCGACGAGATCAGCACTTCCGCAGCGCCGGCTTCGCGGTGGAGATATGAGTCCTTCCCCGGTTTGTCGACGTCGAAGGCGTGGTGCGCGTGCTTCACCGTCGAGACGCTCACGCCTCTTTGACGCAGGTAGGGAATTAGCTTGACGATCAGCGTCGTCTTGCCAGCGCCGCTCCAGCCCGCAAGCCCGATCACCCGCATTCGAGAACATTCTCCAATCCAATCGCCGAAGTGGGAACGCCGGGCGGGATGACAACTGGCTCACGGACGACGACCGCGGGCGCATGTCTCCGCCCCATCCGTTTTCGTCGAGCGTCCTGGTCTGACAGATGAGCTATCCTGATTTACCACCGCCAGCAATCACTCTTTCCCGAATCGCCGTCAATCCATCGTCGTAGCGTCGCTCCTTTGCGGCTCAAGTCGCCATCCGCATGCGTTCACGACGCGGTCGCTATCTCCAGCCAGCCTCCCTTTTTGGCGCGGTTCGGCGGCGTCTTGCCGGTTTCCCGCCTTCTGAGGCGATGAGAGCGCAAGCAGCGCGCCTTTGCGGGCCATATACGCCCTTCCCGATCGCCTATTTCGACCCATCGGATATACTCCTCAGAGTTCAGCGGAGGGTGCGGCCATGCTCAACGACACAGGCGGAGCTTCGATTTTGCGCGACGAATGGGAGTCATTGGGCGAGGCTCCGCACGAGGGCGAGGCCCGCACCCGTCGCCTTCCACATGGCGAGATTCTCGGCGCGACCCTGTATGAACTGCCGCCCGGCGCGCCTGGACCCGTCTACCATTTCCATCACGGCGCCGAAGAGCTTCTGATCGTGCTGCGCGGACGACCGACGCTGCGCACGCCCAACGGGGAGCGGCAATTGGAGGAAGGCGAAGTCGTCCATTTCAGGCGAGGCCCGGAGGGCGCGCACAAATGCAGCAATCAGACGGATCAGCCCGTTCGCTACGTGATGGTCGGAACCCGCGCGTCGCCCGACGCCGTGGAATATCCCGACACTCGCCAGCT
>Ga0187784_10004788_pt1 | contig 10959 bp, 10 predicted proteins | sample 1015_SJ02_MP15_2_FD_132964 | JGI IMG/M metagenome (GOLD analysis project Ga0187784, IMG submission 132964) | Tropical peat soil microbial communities from peatlands in Department of Meta, Colombia - 1015_SJ02_MP15_20_MG | ecosystem: Environmental > Terrestrial > Soil > Wetlands > Peat | place... | reverse complement strand
ATGTTTGCGACGCTGGACCCGACGGTGAGAGCGATCCGCCTGCCCTCGAACCGGCGCATCCTGGTGTCGGACACGGTGGGGTTTATCCGCGACTTGCCGAAAGGTCTGATTACGGCGTTTCGCGCCACGCTCGAAGAAGTGCAGGAGGCGGCGCTGCTGTTGCAGGTGAGTGATATATCAAATCCACGGCACGAGGAATTGGACGTGGAAGTCGAGAAAATCCTGGAGGAGCTGGGCGTGATGGGAAGGCCGCGGCTGCGCATCTTTAACAAGGTAGACCGGCTGACGTCAGCGCAACGCGAAGAACTCGAAGCAGCTTGGCGAGGCAATGGCGGAGGAGCACCGCCGGTGTTGGTTTCGGCGCTCACGGGAGAAGGTCTGGAAGAGTTGCTGAGGCGGGTGGAAGTGGTGTTGCCCGTGGATCCCGTCGTAAAACTTTTCCTGCACATGCCGCTAAGTGAGGGGCGGTCGCTGGCGCTGATTCACGCGCTGGGACGCGTGCTGCATTCTCAGGTGAGCGAGTCGCACATGGATCTGGAAGCGGAAATTCCCGAGGCCATCGCGCGGCGGCTGAAACTGAACGATTTTGTGGTGAAGGGAACTTCGCGAAGTTCCCCCGCGTATCTTTAAGTGAGGTGTGAGAATCATGGCCACTTTCATTTTGTGGTGTCTCCTGCTGGTGGTGTGCTGGCCGCTCGCGCTGTTGGCGCTGGTGCTGTATCCGTTGATTTGGCTGCTGCTGCTGCCATTCCGGATTGTGGGGATTGCGGTGGGTGGAGTGTTTGAACTTCTGCGCGCCATTCTCTTCCTGCCGGCCCGCGTGCTGCGCGGGCCGCGGGCGATTTGAAGCCAGCGAAAATGCGTCGCGTTACTTCCCGGTAACTACGTGCAATTCAGCGAAATATGAACAAAATGTGACAATTAGCAGGGGGCGCGACGAGGTTCCCCGAGGTAATGTTCCATTGTGGAAAAGTTTGTGGAAACTTGAGGGCAGCCTTCCAAGGTAAGCAGAGCACAAGACACTATGGTAGAGAGAGCGCTCTGCGAGGCCCTATAAGTTATTGATTATTAATGTCTTATATCTTCTTGATGTGCTTCAGGGAGATCGCCTGGCTCCTTTTCCAGCCAAGAGTGCCAGCAGAGTTTTGCACAGCTTTGCAGCAGGGGTGTTACGAAAGAGTATCCGGCTGCCCGTTAGCAGCGCCCGCTGCGTAGTAACCCCAAAGTACAGCCCCGGCTGGCTCACAGGAGCAGCCTTCCAGCGTTGACGCTTTCCAGAGTGAAGTCTATAGTGAGCCGAGTGGCGGGGTGTTGCCGCATAGGCAGCGCCCGTTATCATGGCCCTATGAACCTTCCGAACTCCTTGACTGTGCTGCGGATATTTTTCGTGCCGCTGCTGATTGTGGTGCTGCTAACGCGCAGCCCCAACGTGGAGCTGTGGGGTTTCCCCATGAATTTCGAGTTCTGGGGCGTTTTGATCCTGCTCGTTGCGGCGGCCACCGACTGGGCCGATGGATATTTTGCGCGGCGCCATTCGCAAGTGACCACACTCGGGATTCTGCTGGACCCCATCGCGGACAAACTGCTGATTTCGGCCGCATTTATAGCGCTGGTGGATATGCACCTGGCGAAGGCATGGATGGTGGTGATCATCATCGGGCGGGAATTCACCATCATGGGTTTGCGGAATATCGCCTCGGCGGAAGGATTCAATATCGCGGCTTCCACACTGGGCAAGACGAAGATGGTATTGCAGGTGAGTGCGGCTGCGGTTTTGATAGCGGGGAACCGCTATCCCAGACTAAAGCCGCTGGGGCTGGTACTGCTCTGGCTGGTGGTGGTTAGCGCGCTGGTTTCCGCGGGACAGTATTTCTTGAAGTTCTGGAGCCAACTGGACGACCGCATCAAGCAGCGGCGGAAGCTCAGCATGACGGAAAGACGGAAGAATTCGCAGGATGCCGTGCCTCTCTGATGCCGACAGAAAAACCATCCTGGAGCTGGCGCGCCAGGCCATAACGGAAGCTGTCTGCCACGGGTGCCTGATTCATCCCATCCCCAATAGCGAATTGCTGAAGCGGCGGTGCGGTGTGTTCGTTTCTCTGCATGTGAAGGGAAAGCTGAGGGGTTGCATCGGGGTAATTGACGGCCGCGAGCAACTTGGCGAGAGCATTGTGCGCTGTGCGGCGGGCGCGGCGCTGGAAGATCCGCGCTTCACGCAGATGAAGCCAGAGGAAGTTGAAGGTGTCGAGATCGAGGTGTCGCTGATGACTCCCCTGGAGCTGATCCGGCCCGAAGAAATTGAGATTGGGACTCACGGCCTGATGGTGGAACAGGGCGGGCGGCGCGGTTTGCTGCTGCCGCAAGTGGCCCTGGAGCACTATCTGGACCGCGAGCGCTTCCTGGAAGAAACCTGCTGGAAGGCCGGTCTGGCGCGCGAGGCTTGGAAGAACCCGGAGACGAAGATCTATGGATTTCGTTGTGAGATCGTTTCCGAAAACAAATAAGCCAATCTCAAAAGAAGAAGCCCGCGGCACAGAGGCGGCGCGGGCTTCCGGATAGCGGAACCAGGTGGAGACGGATTACTCGATTTCGACGTAATCACCGGCGTAAGTATCAATGGTGGTGTGCGTAACGAACATGGTGGACGCGTTGTGGTCCACCCGGATCACGATGCCTTCGCCGAGCACTTCGCGGGGCAGATCGTTCCACTCGTATTTTTGCGGCGTGCTGCCGAAGCCAAACAGTTTGTATTGAACGTCCGGCGTGCTCGCAGCCGTCTCCGCGTGCGAGCCCTGATAGCGGAAGATGCGGAAATAGTCCCCAACGCGCACACCCTGGTTGGTGCCAAGGTTGACATAAACATTGGAATTCTGACCATAGACCTGCGTGTAATCCTGGCCGATGACAAGCATGCCGACAGATTTGCCGCTGACAGGGGCAAAATGATCGAACTGAGCGGCGGGCTTGTAGGGCGGTGAGGGGCGTTCCTGCATGGGCTTCAGGATGTCGCCGCGCTGCAAGTAATTGCAAGTGAAGGCAACCTGTGCGGTAGAAACGTTGGGCTGTACGCCCGTGACAACTACTTGTCCGGTATCCGCGTACATCGTGCCCATGGCCTTCAAGAGCTTGTACTGCCACTTGAACCATTTCACTTGCACGGGATCAGATACTGGCCGGATGGCCAAGAAGCGGTCGCCGACGCGCACGCCCTGATTGGAGCCTTTGTTGATGTAGACGTAATCACCGCGGGCGAAAACGATCTTGACGTTGGACTGCTCTCCGGAAATCAAACGCATGTCATCCTGCATTTTCTCATCGGAGATAAAGCCGGCACAGTAAACCGCCGTGAAATCAGGCGAGGTCTGGGCGCCGACAGCTTGCGTGGAAGATACGACCTGGCTGGGCGCGTTGCCCTGCGCCGAAGCGCCGACGGCGGCCAAGAGAATTCCGAGACACATCGTTGCTGCGTTTGCGCGCATCATCATCGTACTCCTTCGACTCACGCCAGAAAGGGCCGTGCGGGGACTTCCACCTCTGAAGCTAACAAGCGCCTTTGGCCACGTCAACAAAATGGGTGAGGACGCTTTACACATTTGCAAAGGCATGCTACAAGCCCTATTTTCAAGGGATTGGGGGCAGTTTACGTCCATGAAACCGTTCGGAACCGGAGTGGGGCGGATTTGCGGAGTGGCCGCCGCCGCAACCGCGAGTGCATTGCGCGTTCTGCTCCGGCACGCGCTTTGCTACACCCGGACCGTGGAACTTCGTTTGGACTGGCTGCGGACCGACCAGGAGCGCCAGAAATTCCTGAGTTGGCTGAAGAGATCCCGTCCGAAGGGCGCCGTTTTCGTAGCGACTTGCCGCCGGCGCATTGGCGGGGGCGAGTTCGCCGGCGATGCCGGCGCGGAATTGTACTGGCTTATGAAGGCAGGGCAAGCGGGCTGCCAGTGGTGTGATCTGGAAGTGGAAACGCTACGGGAGCTGCCGGGAAAGTCCGTGGAAGGATGCGCGATACCACCGAAGGTGATGCTCTCGGTGCACGATTTCCGGCGGACGCCGAAACTTCCAAACAAGTTGAGCGTGCCGCTTCATGGCGGAGTGGACGCGATGAAGATGGCAGCGATGTCCCGGACAATAGGGGACAGCGTGAGGCTTCTGAAAGTGCTGCGTCATTCGCGACAGTTGATTGTAGTGCCGATGGGAGAAATCGGATTGCCCGCCAGGTTGCTGGCCCTGCGGGAGGGAAGTGCGCTGGCTTATGCACCAGTGGCGGCGGAGACAGCACTGGGGCAAGTGCACCTGCGCGAATTCAAGGAGACGTACCGCGCGCATAAGATCACCCGCAAGACGCACGTGTTTGGCGTGATCGGGAATCCCATCGGGCACTCGATGTCGCCTTTGCTGCACAACACGGGTTACATTGCAGCGAAGAAGGACGCGGTATTCCTGCCGTTCCTGGTGGAACGCTTGGACGATTTCCTGAAGGCAGCGCCGGAGTTGGGCGTGGAAGGCTTCGGCGTAACTGTACCTCACAAAGAGGCGATGTTCCGGCAATTGGATGATTGCGAACCTCTGGCGCAGCGGATTGGCGCGGTGAATACGGTTACGGTACGGCGTGACGGCTCGCTCTATGGGAGCAACACCGATTATCTGGGAGTGCTTGGCGCGCTGGAAAGGAAACTGCAGCTGCGAGGCAGCCGGGTGCTTATCTTTGGCGCGGGCGGCTCCGCACGGGCCGCGGCTTTCGCGCTGGCGCAGGCTGGGGCAGCGGTTTTTGTTTGTGCGCGGCGGGAAAAGGCGGCACGGGCGTTGGCGCGCGCCGCTGGCGGCGAAGCTGTGCGGCGCGGGGCGCTGGGTGAGGAGCGCTTTGACGCCATTCTGAATGCGACGCCCGTGGGGATGCACCCGCAGGTGGGGATTTCGCCCCTGAGGGCCGGCGAGTTACACTGCTCTGTCGTGATGGACTTCATCTACCGCCCAGTGCAGACGAAGTTGCTTCAGATCGCGGCGGCGAAAGGGATTTGCACGGTGTCCGGCGTGGAAATGTTTCTGGCACAAGGAATCGCGCAATGGGAATTGTGGATGGGAAGCCGTGCGCCGGAATTGGCCATGCGCCGCGCGGTGCTGCGGGCGCTGCAAGCGGGAAAGCAAAAACGCTGGTGACCAGGTCCGAGGAATAGCCAACTTTGCGCATGTGATTCTTTGCCTTCGACTTTCAACCCTAAAACTGGAATAGTAGTCGCAAAGCGATGATTCAGCCTTTTTTTCAGGAATTTCACCGGCTCGCCAAACACGGGAACCTTATTCCGGTGTATGACGTTTTCTCCGCGGACCTGCTGACGCCCGTGAGCGCCTATTTGCGCGTGGCGCAAGGGGCGAGATATTCCTTTTTGCTGGAGAGCGTGGAGGGTGGCGAGAAAATTGCGCGGTATACCTTTGCGGGGGCCAATCCGGAAGAGGTGTTTCGTTACGCCGGCGGGGCGTGCGTGCTGGAGAGCCGCGACCGCATTATCTGGGAAGAGCGCGACCCTATTTCGTTCTTGCGGGAACGCATGGCGCGGTTCCGGCCCGTGCGTTTGCCGGGTTTGCCGCCGTTGGTGGCGGGCGCGATCGGGTACTTCAGCTACGACATGGTGAGACTGATCGAGCGGCTCCCCAAACGGTTACGCGACGACATCGGAATGTACGATGCCATGCTGATGTTCTACCGCGGGATCATCGCCTTCGATCATGTGCAGCACCGCTTGTGGATCGTGCGCAATGTTTACACTGAGGAGCCGGGCACTCTGCGCGCAAAGTACGACAAAGCCGTGAAGGAAATCCGGCGGACCCGGCAGATGCTGGAAGAGCCGGTGGCCGGAGAGCGGCCCGCAAAGAAAAAGGCCGCGAAATCGCGCGCGCCGCAGTTCACCTCGAATTTCAAGCCGAAGGAGTACCTGGAGGCGGTGCGGAAGGCGAAGAGGTACATTCGCGAAGGCGATATCTTCCAAGTGGTGTTGAGCCAGCGATTTTCGGCGAAGACCAAGGCCGCACCGTTCGACATTTACCGCGAATTGCGCGCGCTGAATCCCTCGCCGTATCTCTTTTACCTGCAACTGAACGACGTGCATGTGGTGGGCAGTTCGCCGGAAATGCTGGTGAAAGTGCAGGGCCGGGACGTATTTTACCGGCCGATAGCGGGCACGCGTTGGCGGGGCAAGGATGAGGCGGAGGATGTGAGGCTGGAACGCGAGATGCTGGCCAGCGAAAAAGAACGCGCCGAACACATCATGCTGGTGGATCTGGGAAGGAACGATCTCGGGCGGGTATGCGACTACGGCTCGGTGCAGGTGGAAAAGTTGATGAGCGTGGAGCGCTACTCGCACGTGATGCACCTGGTCTCCAGCTTGCGCGGAAAACTGCGCGAGGATGTGGACTGCTTTGACGCCCTGATGTCGTGCTTTCCGGCAGGGACCGTTTCCGGCGCGCCGAAGGTTCGCGCCATGGAGATCATTGAGGAGTTTGAGAAGACGCGGCGGGGCATCTACGCGGGCGGGATTCTGTACCTGGATTTTGCGGGGAATCTGGATTCCTGCATTGCGCTGCGCACGATGGTCATCAAAAATGGCGTAGCGCACGTGCAGGCCGGCGGGGGCATCGTTGCCGATTCGACGCCGGCAGGAGAGTTTCGCGAGTCGGTGAATAAATCCAAAGCGCTGCTGCGCGCACTGGAATGTGCGCATGGCGGCGACGATTCTCCGGGAGTGAGACACAAACCGTGATTCTGCTGCTGGACAACTACGATTCGTTTACCTACAACCTGGCGCAATACCTGGGCGAGCTGGGATGCCAGGTGGAGGTCCACCGCAACGACAGGATTTCCGTGGAACAGATTGCGCGGCGGAAGCCGGAGCGGATCGTGATATCCCCGGGCCCATGTACACCTCAGGAGGCGGGCATTTCCGTCGAATTAATTCAGAAGCTGGGCGGGAAGATCCCGATCCTTGGCGTGTGCCTGGGGCACCAGGCAATCGGGGTGGCCTACGGGGGCAAGGTCATCCGCGCACCAAGACTGTTTCATGGCAAAACGAGCGAGATCCAGCACGACGGCAAAGGTATTTTTCATAAACTGCCGAATCCCTTCACGGCCACGCGGTATCATTCGCTGATTGTGGAACGCAAATCGCTGCCCCGGGAATTGAGGGTCACGGCTGAAACGAGCGACGGGATCATCATGGGCCTCAGCCACCGGCGGTACAAGGTGGCGGGCGTGCAGTTCCATCCCGAATCCGTGCTCACACAAGCGGGGAAGCAACTCCTGCAAAATTTCCTGGCGCTGTAAGGAAGGTAAGGACGCCCGGAACAACGCTGGCATCTTGCAAGGTGTATTGGTTGAGATACTTCGGGCCGAAAACGGCGCGGCCCTCAAGATGACAACCTATCTCAGTGTTTGAAAAAGCGACGAAAATGTGTTTCGTGAGAAATGCGGACTAGTAACGCGTAGGTAACTCACGAAGAAAAATAGAATAGAGATATTATGGAATAAACTATATTGAAGATTTAGTTAAAATAGAGTATGGTGACCTCCAGCGGGAAGTTCCTCGGGTTCACCCGGCTTCGGAGGTGCTCCATGTTTTCCTTTCGCAGTGCCCTGGGCCTTCTTCTTGGTATTTCTCTCTGTTTGCATCCCTCCCTGTGTGGCGCGGGTCCCAAAGCTCCCTTGGGAATATTGACGCAGGCTTATGACGCGCATCTGAACGAGGCAGCCGCCTTTCCTGGACTTTCCGTGTTTGAAGGGGAGGATGTCTCGACGGAGGCCGAAGGCCGGCTGGGAGTGCGCGTGGGCCGTACGACGGTGTTGCTGGCAGGGTCCAGCAGCGCAACGCTGCATGGAATAGACGGTGGCGCCCATGTGGACCTGACGGCCGGGACGGTCTCCTTTAGTTCGCCGGAAAACGGAATCGTGGAAGTTCACGCCGAGGAAGCGTTCCTGCGCCCGGAAAAGAATCAACTGACACAGGCGGAGGTCACGATTCTCGCACCAGGCGTGCTGCAGGTTTGCGCCCGGCGAGGGGATCTCGCCTTTCAGTACCGCGAGGAATTTCAAGTGCTGCCAGAAGGCACAACTTACCGGATTTATCTCGATTCTCCGGCAGAGCCACAAGCTGTTGCGGGTTCAGGCGCGCAAAAATCCACCAGGTTGCGAAAGGTTTCGTATTTTGTGGTGGGAACTGCGGGTGCGGGGCTGACGGCGTGGGGAATCTACGAGTTCGCCCACACCGGCACTGGCATCGAAAGCCCGGATAAGCCTTAGGAGGTGGATTCTCGGCAGGCTTCACACTGTCAGAGGCTATTTCATAAATGCTTCTAGCAACCCGCGCGCGTACCTCAGGGGTTAAAACCCCTGAATTTCCCGTACTTTTCGGCCCGCTAAACAAGCTGCGGAAAAAACACTGAAAAGATTTTCTTCAGGGGCTGAAGCCCACTGGTTTCGGGAGCGCTACGCCGGGGCTGAAGCCCCGGCCTCCTAAAGAGAAAAGACTTTTTCCGCAGGCTGCAAGGCCTTGTCCTCCCGGGAGCCATTTAGGGGTAGTTTTTGGCTAGATTGGGTCGTCGCGGCTGGTGTTCGCAAAGGTTTTGAGCTGTTGCAACTTGGCGAGGGCGGCACCGGAATCGATGGCCCGAGCGGCCAACCGCGCGCCGGACCGGAAATCTTCGGCGATGCCCGCGACGACGAGAGCGGCTGCCGCGTTCACGATAACGATGTCGCGCGGGGCGCCAAGGTGTCCCTCGAAAATTCGGTGAATGATCTCGGCATTTTCGTGAGGAGTCCCGCCACGAAGCGCTTCAAGGGGCGCCGGCGCGACGCCAAACTCATCAGAAGTGACGGTGAAACTCTGGATGTGGCCATCGCGCACTTCCGTGATTAAGGTTTCTCCCGCAAGCGAGATTTCATCCAGCCCGCTGCCATGAACCACGAAGGCGCGTGTCACACCAAGTTCCAACAGGGTCGCGGCAACCAGATCGAGAGCTTCCTGCGCAAAAACCCCCAGCACCTGCCTGCCTGCTCCGGCCGGATTCGTGAGCGGCCCCAATAAATTGAAGACGGTGCGCTTCCCAATCTGCTTGCGTGCGGGGACGGCATGGCGAGCGGCCGCATGAGCCAACGGCGCGAACAGGAAACCGATTCCCACCTCGCGAATCGCCTGGCCTGCGCGGCGCATGGGCACGTCAATACGCATGCCAAGCGCTTCCAGGACATCGGCGGAGCCACTACGCGAACTGGTCGAGCGGTTGCCATGCTTGGCGACACGCGCACCGGCAGCCGCGGCCACGAATGCCGCCGCCGTAGAAATATTGAAAGTGCCGCTGCCATCGCCCCCCGTGCCGCAGGTGTCTATCAGATTTTCCGGGCGTGATTCTCCGGGCGCGAAGACGGACGCGGCGTGGCGACGCATGGTACTGGCAAAGCCCGCCAGTTCGGCGACGCTGACAGGGCGCAGGTTCAAAGCAGTCAGCAGGCGAACAATCGCCGGGGTGTCCACGCGACCGGAGAGGAGGTCCTCCATGATGGATTCTGCTTCGGCGCGCGTGAGGGTGGCGCCGGCTTCTGCTTTCTCGATTAATGCCGTGCTGTTGGTCATGTCGTTTGCAAGGGCAAAACGGCTGCCTTGCTCGAACCCCGCGTCTCAAGTAAACTTGAATGTTTTGCGAGACCTCAAATACTAACACCTGTGCACCGCACCATCGTCGCACAGCAAGACGGCCGCGTCACGGCTGCATAAAAGGCAGAACCCCAAATGAAGATCCACGAATACCAAGCAAAAGCGATCCTTGCTCGTTACGGTGTCACCACGCCCCGCGGGGAAGTGGCATTCACGAAGGAGGAAGCGCGGGAAGCGGCACAGCGCCTGAAATCCAACGTGGTAGTGGTGAAGGCGCAGATCCATGCGGGGGGCCGCGGGAAGGGTGGAGGAGTAAAGCTTACACGCTCCGCCGACGAAGCTGCGGAAACAGCTTCGCATATCCTGGGCATGACTCTGGTGACGCCGCAAACTGGACCTCAGGGACGCGTGGTGCGGCGGCTGCTGATTGAAGAAGGCCTGGACATCAAGCGGGAACTTTATCTTGGGCTGCTGATTGATCGCGAGACGGAACGGCCGGTGTTCATGGCAAGCTCCGCAGGCGGGATGGAGATTGAACAAGTGGCGAAGGAAAATCCCGGCGCGATTCTGCGCGAGTGGATCCAGCCGGCTGTGGGGCTGCAGGCCTTTCAGGCACGGAAGATTGCGTTCGGTCTCGGACTGACGGCAGAGCAAGTGACGGTGGCAGTTCCCTTCTTGCTGGCGCTGTATCGCGCGTTTATCGATACGGACGCGTCATTGGTGGAGATCAACCCGTGCGTTGTAACCGGCGACGGCAAAATCGTGGCACTCGACGCGAAAATGACTTTTGACGACAACGGGCTCTTCCGTCACAAGGAACTTCGCGAGTTGCGTGACCTGGATGAGGAAGATCCGCTGGAGGTGGAAGCCTCCAAGTACGGCCTGAACTATATCAAGCTGGATGGCACGGTGGCTTGCATGGTGAACGGCGCGGGACTGGCCATGGCCACCATGGACATCATCAAGTATGCGGGCGGGTCGCCAGCGAACTTCCTGGATGTGGGCGGCGGCGCTTCCGCGGATCAAGTCAAGAATGCCTTCCGGATTCTTATGAGCGATGCCGGGGTCAAGGCGGTCTTCATCAACATTTTTGGTGGGATCTTGAGGTGCGACGTGCTGGCGACGGGTGTCGTGGCGGCAGCGAAGGACCTCAAAGTGAAAATACCGATTGTGGTGCGGATGGAAGGAACAAACGTGGAGCAAGGACAAGGGATTCTCCGCGAAAGCGGATTGAATTTCACGATTGCGGAGGGCATGAGGGACGGAGCGCAGAAGGTTGTGGCGTTGGCAGGAGGTGCGCGATGAGCATCCTGGT
>Ga0187784_10004787_pt1 | contig 10959 bp, 8 predicted proteins | sample 1015_SJ02_MP15_2_FD_132964 | JGI IMG/M metagenome (GOLD analysis project Ga0187784, IMG submission 132964) | Tropical peat soil microbial communities from peatlands in Department of Meta, Colombia - 1015_SJ02_MP15_20_MG | ecosystem: Environmental > Terrestrial > Soil > Wetlands > Peat | place... | reverse complement strand
GCGGGCAGATGCGAACTGTACTTGGCCCCGCACCCAGGAAAAGAATCCCGCGCTCGAAGGCCAGTTGCACGATGCGGTCACGCTCGGCCGCGGCGTGTTCCTTGGTTTTCTTGTCCTTGATGATCTCAACCCCAATCATCAAGCCGCGGCCCCGGACATCGCCGACGATTTCATACTTCTTCGGCCAATCCGCCATGCGCTTTAGCATGTGATTGCCGACGTCAGTGGCGTTGTCGAGCAGATTTTCCCGCTCGATCACATCGAGTGTAGCCAGCGCGGCGGCGATGCAGACCGGGTTGCCACCGAAGGTGGAGGCATGCGAACCGGGAACCCAGTCCATGATCTCGGCCCTGCTGACCGTGACGCTGAGCGGCATGCCGGAAGCAATACCCTTCGCCATGCATACGATGTCCGGTTGCACGCCGGTGTGCTCGACCGCCCACCATTTGCCGGTGCGGCCTACGCCGCTCTGGATTTCGTCCACCACCAGCAGAATGCCGTGCCGGTCGCAGATGCGGCGCAACTCCTGCATGAAAGCTGTAGGAGCGATGACGTATCCGCCTTCGCCCTGAATGGGCTCCACAAAAATTGCTGCAACTTCTTCCGGAGCGAGTGTGGTTTTGAACAACTTGTCTTCGATGAAGCGGGCGCAGCCCACGGCGAACGCTTCTGCGTTTTGGGCGCCGCCTTCGCATCCGCGATAAACATCCGGGTAGCGGACATGCGTCACGCCCGGCATCAGCGGAGCGAAACGGCGCTTTTGCTGCGGCTTGGAGCCGGTTAGCGACAGCGCGCCCATAGTCCGGCCATGAAATGCGCCGAAGAACGCAATGACATTCTGCCGCTTGGTGTGATAGCGGGCCAGCTTCAGCGCGCACTCGACCGCCTCCGTGCCGGAATTGCCGTAATAAACTCTGTGCGGTCCGGGCATGGGAGCGATCTTCGAGAGCCGCTCGGCCAGCGTCACCATGTGTTCGTAATAGAAGTCGGTGCCGGACATGTGGATCATTTCCGCCGACTGCTTCTGAATGGCAGCTACTACGGCAGGATGGCAATGGCCGGTTGAGGTCACCGCGATCCCCGCCGAGAAATCAAAAAACTCGTTGCCATCCACGTCCGTCACCACCACGCCGCGGCCTTGGCGCGCCACCAGTGGGTAGGAGCGGGTGTAAGACGGCGAGATGTATCGTTTATCGCCTTCAAGAATGCGCTTGGCATTGGGACCCGGCAATGCCGTCTTGATGTGGGGTCCGATTAAAGTTGTCATGGTCATGGGATCCTCCAAATTCAGTTGTCAGTTGTCAGTTATCAGTTGCCGGTTGTCAGTTTCGGATGGCCGGTGCGTACACACCAGGTCATGAAATGGCCTTGCTCTGGGAGGATCAGGAACTAATCGGAACCAAAGAGGTTAGGACGCAGGCGGGAAGGCAGCACCGCCCGATAACGGCGCGGGCATACCAGCATCTGGAGCCAGCAGGCGGGCAGCCGCGAATTGGAACCTTGGAAACGCATCGGAACACATACCAATTACAGTATATCCCTTTCGCAGGCGCAGCGTAACCCCCTTTCTTGTCGTCGGGCGTCAGCCGTTGGTCGCTGGCCGTTGGGAATCCGGTCGCGAGGCAGTTCGAGCACAAAGAACCCCTGGGCATCCCGCTTCAGATCCCGCCGGCCACCATTTGGGAACCGCCCTTCATAGCCGGCGCCGGACTCAGTCAGACGGGCCTCGGGCTGCGCGGGTTTACTGCTTCAGCGCGATGCCGCTGATGACCGTATTGCCGTTATTATCGGTATTCAGAAACTGCAACCCTTTGGCTTGCCCTGCCACTACCGAGTTCAATACAAAGGCATCATCAAACTTAACCTTGTTGGATTTCTCCGACATCGTGCCACTGCCGTCCGAGTTGACCGTATAGGTGCCGGTCAAGGTCCCCGTGCTCAGCACGCCGCCAAGCATATCGGTGTACGAAACCTTGACATTCCCTTTGCCGTCAAAACTTACGACTCCGACATCGCCCTCCTGGGGTTGATTCACATTGGCCGTCCACTCGTTCCACTGGTAGCCGAAGCTTCCTTTTAGACTTGCCACGCTGTAATTCTGCGCCGTTGTGGATTGCAGCACGGCGGTGCCGGACTCGACTTCGTTGCTGCTGTCGGTGGTCAGCAAGTATTGCAGGCCTTGAGCCACCCCAGCGGCAATCGAGTTGATGGTGATCGCGAGCTGGGTTCCGTCTGACGAACTGATCGTGCCAGTGCCATTGGACTTCACAGTGTAAGTCCCGCTAACGGTCCCGGTCGTAACCACACCGTCCGTGATCTGTGTGTACGACTCCGTCCAATTACCGGCACCGTCGAATGTCCAGAGTCCGACCCTGGCCGATTCATTGGAATTCGGATTGGCAGTCCAGTGGTTGCCCAAAAAGCTGTAGCTGCCCTTCAGGCTCGCATTACTGAAGCCCCCAGCGTGTGCGGACAGCGCGAGCGCAATGGTCATGAACATCGAAGCCCCAACCTGCATAAAACGTCTTCTGAAACTCTGCATAAAGCACCTCCTGCGAGCGGAGTTCGGGGGAGATTACTTAAGCGGCTTGCAAGATAAGGAGATGCTTGCACCAAACATTTGTCAATGAGGTATCGCACAGCACAATGTGACCAGGGGAAGCAGGGGGAACGGCGGCTTTGACCACGCACGTCGGGGCGCCCGCTCAGGCTGAATCTTCGACCGCCCGGCCCGCGTCTGATACCTTTTAAGTGTCGCCATGTCCACCCAGCCTGCAAGCCGCTTCTCGGTGATCTTTGCCTTCGGACTGGTGTATTTCTTTTGGGGATCGACTTATCTGGCCATCGACATTGCCGTCGAGCACATTCCTCCCGGGCTTATGTGCGGTACGAGGTTCGTAGTCGCTGGAGTGTTCATGCTGGCATTCTGCGCGGTGCGCGGAAGGCGCGTGTTCTATCACTGGTGGCAACTAGGAGAGATGGCGGTGGTCGGAGTGCTTCTTTTGACGGGCGGCAATCTGACCCTTTCTTACGCAGAAAAGCACATCGCCTCGGGATTGTCGGCGCTGATCATCGCGATCACCCCGCTATGGTTTCTGTTGCTCGACACTTTGCTGTTGGGTGACCATCATGTTTCTTCGCGCGGGAAGGCCGGTCTGGCGTTGGGCCTCGTCGGCCTGGTGGTGCTGTTGTGGCCACAATGGAGAGCGACAACGGCGCTGGGCCGGGAGCAACTTTGGGCTTCGTTGAGCCTGCTGGGCGGATCGTTTTGCTGGGCGCTGGGCTCGGTTCTCTCCAAGAAATGGAAATCGTCTGACGTGGACCCGTTTTCGGCCACTGCTTGGCAGATGATCATCGCAGGCGTGGCCAATCTGTTGTTCTCGGTTTTCCGCGAAGACCTGTCGCAGGTGGCGTGGACCGCGCGCGGCGTGAGTGCGGTTGCCTATTTGATCGTCTGCGGATCGTGGATCGGCTACACCGCGTACATTTGGTTGCTGGGCCACGTGCCCACCTCCAAAGTGTCCACTTATGCGTATGTGAATCCAGTCGTTGCTGTGTTTCTGGGCTGGCTCATTTTGCGCGAGCCGGTCAACGGATACATCGCGGCGGGAAGCGCGATCGTAATCGCTTCCGTTATTCTGGTGACGAGCGCGCAGGTGACGAAGAGGGCGCCGGTGGAGATGCCGGCGGTGGAAACGACCGGGGATTAGGCCCCAGATGAAGAGTGCATCGGTGAGGTGAGAATCCGGACATCAAGAAGGAGTTGTCATTCCGAGCGCCGGTATTGCGCGAGGAATCTGCGTTTCCTGTCCAAAGTGACGAAATGCAGATCCCTCGCCCCGGTTCGCTCGGGATGACAACTGGGAAGAGGGCGTAGTCATTTCCCCAGCACAAGCATTTTGCTCGTCGAGATAGTTCCATTGCCCAACTGCACAAATTGCGGACGCGAGCTCCCGTCGTTCACCTGGGGCGAGCAGCGCACGCTTTGCCCGGAGTGCGGGCGCGCCGCCGCGCCGCTCGGCACGGCCACCGCGCCATCCGCGGCCATGCCCGTTGCCATTCGACCAACTTCGCCGATCACCAAAGTCCTGATCGGAATCAACGCGCTGGTGTTCATTGCGATGGTCGTGCGCGGCGTTTCACCGCTCGAGCCGACCACTGCTCAGTTACTCCCCTGGGGAGCCAACTGGGGGCCGCTTTCGCTGGCCAACCAGCCCTGGCGACTGCTGGCTTCCAATTACATTCATGTAGGCATTCTGCACATTGCGCTGAACATGTGGTGCCTATGGAACCTGGGACTCTTGGCCGAACGCGTGTTCGATGGCTGGGCCTATGTGCTGATTTACACCATATGCGGAATCGCCGGGAGTCTGGCCGGTTTGGCCTTGCACCCACTTGTCACCGCCGCTGGCGCTTCGGGCGCGATCTTCGGGCTGGCTGGAGCGTTGATCGCCGCTCTTTATTTGGGGCATTTGGGCATCCCTCGTCAGGCTCTGCGCGGAACCATCAAAAGCCTGGTGATGTTCGCCGTCTACAATCTGGCGTTCGGAGCGGCGATTCCGGGAATCGACAATTCTGCGCACATCGGCGGACTGTTGACTGGACTGGCATTGGGCGCAATTCTGGCACGGCATCTGGCGCAGCCGGCGGCGATTCGTGCAGCCTGGCAACAAAAGATGTTCGCTTTGGCGGTCGTGGCACTGCTGGCTGGATTTCTCCTGGTTCAGCACTCCAACGGTTATGTCATCCTGCTGGAAAAGGGAGTGAAAGCCTTTAAGGCTGGCCAACTCGACGATGCGGCGCGCTGGCTCGAGCAAACTGCCGCGAAAAAACCCAACGACCGCCAAACCCTGTTTCTTCTTTCCAGCACCTACATGCGGAAGCAGGAGTTCTCCAAGGCCATCCCGATTCTTGAACGGTTAGTGCAGCTTGATCCGAACAATGAAGACGTTCAGCTTGACTTGGGCGTGGCGCACGCGGAGCTGGCAGAATTCGACCAGGCGATCCCGTATTTGCAGAAAGCGCTCCAGTTGAACCCTAAGGATGAGGACGCCCAGAAAGCCCTTCACGAGGCGGTGTTTCAGAAACAGATGAAAGCGGACAGCGTCAAGTGAGAATCGCTTTTTCTATACCACCAAGGACACGAAGGTGCACGAAGGAAGGCAGCCTCATTGGCAGATCCTCGACTCCGCTTGAAATGACAAAGTTGGGGTTGCCCTAGGGCCGGCTGCGCTTATCGCTGTAATATATAGTAAGCAGGGTGAGCATTGGGTTAGGCGAGGGCCGTTTTCCGGCGGGCCGGAAGCGGGTTCGCGCATGACGTGGAAGAGACTCACGATCGCATTGTTGGTCGCGGGATGCGCGCAAGTCGCAAGCCCGCAGATGCATGGCGGCGGACATGCCGCAGGGTTTAGATCCGGGATTCAAATCACGGGTCGGCACCCGCGATACGACGGCGCATTCTTCTACGGTTACCCTTACGTATTCGCTGACTATTCCTCCGAGCCGTTCGATTCTGCGCCGGCGTCTCCGCAAGTGGTCGTCGTTCAGCCTGCGGCTTCTGCGGAACTGCAGACTGCAACCGAGATCGAACCGCTGCTCATTGAATTGCAAGGCGACCGCTATGTGCGGATCAGCGACGCATCTTCCCAACGCGAAGCTGGCTTTGGCGGCTACGCTGAAGCGGGGACGGCAAGGTCTTCTGCTGCGGCAGCGCGAGCAGCAGCCGGAGAACGAATCGCTGATCTTCCGCCGGCGGTGCTGATCTATCGCGACGGGCACAGCGAACAAGTGACGGATTACGCCATCGTGGCCGGCGTTATCTATGCGCGCGCCGATTACTGGCAGAGCGGGTATTGGACCAAACCTATCCATCTTTCCGCCCTCAACATTCCGGCTACGATCCAAGCCAACCAGGAACAAGGCGTGAAGTTCGTGCTTCCCTCCGGGCCGAATGAAGTTGTGACCAGGCCGTAGGTCCGTCGCCCAGACCGTTCCCTATCTACGGAGAGCCATCCAGCTGCAGTTGGAGGGTGAGGGCTCCGAGAACGTCCTGCTGAAGTGCTCTCCAAACGGATGAGGGCAGGCAACGTCGAAAAGCGGTCCGGACGTTATAGCCAGTTTCCGCCTTGCCCGTCATCCGCCCCCTCAATTGCAAATCATTGGCTCAGCAAGCGAGAATCTCTGGTGTGGAATCGCTGTACCAGCGTGATCTGGCCTACATTCAGGCGGTCGCATTTGGAACCCTTGCGCAGGGCGCTGCCGGCGAGATTGTGCGGCGTCTGCAAAGTTCCAGTGCCCCGGTCCGAAGAGTAATGGACGTGGGTTGTGGTGCTGGCCCGTTGACAAAAGCACTCGTAGACGCAGGATTTGACGTGACGGGCGTAGATACCTCCGCCGAGCTGCTGGAACTTGCCCGCGCGAATGTCCCGAAGGCACGCTTCGTGCGGGCTTCCGCATACGATGTTGAAATTCGTGGTCACGACGCGGTTGTTGCGGTGGGGGAACCGCTAACCTACCACGCTGAGCCTGCCAAGGCCGATGATCTCATCAGTCGCTTGTTTCAGCGCGTCGTCGAAGAGTTACCTGCCGGGGGCATGCTCATTTTTGACGTGATCGGAGTCGGCGAGCCTTCTCTGGATGGCCGCACCTGGAGGTCGGGAGACGATTGGGCAGTGCTGGTGGAAACCACAGAGAACCAGCGCGAGAGGACCTTGGTGAGGGACATAGAAATGTTCCGCCGCGCGGGTGACCTGTATAGGCGCAGCCGTGAGGTCCACACCGTGCGGCTGTTCGACGTAAAGAGATTGTGCGATGAGCTCGCTTCTCTCGGATTCCTTGCTGAAACGAGCCGGGCATATGGCGCCCAACAACTCCCCCCTCGCCGGCACGCATTATTTGCAACGCGATTGACTGGAGACCAACGCACTGCAGGCCTCACCACTTCGTAGAGCATACATTCCCGCTCTCGCGACGGGTCAGGTTCAAGACAGATGCCTGTTCCCCGGAAACTGACCGATCGCCGCGGCAGAGCTATTCTGAGTTTTCCTCCTCCTCTTCTTCTTTGACCGCCTCGGCGGCGCGGCTGCGGATCGAATAGGTCAGCTTGTCCCCGGCCTTGGGCTGAAAGCTCACGCGGGCTGGTTGACGTTGCCAGTCCGGTGCAGCGCACAACGGCTCGCCATCATTGGACACCTCGCCAATTTTTTTCTTCAACACCGGCTTGCGCTTCCCGGACTGCACGACGACGCCTTCCAGTTTCTTTCCGTCATCGGAGACGCCGCAATAGGCAACATAGTCGCGATACCAACTGGCCGGTGAAGCGTAAGGATCGAAATCCGGCAGGTTGATCTGCGCGATGTGGCCGCTCACGCGGTCCACCATCAACCATCCGCCGGGCTGCCAAATCCAGCGCGGGGCGGAGGTTTCCTGGGGCAAAGCGTCGTTGACGCGCAAGACCCGCCGCACCGCGAACAACCGCTCAGTGATCTCATGGGGAACGCCGACGGTGAATTCCTTGAGTTGTCCGTCGACGTAAATCGCGCGGACCTTGGCATCGACAGTTTTGTCTTCGTCAGGCCCAGCCGCCCATTTGATGGTTGTCCACTTGCCGAAGGTGATGACGTGCGTTTTGGAGGCAGCCAGAGCGAAGCTTGCGCCGAAGACCAGGATCAAAACAAAGAAGGTGCGCATGAGCAGACAATAGGAGAGGCACACGCCGGTGGCAAGGTTAGCGCGCACAAGAAGCGCTTGGCTTTCCGCAAATGGGAAGACCGCTTGCCTCAGTTCCCAGGCGCAAACACGTATCCGGTGCCTTCGCTTTGGCTACCACCTTCGGGCGCGCCGGCGGCAACAATGGAATCAAAACCTACAGAGAAACCGAATAATGCGCCTGTCTTGTGGTCTGAGGGTACCAGTTTGGCACCGAAGCGCGAGGTTGTCTTCCAGCCGCCGGCGGGCTGGTGGAAAACATACACCACACCACCGCCGGCTTGCGGGCTGCCCACGACGACCACCTCTCCACTGACCCCAACCGAGCAGCTAAAGCAATCCGTGGAATGAGCGAGCGGGTTTCGCAGTTGTGCCGTCTCGGTCGCATTGGTCCATCCGCTGGGCGGTTCAACGAAGACGTACGCGGCGCCCTTTCCGCTGCGGGTCTTCCCTCCGACGACGATCGTCTCACCGTTCGCGGCGACCGACTGACCGAAGTTCTGCTTTGCGCTCCGGTCTGAGGCGATCAGTTCGGCATTCGGTTTCGAGGTTGTTTTCCAACCGCCCGTCGGCTCGAGAAAAACGTAGGCCGCGCCGCCGGATGAGTTGCCGGCTTGAGTCGCTCCAATCACCAGCGTCGTACCCTGATTGGCTGCCACCGAAATTCCAAACAGGTCACCTTGACGGCCATTGGAAGCCGTGAGCTTGGCGGTCTCGGTCATGTCTTTCCAGCCGCCCACGGGCCGCGAGTACACGTAGGCTGCGCCGCGGCTTGAGTTGGGAGTTTTGAAGTCTCCCACGACGATTGTGTTCAAACTGACAGACACCGCCGAGCCGAAATGATCGCCGGGCAAGCTTTCTGAAGCAGTCAACTGGGCGGTCTCGGTCATATCTTTCCATCCCTCCGCCGGTTCAACGAACACATACGCTTTGCTGCCGCGAGAGGTTGGTTCCATCCCCACCACCACGACGTTGTGGCAGACATAAGCAGAGATTCCAAACCGGTCGCCGGCTTGGCCGTCTGAGGCGGTGAGTTTGGCGGTCTGCGTCATGTTTGACCATCCGTTGGTTCCCTCGACGAACACGTAAGCCGCGCCCTGCTTGGCGTTAGAGCCAATGGTGGCGTCCGGCGCTCCGATCACCACAGTGTTATCGCTCTTGGAGACCGAGTAGCCCAACCGATCGCCGGCTTGGCCGTCGGAGGCCGTCAGTTCCGCGAGTTGCTTCCAGACATCACTCCGCGGCGGCAAAGTACGGTCTTTTTGCTTCGACGCGTGGGCAAACAGCGAAAAGGCGGAGAGCAGAATGAAGCAAAGCAGAGGCCGCAGGATTCGCATGGGATCCTCCTCGAAATCTGCGAACAAGAGCCAACCTATAGCGGTTTCACCTTTGCTGCATCCGGATTTTGGGTGGCGCAGCGCTTTCAACGCTGCGGTCAGAATGCCGAAAATCCTCGGGGCTTTAGCCGCTGAGGTCATCGACACTGCGGCCACAGCAATTGTGAAACCACTCTAGCTTGGGCTGTTGATGCTTGCATTGTTTATCAGCACCGCGTCGTTCGTCAACGGAGAACTCGCAGGTTGGGGTGAGAGATTCGGATGGCTGCGGCCTCACTTGCCGATACAAAATGTACTGAAGATCAGGTTGAGAATGTCGTCGGTGGTGGTCGCGCCGGTGATTTCATCCAAGGCGCGCAGCGACTGGTAGAGATCCATGAGCAGCATCTCGTGAGGGATGCTTTTCTCGACCGCGGTTTTGGCGGCATCCAGAGCGGCGACTGCGTCTTTCACTCGTTCCTGGTGGCGCAAGCTGGTGAGAAAGGCGCCTTCGGATTGGGCGCCGCCGTCTCCGCCAATGTGCCGCAGAATCTCATTCTTCAGCTCGGCGATTCCGTCGCCGGTAAGAGCGGAGGTGCGGATGCGGGGGACAGTTGCCGGACCTCGCTCTGCTGGGCGGACCGGGACGTCCGCCCCTGCATGGTTCGCAGCGGCGACCAGATCGCACTTGTTCTCCACCACGATGACAGGCCGCTCCTTCACTTCGCTCAACAATTCCGCGTCCTCAGCTGCGGCCTGCGAGGCATCGAGCACGGCCAAGACCAGGTCGGCGTCCGCCAGGGCTTCCATCGACTTGCGAACTCCGATGGTTTCCGCCTCATCGAGTGCCTGCCGGATGCCGGCGGTATCCACCAGCCGTACCGGAATTCCGCCAATCGCCACCGTCTCGCTGACCAGATCGCGTGTCGTTCCCGGGGTTGCAGTCACTATGGCACGATCGCGCTCGACTAGGCGGTTGAACAGGCTCGACTTGCCCACATTCGGCCGTCCGACGATGGCCAGCGTGAGACCTTCATGCACAATCTTGCCATAGGCGAACGAGGCGGCGAGTTCTTCAAGTGGCGAACAAATAGCGGCGATGCGCTCCAGAATCTGTGCGGCGGGCGGCACGGCGACGTCATCTTCGGCGAAGTCGATTCCGGCTTCCAGCGCGGCGATCAGCTCGACCAACTTTTGCTTGATGGGCTGCAAGCGGCGGGAGATCGCGCCGCCGAGTTGCTGAGCTGCGACCCTGGCCTGGTACAACGTTTGCGAGTCGATCAAGTCGCGGACGGCTTCGGCCTGAGCGAGATCAATGCGGCCGTTGAGAAACGCCCGCATGGTAAACTCACCCGGCTCGGCGATGCGCGCGCCGCGCGCGACCGCCAACTCGACGATGTGACGCAGGACGACCGGCGATCCGTGGGCGGAAATCTCGACGACGTCTTCAGTGGTGTAGGAATGCGGCTTGGCGAAGTAGGTGACGACGACCTCGTCGATAGGGTGGTCGTGTGGCGTGGACATTCCTGTCCGCGATATGCTGACAGGCCGATGTGACGCGCCCGGCGGCGAAAGGTTGGTGGTCCTCCCAGCGGAGCTTGTGCGAGACTCTTTGGTTGGACCGGCCTCCTCGCGGGCGGGAGCCTGCCCTGAGCCGAATGGCGAAGGGGCGCCCGCACCACACGGCTCGATCAATTCCCCAAAAACGGCGCGGCCGGGTTCAAGCTCGTGCTTTAACCGCAGCATGGGCAGGGCCATCTGGCGAGCCTCAGGACCGGAAAGGCGCACCACACCAATTCCGCCGCGGCCGGGCGGAGTCGCGATGGCGACGATGGTGTCGTCGAGGTTCACGCGTTCAGTTTCAGGGGTGGGGCGGGTAGTTTTCAAGTGGGGACTGCCCGGTCCTTGGACCCGGGGAAATGCGCCAGTGCAT
>Ga0187784_10004786_pt1 | contig 10959 bp, 11 predicted proteins | sample 1015_SJ02_MP15_2_FD_132964 | JGI IMG/M metagenome (GOLD analysis project Ga0187784, IMG submission 132964) | Tropical peat soil microbial communities from peatlands in Department of Meta, Colombia - 1015_SJ02_MP15_20_MG | ecosystem: Environmental > Terrestrial > Soil > Wetlands > Peat | place... | reverse complement strand
CAGGCCTACCTGGGCTGGAACGCCTCGCTCGTCTACTCGACGACGGCGGCCTATCTCGCCACCCGTATCGCCGGCGCGCCGCCGATGCATCGCGGCCAAACCAATATTCCGGTGCTGAGCGCGGCGCAGGTCATGGAGTTGCAGCAGCTTCTGATGCGCCACGGCTTCTCCACCGCGAAACCGGACGGCAAACTCGGCTTGACCACGCGCGCGGGCGTGCGCGTCGCGCAAATGAAGGTCGGGCTTGCGGCCGATTCCTATCCGACGCCGGAGCTGATCGAGAAATTGCGCAGACAGTAGACGGAGGACGGACGACAGCTTGTAGCCCGGATGAAACGCCGCGGAGCGGCGCGAAATCCGGGAGCTGATCCCCGCATTTCGCTTCCGCCTGCGCGCTCCGCGCTTCGGCGGATGCAAACCCGCCATAGCTCGCGCAGCGAGCGGAGGTGGGTCGCTCCATGCGGGCTACGAACCGCCATTAATCCTTTCTTCATCTGTCCTCTGTCCTCTGTCATCCGTCGTCTGTTCGACGGGTGAGGACGTTGAGATTTCCAGCGCGTGCGCTGATTGCGCTAGCGGTGTCGGCCGTGCTGCTCGGCGGGTGCGCAGGCTCGTTCGAAGCGGGTCAGGACCGCACGTCGAACGCCATCACCGGCAGCATTCCGCCATGGGCCGGCGGCGAGCTGGCGAATGTGCCGCCCCGCCCGGCGACCCAGCTGGCCTATCCGGCGGTCAATGCGCCCATCCCGCCGCGCGCGACCCCGGCGTTGACGCCCGAAGAGCAGAGTAAAGCGATCGCCGAACTGCTCGCGGCCCGCAACCGCGCGATCGCGCAGGCCAAGGCGGCGCAAAAGGACGACGACATCGCTGCCGACGAGGGTCTGGCGCTCGCGCGCGGCAAATACGCCGGCGATTCGCCGCCCAACAACAATTGACGACTCAGAGATTCGACTGCGCAGGCTCGGAGGCCGCCGTGCCGCCGCCGGCGAGCAGGTTCGCCGCCGTGGATTCGGCGTGGCGCAGGCGGCTCGGCTCGAGTTCGCCCGCCGCTTCCAGCACCGGATAGGCGACCGAGCAGATGTGCGAGTGGATGCGCTTGAGGTCGCGCAGCACGTCGAGGTGCAGCGAGGTCGTCTCGATGCTCTCGGGCCGACCCTCGCGCAGCCGCGCCAGGTGGCTCTCCGCCGCCGCGAGTTCGGCTGAGCGCAGCTGGGCTTTTTCCTCGATCAGCTTGCGCGCGACCTTCACGTCGCCCGACATGAACACCCCGAACGCGAGCTTGAGGTTCTCGACCACGCGTTGATGGAAGGCGGCGAGTTCGGCCGCACCCTCCTTGGAGAACTGATACTTGTGCTTGATCTTCTTGACCGCCAGCTCCATCAGGTTCTTGTCGATGATGTCGCCGATGTGCTCGAGGTTGATGGTGAAGGCGATGATTTCCATCGCGCGGCGGCCGTCGACCTCGTCGAGGCTCTCGCGTGTGATCTTGGTGACATAGAGCTTGATCGCCTCGTCGAGCCGGTCGACCGCATTGTCCGTGCGGCAGATGTCGGCGACGAGCTTGCGGTCGTCGGTCATCAGCGCGGTCATCGCCTGGCGCAGCATGGTCTCGACGATGTCGCCCATGTGCAGCGTCTCGCGCGCCGCGCAGGCGAGCGCGACGGAAGGCGTGGCGAACGCGGTTTCGTCGAGATAGAGCGGCGCCCCCGGGCTTGGTTTTGCCTTGCGGTCGGGCAGCGCGCGGGTGAGGAGCCAGGCGACCGCGCCGAGCGGGCCGATGAAGGCGAACGCCAGGAGCAGGTTGAAGGCGAGGTGCGCCTCCGCGACCATGCGGCTGGCATTGGGCTCGAGGCGCGGCAGCATGTCGGCAAGAACCCCGAGGAACGGATAGGCAAGCGCGACACCGACCACGCGGTTGAGCAGGTTGCCGACCGGCACGCGGCGGCTGGCGGGATCGTCGAAGCTGCCGCCCTCGAACAGCGGATTGATCGCGCTGCCGAGATTGGCGCCGAGCACGAGGGCGAGCGCCGCGAGCGGCGTGACGAAGTTCGAAAAGGCGAGCGACATCACCAGCAGGATCACCGCCACGCTCGAATGCGCCGCCCAGGCCAGCAGCGCGCCGATCAGGATGCACACCGCCGGTTGACCTTGCAGGATCGCCAGCAGCGTCCGCATCTGCGGCGCCTGTTCGGCCGGCGCCAGCGAATCGAGCAGGATATGGAGCGCGAGCAGCATCAGGCCGAGCCCGACCGCGACCCGCCCGAGGTCGCGCGTGCGCGTGCGTCCGCCGCGCCGGAAGGCGACGACGCCCGCCACGAGGAAAAGGGGCGCGAGTGCGCTCACGTCGAACGAGAGGACTTGCACGATCAGGGCCGTGCCGACGTTGGCGCCCAGCATGACGGCCAGTGCCGGCACCAGGTCGACCAGTCCGCCTGCGGCGAAGGAGGCGATCATCAGCGCGGTCGCGGTGCTGCTCTGGAGCACGGCCGTCACGCCGAGGCCCGCCAGGAACGCGCGCACGCGATTGCGCAGCGCCGCGCCGAGCAGGCGGCGCAGATCGGATCCGAACGCGCGCACGATGCCGCTGCGGACCATGTGCAGGCCCCAGATCAGCAGCGATACGCCGCCGAGAAGATCGAGAAGAACGGAGCTGGTCATCGCGCGATGCCGACAAGTGAAACCGCATGCAGACTTAGTCCTGTCGAGGCGCAAGTGAAAGACCCAAGGCGCTGCGTGCGGGAACAAAATCCGCGGTCGGGCATTTCCTGATGTGCCGGGCGCTGGAAACTGCGCAGGAGATCGCGTGATGTCCGCAGACGCTGCCGTCGATCTGATCGAGGCGTGGGAGTTCGACGCGCCGGCCCACCTCCAACATTGGCCCGCCCACGTTCATCCCACCGGGCCCGGGTCCTGGGATAAGCCGCGCCTCTTCCCCAGCTTGCGCGAGGCGATCGCGGCGGCCGCCACCGATCCGGATCCGTCGTCCGGCGTCGCGTGGATCCTGACGAGCGGCGGCCACACGCTGCGTGCGGTCGACATCGAGACCTTGTGGCTCGATCAGAAAACGACGGAGGCCGCGGGCGGCGCCCCGTCCCCACAACCCTGATCCGAGTTCCTCCTAGTGCCGCGAACCCGAAGTTCGCATGATCTTGAGGCACGTACGGATGCGAACTTCGGGTTCAAAGCGGCACTAGAATCATAGAATTGCTAGTGTCCTTCGATTCCGAAGTTCGCATCGAGGCGTGCCGCAAGGGTGGGCGAACTTCGGAATCGGGACACTAGCGCGCCATCGGCCCGGGGACCCGGTGACTTCTCGGTCGCGCGGCGCCGTGTTGACAACGCCGGCCCTCAAGTCGAAGCTTTTGCCGCAAGGCCGCCGCGCAAAGAAGCGGTCGCGGGGAAGCAGGCGCATCCGCGCGTAACTCCACTGTCCCCATCACGGTATTCGGCGGCAAACGCCCCGTGCGGCGGTGCCGCAAAACGGGAGGACGGCATGAACCTGCCCACACTGACGGCGGCGGCGCTCGGCGCGGTGCTCGCGGCCTCGGCCGCCTCGGCGCAGGAGGCCAAGCGCTATCGCTTCGCCTACGACCAGCCCCACACCACCGGCTACGGGGTGGTCGGCGACGTCTTCGCCGACAAGCTCAAGGAACTGAGCAAAGGCACCATGCTGATCGAGCAGTATCCCGGCGCGCAGCTCGGCCAGGAGCCGCAAGTGCTGCAGATGATCAAGTCGGGCGACGTCGATTTCTGCATCTCCTCCTCGGCCAACGCGGCGACCGTCTCGCCGCAGTCGGGCGTCATGTCGCTGCATTTTCTGTTCCGCTCGCAGGATCATCTGCGCAAGTCGATCGCCGACCCACGGGTGGCGCAGGCGGTGCGCGAGATGATCGAGCAGACCGTTCAGGGCGCTCATGTGATCGGCCTCGCGACGCTCGGCCTGCGCAGCATGTACGGCCGCAGCGAGGTCCACCGCATCGAGGACATCAAGGGCAAGAAGGTACGCGTGCAGGCGACCGCCACCGAGGACACCATGTTCCCGGCCTACGGCGCGCAGACGGTGCACATGCCGTTCGGCAGCGTCTACACCTCGCTGCAGACCGGCGTCGTCGACTTCGCCGAAAACGGCATCAACGTCTACCTGGTCAACAAACATTACGAAGTGGCGCCGGTGCTCTCGATCACCGAGCACGAGGCCAACAACAGCCTGGTGTGGATCAGCGACAAGCTGTGGTCGAGTCTCACTCCCGAGCAGAAGCAATGGGTGCAAGCGGCCGCCGACGAGGTCAACCACGTGCAGCCCGCCAAGGCGCTCGAACTCGAGACCCAGTCGGAAGCGAAGCTCAAATCGATCGGGGTCAAGGTCGTGAACGACGTCGACAAGGCGGGTTTCATCAAAGTGGCTCAGCCCTACCTCGACAAGCTCGCCCAGGAGCTCGGCCCCCACGCGGTCAAGATCGAGCAGCTGGTCGGCTCGATCCAATAGCGCATGTTCCGGCGAAGTGGGCACCGGTTCGCCGATAAGAACATGCGCCAACGCAATACCCTTGGAGCATGGACCGATTCCGAAGGAACGGGCCATGCTCTAAGCCGTGCTGGGGCCGCATGAAGGCCGCGCACCGCCTCGTCCTCGAGCGCCAGCGCCACCTCAAATGGCGGGCGCTCGACCGCCTCGAACAATACCTGATGGCGGTGTGCGGGCTGACGCTCGTCGGGTTTTCCACCTCGGTGATGTGCGACATCGTCACCCGCACCATCGGCCATCCCTGGCTGTGGCTCCAAGAGGTCACCTCGACCTTCTTCGTCTACGGGATTTTCGCCGGCGCCGCCGTGGCGACGCGGCGCAACGACCACCTTTATCTCACCGCCATCGCCGAGGCGCTGCGCGGGCCGGCGCGGCTCGCGGTCGAGGCGGTGATCCGCCTGGTGATCCTCGCCTGCGGACTGGTGATGGTGTGGTTCGGCTATCTCAATTTCCTGCGCGGATTCGGCAGCTTCCGCATGCCGTCGATGACGCCGATCGCCTCGCTTTACGCCGCGATCCCGGCCTCGGGCGCGTTGATCGCGCTGTTCGCGCTCGAGCAACTCGTCAACGGCTGGCGCAACGGGTTCGATCGGCCGAGCGAGGATGACGACGCCGACGCCTCCCCCGACCGGGGCTTCTGATGAGCTCCGCCGCGATCCTCACCCTGATGACCGTGCTGTTCCTGGTGTTCGGTTATCTCGGCGTGCCGGTCGCCTTTTCGCTCATCGCCGGCGTCATGGTCGGGGCGCTGTTCACCGACGTAACCCTGCCGTCGCTCGTTCAGAAAATGTTCGACGGCGTCGATTCCGAGGCGCTGCTGGCGGTGCCGTTCTTTCTTCTCGTCGGCGAGTTGATGACTTCCGCCAACATCGTCATCCGCATCGCCAACCTGTCGCAGGCGCTGGTCGGTCACATCCGCGGCGGGCTCGGCCAGGTGGTGGCGGTTTTCAGCATGTTCTTTTCCGGCATGTCGGGGTCGACCTCGGCCGACGTGGCGGTGCTCAGCCGCACCATGGCGCGGTCGATGCGCAGGGAGGGTTACGACGGCGCCTTCATCGCCGCGCTGATCGCCGCCGCCTCCACCATCGCATGCCTGGTGCCGCCCAGCATCATGGCGGTGGTCTATGGCGCGATCGGCAACGTCTCGATTGCCGGCCTGTTCATGGGCGGCATCGTGCCCGGGCTGATGATCGGCTTCGGGCTGATGATCTATTGCTATTTCTTCGGCCCGGTCGGCTTCCGCCGGCCGCGCGCGAGCTTTCCCCAGCTCACCGACGCGGCGCTCGCCGCCGCGCTGCCGATGATGATTCCCGTCATCCTGCTCGGCGGCATCCTCACCGGCTGGTTCACGCCGACCGAAGCGGGGGCGGTCGCGGTCGCCTGGATCCTGGCAGTCGTTATCCCGCTGCTCAACCGCCGCCACGTCAAGGAGCTGCCCTACGATTTCTGCCACGCCGGCCTGATCTATTCCCTGCCGCTGATCACCATCGCGGCGGCGTCGGCGTTCGGCTGGATGGTCGCCTATCTGCGCGGGCCGATCGTGGTGTCGGGCTGGATTACCGGCATCGCCGGCAACGACCCCTATCTCATCATGTTCCTGCTGGTGCTGGTCTTCACCATCGTCGGCGACTTCATCGAGCCGATCCCGGCGATCATCATCTTCATGCCGGTGGTCTACGCGCTCACCCAGGCCGCCGACATCAACCCGGTGCACATGGGCGTGGTGCTGATCGCGACCTTGGCGTTCGGGCTGATCACCCCGCCCTACGGCCTCGCGCTGCTGATGGCCTCGAAATTCGTCGGGGTGCGCTTTTCGCGCGGGCTCAAAGCCTCAATGCCGATCTATGTGATCTTCTTCGGCACCATCGCGTTCACCATCTTCTTCCCGAACGTGATTCTGTGGCTGCCCAAGCACGTGCTCCCGGAATCGGTCGGTTGTTTCAAGGCGCCAGGCGGCACGGGTTACATTTGCCCGTGAAGGATCTCAACGCGGCGTTGACACGCGCAGCGTCTCGTAATACATTACGAAATTGAACGTATTACGAGCTGCAATCCATGGCGCTCCCCGTCCAATCGATCAGAGCCCGTCCCGAGCATCGCGATCTCCTCCAGGCGGTGGCGGAGCTTCTGCGCAGCGGCAAGGGCATCATCGTTCGCAGGCTTCTCACCGACGCTTCGGCGCGGCCTGTCGGCCCATTCAAGGATGAAGCCGCGGCGCTTGCCTTCCTGCGCGACAGGCTGGTCGTTGCTCTCCGGCCGCGCGCGATCTGGCAGTTCGGCAGCCGAGCGCGCGGCGACCATGACGACGACAGCGACTTCGATTTGCTGGTCGTCTTGCCCGACGGGTTGCCGCCGGAAGCCTATGCGCCGGACCGGGTGGCGGAACCTGTGATTGGTTGCGGCCTGGGCTACGATATCGTGCCGTGCTCGTGGAGCGAGTTTCTGAAAGACCGCGATTTGCCCGGCACTCTCGTCCACAACGCCGTCACCGAGGGCAGGGCGATCTACCGCGACCGCGCGCTGCGTAAAGGAGAACGCGCGGCGTGAAGCCGGCGGTCGGGAGCTTCATTGCGCTGGCGAAGGAGGATTTGGCGGTCGCGCGCCGGCTCCTCGCGGTTCACCCGCGGCACAGCGCGTTCGCGCTCGAACAAGCGGCGGAGAAATTACTCAAGGCGGTGCTCACGGCCGAAGGCATTTCCTTCACCGCCAGCCACCATCAGCTCGGGCGCCTCGCCGATTTGTTGCCCGCCGATCACATCTGGCGCGCGGACCTGATGGCCTTCGACAGCTACACCAGCTTCGCGACTGCCACGCGCTATCCCAGACCCGGCGGGGGCATGCCTCAGGTCCCATCACGCGAGGTGCTTGAGGCGGGATTGAAAGAGGTCTCCTCGCTGGTCAGCGAAATCGAGGACTGGTGCCGGGAAAAAGATGATTGAACCCTGTTCCGTGCGCGGGCGGCGTGCCCTAGCAACGCACGGCTCGTCATCGTGCTCATCCCCCGGGACTCGCTGGCTACCGATCGATGCCCCCGCGGAGGATCGGTTCGCCGCCGATCTTCGACGTAGTGGCGAAGCCTGTGTAATCGACCTGAAGCCAGCGCTGCGCCGGCATGTAGACGAGCTTGGCGGGAAGGTGCCGATCGAGCCGGCAGGGCATTATACTCCGCTGGGCAATCGCCGGATCGCGGATATTGTTGGCTCCGGCCTCGCGGCTTGCGGCATCTCCGCGCCCTAATTTGGCTGCGCCTAAAGTATGATGCCGAAAGTGGGAACCGGTTTCGGCGCACCCCCTCATCGCTTTGCGGCTCGATCTCTCTCGTCCGGGGAGAGGTGCAGCGGGGCATCGCCTGCGACCAATCCCGCTATCAGTTCGACCGCAACTCCCGCGGCGCGACAGGCGGCGATCTCCGCCTCGGCGCGCGCGATGCCCGCTTCACCGCCCACGAGCCGCACCACGCAACGGCCGGCGCGGGCAAGCGCGATCATGCTCGCTGCGTGATCGCCTTGTTTGTTTGCGGCGTCTCCGAGCGCGCCGCCGCCCGGCCCCACCAGCATCCGGCGTGCCTCACGCCGTGCGAAGTCGAGGATGCCGGTGCCGATGTCGTCGTCGAACAGGATGACCTCGGCCGATTGCAGCGCCCGCATTGCGCGCAAGCTCATGAGTTCGGGATCGTCCGGTGTGGCGACGACGACGGCCGGCGCGGCGGGGCGTTCGCCGCTCGTCTCCGCGAGCAGCGCCTCGAGGTCGGCCTCGCGCGGGCTCACGTCGGCGCGGGCGATGGCGCGACCCGCGAATTTTTTCCAGAACCTTACGGCGAATGCACGTCCCGGAGCGGGATGGCTTTTCTCTGAATCGTCATCCCGCTCCAGGTTATTGCCGGCGCATGATCTTTTTCCGAAAACCGGTCCCCACCCCGCATCAAGTGTGGGGCAAGCTTTTTCAGGATCTTGCGCGAAGGCCTGCACGCGCGGACGCCAGCGTGCCGCCGCTGCGGCCCAGCGCGCGAAGCCGTGCGGGATCAGCGTCTCGAGCCGGGCGCGGATCGCCTGGGCAAATACCGGCGCGGCGCCGTCGGTGGAAATGCCGATGACGAGGGGCGAGCGGTTGACGATCGCCCCGAAGGCAAAATCGCTGAACGCCGGCTTGTCGATCACGTTGACCGGCACGCCGGCCGCATGCGCGGCCGCGGCGAAGCGCGCGGCCTCGCCGTCGTCGTCGCACGCGCCGACCGCAATCGCAGCGTCGTTAAAATCAGCCGCCGCCCACGCGCGCGCATGAATATTGACGCGGCCGCGGACTGCGCCCGCTACCGCCAGCAACTCCGCGGTCGGATCGGGCGCGTAAACGTCGACCGCCGCGCCGGCGGCGGCGATGAGTTCGATCTTCCAGCAGGCCGTCGCGCCCGTGCCCGCGACGAGCGCGCGCCGGCCGTCGAGTTTGAAAAACACCGGCAGCCGGGCGAGCGGCGCGATCCGCGCGCGCTGCGAGTCGGACCTGATCAGGGAGAGCGCCATGGGCCGCTCAATAGACGTCGGCCTGATAGCGGCCGGCCTTCTTCAGGTCGGACACGAAGGCGATCGCCTGGTCGGTGCTGCGCGCCCCGAAGGTCGCGACCACGTCGACGAGCGCGCGTTCCACGTCCTTTGCCATGTGCTTGGCGTCGCCGCACACATAGACATGGGCACCGTCGACGATCCACGCCCACAGATCGCGCCCGACCTCGCGCATGCGATGCTGAACGTAGATTTTCTCCTCGCTGTCGCGCGACCAGGCGAGCGTGAGGCGGGTGAGCACGCCGGCCGCCTTCATGCCGGCAAGCTCGTCCTCGTAGAAAAAGTCGCAGCGGCTGTGCTGGTGGCCGAAGAACAGCCAGTTGCGTCCGGGCGCCTTGGTCGCCATGCGCTCGTGCAGGAAGGCGCGGAACGGGGCAATGCCGGTGCCGGGGCCGATCATGATGATGGGGGCCGCGGGGTCGGCGGGCAGGCCGAAGCCTTGCGCCTTCTGTATGTAAGCCCTGACTTTGCTGTCGGGCGCGACGCGGCCGGCAAGGAAGGTCGAGGCGACGCCCATGCGCGTGCGCGCGCCCACGGCATAACGCACCGTATCGACGGTGAGCGCGATGCGATGCGGCTCGACCTTCGGGGATGATGCGATGGAATAAAGCCGCGGCTGGAGCGGATCGAGCGCTTCGATGAAAGCTTCCGGATCGGGACGCACGCCGCGGAATTTCTCCAGCGCCGCGAGCACGTCGAGGGTCTCGGCGTCGCCGTCCGGGTCGCCGCCGTCGGCGAGCGCCTTCGCCTTCTGCCGCCGCTCGCCGCCGGTGAGATACGAAACGAGCTGGAACAGCATGTCGGGTGCCGGATTGAGCGACACCCCGTCGGTAAGGACTTCGCGCAGCATGCGCCCGCCGATGGGAAAGTCCGGGGGCGCATCGATTGTCTGGAGCACCGCCTCGACCAACGCCGGATCGTTGGTCGGAAACAGACCGAACGAATCGCCGACCGCGTATTCGAGCCTGCTGCCGGCAATGTCGAACTCGACGTGCCAGGTTTCCTTGCCCGAGCCCGCCTTGTTGAGGAGCGTGCGGGAGAGAAACGTTGCTTCGGCGGGATTATCGCGCGAGGCGCCGGCCGCGCCGGCAGGCGTCTCCCCCGGCGCGGGCAATACCACCGCCGGTGCAGCGGGCGCGGCGCCGTCGAGGTCCTCATAGAGTTTTTTGAGCGTGCGGGCGGTTTCCTTGCCGCCCGGGACGCACAGGTTGAGGCGCTCCTCGCTCTTGAGAAAGATCGCGTTGGAATAGTCTTCGCAGTTGTAGCCGCACTGGCCGCAGTCCTGCTGGCCCATGGCAGCCATCATGCGCCGGCGCATGGTGCGCCCGTCCGCAAGCTTCATGCGCTCGGCGAGCGGGATGGTCTGGTCGTGCCACGGCGCCTCGCCGTCGTCACCGTCGTCGAGCGGTCCCTTGGCGGTCGGGGGCGCCAGGGCTTGCGGCATCAGTGCCGCGGCTTCCTCCGCCGAAAGCGGCGTTACGCCGCCGTCGAGCGACAGGATGCCGGCAAAGAACCCGTTGAGCCACTCGCGCTGCTCCGGCGTGAACGGCGCGTTCTCCCCGATCAGGGTGGCAAACGGCGGGCGCGCCGAGAGGCTCATGCGGCCTCCGCGGCGAGCGTCTTGAGCGCGTCGAGGTCGTGACGACCGGCGAAGGCAAGGAACGTCTCGGCCGGCGAAGCGCGGTGTTTCATGTAGGCCTTGAGCATGCGCTCGACCGTCGCCGGGGCGTCCTCCGCCTTCACGTCGCGGTAGAGTTCACGCCCGATCACGGCATCCGGGCCGAACGCGCCGCCGATGTGGATGTGATAACCCTCGACCGCGTCGCTGTCGCCCACTTCAACTTTGGCGGCGATCAGCCCGATCTCGCTGATGAAGTG
>Ga0187784_10004785_pt1 | contig 10960 bp, 13 predicted proteins | sample 1015_SJ02_MP15_2_FD_132964 | JGI IMG/M metagenome (GOLD analysis project Ga0187784, IMG submission 132964) | Tropical peat soil microbial communities from peatlands in Department of Meta, Colombia - 1015_SJ02_MP15_20_MG | ecosystem: Environmental > Terrestrial > Soil > Wetlands > Peat | place... | reverse complement strand
TCCTCACCGTGTTGTGGAATCAGAATGAACGACATTCAGCCTCTCTCTCCGTACCAGATTCTAAGCGCAAACCTTACGCCCCAGCCAAAAGTAACTTGAACGGACCCAATCCTGGCGACATACTGATCTTGTCGCGGGGTGCCGTGTTAACCCGAAATACAGAAGGCCTCGAATCTTCGAGGCCTTTCGCTTTTTAGAGGGCAGCCTTGCCCAGCGGTCCCTCCTGATTTACTCTCGTCTGGCATCTGCGGAGAAAATCATGCGCAGAATTTTCGCCTTCTTCATGTTGGCCTGCTGCTCGCTCGCCACGGCACAAACACTCTCCCCTCAAGTTCTTAGTTTTGTGAAAGTCTATGCCCCGGTCGTGGCCCTAACCCATGTCCGCGTCATTGATGGCACGGGCGCGGCCGCACGTGAAGATCAGACCATCATCATCCGCGACGGGAAGATTGATTCAATCGGCGAGGCTTCAGCGGCGAGCCTGCCAAAAGACGCCCAACTGCTCGACCTGCACGGTTACAGCGTGATCCCCGGCCTGGTCGGCATGCACGACCACATGTTCTATCCCATGGGAAACGGAATCTTCGCGGAAATGGGATACAGCTTTCCTCGCCTATACCTGGCCGGCGGAGTGACCACGATCCGCACCACCGGTTCGCTCGAACCCTACACCGATCTCGAGATCAAGAAGAGCATCGAAGCGGGACAAATGCCCGGCCCGAAGATTCATGTCACGGGACCATACCTGGAAGGTGCGGGTTCGTGGGCGCTGCAGATGCACCAACTCTCGGGGCCGGACGACGCTACAAAAACCGTGAACTTCTGGCTTGACCAGGGAGTCGACAACTTCAAGGCCTACATGTTCATCACCCGCGCCGAACTCGGCGCCGCCATTCAAGCGGCGCATAAACGCGGCGCCAAGGTCACCGGGCACCTGTGTGCGGTTACATTTCGCGAGGCCGCCGATCTTGGCATCGACGATCTGGAGCATGGCCTGTTCGTCGACACCGAATTTCTCCCCGGCAAAAAGCCCGACCAGTGCCCGGAGCATTCCGAAGACCCGGTTCTGATGGCCAAACTCGATGTGAATGCGGGTCCGCTCCGCGACATGATTCAGTATCTGGTCCAGCACCACGTCGCTGTGACGTCAACTCTGCCCGTCTTTGAGATGGGCAGCTTTTCCGGGCGGCCAACGCTCGAGAAACGGCTCCTCGACGCCCTGTCGCCGGATGCGCGCGGCGCCTTGCTGGCGAATCGAGTGCGCTCCAGTGATTCCAACCTTCTGCGCCAGCGCTACGGCACCGACGTCTCACCGTGGCCTGCGGCTTTCAAGAAAGAGCTGGAATTCGAACGCGCGTTCTCCAAGGCTGGCGGCTTGCTTCTGGCTGGACTGGATCCCACGGGCATGGGAGGGATCATCGCCGGATTCGGCGACCAGCGCGAAGTCGAATTGCTGGTCGAGGCGGGATTCACACCTCTGGAGGCGATTCACATCGCGACCTACAACGGCGCGCAATATCTCGGAGAACTGGATCGAATCGGAACCATCGCGCCCAGCAAGCAAGCCGACCTGGTGGTGATTAAGGGCGATCCCTCGAACCACATCGAAGACATCGAAAACGTGGAGACCGTTTTCAAAGACGGCGTCGGCTACGACTCGGCGAAGCTCATCGAATCGGTGCGCGGGGTTGTCGGCAGCCGGTAGAAACGGTGGTCAATGGTCGGTAGCCGCTGGCCAGTTTCTTCAGAGTTGGGTGTTTCGGATGGCGCAGCGCTTTCAGCGCTGCGATTGAGCCTTTTTTGTCTGTGGGGCTTCAGCCCCTCAGGTCCGAAACTCGCAAGTGCCAAACAGGCTCCAGCTCCCAGTAAAATTAGAATCTATGCTCGTTCTTGCTTCCGCCTCGCCGCGCCGCCAGGAACTTCTGCGCAACGCGGGCATTTCGTTCATCGTGCAGCCGGCCGATGTTGACGAAACTCCGCACGCGGGCGAGTCCCCGCGTGCTTGCGCCGAGCGGCTGGCGCGCGAGAAAGCGCTGGCAGTCTGGCAAACGCGGCCGCACGATCAGGTACTCGGGGCGGACACGATCGTCGTTGTGAATGGGACCATCCTTGGAAAGCCCACCAGCATTGAAGATGCAGCCCGCATGCTGCGCCTTCTTTCCGGGCGCGTGCATGAGGTGATCACTGCAGTCTGCCTGGTGGGACCAGGGGTCAGGGGCCAGGGGCCAGGGAGTAGCGAAAAACCAGACGCCAGCTGTCGGTGGCCGGTGGTCAGTCAGGAATCCGAGAGTCCGCTGCACGCACTGAAAACTGACAACCGGGAACTGAGAACTGCTTCCGAATCCACTCTGGTCACAATGTGCGAGATTTCCGACGATGAAATTCGCGCCTACGTCGCAACCGCCGAACCCATGGACAAGGCCGGAGCATACGCCATTCAGGGAATCGCTTCCCGCTGGATTCCGCGCATCGAAGGCGATTACTGCAACGTGGTGGGACTGCCGGTGTCGCTGGTGTCTCGCATGTTGCGCGACCCGCATCCCGGTTAACGTGATTTTCATACGTTTTGGAGAGATAATTGGCTGGTGCCCAAGGGAGCATTCCTTATGCCAAGCGATAATCGGAAGAATGTGCGACTATTCGCGGTTCTGATTCTCTGCGTGCTCGCAGTCATCGTTCCGACGGGAACCGTATCCGCAAAGAAGCAGCCTAAAACCTATCCCGAAGAAGGCAAAGTCATTGCCAAAGGCCTCCACCAATACACCGTCCCGATATATGCCGATAAATACGCCCCGCCATATACCGAGAAATACACGCGCACCTATACGGTCGTGACCGATACGAGAGTCTACCTGCTGGATTGTCAGGAGGAGCCCGGGCTCTTCGAGTCCACAGGTCCCGATTGTGGAGGGGACAAAAAGATTCAGATCGGCGATGTGATCCACTTCCGGGTTGATAAAGGATGGGCTGTCATAGCCGTCACCGGAACCGACCCTCAAACCGATGTGCGCGAGGATTTCGAACAAAAATTGCAGATTTTGAACGAGGAATTAAACACCAATTCGAAAGCTGCGAACGCTCCGGCAGTCCAGACAGAAAAGGCCGAGACCACACCGCAGCAGCCGAAGTAGTAGATGTAAGACAATTCCTCGGGACGGGCGAACGGCGGACTAGGATTTCTTCTCCTCGGCCTTTTCTTCTTTCTTCTCTTCCCCTTCTTTTACGGCCGATTTGAAGTTGCGGATGCCCTCGCCCAGGCTCTTGCCCAGCGAGGCGAACTTGGACGGGCCGAACAGGAGCAGGGCGATGGCAATGACCAGCAACCAGTGAAACGGCGAAAACTCCATAACCCCTCCCTCGGCTCAACTTACGCTGCGCAGGCAGCCGCTTTGAGGCTCTAACAAAATTCTAGGCCACTCCCGTCGGCGAGTCAAAACGGTGCGCCGCCGACCAAGGGATTACTTCCTGGTCTTCACGGCAGCACCATAACCTCTTCCACCACCGACCAGGTCGTGCGCGCCATGTCGGCGAACTCGGGAAGGTCGGCATCGGAAGCTGCACCTTGCGGACTCGCCCACGCCGCTTCCATCGCCGCTTTATCATCGAAGTAAAGTTCCACGATGGCATCCCACCCCGGCGACTCGCGGATGGAATCTGCGCCGACGTAATTCTGCACGTACTTTTTCAACCCAGGAAGATTCCTTGCCAGCGGTCCGTGGACTTGCTCAAAATGCCGCCGAAATTGTTCGGGAGTGAAATCCGCCCGCCGGTAAACCACGACCATGAACTTCAGCATGCGATTGGTCCCCAGTCTCTACCGATCAACGGGCTCTACCGATCGACGCCGGAACGATCAGAACGCCAAATCATCTCACGCTCTCAATCATGCCCGCCAGAAGCAGCGCCCGGCGCGGCAATTCCTCGATCACCACATGCTCGTGCGCGGCGTGCGCTCCGAGGCCTACGGCTCCCAGGCCATCGAGCGTGGGCACGCCAATGCCTGCTGTGAAATTTCCGTCGGAACCTCCACCGACGGCAGCTTCTTCCAGTCGCCAATCAATCTGCCGGGCGATCGACTGAGCTTTCTTGTAGAGCGCCGCGACGCCTGCGTTCCGCTCCATGGGCATGCGGTTGACGCCGCCCGCGATGCTGAGCTTGCAATGTTTGTCAAAGGGCTTGAGCGAGCGCAGCCTGCGATCGACCATGGCCGCCTGCCTCGCCAGCTTGATGCGAACGTCGATGTCGGCTGCGGCTTCAGCCGCGACCACGTTGCTGCGCGTTCCGCCGTGAATCACTCCCGGGTTCACCGAGATTCCGCGCTTCAAGTCATTCAGATTGGTCAGCGCGGTGATTTGCCGCGCCAGCTCCACAATCGCGCTGTGTCCCTTGCCGGGATCGAGCCCGGCATGCGCCGCCACTCCGGAAACTGTGAGCCGGTATTCGCCCACACCCTTGCGCGCTGTCTTGACCGCGCCCCTTAGCCCGGCCGCCGGCTCGAGCACCAGTACAGCGGCCGATTCTCGAGCCAGCGACTCGGTAACCTTGCGTGAGGAACTGCTGCCGACTTCTTCATCGGAAACCAGAAACACCGTGACCGGACGTGGCAATCCCCGGTGCCACGCTTCGAGCGCCTCGATGACCTGGAGCATCAGGGCGATGCCTGATTTCATGTCGAGCGCGCCGGGCCCGTATAGCCTTCCGTCGGCCACGCGGCAAGGCATCGTTTCGAGCGTCCCCGACGGATAAACGGTGTCGAAGTGTCCCAGCAGCAGAACCGGCTTGGCCTTCTCGCGCCCAGGAAAATCGACTTGCAGGTTGTCGCCGAACTCCTCGGCATGGTGCAAGCGCGCGCGCCCGCCGATGGCTTCGAACATCCCGGCCAGAAACCCGCCCATGCGGTCGGTGGCCGCTTTGTTATCGCTCGGAGACTCGATCTCGACCAATTCGCGGATGGTGTTCACCACCGCATCCTGCCGGGCGGCGAAGTAGCGCAGCCGTTCCGGCCAGATACTATCGGGGGGCTTGGCTTTCACGGGTAGAGCTTTCTTGGCTGGCATCGGTTTGGCGGTTGACTCCGGTCGCAGAACAGAACAACCACTTCGGGGCAGCCTGTACAGTATAATCTTGACGCTGATTGAGACGAATCCATGACTGACAGTAGTCCCGTGGCACAAGCTTCACCTCCCGGGACGAAAACTATGCTCGATATTCACGAAATCCTGAAGATTTTGCCGCACCGCTATCCCTTGTTGCTGGTTGACCGGGTGCTGGAGTTGAAGCGGAAACAGCGCATTGTCGCGATCAAGAATGTCACCATCAACGAGCCTTTCTTCAACGGGCACTTTCCCGGTTTGCCCATCATGCCCGGCGTTCTGATCGTCGAGGCTATTGCGCAGGCCGGCGGAGCGCTGCTGCTGACCGAGGTGGAAAACCACCACGACAAGGTCATGGTTTTCACCGGCATTGACCGCGCCAAGTTTCGCAAGCCTGTCGGCCCCGGCGACCAGTTGCGGCTGGAAGTGGAAGTGAAAGCCTGGCGCGCCGTGCCCGGTCTGACTGCGGCTAAGATGCAGGGGTACGCCTACGTGGGCGAAAAGCGGGTGGCCGAGGCGATTGTGTCGTGCCAGCTGATTGACGCGGCGCGCGGACGGGGATCGAACAGCGACAGCAACGGCGACGCGGGCTGATCCCGCGCAGCTTGATCATCTTCGAAGGTGTCTTCTAACGTGTCTTCTTAACGGCTCCGTGAATCCTTCATGAACATACACCCCACCGCCATCATTGATCCGCGCGCTCAGGTTCCGGCTTCCTGCCACATCGGACCCTATTGCGTCGTCGGCGCGGAAGTCGAGTTGGGCGAAAATTGCCGCCTGCTCTCGCACGTCACCATCGGGGGACCAAGCAAAATCGGGTCGGATAATGCATTTTTCCCTTTTTGCGCCATCGGCATGGCGCCGCAGGATGTGACCTATAAAGGCGAGCCCACCCGCCTGGAAATCGGCCATCACAACGAGATTCGAGAGTACGTGACCATCAATCGCGGCACGGTCAAAGGCGGCGGCGTGACCCGCGTGGGCAGCCACATCCTCATCATGGCGTATACCCATGTTGGCCACGACTGCCTGATCGGAGATCATGCCATGCTGATCAATGGCGCAACCATCGCCGGACACGTGACGGTCGAAGAGTGGGCGGTGGTCGGAGCGCTGTGCCCGGTGCACCAGTTCGTACGCATCGGCGCGCATTCCTACATCGGCGGAGGCACCACCATCACCCAGGATGTGCTGCCGTTTTCGATGACCTCAGCCGCCCGCGACACGCATGCTTATCTCATCAACAAGGTGGGCCTCGAACGGCGCGGTTTTTCGAGCGAACGCATCGCCCGGATTCATCACGCTTACAAGATTCTGCTGGCCTCGAGGATGAACACTTCGCAGGCGCTCGCCAGGCTCAAGTCGGAAACCGACCGCGGCGAAGACGTGGACATGCTGATCCGGTTTATCGAGACCTCGGAGCGGGGGATTATCAAGTGAGTATCTTAGAGCGAGAACACATTTCGCTCTGCGTGGAGCATAGGACTACGGAATGATCTTTAGGCGTAGCAAATCGATGTTTTCCACTTGGACAATACCGTTAGTGGTTAGTGTCGTGTTATGCGTTCCCCACGTGCTGACTGCGCAGACCTCGAAAAGCAGCGCTCCCAATCAAACAGAGCAATTCGCATTCGGCATTGAACTGGAAGCTGAGCCAGTTCAGCGGCCTGTGGAACTCCCGCGAGCAGCACTCGACGCATTGAGCGAAGACAGCCGGGTCGCACGCTGTTTAGGAAGAAACGGCCTAAGTGCGAAGCAACTACCCTCAAACTGGTTCGTTGCATCTGAGATTCACCTCGATGGGCCGGACGAGGCGGACCTTGTGGTCTTACCCGGCGGTCGTATCCCGGATACGCCTGAAGGCTCCATTTCGCCAAATGTATGCCTCATTGGGGCCAACACGGCCCAAATGTGGGTTTGCGGAAAACGCAGGCTGGCTTTCAATTGGTTCTGAGCCAGATTGGTTTAGGCATGAACGTGCTTTCAACCAGGACTCTCGGTCTTCGAGACATTACTGTTGGTGCTGCGGTGGGTGGTTATGACGACCAAATTGAGTACAAGTTCGACGGAAAGTCGTACCAGATAGCTCGGCGCATATCCGAACTAGTCGGAGCAAAGGTCCCTGGCGACCTTACCGCATACGAAACAAGGGGACCATTGGTTCAGTTGCCGGGCCAAACTGCCGAATCAGTACGTGCTCAAGCAAGGGCCTGGATTTGGCAAAAGTGGTGGACACAGAAATCGTACCTGACTATAAAAGCGCGAGACGAAGAGGCGGACGAAACAACTACGTATTACATCGCCCCAGACAAGAAAGGGGAATGGCAAATAATCATAAAAACACATCGAGTCTTGCGTGCTACACCAACACAAGGCAGCATTACGGAAGACAAACTCTCAATCGCGACCGACGTCGAACGAGTCGAACCCGGTACTGAGGACTCATTTCATGCCCACGCCGTTCCCGACACCGAGATCGTTCCAGAATCAAAGTACAGACTACAGTTTCTCGATTATGGAGAACGCATCATAGGCACCCTCTAGTATGTCTTTTCGCGCGACATTGAATATGCGCTTTTAATGACTGTTCCGAACGAAAAACTCGGCCTCATCGCCGGCAACGGCAAGTTCCCTTTTCTCGTGCTCGATGCGGCGCGAGCCCAGGGATACGAAGTTGTAGTCGCCGCAATCAAAGAAGAAACCCTCCAGCAAATCGAATCCGCCGGTGCGGCCGCGGTCCATTGGCTTTCGCTGGGTGAACTTTCCAAGTTAATCGAAACTTTTCAGCGCGCAGGCGTGCGCCGCGCCATCATGGCCGGACAAGTCCGGCACAAGCAGATTTTTTCGAGCATCCGTCCTGACTGGCGCCTAGCCAAGCTTCTGCTCTCGCTCACCACCCGCAACACCGATTCGCTTCTCGGCGCAGTCGCCAAGGTTCTGGCCGACGAAGGCATCACGCTGGAAAAATCCACCTGGCTGCTGGAACCGCTGCTGGTCAAACCCGGCGTCCTCACCAAACGTCCGCCCACTGAGCAGGAACAAAAGAACATTGAATATGGCCGAGTGGTCGCGCGCGAACTCGCGCAGCATGATATCGGACAGACGGTGGTAATAGCCGAATCGGCCTGCGTCGCGGTCGAAGCCATGGAAGGCACCGACGCCACCATCGAGCGGGCCGGCCAGCTTATGCGTTCGCTGCACGGCGACGCCTCCACGCTCAGCCGCGCCTTGACCGTGGTCAAGATCGCCAAGCCGAATCAGGACATGCGTTTCGACGTGCCGGTCATGGGCGTGAAGACGATTGAAGTGATGCAAGCGGCCGGCGCAACGTGCTTGGCGGTGGATGCGGGAAAGTGTCTGCTGCTGGATGGCGACAGAACGATCGACGCAGCCAACGCCGCGGAAATCGCGATTGTTGCCACGGAAGAAGCGAGGTAAATCCCGTGAAGATAAAAAACTCCAATTTAACCTCGGCATCCGCCCTTATCGCCGACCAACTCCGCCGCGCCTTTGACGGCAGCGCATGGCATGGGCCTGCTCTGCTCGAACTGCTGGAAGATGTGGACGCACCCACCGCGGCCGCGAAGCCGTTGCCCAACGTTCACAGCATCTGGGAACTCGTCCTCCACATTGCCGCCTGGGACGGGGCCGTGCTCGCCCGCCTCGGTGGGAGAAAAGCACAACTCAAAGCCGCGCAAAATTTCCCCCGCGTCCCCCAGCCCACCGAAGCCGCGTGGCGCGAAGCCCTAGAACAGACGAAGCGCACGCACCACGCTTTGGTCAAAACCGTCGCTGCTTTGCCGGACCAACGCCTGCGTGACCGCGTTCCCGGCAAACGATATGACTTCTATTACATGCTTCATGGCCTCGTGCAGCATGAGCTTTACCACGCGGGGCAGATCGCCATTCTGAAGAAATTGGGAAGTTGAATAATCTGGTAAATGGGTAATTTGAAGTCGGCCCCTGGCAGGTGTTTTCCTAACCGCTACCGAATTACAAAATTGCTCAATTGCTCAGTCCTTCCTCAGTCTTCTAACTGGGGCGGCGCTATCTATTCGAGATCACGAAATCGACCGTGGTGGCCTGATTGGGGCTGACGGTCACGGATTGCTCCCAGGTTCTGGGTTCGGTGAACAGAGGGCGCTGGACGCTCTGTCCGGAGAGAACGTCGTAGGCGTGTTCTTTGCCGACCAGGCCCCAGCCTTCATGCCAAGCCACGATCTGATAGGTTCCGGGCGGGACGTTGGTGAATTCGAAGTGTCCGGTCTCGTCGGTGACGGCATAGTACGGATGCGGGGCCACCATCATTTCGGCGTTCATCCAGACATGGCCGCCGTTGCAGCGCAGGTGGACCAGGCCGGGCGTGGACATGACGCGCTCGGTCGGCCGGCCGGGGAAAGGAAAGGGCAGATTGAAGGTGGCTGCGCCATCCATGTGAATGGTGTGCAGGGTAGCGTCGGAGCTGACCATGGTGAGGGCCTGGTTCTCAGGAACCAGAAGGATGTGCGGGATGTAGCGGCAGTGATTCTGATCAAGGTGACGCCGCTGCTCGGGCAAATCCATGGCTTTGCCGGCGGTGATGTTCTTAAGGTAGACAACGGTATTGGCCACGCCCGCTTGCGGGCCGATGATCAGACGATCGAGCTCGACCGTCTTCTTGGAGTCAGGGTCACAGATGTCGGGGTCCTTGGTGACGGGGAACGCCAGAGAATGCGGAACTGGCCCCGACCATTTGACCGTGCCGGAAATGGTGCCGCCGTCGACGACGTTGACGACCTTATAGTCCTGCGCGAACAGGTTGGCGGCGGCAAAGAGTGCCGTCAAGAAGAACCCCAACGCAACAACGCGGCGCATGCTCGTCCCCTTTGCTGCTCGCGGCTTCCGGCGATATGGCCGGTTTGTTTTTCGCCCGAGCATGAGATTAGGCCGTACTACTTGCTCCCGCACCCACTGACGCACATCCCACTTGCGGGAAAATGCTGCACAGGGGCCCGGACGAATCCGGGGCAGCATTTGTGTTTGCAGGTCTTAAAACTCGTTTGGACCTTTGCTTGCGGTCTCAACGGGGAAGCTGTCACCTGCCAGGGGCAGGGGACAGTTTGTGATTGAAATCACATATAGAGTGCGCTGGCGGGGAGGAAACAGTCGAGATTACCAAGGTGGGGGGACGGGTGAGGGATGGGCTCCTTTTCGCGGAGGGCCAAGAAAAGCCTGGTTTATCTTCTTCCGCATCAGTACGATAGCGACATTAAGCGGGTCCGTTTCCCAATTGCCCACCGGGCTGGTCCGACTTCAGAAGCACAGACAGATCGGGCTTGTCGGGGGAATAGCGAACGACCACCATGCGGTCTTTCCAGCCGGCAATCCTCTCTTCCGCACGGCGTTCACTGCGCGCACGGAAATGGTGACAGCCGGCGTAATACTCACCATTCACGACATACGAATACGTAAGCATGGCAATCCAGGGCAGAATATTGTTGTCCCTGGCGCGTTGGACCTGAGCGCTCGAAATGGTCCCTTGAGCCGAGGACCAGGACTGGGCGTGGCGGAATTTGAACCAGGCCCAAGCGGCGCCCGCGGCCGGGATCAGGGCGAGAATCACATCTTTCAAAAGGGGCCATAGACCCCAAGGATCGAAATGCCGCATAGAGTTGCCAGCTTAACTCAGCCGGGCACCGATCATCGTAAATTTGTGGCTGAGACTTTACAATCATCCCGCCATGAGCGTGAGGGTGCGATCGTTCGCCAAGATCAACCTCGGGCTGCGCATTGGCGCGGCGCGGGAGGATGGATTTCACGGGCTGCTGACCGTGTATCAGACGATCGCGCTGCATGACGTGATTCGGGTGAGCCTCGGGCGAGGGACG
>Ga0187784_10004784_pt1 | contig 10961 bp, 7 predicted proteins | sample 1015_SJ02_MP15_2_FD_132964 | JGI IMG/M metagenome (GOLD analysis project Ga0187784, IMG submission 132964) | Tropical peat soil microbial communities from peatlands in Department of Meta, Colombia - 1015_SJ02_MP15_20_MG | ecosystem: Environmental > Terrestrial > Soil > Wetlands > Peat | place... | reverse complement strand
GGATGGTAGCAGCCGTCGCCAGGACCGCTGCGGGAAAGGTGACAATGAAGGGTAGAACGCTACGCCACATGCGAAAGAGAAATGCCCTTCTGAGCCTTTTGCTGTTGAACGTACTGAATTACGGCGTCAATGATCTCGTTCAGGGAGCGCTTGGGCGCGTACCCGAAACACAGCTGCGCTTTCTTCAGGTCGGGGACTCGATGCTCCATGTCCTCGAATCCCTCGCCATAAGCCTCATAATAGGGCACGTACCGGATTGCACTCTTTGACCCGGTGGCGGCGATGATCTTTTCAGCAAGCGCGGTAATCGTGATCTGCTCCGTGCTTCCCAGATTGAAGATCTCGCCCACGGTTCCGGGAGAAATTACACACGCAAGAATGCCGTCGATTACATCGTCAACGTGTCCGAAACAGCGCGACTGCTCTCCGGTGCCAAACACCGTCAGCTCTTCGCCCGCGAGTGCTTGACGCACAAAGGTTGGCAGCACCATTCCATAACGGCCGGTCTGCCGCGGTCCAGCCGTGTTGAACAAACGGACGATCGTGACGGGGAGCTTTCGTTCGCGGTGATAGGCCAAAGCCAGAAACTCGTCGATGGCCTTCGAACAGGCATAGCTCCAGCGGCAATTGTAGGTAGAGCCAAGAACCAGGTCGTCTTTTTCAGAAAATGGAAGGTTGGTCGACTTGCCGTAAACCTCAGAAGTGGAGGTGATGAGGACGCGCTTTTCCTTCTTGGCAGCCATCTCCAGGATGAGCTCGGAACCGCGCACATTGGTCTCGATGGTGCGCACGGGGTACTCAACGATCCTGCGCACGCCCACTGCCGCCGCCAAGTGAAAGACTACGTCGGCGAGATCTACCAATTCCGCCAGAAGGTGCCGGTTAAAAATTGTATCGAGATGATATTCGAACGCGACGTGGTGCTTCAGGTGGGCAATGTTCTGTGCGCTGCCGGTCGAAAGATCGTCCAGAACCGTTACGTCGTGGCCATCGGCAAGCAGCCTTTCCGCCAGATGAGAACCGATAAATCCGGCTCCTCCCGTGATTAGAGCCCGCATTACTTCCCTCTCTGAGTGCTGTAAGTACTTTATGTTCTGGCTGGCGGTTCTCCAAATTATGCACGAGTCATGCGGGTTCCGCAACGGGAAGAAAAAACTTTGTTGTATCCCTGCAGGAAGGTCTCTGGAGGCTGACTGCAATCAGTGGCCGGCTGCAGTCTGGCTCGGACGCGCCAGGAGAATCCGGATGAGACGCAACAATCGAATACAGGGATAAAGCGGAAACAAGAACTTCGGCAAGGAGGCTGCTTTGAAGTCCTGAATGCCCGGACGCAACGCGACTCGTGTGAGATACCTGAACCGGCCACCCCACTTGTCGAATGAACGGAGATTGAATTGGCACGTTCGCCAGTACCCTGGCTCTGTCTGACAACCGTCGAAAAACACCTTCGAACATTCTGCAACAATCCGCTGCGCTTGGCGATTATTCCGGATGTCCCGCATAACTTCATCCGGCACAGGAGCTCCCAACACCTGATGGGAGAGACCGAGGCCCGTCATGACCATAGACCGGGCACCCAGTTCGTCAGCTTTCCTCAGCAACCTAACCCAATCGATGTCCCTGGAGAGTCGCACCAGTTCGGCTACGTCGCTCACATACCGGAGCTGTTGCCAGCAGTGCTTGGTTCCATGGGCACAAAGGAGAAGCAAAAGCGTCTCTTGAGCAAGCGTTCTTACCTGCCGGCCTCCGAAGGAGGTGAATTGGGAACCCTTCCATACAAAATTGTCTGGAAGCGGAAGGGCAACGTGCTGCGAATCCTTCCAGTGGAGTTCAAGCCTGACCTTTCGATCCCGATTCCAAAGCTCGTATACGCATGCAACACGAACAAAAGCCGCTTCCTGCGCAGGCGACAGGCACGACGGAGGCGCATACCCGGCCGAAGACAGAATTCTCTTGACGGTTAACACATCCTGTTGGCGAATGATGAGGTCGATGTCGCTCGATTGACGCACAGTCAGTTCGCCATACAATTGTGCTGCCAGCGCCATTCCTCTGAAGGGGATAACCTCCACTCCACCCTCCTGGAGCAACTCGATGATGCGCAGCAGTTCTACAGTTTGTCCCAAATTTTGTCTGGCGGCCTCTATCTCCCAACATCGAGAGCGCTCCAACAGGTTTTCAGGGACTCGTGAACTGCCGATCACGGACAGCTTCCTACCCACGACCAGAGTGACTCCGTGAAACTCCATCAATTCCACGAGCAAATCCCAATCAACGCCTGAATTTACTTTCTGGAGTACTGCGTCCTCCGCAGCCGGGTCCCGTGCATTGCGGCAGCAAGCCAGAATAAGTTCCATCTCAGGTCGACAGTATCGATTCTCGCGAGGCCGGCTTTGGACGGTAACTGACATTTTTGCCTAGACCGCCAGATTATGCAGCGATGGGTGTTGTGCCTCTCTGCCCGGACCCTTGTCCAAGGGCATGGAAATCCCTGCACCGGCGCAGCCCTCTCTCCATGAAAGTGTGCTGGCCCTCTTCGAAAACCATTGCACGCCTGCCAGAAGTGGGATTTCCGGGGCGGGAAACGCAGACATCCGCCGTAAGCTATTAACTTCGGACCAATCCGTCCTTGTAGTAACCGTCACCACGCTTGGAATAGTAGTAATAGTAGTACAGGTCGGGGGATCGCAGATCGACTGCGTTCATCACAGTGCCCATGATCGTTGCGTTCACCTGATACAGAGTATCGCGGGTACGACGTACGGCGTCTTTGGTGGTCTCTCCGGAACGAATGACAATGACGACAGCGTCAACTTCAGGAGAGATCACCACTGCGTCGGTGACGGAAAGCGCCGGTGGACTGTCGATAATCACGTAGTCGTATTGGCTGCGCCACTGCCGGAGTGAATCACGCAAGGTCTCGGAGGAGAGCAACTCGACCGGATTGCTCGGGCTTGGGCCAGCAGGCACCACAAACAGATTTGGAAAGTTGGGGGCCGGCTGGATGACGTTCTCCGCCACTGCACTTCCGTCCAGAAAGGAACTCAGGCCAACATTTCTGGATACCCCCAAAACCTTGTGCAGAGTTGGGCGTCTCATGTCGCCATCCACCAGCAACACCCGGCTCCCTTTCTGCGCAAGGACAACTGCAAGATTGACGGATGTGGAACTCTTTCCCTCTTTTGGCAACGCACTGGTGATCAAGAGCACCTTGGGCCGCGATTCAAACGACCCGGACAAAAGGATCGACGTGCGCAGACTCCTAAACGATTCGGCGATCTGCGACTGCGGCCTCTTGTAGGTAATCAACTCCATTGAAAAAGTGGAGTGGCGTCCGGTCAGGAACGGCCTGCCGCCGTTCAGGCTGAGAGGAATAATTCCCAGCGAAGGCAAACCCGACACGACCTCGACTTGCTCCGGAGTGCGAACGGTGGTATCCAGGGCCTCGAGCACGAATGCGAGACCGATCCCGCCCAGGGTTCCGAGCAGCAGGCTCAACTCGATGTTTCGCGGAATATTTGGGCTGGATGGCGACGTGGGAACGCGAGCAGCGTCCACGATCCTGATGTTGCTTGATTTCAATCCCGCTGAGACGCCTGCCTGCTTTAGTTTTTCCAGCAGTTCTTCATACAGCTTGCGGTTGCTCTCGTAGTCCCGTTTCAGAATGTTATAGTCAACCGCCTTCTCGTTCAGCTTGTTGGCCTCTTCCTTCTGGGCCTCGAAGGCAATCTGCAGGAGCTTCTCGTGATGCAGCGCGGCCTGATACTGCGCTTCAGCGCGAGCCCGCATCTTCTTGACTTCAGCGCTAATATTTTCATCGAGTTGCTGGAGCTGGCTCTTAAGCTCGATCACTTTGGGGTAAGACTCGCCGAACTGTGAAGTCAGTTGTGCATATTGCATCTTGAGGTCGACTTCCTCGGATCGCAGCTTCCCAATCAAGCTGTCCTTGTCTGCGTTCTCCAGGAGTTCGGCATTTTCCGAAAGCGACTGCTGGTATTGGGATTGCTTCTGAATCCGGTCGCTCTCGGCCACCGTCAGTTCCTTGTTCAACTCATCCAATTTCGCCGCGATGATGTTCTGCTTCTCATCCACTCCCAGCATGCCGTTGTTTTTTTCGTACCGCAGCATTTTTTCCTGCGAGGTTTCGACTTTCAGCTGCAAGTCGAACAGCTGTCTTGTCAGCCAGTCCGAAGCCTGCATGGTGGAATCAAACTTCGATTTTATGTTTTCTTCGATGAAGGTTTGCACCAGCGTATTCACGACAGAGGCGGCCAGCTGGGGGTTCGGGCTCGAATACCGAATCTCCACCAATCGAGTATCCGGCACAGGAGCAATATGAAGGGCGGCCTGGAAACGAACTATGGCGGCCGTTTCTTTTGCAAGATCGGGGGGGCTGACGACCGCCGGTTGACCAGGTTGGACGGACACGGCCGGGTCGAGATTGAGAGCCTTGATTACTTTGGAAGCCAGGTTGCTGCTCTGCAGAATGTTCACCTGGGTCGCCAGTTCAAGGAAATCGTCCGCGTAATCAGGAGACATACCCGAACCGACGTCCCTAAAACCGAGAAGCACGTCCGAATTGGGCCGATTGATTTCGATTTTTGCGGACGCGTCATAGATCGGAGTTGTGCGGAGGGAGACGAGTGTCGCCAGCACCACGACGATAATGAGAGTGGCCACGACCACCCACTTGCGTTTGCGCAGGATCAGCCAATAATTCGCCCAGAAGGGCTCCTCCGGAGCCAGGGGAATGTAGTTGGGCTGACTCTGAATCCGGTCTAGATCAAGGGCTGCGGTGCTGAGACGATCGCTGCTCGACAAGAGATTCCGTGCCTGCATTATTTATTATTTCCAGAGTACAAAGCTTGTATGCACGCGGTTCCCGTCGGCTGGCGCGTTCGCTTCGATTTCGTTGACGTGATTTTACCATCGATTGATGTAAAATCAACCGTCATCAGCATGCGTAGCATCATGTTTCGTCTCTTGTGCGGCTCGCAGAGACGCTCTGTTGGACAGCACGGGAGTGCCAGGAGGACCGAGGTAGGGCGAAAGGACCGCTCTACCTCGAAACCTGCTTCGCGCGAAGAACCTGACCGCCAGTTTCCCACGATGCCACCCCAAGGCAGGAATGAGCTTGCATGACTGATATCGGCATGGTTCCCGGCACCCTGCTGTTCATAGCGTTCGCCATCCTCGGGACCATGTCTCTGTCTCTGACCTGGAATCATCGCACCACCATTCGGTCGCAGATTGCCCTGTTCCTTGTCGCGTTTGGCACACGTTTTGCTTTTTCAATCTGGGTCTATCAATTTGGACTCGTAAAGATCCTGCACGACGAGGATTCGAGCGGATGGGCGCTGGGAATACCTCTGCAGGGATTGTGGAGCCAGCAGAGACTGAGCCTGATTGATCTGCCATACACGCTTCTTGGAGCCTTCAAAGGCGAGCATTTCGGTTATCGCTACCTGTTAGCGGGGTTATTTTACGTAGTCGATTCGCCGACGCGCATGGTGGCCGCAGTCTTGAACTGTTTCCTCGGTGCTCTGACGGTAGTACTTGCGTATCGAATCGCACGCAGTCTGTTTTCCGAGTGGGTGGCCATCCGCGTGGGCTGGTGGACTTGCCTGCTTCCATCGCTGATCGTCTGGTCAGCCCAGACGGTTAAAGAGCCGGTGGTTATTCTTCTGGAATCACTTGCCCTTTACGGCTGCGTGAACCTGAAGCGCGGCGGGTTTTCCGTCCGGCATATCGGGCTGTGCGCAGTTACGACGGTTCTGGTAATCCCGTTCCGTTTTTACGTTGCCTACGTCACGGCGGGAGCAGTTGTATTTTCGCTACTGTTGCCCCATCTCAACAGGCGCAGAATGTCGATTGGGTCTGCTTTGGTAGTTGTGCTTTTTTTTGTCCCGCTGCTTTTGTTGTCGGGAGTGTTGATCCGTCACGAGGCTCGGTTTGACCGGTTTGATGCCAACTTCATCAGGACTTACCGCCACGGCCTGACGGTGGGCGCCGGGTCCGGTGTAGAAACAAACTATGATCTTCGGACCAATCAGGGGCTTACCATGGCTGCGCTCACAGGGGGGGCCTATCTGCTCCTCGCGCCTTTTCCCTGGGAACTTGGCGGCAGCCTGCGCAAGATGCTGACGACGCCAGAGCTCTTCGTCTGGTGGTGGCTGGTTGTCGTGGCATTGATCCCGGGCCTTTGGTACACCATCCGAAAACGATTCAGCGACGTGCAACCGCTGCTGTTCTTTGTGGTTGGCCTCGGTCTCCTCTACGCTGTGACCTTCGGCAACGTTGGATTAGCGTATCGCCAGAGAGCTCAGTTGCTACCGTGGTTGGTCATCATCGCCATGGTGGGATTGGAGCGTCGCGAGTTGCGGAAGCGTGGGGGGAGAGCCCGGTTCTTTCGGCGCCCGGTTGGGCAGGGACTTGCGCTGACGGTTCACCCGCCGAGTCGGTCCACAACTGACGGCGAGGTTGCTGGGTGAATCGCGGGAGAAGAGCCGGCATGTAAGGACACCTACGAAGGATGCGGGAGCCAATGAGCACTCAAGGCGAAGCGGTTGCGGAGATCAGGGCGCCTCGTTTACGCCGATGTGCAAAGTGTCCCGTGTGCGAGTGCGAGAAGTCGGCTCGAAGGTTCACAATCCCCGACTTCTTGCATGGCATACCGGGAGTGTACACGTATGTCGAGTGTTGTGATTGCCAGACGGTTTACCAAGACCCTCAGATCGTCGAAGCAGACCTCGTTTTGTGTTATCCCCGAGCTTACTTCACCCACTTGATCCCTGACGAGGCCGAAAATCTACCCTGCAATGCTTCCAGTTGGCGAGGACGAATCCGAGATGCCATATTGGCCCGCACCGACAGAGGGCATTGCAACAGTGGCTCGATCGCCATCGACCTCATTGCTAGTCTGCTTATGGTTTTCCCGTCAGTGCGACGGCGGGCGCGGTTTGGTTTGATTGACGCCCTCGGACGACAGAATCATGAACGCCGGTGCTTGGACGTTGGTTCGGGAAATGGGACTACACTGCGTTATCTCACATGGCTGGGGTGGGAAAGCGTCGGTCTCGAGTTTGATGAGTCTGCGGCACAAAGTTCTCGTCGGGTGAGCGGCTGCGAGGTTAGGGTCGGAACGCTGGATGTCGCAGGATTTCGCGACGGTGAGTTCGACATGATTCACATGAATCACGTGATGGAACATCTGCCGGCTCTAAGGCGGACTTTGGAGCTCTGTTCCAGACTCTTGAGGCCGGCTGGTCGATTGGTCCTTAAGTATCCTAATCCTAAGTCTTTAGTTGCTCGAGCCAGCGGCAAGTTTGCCGTCACCTGGGATCCTCCCCGCCACCTGGTGCTGCCGCCCCGTGAGGCAGTGGTCGGCCTGCTTCGGCAGATCGGGTTCGGGAAGGTTGAAGCGCGGACCTCGTCCCAGTGTGCCGCAATATATCGAGCTGTTGCTCGACGGTACCGGCGAGGGCTCTGGGGTGAAGGGTTCGGGGGTTCAGTAAATACTACCGATCGCTTGATAAAAGTCCTCGAGAGCCTTTGCATCCGCTGCGGTTGTCCGGTGGGTGAGGAAATCGTCGTTGTAGCATACAAAACCTAGAAGAAGATCGGTAGCACCCTGGCCATATGTTACTGAGTATCGTTATCGTGAGTTATAACACCAAGGCTTATCTGTCTTCCTGCCTCCGATCTCTGGAAACTCACAAAGCCTCAATCGAGCAGGAGGTAATAGTCATTGACAATGCGTCGACGGATGGCAGCGCAGGGATGGTATCGAGTGATTTTCCCGGCTGTAAACTCCTGCAATTGAAGACCAATGTCGGCTACGGCACAGCGGCAAATATCGCGGCGCGGGAAGCTAAGGGCCAGTTCCTGTTGCTTCTCAATCCGGACGTCGAAGTGAGCGCTCGCTCCCTCGACCAACTGATTCAATTGGCCTCCGCCCACCATAATGCGGGCGTTGTGAGCCCCCGCTTGCTTTATGCCGATGGCCAGCCACAGGCTTCTGCGCGCCGATTCTTGTCCCCCTTTTTGCTCTTGCTCGAATCCTCGAGACTTCATCTCTGCCTTCCTCGTGGGTTAAGAGGTCGATTGCTGCTGGGCACCTACTTCACGCAAGACAGGACAATGGAGGTGCCATGGGTTTCGGGCGCGTGTCACCTGATCCCAATTTCTGTTTGGGAAAGGGTCGGTCCCTTAACCGAAGAGACATTTTGCGGTTCTGACGACTATGACTATTGCTATCGGGTTCGACGACTGGGGTACAAGGTATGGCTGTGCTCGGAATCCACCATGATTCATCACTGTAGCGTGGCCGTCCGGAATAGATGGAGCCCGTGGGAGGTCGAGCAGGTCGCGATTCACAATTTCTATGTTGTGTTGGAAGCACATTGGCCGCGATGGAGAGTAAGAACCTATATGGCGGCGGAGATCGTCTGCTGTCTGACGGAGATGATTCGCAACGGGTTGCTGCCACGAACGGAAGGCGGTCTGACTTCGCAGCAATATCGTGAAAGGCTTATGCTTCGCCTGAGAATGCAGTTGGATCTTTTTTCGGGAAGGGTTAAGCCGCAGCGTCGTTGTCAGCCAATCGGACGTTTGTCTCAGACATCAGTTTGACCAGTAGCAACTCTACGCGGTTGAGGAGCTAAATGCCTCGTGTCGCCAGAAACAGCTTGTACCAATTGGGCAGCCAGACATTGCTGTTGGCCGTTGGATTGGTCTCCTCGCCTTACATCGTCCACACCCTTGGTCTCAACCTCTACGGCATTCTGGTTCTTATCGGAATCACGACGAACTACTTTGGGGTAGTGGAACTGGGCTTAGGACAAGCCACTATCAAATTTCTTGCGAACAGCAGTTCACGCGAGGATTGGCCGGAATTCACTCGAGTGTTCTGGACTTCGTCATTGTCGTACCTGGTTTTGGGCGTGGTGGGAGCAGCTGGAATGGTTGCGTTCACGCCTGTTCTGATCTCTCTTCTCAGGATCCCCGCGGAAGCCCGGGCGGTTACCTCTCAAGCCTTTGTCGTGAGCGCCATCGCGCTGATTGTGTCTCTCCAAGTCGGTCTGGCTTCCTCCGTCATGAGGGCGCTTGAGAGGTTTGAGTGGATAAGTCGTGTCGGCGTGGGTATCGGAGTTTCACAGGTGTTATTAACCGTGACATTGCTCTATTGCGGTTATTCGCTCGTGGGAGTAATGATCGGCAGCACAGCTTTACAGGGACTGGCCTTAATCGCATATGCTTTGCTCGTGCGCGTTCTAGTGCCGGGCCTTGGGCGACCCACATGGGATCACAAGACGTTTCGGCGCTTGGCAAGCTTTGGAACTTATGTGTCGATTTCACAATTGATCGGACCGTTGCTTGTACATCTCGAGAAATTCATTCTAGGTAGCCTCGTGGCGATCGGTGTAGTGACTTACTACACGGTGCCCTACAACGTGATTAGCGCGCTTTCCCTTTTCCCGGCCAGTATTGCGGTTGTCATGTTTCCGGCCTTCACCCGTTTGCACTCCGAGGGAAATGGTGAAAACGCGCGTGAATTGTATATTCGGGGAACCAAATTTGTATTTGGCAGTATTGTTCCGATAGCAATCGTGGTCGGGGTGTTTGCTCGACCGATCTTGACGCTGTGGATGGGAATCGAGTTCGGCAACAACAGCGCCCGCGTGCTGCAGATTCTGGCGTTTGCCTTGGTCGTCAGTGCCGTCGCGTCACTCCCGTATCAGTTTCTCCAGGCCGTGCATAGGCCGGATCTGACCGCAAAATTTCACGTGCTCGAACTGGTCTTACACATTCCGCTATGCTTTGCCTTAATCGGTGCTTTCGGGCTAACGGGAGCCGCGGTGGCATGGGCGGTACGCGTTACTCTGGATCTTGTACTGCTTGTCAAGAGCACAATCGGACACATGGGAATAGGGTTGTCAGAGCTTTTTCGCGCAAGTTTTCGCGCGCCATTGATTGGCGTGTTATGCGGAGCACCGATTCTGATTTTGGCCAGGATAGCGATTAACGATGCCGGGCGAATAATGACGGCGCTCATTATTGCCATAACCGGGCTCGCCTATTTCGGGGAGGTGATCATCGTGACCCTGGATCGGCGAGACAAGAGTTATCTGACACCGTTTTGGGCTCGATGTGGCGACTCGGCTGCGCCATAGAGCTTTTGCTATCGGTCGCAGTGGTTACTTCTTGTGAAGTACCAACTTCCGGCGGAGATTATCTGGGCATATTGTGAGCCTTATCAGCGTAGTTATCCCTACTTACGATCGGGGGGAAGCACTCGGTCCGGTGCTGGATCGATTGCTGGCTAGCGATCGCGGGGAGGTCGATGAAGTTGAAATCGTCGTGGTCGATGACGGGTCACCAAACCCGGCAGCTCCGCTAGTGAATGCCCGTAAGGCGCCGCCCGGTTTTACGCTGAAATGCCTTCGACAGGAAAACGCGGGACCAGCCGCTGCGCGAAACCGGGGGTTTGCTGCTTCCCATGGCGATGTAGTGATCTTCATCGACGATGACATTCTGGTGCCTCCGGAATTGGTTCGACAACACGCTGAAGCGCATGTTCTTAATCCTGGCACCGTAATTTTTGGGCAGTGCGTTCCCCCGCCCAACCACCATAATCACGTCGGCCAACTGCTTGAGTCTCTATACGGAAGGACGCCCGGCCGTCCCAGATTCGATCGTGCGTCGATCATTGCCAGCGGGCAGCTTTCGGTGGAAAGAAGGTGTTTTCCCCAGGGAGTTTATGCCAGTCAACTGAGAACGCCGGCAGCTGAAGAGTTTGAACTGTCAGCGCGGTTGCAGCAGCAGGGAATACCCGCTCTCAACGCGACCCAGATCAATGCGATACATGATCAGCGATTCGAAGTTTCGGATGTTTGCAAACAACAGTTTAAACACGGGATGGGCTGCGCTGAGGCGGTACACAAGCTACCGGGGACACTGAT
>Ga0187784_10004782_pt1 | contig 10961 bp, 10 predicted proteins | sample 1015_SJ02_MP15_2_FD_132964 | JGI IMG/M metagenome (GOLD analysis project Ga0187784, IMG submission 132964) | Tropical peat soil microbial communities from peatlands in Department of Meta, Colombia - 1015_SJ02_MP15_20_MG | ecosystem: Environmental > Terrestrial > Soil > Wetlands > Peat | place... | reverse complement strand
GCCTGCGCATGCGCCCGGAACGCATCATCGTCGGCGAGGTGCGCGGTCCCGAAGCCTTCGACCTGTTGCAGGCGATGAATACCGGTCACGACGGCTCGATGGGCACGCTGCACGCCAACACGCCGCGCGAGGCGCTGTCGCGCCTGGAATCGATGATCACCATGGGCGGGTTTTCGCTGCCGTCGCGCACCATCCGGGAGATGATCTGCGCCGCGGTCGATGTCATCGTGCAGGCGGCGCGGTTGCGCGATGGCTCGCGCCGCATCACTCACATCACCGAAGTGATCGGCCTGGAAGGCGATGTCATCATTACGCAGGACATTTTTCTGTACGACATCGTCGGCGAGGACGCCAACGGCAATCTGCTCGGCCGCCACAGGTCGACCGGTATCGGCCGTCCGAAGTTTTGGGAGCGTGCGCGCTACTTCGGCGAGGAGGCGCATCTCGCGACCGCGCTCGATGCGGCGGAGGCCGTCAATGAAGCAATCAGAGCCTGACGCGCGGAGGCAGCGATGAGCGCCTACGGCGTTTTCTTCCTGGTGACGCTTGCGATCGGCGGCGTGGCGTGGGTCTTCGTCTATCCATTACTGTCCGGCGAACGCAAGGCGGAACAGCGTAAAGCCAACGTCGCGCGCGCCGAGCCGATCGCGGCGCGCCCGACGCGGACGGTGCAGAAATCGCGCCGCGAGCAAATTGAGGGCACCCTCAAGGAAATCGAGGAAAAACGGAAAAAGGCCAAGCGCCCGCCGCTTTCGGTGCGGCTCGCGCAGGCCGGGCTCGGCTGGTCGAAACGCCGGTTCATGGTGACCGCGGGCGCGCTCGGTGTCGCGGCATTCGTCATCGTGATGGTGCTGGGGGGCGGCCTGTTGGCGGCGCTCGGCTTCGGCTTTGCGGCCGGATGCGGCCTGCCGTTTTGGGGGTTGGGGTTCCTCAAGAAGCGGCGTGAGGCGCGGTTCCTCGCCGCATTCCCGGACGCCGTCGACGTGATCGTCCGCGGCATCAAGGCCGGCCTGCCGCTGCTTGATAGTCTCAAGTTGATCGCCGTCGATGCCGTGGAACCCGTGCGCAGCGAATTCCGCGGCATCGTCGAGACGCAAACCATCAGCATGCCGATCGGGGAGGCCTGCCTCAAGCTCTACGAAAACATGCCGGTCGCCGAGGCCAACTTCTTCGGCATTGTGATCTCCATTCAGCAGCGCGCCGGCGGCAATCTCTCGGAAGCGCTGGGCAACCTGTCGCGGGTGCTGCGCGACCGCAAGAAGATGAAGGCGAAGATCCAGGCGATGTCGATGGAAGCCAAGGCTTCCGCAAGCATCATCGGCGCGCTGCCGATCGCGGTCATGACTCTAGTCTGGCTTACCAGCCCGTCCTATATCGAACTGCTGTGGACCGAGCCGCTCGGGCGCGTGATGTTGGCCTGCTCCGCCGCCTGGATGGGGATAGGCGTGCTGGTGATGCGCAAGATGATCAATTTCGATTTCTGACGGTCGCCGAAATGACTTCGCTGATCACGCAATTTCTCGATCTGCAAACGCTGACCATGATTTTCGCCGCGATTGCGGCAGGGGCGGCCGTGCTGACGCTGGCAATGCCGCTTATGGTCACCGACACGCTTGGCAAGCGCATGAAGGCGGTTGCGCTCGAGCGCGAGAAAATACGTCAGCGCGAGCGCGAGCGAATGGCGCAAGGCAGCAAGGTGGCGCTGCGGCAATCGCCGAAAATGTACATGAAGCGGGCGGTCGATAACTTCAATCTCTCGAAATGGGTCGGCCAGGAAGAGGCGCGCGCGATGCTGATGCAAGCGGGCTATCGCGGCCAGGCCCCTTATGTCACTTATCTGTTCTTCCGCATGACGATGCCGGCGGTCATGCTGATCGCCTCGCTGTTCTACATCTTCGTCGTGGTCGACCTCGATTATCCGCCGCTGGTTAAGATCGCGATCTCGATTGGCTGCGCCTATTTCGGCATGCATAGTCCGAATCTATTCCTCAGGAACAAGATTCAGCGACGCCAGCTTTCGATCAAGCGCGCTTTCCCGGACGCGCTTGATCTGCTCCTGATCTGCGTCGAGTCCGGCATGTCGATCGAGGCAGCCTTCCGCAAGGTCAGCGAGGAGGTCGGCACGCAATCGGTGGCGCTCGCCGAGGAGTTCACATTGACCACCGCGGAACTGTCCTATTTGCCGGATCGCCGCCAGGCTTACGAGAACCTGGCGCAGCGTACCGGTCTCGAAGGGGTGAAGGCGGTGAGCCTCGCATTGCAACAGGCCGAGCGCTACGGTACGTCGCTGGCCACGACGTTGCGGGTGCTGGCGCAGGAAAATCGCGACATGCGCATGGCGGAAGCCGAGAAGAAAGCCGCCGGCCTGCCGCCGAAGCTCACGGTGCCGATGATTCTGTTCTTCCTGCCGGTGCTTTTCGTCGTCATTCTCGGACCGGCCGCGATCCGCGTGATGGCGCTGCAGTAGTTCGCCGACGGATGATCAGCTCGATCCCGGCGCGTAATGGGCGGCCTGATTTGTCATCGGAATGTTGTCCTTGCGAGCGAGCATCTGCCGCAGATAGGCGACATTGGCGGCGGCCTGCTCGGGCGGCAGGTCGGCGCGCGCGATGGTCTCGGCCTCTGCGAAGCGGCCCTGTAGGCCGACGACGAGGGCGAGATTCTGCCGCACCCGCGGATCGACCGGCTGCCGCGCGGCGGCGCGCCGCAGCGTCGCTTCGCCATCTTTAAGATCCTTCGACAGCGCGTAGGACAGCCCGAGATTGGACAGCACGGAGGGTTCGTCGGGTGCGATCTTGAGGGCGGTGAGGTAGTAGCGTTGCGCTTCGTCGTGGCGGCCCATCTGGTCGAGCACGGCGCCCTGTGCCGACAGAATGCGCCAGTCGGGCTGCTCGGGCGTGTGGGCGCGGTCGAACACTTCGAGCGCCTGCTGGTATTCGCCGGCTTCGGCGAGCGCGCGCCCGTATTCGCCGAGCACTACCTTGTTGCCCGGGTTCCGCATCGAGGTCTGGGCGAGAATGGCAACCGCCTGTGCGCGTTGCCCGGTGGCGCGCAGCGCCTGGGCGTAGCGAACCGCGATCTCCGCGTCGGACGGATTGTCCCGGTATTTTTGGCCATAAACTTCGACGTCGCGCCGCCAATCGGCGTCCGTACGGTCGGGCGGCGCGAGTGTGAGCGAACCGGTGGTTTCGGCGTTGTGCGTTGTCTGACATCCCGACGCCGCCGCAGCGATGACGATGACGATCGCGGCCGAGGCGAGCAGGCGTGCAGAGCGGGACCGGGTCGAACGCATCTCGATCGCTGCCGATAGCTGCCGGGTCGCTGCAATGGCGCGGGCAGAACCGTGCCGCAGGGTCGATCAGCAATAGGACGTTAACCCTAACGAGCGGTTAACGAATTATGGCTCGCTCGGGCTCGAACAGGCTGATGAGACCTTGCAGCAATTGCAGCGGCGTCGGCGGGCAGCCGGCGATATGCAGATCGACCGGAACCATGGCGCCAACGCCGCCGGCGACGGCGTAGCTGCCGGCAAAGATGCCGCCGTCGGCCGCGCAACGGCCGACAGCGACCACCCATTTCGGATCAGGCGTCGCCTGGTAGGTCCGTTCCAGCGCTTCGCGCATGTTGCGCGTGACCGGCCCGGTGACCAGCAGCACGTCGGCGTGGCGCGGCGAGGCGACAAAGCGCAGGCCGAAACGCTCGAGATCGTAGAACGCATTGTTGAGCGCATGGATTTCCAGTTCGCAGCCGTTGCATGAGCCGGCATCGACCTGGCGGATGGCGAGGCTGCGGCCGAGCCGGCGGTGCGCCGCGCGCGTGACGCCCGCCGCCAATTCGGCAAGCGCCGCGTCGTCGGGCGCCGGCGGAGCTTCGGTCAGCGGCCGATGCGTGAGGCTCTCAAGTAATGTCCTGCGCATAAGATGCCCTTTTAGTTGCGCATGTTGTTTAGGGAAAACCGGTTACCGCTTTTCCTGAACATGCGCTACAAATCATGCCCCGAATACGAGCAATTGAACGACTTATTGCAGAGCGGAAAATCGGCGACGATATTGCCTTCGATGACGGCTTCGAGCAGCGGCCATTGCAACCACGACGGATCGCGCAGGTGACAGCGCGCGACGCGCGGCCCGTCGAGCCGCACCCAGACCAGCACATCGCCGCGAAAACTTTCGGCGAGGCCCAGACCTTCGCCGCTGGTGGCGTTGCCATCGAGCGCCTGCATGATCGGGCCGTCCGTCAGCCGGTCGAGGATTTGTTCGATCAGCGCGATGCTTTGCTCGACTTCGCGAATGCGAATCCAAACGCGCGCATTGACGTCGCCCGCGGTCAGCACCGGCACCGCGAAATCCAATTGGTCGTAGGGTGGGTAGCCCGGCGTTTTCCGCACATCGAAATTGCGTCCACTGGCGCGTCCGATAAAGCCCGGCGCGCCGAATTGCCGCGCCAGTTCGGCGCGCAGGATTCCGGTCGCCGCGGTGCGGTCCTGCAGCGAAGCGGTGTTGTCGTAAAGCTCGACCAACCGCGGAAACCGCCGCCCGATATGCGCCAGCGTTGCGCGGATGCGGGCGGCGCCGTCGCCGCGCAGATCGGCAGTGACGCCGCCAGGCACGACGCGGTCCATCATCAGGCGGTGGCCGAAGCAATCCTCCGCCGCGCGCAGCACGAGTTCGCGCAATATGCCGCAATGTGCATGCATCAAGGCGAACGCAGCATCGTTGCAGATGGCGCCGATATCGCCGAAATGATTGGCGAGCCGTTCCAGCTCCGCCATCAGCGCCCGCAAACTGCGCGCGCGCGACGGCGCTTCGCGGTCGAGCGCCGCCTCGACGGCGTGAGCGAAGGCAATCCCGTAAGCCACCGTGCTGTCGCCGGAGGTGCGCGCAGCCAATTTCGCCGCCTGCGCGATCGGCGCGCCCGTCATCAGCGACTCGATGCCCTTATGCACGTAGCCCAGGCGCTGTTCGAGCCGCACCACGGTCTCGCCCGAGGCGCTGAAGCGGAAATGTCCGGGCTCGATGATTCCGGCATGAACCGGGCCGACGGGAATTTGATGCAGGCTCTCGCCCTCTACCGGCAGGAAGGTGAAGGCGGGCGGCGCCGCCGGCGCCGGGCTGCGCGCGCCGAGCGGATATTGCACCTGCCAAAAGCCGAGATCGAGCCAAGGTCTTAGGTCCGGCGCGCCGGTCGGTTCGAATCCGTAAAGGCTGTGAATGGCGCGCTCGAACCGGATGGCGGGCGGATGCAGCGCGCCGACCGACGGAAAGCGTTCGTCCGGGCACGCGAGACTGATGACCGCGATGTCGCCTTTGTCCTCGTCGACGATCGCCATGTGCACCATGGCTACGGCGTCGGCATCGCCCCACAGGCCGAGCAGTGTCGCGCGGCCGCCGGCGATTTCGCGCGCCACGTGGCTAAAGCCCTCCGCCGTCGCCATGAAGCGCGGCCAAGGTCGATGGGCCTCGACCGGCTCGCCCTGCGGGATGATGTCGAGGAGCGCGGGCATCGATTTATCCGAGCAAGCCGGCGACGTTCTGGAACCAGGCGACGAGCGCCGGCGGCATGTAGATGCCGGCGGCCAGAACGAGCGCGAGATGGGTGAACATCGGCACGTAAGAGGCCTGCGCCTTGGCGCTGGGACCGCGCGGCTCGCCGAACGCGATGCTGTTGAGCCGCAAGAACAGGCCGGCCAAGGCGACCAGGATGCCGAAAACGAGGATGATTGCGAGCAGCGGGGCGCGGGCGAAGGTCGAACTCACCACCAGAAATTCGCTCATGAAGATGCCGAGCGGCGGCAGCCCGGCGATAGCGACGACGCCGAGGATCAGGCCCCAGCCGAGCACTGGATGGGTCTCGGTCAGGCCGCCCATGTCGGCGATGCGCTGCGTGCCCTTGACCTGCGCGACATGGCCGACGGCAAAGAAAATCGCCGACTTGGTGAGCGAATGCATGGTCATGTGCAGGAGGCCGGCGAAATTGGCGATCGGGCCGCCCATGCCGAACGCGAAAGTGATGATGCCCATGTGCTCGATCGAGGAATAGGCGAACAGGCGCTTAATGTCACGGCGGCGGTAGAGCATGAACGCCGCGAAGACGAGCGAGAGCAATCCGAGCGTCACCATCAGCGGGCCGGGCGCGAGCGCCGCCGCGTTGGCCGCCAACAGCATCTTGAAGCGCAACAGCGCGTAGAGCGCGACATTGAGCAATAATCCCGACAGCACCGCCGAAATCGGCGTCGGGCCTTCGGCGTGCGCATCGGGCAGCCAGGCGTGCAGCGGCGCGAGGCCGACCTTGGTGCCGTAGCCGAGCAGCAGAAACACGAAGGCGAGGTCGAGCAAAGCCGGGTCGAAATCGCCGGCACGCCGCACCAGCACGGTCCACACCATGGCGTCGAGACCCTCGCCGACGACCGGCCGCGCCGCCATGTAAACGAGGATGGTGCCGAACAAAGCGAGCGCGATGCCGACGCTGCCGAGGATAAAATATTTCCACGCCGCTTCGAGCGCCTCGTGGGTGCGATAGATGCCGACCATGAGCACGGTGGTCAGCGTGGCGAGTTCGATCGCCACCCACATCAGGCCGATATTGTTGGCGACCAGCGCGAGGTTCATCGCGAACATCAGCACCTGATACATGGCGTGGTAGAAGCGCACGAACGGCGGCGTCAGCCGCCCGGTTTCGAGTTCGTGGCCGATGTAGCTCGCGCTGAAAATGCTGGTGGTGAAGCCGACGAACGTGGTGAGCACGATGAACGTGCCGTTGAGATCGTCGACCAGGAGATACGGGGTCGGCTGCGGCCGTCCGAAGAATAGCGAAAGCGCACAGAGCAGCGTGAGCGTCGTCGCCACGACGTTGAGCCGCGCGGTTGCCCGATAATCGGGCAGCACCGCAAGCAGCGCGGCCGCGACGACGGGAACGGCGAGCACGCCGGCCAGCGGGTTGAACGTCACGCCATCGATCGTCATCGGCGTTCTCCGCGAAAACGGTCGATCACCTGCACGTCGACGGTGTCGAAGCGCTCGCGGATGCGGAACAGGAAGATTCCGATCACGATGAAGGCGATGAGGATGGAGAATGCGACGCTGATCTCGACCACGAGCGGCATGCCTTTGGCGCCGGTCGCCGCCAGCACGAGGCCGTTCTCGAGCGACATGAAGCCGACCACCTGGCTCACCGCATTGCGGCGCGTCACCATCATCAACAGGCCGAGCAGCACCACGGCAAGCGCGAAAGCGAGGTCCTCGCGGGCCAGCGGATCGGCGCCGTGCGTCACCCGCAGCATGACCACCATGGAGAGCGCAACGAGGCCCATGCCGGCGAGCATGGCGGGACCGACGCCGACAACTTGCTCGATCTCGCGATGAATGCCGAGCCGGACGATCATCCGATGCAGCGTTACCGGAATGACGATCGCCTTGAAGACGAGCGCAATCGCGGCAGTGACGTAGAGATGCGGCGCGTCCTGAATGAAGGCCTGCCAGGCGACCGAAGCCGCCAGCACCAAAGCGTGCAGGGCATAGATGTTGAGCAGCGCGTAGAGCCGGTCCTGATAAAGCTCGAGGAAGCTCACCAACACCAGCGATCCGGCAAGCAGGTGGGCGATGTCGAAATCGATCCCGTTCATCAGAAGCTCTCCGATACGAAGCGCAGCAGCGTCGCCAACAGCCCAAGCATCAGCGCCGCGCCCAAAAATTCCGGTACGCGGAACACGCGCATCTTGGCGATCGATGTTTCGAACAACGCCAACAGAAAACCGCCGACGGCAAGTTTTCCGATATAGGCGGCGATCCCGACGGCGAGAGCCGGCAGTGCCGCGCCGGCCGGCGCGAGGTGCCACGGCGCGAACAGGCAGGCGATGACCGAGAAGTAGAGGATGAGCTTGAGCGCGGCGGACAGCTCGATCAGCGCCAGGTGCCGGCCGGAATATTCGAGCACCATGGCCTCGTGCACCATCGTGAGCTCGAGATGCGTGGCCGGGTTGTCGACCGGAATACGGCCGTTCTCCGCGAGCGCCACCATGACGACGGCAATGAGCGCCAAGCCGAGCGAGACGCGCAGCCCGACGGCCGGCGAGGCCATGAATTCGGCCATGGTGGAAAGCTGCGTCGAGCCGGCGATCAAAGCCAGCGTGAACACGATCATGATCATCGCCGGCTCGGCGAGCGAGGCGATCATGACCTCGCGGCTCGATCCGATGCCGCCGAAACTGGTGCCGACGTCGAGGCCGGCGAGCGCCAGGAAGAAGCGCGCACTGCCAAGCAGCGCGGTGATGGCGATGAGGTCGGCCGACCACGAGAACAACAGATCAGTGCGGAATGTCGGCACCAAAGCGGCCGCGACCCAGGTGGCGGCGAAGACGAGATAGGGGATGACGCGAAACAGCCACGACGCGCTCTCCGCCAGCACCACGTCCTTGCGCATCAGGCGCGCGAGGTCGCGATAGGGCTGGATCAACGGCGCGCCTTGGCGGTACAGCAGCCGCGCCTTCACCTTGCGCACGAAGCCGGTGAAAAGCGGTGCCAACGCCAGCACCAGCAGCATCTGCACGCACTGGATGATCAAATCGCGGATCATGACCATATCGCGAGCACCAGGAGCAAAATGACCAGCGCACTGAACACCAGGCTGAGGAACTGACGGATGGTCAGGAATTGCAGCCGGTTGAGACGGTCGGCGGCGGCGCCGATGCCGGCGGCAAGCGGCGCATAGATGAAGTCCCAGATCGGATCGCGCATCTCGACCTTGAGCCGCGCCGGACGGGTGTCGCCGGGCGGCGGCATTTCTACCGTCTCGCGAGCGTGGAACAATGCCGTGCCGAACACGCGGCGGATCGGCTGGGCAAAGCTCATCGCGGTGTATTGCGTCGCTGGACTCAGATCGGGATAGCCGCAGTCCCAGGCCGGCGCGCGGCGCAAGCGGTCGGAGGCCAGCCGATGGATCGCCGCCGCTGCCAGCGCGCCCGACATGACCATGAATAAAAAGACGAGCAGGCCGTCGTAAGAGCTGCGGCTCGCGGCGATCGGCACGATCGCAAGCCATTGCGTGCCGATCTGCGCCGGCATGCGCGCGCCGATCAGCGCCGCATTGACCGGCGCCAGGGCGTCAATGAACAAGCCCGGCAGGATGCCGGCGATCAGGCACAGGACTGCGAGAAGGATCATGGCGGCGAGCGAATAGCGGTCGGTTTCGGCGGCGCGCTGGGCGGCCGGTGTGCGCGGGCGGCCGAGAAACGTCACGCCGTAGGCCTTGACGAAGCAGGCGGCGGCAAGCGCTGCCGCGAGCGCGAGCAGCGCGCCTACCGCCGGCACCAGGATTCGCAGCCCCCACGACGGCAGTTGCGGACTGAGCAGAATGGCCTGAAAGGTCAGCCATTCCGAGGCAAAACCGTTGAGTGGCGGCAATGCCGCGATCGCCGCGCAGCCGACCAAAAAGACGAATGCGGTTTGCGGCATGCGATGGATCAGGCCGCCGAGATGCTCCATGTCGCGTTCGCCGGTCGCGGTGAGGACGGCGCCGGCGCCGAAGAACAGCAGGCTCTTGAACAGCGAATGGTTGAGCACGTGAAACAGCGCGGCGGTCAACGCCAGCGCCGCGGTGAACAGCAGGCCGTGCGCCTTGAACGCGAGCGCAAGGCCGAGCCCGATGAAAATGATGCCGATATTCTCCACCGTATGATAGGCGAGAAGCCGTTTCAGATCGTGCTGCATCAGCGCATAAAGCACGCCCATGACCGTCGTTGCGCCGGCCAATGCGAGCACCATGATGCTCCACCACCAGGCCGGCGCCCCGGCGAGATCGAACACGATGCGCATGAAACCGTAGACCGCGACCTTGGTCATCACGCCGCTCATCAGCGCCGAGACGTGGCTCGGCGCCGCCGGGTGCGCGAGCGGCAGCCAGACATGCAGCGGCACGATACCGGCCTTCGATCCGGCGCCGATCAGCGCCAGAACAAGCGCCAGCGCGCCGAGCGTCGCCGAGGGCGGCGCGCCGCGCATCGCTTCGAAGCTGTAAAGACCGCCGGGACCGGCCAACAGCCCGAAGCCGAGCAGCAAAGCCAGCGTGCCGAAGCTCGCCATGATCAGATAGACGTAGCCGGCGCGGACATTTTCCGGCACGCGATGATGCGACACCACCAGCGCCCACGACGTGAGCGACATGAACTCCCAGCCGAACAGGAATGTGTAGGCATCGTCGGCAAGGACGACGAGCGTCATGGCGGCGAGAAAGGCGGGATAGAACGGCAGCACGCGTTGCGGCGCTGTCTCGTGTTCGGCATAGCCGAGCGCAAAGACGCTGGCGCAAAGCGCACCTAAATCGACCACGATCAGGAAAAACGCCGACAGCGCGTCGAGGCGGAAATGGGCGCCGAGCCAGGGCACGCCGAGCGGCAAGGTGAGGCTTAAAGGCGCTGCCGCATTGAGCAGATGCGCCGCCGCGGCGACGAGCGAAACCGCCGTAACGATCGTGCACGCGCCGTAGACGATGCGGGTGGCCGCGGCCGCGCCGGCGAGCACCACGGCGAGCGCCGCGAGCGCGAACAGGGCCGCGGTGCCGGCAAGCGCGATCGTCAACGTCACGGCCCGGGCCTCTTCAGCCGCACGCCGCGGCCGCCGCCCGGGCTCGGCGCATTGTCGGTGATCAGTTCGATGCCGAGCGCGTCGAGCGCGGCGACGAGTTTCATCAGCGAATCGACATTGCCGCGGATCACGCCGTCGCTCGCTTCCATGCGCTGGATGGTCGGCAGCGACAGCCCGGCCGATTCGGCGAGTTTGCGCTGATCGATGTCGAGGATGGCCCGGGACGCGCGAAGTTGGCCGGCGGTGATCATGGTAGCGTAGTGATCATGGCAGAATAAGCATTAATATTGATGTTTGTGCCATCGATTTTAGCTATTTTCATATCTGTTTCGATATTGCAACTATTATTATTGATTCGTCGGGAAAATCCACAAATTCTGAATT
>Ga0187784_10004779_pt1 | contig 10964 bp, 10 predicted proteins | sample 1015_SJ02_MP15_2_FD_132964 | JGI IMG/M metagenome (GOLD analysis project Ga0187784, IMG submission 132964) | Tropical peat soil microbial communities from peatlands in Department of Meta, Colombia - 1015_SJ02_MP15_20_MG | ecosystem: Environmental > Terrestrial > Soil > Wetlands > Peat | place... | reverse complement strand
TACGGGCAGATGAACGAGCCGCCCGGCGCGCGCGCCCGCGTCGGCCTGACCGGGCTGACGGTCGCTGAATATTTTCGCGATCAGGGTCAGGACGTGCTGTTCTTCGTCGACAACATATTCCGGTTCACGCAAGCCGGCTCGGAGGTCTCCGCGCTGCTCGGACGTATTCCATCGGCGGTGGGCTACCAGCCGACACTGGCAACCGACATGGGTGCGCTGCAGGAGCGTATCACCACGACCACCAAAGGATCGGTGACTTCAGTGCAGGCGATCTACGTGCCCGCCGACGACTTGACCGATCCGGCGCCGGCAACCTCATTCGCGCATCTTGACGCCACCACAGTGCTGTCGCGCGACATCGCCGCCAAGGGCATCTATCCGGCGGTCGATCCGCTCGATTCCACCTCGCGCATGCTGTCGCCGATGATTGTCGGCGAAGAGCATTATTCCGTCGCCAGGCAGGTGCAGCAGGTGTTGCAACGCTACAAGGCGCTGCAGGACATCATCGCCATCCTGGGCATGGACGAGCTCTCCGAAGAGGACAAGCTCACGGTGGCGCGCGCTCGCAAGATCGAGCGCTTCCTGTCACAGCCCTTCCATGTCGCCGAAGTGTTCACCGGTTCGCCTGGCAAGCTGGTCGATCTTCAGGACACGATCAACGGCTTCAAGGGCCTGGTCGAAGGCAAGTATGATCACCTGCCCGAGGCTGCCTTCTACATGGTTGGCACCATCGAGGAGGCGGTCGAGAAGGGCAAGAAACTCGCCGCCGAGGCGGCGTAACCGCCGGTGTCAACAGCCAGGGTTAATCAATCATGGCCGCGCTTCATTTCGAATTTGTCTCGCCCGAACGCGTGCTCTTTTCCGGCGAAGTCGATCAGGTCGATTTGCCCGGTGCCGAGGGCGACATGGGCATTTTGGCCGCACACGCGCCGCTGGTTACCGCGCTCCGGCCGGGGATCGTGACGATCATCAACGGCGGCGCGCGCGAGCCGGTCGTGGTGGTCGGCGGTTTTGCCGAAGTCAGTCCCGCCGGACTGACGATCCTCGCCGACCGGGCGATGGCGCGTGCGGATTTCGATACGGCGATGCTGGCGTCCGAGATCAAGGACGCCGAAGAGGACGTTGCCGACGCCGCGGACGATGCGCAGCGCGACAAGCTCGCCCGCCGGCTGGAGCAATTAAAATCATTGCAGGCGGCGCTGGCTCAATAACCGGCGCTGGCCGCCCATTACGCTTGCGCGAATTTCGCGAATTCCTTCACAACGCGCTCATAGACGTGGCGCTTGAACGGCACCACGAGTTGCGGGACGTTTTGCATCGGCTCCCAGCGCCAGCCGGAGAATTCGGCGACGTGTGCACCGCCCGGATGCGCGACGTCGATTTCCTCTTCCTGGCCGGTAAAGCGCACCGCAAACCATTTTTGCGTCTGGCCGCGATATTTGCCTTTCCAGGCCTGGCCTACGATCTCGCGTGGAATGTCATAGGACAGCCATTCGGCGATTTCGCCCAGCCGCTCGACGGAGGAAATGTTGGTCTCCTCACTTAGCTCACGTAATGCCGCGGGCCATGGCTCTTCGCCGAGGTCGATACCGCCCTGCGGCATTTGCCAGGCGTGCGTCTCATCAATGTGTTCGGGACCTTCGATACGTCGGCCAATGAAGGCGCGGCCGGCGCGGTTGAGCACCATGATGCCGACACACGGACGGTAGGGCAGGGATTCAAAGGACATTTCACGCAACGGGGACATAGCAAAGGCGGCGGATCATAGAGCGCCCGATCGCATCTGTCCTGCATTGTCCATCGTCACGTCTGCTTCGCTTTTGCAGTCGCCGCCGTAATCGGGACAATGAGCACACCCCGGCTCGCGGCCGACTTTGCCCATTTGGCAATGTGCGCGATCGAAACCGGAATCGCCGACGCGATGCCGATTGCCATATGGTGCTGGCGGGCGGCCATCTCCAATCGGGCGAGCGCGCGGTCGATTTCGTCCGGTGTAGGGACGGTATCGATTGTCACGTCGGCTTTGGCAAAGGGCAGACTGTCGGCGCCGGCGATGCGCCCGGCGACGCTGCGCGGATTGGATCCGTCGTCGACGAATATCAGACCTCGCTTTTCGGTTTCCTGCAGCACTGGAGCGAAGGCCTGTTCGGAGGCGGTAAAGCGCGCCCCCATCATGTTGGTGAGTCCCACATAGCCCTCGAACCGGCCCATCGACCAATGCAGCCGATCCAGATTCTGCTGCGGGGCCAGCGCGGTGAGCAGCGTCTGCGGGCCCGGATCATTGTCGGGATAGTCAAATGGCTCCATCGGCACCTGCAGCAGAATTTCGTGGCCGGCGGCACGCGCGCGCCCGGCCAAAGCGGCATCGCTGCCGTAGGGGACGAAGGCGAAAGTCACCGCGCCAGGCAGCTTGGCGATCGCGTCGGCGGTATCCCTGGCGCTGACGCCAAGGCCCGCGATGATGAGCGCAACGCGCACCGCGTCAGGTTTGCCGGGAATAGGCGTCACGGGTTGAGCGAAGGCGTCAGCCGGCCGCACACCGTCGCCAGCGATCTTCGGCAGCGGACCCTGCGGCGTCATCTCGAGGAATTTCTGGTCGACTGGGGGGCCGGGCGGGGCGGGAGTGCTGGCACCGGGAGCGGGGATCACCACTTCCTGGCGGGCGCCCGTCTTACCGTTGATGATGTTGACCGTGGTCGAGCCGGGCGGGACGGCCTCTTTGCCCGGGGCTGTCGCTGGCGGGCTTCGGGCCGGACCATCGTACCGGCCTGGTCCCCCTGGAGCGCCAAGCCCAGCGGCAACGGGATGATCCTCACCACCGGCGCTCTTTGCCGGCGCCGCAGGTTGCAAATGGATCGGGACGACGGCCACCGGTTCGCCACCGAACGGGTTCTCGTTTATGGCCGCCCAGAGCACGAAAATCGCGAGGAACAGCGCAAGCGCGCCGGCGACAATCTGCGGGATAGGGAGGCGGATCGAGGCGCGGCGCTTCTTGCGATGCTGGCCCAGCGGGGCGCTCAGGTCATCCGTCGCCATCGCCCTTTCCTCGGAAATTCGCTCACGTGCGAATCACGCCGACAAGTCTATCACGACAGACCAACGGCAGGCCCGTGAGGACCATTCCGTATGTCTCTGCAGCCGTCCTTGCCGGACTTCGGGTAAAAAAATGGGGCGGCCAACAGCCGCCCCAAACGAGATTGGAAATCCGCCTTGCCTTAGTTCGGAACCGGAGCCTTCGGGTTCGGCGGGAAAGCCGCATTGGTTGCCGTTCCGCGCAGGAGATCGATCGCCTGCTGGAGCGCCTTGTCGTTCTTCTCATCCGGCGGCACGTAGGATTGTGAACCCGATTGTTCCTGTCCTGTGGCCGAGAGGTGGCCCGGCAGAGACGCCTCACCCTTCGAATCGGTTTCACCCTTGAGGGCGGCAGGCACGTCCTGCAGGACTGTGATGTCGGGGACAATGCCTTTGGCCTGAATGGTGCGGCCGGACGGCGTGTAATAGCGCGCCGTGGTCAGACGGAGCGCGCCATTGCCGGCGCCGAGCGGGATGATGGTCTGCACCGATCCCTTGCCGAAGGAACGCGTGCCGACGAGCGTTGAGCGCTTGTGGTCTTGCAGCGCGCCAGCGACGATTTCGGAGGCTGACGCCGAACCGCCGTTGATCAACACGATCAGGGGCTTGTCGCCGGTCAGCTCGCCGCCCGGGCGGGCGTTGAAGCGCTGCGTTTCGTCGGAGTTGCGGCCGCGCGTTGAGACGATTTCACCCTTATCGAGGAATGCGTTCGACACGGAGATCGCCTGGTCGAGCAGTCCGCCCGGATTGTTGCGCAGATCGAGGATGTAGCCCTTGATCTTGTCGGCGCCGAGCTTGCTCTTCAGCTCAGCCAGAGCCTCCTTCAATCCATCGGTGGTCTGTTCATTGAATTGCGTAATGCGGATGTAGCCGACATCGCTGCCCTCGGGATGATACCGCACCGATTTCACGCGGATCACGTCGCGGGTGATGGACAGCACAATCGGCTTGGCCGAGCCCTTGCGCATGATCGTCAGCTTGATCTTGGTGTTGACCGGCCCGCGCATCTTATCGACGGCCTGATTGAGGGTCATGCCCTGCACCGCGTCGTCGTCGAGCATCGTGATGATGTCATTCGCCATCACGCCGGCCTTGGCTGCCGGGGTATCGTCGATCGGCGCCACCACCTTAATCAGCCCGTCTTCCATGGTGACCTCGATGCCCAGGCCGCCGAACTCGCCGCGTGTCTGCACCTGCATGTCGCGGAAACTCTTCGGATCCATGTAGCTCGAATGCGGATCGAGCCCGGCGAGCATGCCGTTGACCGCCGATTCGATAAGCTTGGTGTCGTCTGGCTTATCGACATAATCGGCGCGTACCCGCTCGAACACGTCGCCGAACAGGTTGAGCTGCCGGTAGGTATCGGAGGCCGCTGCCCTGGCGCTTGAGCCGACCGGAAGCGAGTGCGGCTGGACGGCCAATAACGTGACCGCGGCGCCGGCCAGTGCACTGAGGAGGATCAGAGGGGTCTTGCGCATCATCCGCGAACCTTTTCGCCTTCGTTTGTCGCCCACCAAGGGCTGGGATCAATGGGAGTACCGTCCTTGCGGAACTCCACATAGAGAACAGGTTTTTTAGAGCCGGTTGCGACGGCGGCCGACAACTGCGCTTGGCCGCCCATCGCCGCTACGGGTTCTCCGGTCAGCACGAACTGTCCGAGATCGACGGATATCCGCTCCATCCCCGCTAACAGCACATGATAACCGCCGCCGGCATTGAGGATCAAGAGTTGCCCATAGCTGCGAAACGGGCCGGCGTAAACCACCCAACCGTCGCACGGCGCTGTAATCTGCGCTCCCGCATGCGTCGCGATGGTGAGGCCCTTTTGAGTTCCGCCAACCCCGTCCGGAGCGCCAAAGGCGCGAATCGGCGCGCCATTGACAGGTAATCGTAGACGACCGCGGGCGTCTGCGAAAGCGATTGCCGGGGCCATGCGGCCGGGATCGCCAAGTGCCGCGAGCTTGGGCCGAGTCGAATCGGCTTCGATTCCGCGTGCGGAGTCGTGCGCCGCGCGAGTCGCCGGATCGAGGTTTGCTTCAAGCTTGGTGATGAGGTCTTGGAGGCTGTCGACTTGATGCGCCAGGTCGACAGCGTGCTGCTGTTCGGCGGCGAGCGCCTGCTCGGTGCTCGCCTGTTTTTTCTGCCGGGCATCGATCAGCATATTCAGGCGGAGCTGCTCATTCGCCAACTGGTCGAGATTTTGCGATAACGTTGCGCGCTCACTGACGATGTCCTTGCGCACGCGCGCAAGCTCGGCGAGATCGCCGGCGATCGCTTCGGCCTGCGCGCGCATCCCTGGGACCACGGCACCGAGCGTGATCGCGGTGCGCAACGCTTTCAGAGCATCCTCCGGCCGCACCAGCAGCGCCGGAGGCGGTCGTTGCCCGACGCGCTGCAGAGCCGCGAGTATCTCAATGATCGCGGAGCGCCGCTCGTCGAGTGACTTTTGAAACACCTGCTCACGCGCGTCGAGTGACTGCAGACGCGACTGCGCGTCGTCGATCTTTGCTTCGACGTCGCGCACGGCTGCCGCGGATTCGATAAGCTGCTGGTTGAGCGCCCGCCGATCCTCGCTGAGCGCCTCGATCTGCACCCGCAGCTTGGCCTGGCTGTCCGCGGATTGGCGCTGCTTCGTCCGAACAGCGTCGAGTTCCTGATCGTGCTGCTTGAGCGTATCGTTGGCGGAAGGCGTGCCGCTCGAGGGCAGAGCGGGCCGCAGCGGAACCTCGGTACCGGGCGCTTGCGCGAAAGCCGTCAAGTTGGCGCCGAGCGGCAACGCCAAAACCAGCGCTGAGCCGAGGACCAGGCGTGGATCGGGTGGGCGCGACCGTCGGAGAATCATGCTTTTCACGGTAACTGCCGGTCTCAGGATGGCAAGAAAAAGCAAGGGTTGGACCACAATAAGACCCCGCGCCCCGGCGCATCCGTCACAAATCAGTGAGACCGGATTAAGAAGAATTAAGGGCAATCAGGCCCGGTGGTAGGGGTGGCCGGCGATGATGCTCGCGGCGCGATAAAGCTGCTCCAGCAGCATGATCCGTACCAGTTGATGCGGCCAAGTCGCGGCCCCGAAGGCAAGCCTGAGCTTGGCGCGCTGCTGCAGGCTTTGCGCCAGCCCATCGGCGGCGCCGACGACGAAGCAGACTGCCGGCCGCTCCTCCGCACGCCATGCCTGCAGCAGCCCCGCCAGTGCTGCGCTGTCGAGGTTATCGCCGCGCTCGTCCAGGATGACGACGATGGCCCGCTCGGGAATGACATTGGCGATGGCGATCGATTCTTCGACGCGCCGCCGTTCGCCGTCCTGGGCGCGGCTTTCGCGGATTTCAACGATCTCGACGTCGCGAATTCCAAGCGCACGTCCGGTCGCCTGTGCGCGCTTTCGATAGGCTTCGGCAAGCTCGCGTTCAGGGCCCTGCTTGAGGCGGCCAACGGCGATGACGACGAGGCGCATGCGAGCTTTTCCCTCGCCCTCACGACGCGCGCGGCGTGCGCGCTCCCGTGCAAGATTGAACTGCGCGAGCTAGCTCGCGCGTTTAACCGCGCGGCCGGTCGTCCACATGCCTTCGAGATTGTAGAAGGCGCGGACCTCCGGCCGGAACACGTGAACGATCACTGCGCCCGCATCGATCAGCACCCAGTCGCAATGCGGCATGCCTTCGACGCGCGTCGCAATGCCGACCTTGTGCAGGTCTTCAACGATCCGATCGGCGACCGACCCGACGTGACGTTGCGAACGTCCCGACGAGACGACCATGTAGTCGCCGATCGAAGATTTGTTGCGCAAATCGATGGTGAGGATGTCCTCGGCCTTCATATCGTCGAGGCGCGCGAGGACCAGACGGAGGATCTCCTCAGCGTCAGGACGCATTCTGGAGACCGCTTCGGGCACAGCACGGTCGGCCCGAACAATGGCAGGGTGGGACAGGGGTCCTTATCCTTTCGCTCCTTACTGAGCCGGATCGTCGAATCCGGTACGCCCTAACATAGGCATGCTCAGTTAACGGTTTCAACCGGATTGCTTCAAAGAACCTTCACAGAGCCGCGCCTCTGCGAGGCCCGCGCTGCGCGCAAAGCCGTCGAGGACAGGGGCGACTTGAGGCCATGCAGATAAATCCAGGCCGGAGGCTTTCGTTCCGCCAGCGTCTTTGCTGCAATTTCCGGGAGGCGTACACGCGCAAACGCCTGACCGGCGGCGCTTGCGGCGGCATATAGGCTCGGGCCGAGCCGATCGATGATCGCGATCGGCACCAGCGCGGCGATGTCCCGCCAGCGCTGCCAGCGGTGGAAGCTGCGCAAATTGTCGGCACCCATGATCCAGACAAAGTGGACGCCGCGGCAGCGGCGCACCAGATACGACACCGTTTCGAAGGTGTAGTGAATGCCGAGCTTCGCTTCGAAGTCGGTCACGTCGATATATGGGTGGCGCGCGAGTGCGCGAGCGGCCGCCACGCGCTCGGCCAGCGGCGCGAGACCGCGCGTGTCCTTGAGCGGATTGCCGGGTGTCACGAGCCACCACACGCGATCGAGTCCCAGGCGCCGCATCGCCAAGAGACAGGCCGCCCGATGGGCGGCATGGGGCGGATCGAACGTTCCGCCAAACAGACCGATGCGCATGCCGGGCGCATGCGGCGGCAGCACAGCCCGCGCTTGCGCCGCAGCCAAGCGTGCGCCAGAAGAGTCACAACTCATGCCGGTCGGAAACGCCCCCTCCACGCATCGCCTGCCGATTTCGGATTGCTTCGGCTACGGCGAAACACAATTACGGCCGCGTTTGGCCGCTGCCGCGAATGCGGTACTTGAAACTGGTCAGCTGCTCGACGCCGACCGGTCCGCGCGCATGCAGCCGCCCGGTGGCGATACCGATCTCGGCGCCGAAACCGAACTCGCCGCCATCGGCGAACTGCGTGGACGCATTATGCAGCACGATCGCCGAATCGACTTCGCGCAAGAATTTCTCCGCCGCTTGTCGATCCTCGGTAACGATTGCATCGGTGTGGTGGGAGCCGTAGCGCTCGATATGGTCGATGGCGGCATCGATGCCATCGACCACGCCCGCCGTGATGATCGCGTCCAGATATTCAGTGCTCCAATCGGCTTCGTTCGCGGGTTTTACGCGCTCGTCGGCAGCCTGTACGGCGGCGTCGCCGCGAATCTCGCAGCCGGCGTCGATCAGCATGGTGATAAGCGGTTTGAGCAGTTTTGCCGCACCGGCGCGATCGACCAATAACGTCTCGGCCGCGCCGCATACGCCGGTCCGGCGCATCTTGGCATTGAGCACGATGGCTTTGGCCATCGGCAGCTTGGCCTTGCGGTCGACGTAGACGTGGCAGACGCCTTCCAGGTGGGCAAAAACCGGTACACGCGCTTCTGTTTGCACGCGGCCGACCAGACTCTTGCCGCCGCGCGGAACCAGGACGTCAATCGAACCGTCGAGCCCGGCGAGCATCATGCCGACCGCCTCGCGCTCGCGCGTTGGCACGAACGAGATTGCTGCCGGCGGCAATCCGGCTTCAACAAGACCCGCAACCATCGCCGCATGGATCGCCCGTGACGAGCGGAAGCTTTCGGATCCGCCGCGCAAAATGACCGCGTTACCGGCTTTCAGGCAGAGCGCGCCGGCATCCGCGGTGACATTCGGTCGGCTCTCATAGATCACGCCGACGACGCCCAGCGGTACGCACACGCGCTCGATCCGCATGCCGTTGGGGCGGCGCCAGCTAGCCATGACGTTGCCGACCGGGTCCTTGAGGCGCCGGATGGTCACGATGCCGGCCGCCATGGCCTCGATGGAAGCTGGGCTGAGCGTCAGGCGGACGAGGAACGCGCTTGTGGCACCAGACGCCTTCGCCTCGGCCACATCCTCGGCATTCGCCGCGAGGATTGCCGCGCGCGATGCGCGCAGCGATTTGGCCATGGCGTCAAGCGCCCGGTTCTTTTGAGCGGCTCCGGAGAGCGCTAAAACTCGCGCCGCGGCGCGCGCCTCGCGGCCGATCGCACGCATGGCGGCGTGGAGGCTTCCGGTGCTGGGAACCGCTTTGAGCGGGGCGTTCATGGCCTTGATCCGTCTCGCATTCGCGACTTTCTAGCATGTTTGGCTAAACCGGGCGAGGCGGCCAAAGCAGTGTGATTATCCACCATAACCCACAGCATTCTTCAGCGCGTCATGGATTCCAGGGAACACTACGAGGGCGCGGCACGGTTCGTGTCACGACCGCAACCCTGGAGAGTGTCATGAGCTTGTCGACAGAATGTCAAATGCGAACCTTACCGAGGCGCCTTCCAGCCGGAACCGTTTATGTGGTCGAGGGCCGCGGCGGTCACCACGGGAACCTTCGCGTATCGTCGCGCTATGTCGTGATGCCGAGCGGGCAAAAGGTCGAGATTTCGACGGAACCCGGCCATGGACGGCCCGACCGGCTGGATTTGCAGCGGTCATTCGGGCCTAAAAGACGGTCAGTTTCCAGGTCGAAAAGAATTTCGGTCCCGGCAAAAAAATTCGCACTCATCGCCGGAACAAGGTCGCAGAAGGGACGTTGAATGTGAGGCCGGGCGAAGCCCCCCAGCCCCTCACCCTCAATCACCCGGCGTCGAGCCCCGGCCGCATTAGCGGCCGGGGTTCTCCTTTTCGTAACCATGTCCCATGGCAGCCAGCATTGCCGCCGGGAACCACACGGCCAAACAGGTTTTGAGTATCAGGTAAGTTGCGTGGCAATGTGGCGTCGAGCATATGGCCGGGCGCGCGGCCCCTTTGGGGAATCGCGCCCGGCTTTTTATTTGCAACGGTCGGCAACTCGCCGTCAGTAGTAGCGCCAATAGTGGTGATAGCGGCAGCGGTTGATCCAGCGCCAACGCCAGCCCCACGGCGTTCGCACCAGGCGGCGTACCAGGCAGCGGTGGTGATAGTAGTAGGGCCCGTAATAGTAATAACCGGGGCCAAAGAACCGACGGCCATGCCGGAACCGGAATCCGACAAACGGCCCGCGGTGGAAGTGAGCCACGCCGTAATGCGTAACGCCGAAGCTGCGTGCGCCGCTAAAGCCCATGCCGCCAAAGCGAGCGCCACCACCAAAGTGCGCACCGCCGAAATGCCCGCCTCCGCCGCCGTGGCCGCCACCGCCGCCGCCATGACCGCCGCCGTGAGCGGCCAATGCGGTGCCAATTGCGAGACTGCTGAGACCTAACAGCGCGATTGCCGCGAACAGAACTCTGAAGCTACGCCACATAGAACTCCCTCCCGGTGCCATAAGCCGCCCAGCCCAGCACACTAACACCGCGACGCCGGCAATTCATCCGTGACGATGGCCGGCAGCAATGCGGTGCGCTCGACGGCAGAAGCGCCGCGTCACTCGCGCCCGACAATCAGATTGTCGCGATGAATCATCTCGGCACGTCCGCTGTAACCGAGGATCGACGCAATGTCGGCGGACGAGCGCCCGCGAATCTTTTGCGCATCGATGGCGTCGTAGGCGCACAGACCGCGGCCGATTTCGACGCCGTCCGCACCGCGGATGATCACCGCGTCGCCGCGTTCGAAGGCGCCGTCGATCCGCACCACGCCGACCGGCAGCAGGCTGTTACCGCGCCGCAGTGCTGCGACGGCGCCGGCGTCGATGGTGAGTATGCCTTTGGGCTCGAGCGAACCTGCGATCCACTTTTTGCGCGCGGTGAAGGGATTGCCGGCGGCGATAAACCAGGTGCAGCGCGCACCCTGCGCGACCGCGCGCAGCGGATGTTCGACCCGGCCGGAGGCGATCAGCATATGGGTGCCGGCCTCGGTGGCGATTTTCGCCGCCTCGATTTTCGTCTGCATGCCGCCGCGCGACAGTTCCGATCCTGCGGCGCCCGCCATGGCTTCGATCGCCGGCGTGACGCGCTCGACATACGGCACGAAT
>Ga0187784_10004778_pt1 | contig 10965 bp, 7 predicted proteins | sample 1015_SJ02_MP15_2_FD_132964 | JGI IMG/M metagenome (GOLD analysis project Ga0187784, IMG submission 132964) | Tropical peat soil microbial communities from peatlands in Department of Meta, Colombia - 1015_SJ02_MP15_20_MG | ecosystem: Environmental > Terrestrial > Soil > Wetlands > Peat | place... | reverse complement strand
GGAGGCGAGTACGCTCGTGTACTCGAAGTAGGCGATCTCCGACGGGGAGCAGCGCGCGCGCAGCCCCGTGGCCGGATGCACCATCAGAGCCGTCGCGTTGACCACCGCCTCGCGACCCGCGAGCTCTCGCAGCGTATCGGCCAGATAGGACGGAAGATCGATCGCGTGGGCGCCGTCGGGGTGCTCGGAGTCAGCGAAGTACTTCCAACCGATGCAACCCACCCGTGCGCCCTTGCCGATTCCCTCGCCGGCGAAGATGTCGCGAATCTTGCGGCTCGACTCGCGCGGTTGATTCAAGAGCGAGAACGGCTGGAAGCGCTCGGAGCGCAGTTTCCCCGCCGCGCGCAGCGGGCTCACGCCGAGGTACCCCTCGCATTCGTTGCCGACGACGATCAGGGGATCGCCCTCTCGAGCCACGATGAGCAGCGCTTCTTCGAACCGCGGATCGAAATTCGTGAGGTAGGCCATGTTCGCAAAATGCTCGCGGTCGGCGTAGACCACGGCGTGCGTGAGGCGCTCCTCCGCCATGCGCGCGCGCAGCGCCTCGAGCCGCCCCTCGAGCTCCGCCGCGAGGGCGGCGGGCGGGCGCTCAGCGAGACCGAACTCGGGCCAGTCGATCTCGATCAGGCGATGGGTCTTGGCGGCGGCGCTCATGGAGGGTTCTCCGAACGATTTGCGTGAATGGAAATGGTGCGCGGGAGATGATGCAAACGAAATGATGCCGCAACGTAAGGGGCCTTGAGAAATTCAGGGGTCCGCCGTCGCGGCGGACCCCTTTGCAGCCTACACCCCCTCGGGCCGGTGCCGGAACGAGCGGCAGCGCCTCAGAACGAGTAGTTGGCGGTCAGACCCATGGTCCTCGGTATGAACGTCGTATAGGTGATCAGGCTCGAGCCGCCGTTCGCCTGGTACTTGGAGAGCGCCGGCGTGTTGTTCGCCAGGTTGTTGATGAAGAATGTCAGATCGAGCTTGCTGATCTCGTAACCGACGCGCAGGTTGTAGAGGTGCGTCGCCGGATCCGGCACGGCCAACGGATAAGCATTCACTACGGTATTTTGCGTGATGAACGGGCCCGGATTCTGGCTCGTATAGAACCCTTGGATCATGGCGTGGAACTTGTCGCCGTTAGCCAAGGGGAGCTCGTAGGTGAGCGCGGCGTTCACCGTCCACGGGGGATTCACCTGCGGCAGGATGCCCACCTTGTCTCCTGACAGCACGATGCTCTGCACCTCGTTCGCTGGCACCTGCCCCGGCCCATAGCCAGGTACGTAGCCGCTCTTGGTGTAGTACGCGTTCACGTAGCTCATGTTGACTTCGGCCTTGAGCTCGTGGGTGAGAAGGGCTCGAATCTGCATGTCAAAGCCGTCGCTCACCGCGTTGCCGGCATTCGTGCCATAGGCATAGGGTCCGCAGGACTCACTCACGTACTGCTGGATGTTGTTCCACTGGTTGTAGAAGATGCTGGTATTCACCTGCAGGCGCCCGTCGAAGAGCGTGTCCTTGGCGCCCACCTCGAAGGCATGCACCGTGTCGGGAGAGTAAACGGCCTGCACTCGCGGGACAGGGTTAGCGACTTGTAGACCGCACGGACCCGTCGTGGGGAGTGACGAGTTGCCACCACCTGGCCGGTAGCCCTCGCTGAAGGTGAAGTAGAGCAGGTTGTGTTGGTCGAGATGATAGGTAAGCCCGCCTCGCGGCGTCGACGGATTGTTGGAGCCGCTGAAGCCGGCCCAGGGTGGTGCCCCGGTCAGATAGGAGATACCGGTGGTCAGGGCTCCCTGCACCGTCACATGCGCCAACCGCTCGCCCAGCGTGAGGGTCAGCGGGTCGAAGAGGCGGATATCGGCCTGCGCATAGATCGCGCGCTGCGCATCGACGAACAGCTCGTGCTGGTCTTGAATGACATAGCACTGGAGCTGCGTGCAGGCGGGAACGGGGTTGCTCGGAAACGCTTGCGGGTAGTCGGCTTGATCGTAATCCGTCTGAAAATCCCGCTGCGTCCGATGCTCGAAGTAGAACCCTGCCACCCAGCTCAGGCGCGAGTCGGGAGAGTTCGTGGAGGCGAGCCGTGCCTCGGCCGTGTAGGCCTTCACATAAAGATTCGTGGGAGTGTAGGCGACCTGATCTTCCTGGCTCGGATAGCCCGTCCCGAGCGGATTGCCGCAGCCCGGCTGCCCATTGGTGACCATTCCCGGACACACGAAGGCGCTCTCGTCGAGAATCTCGGTCGCGGTCCGATCGAAATACGAGGTGTCGACCGTGAGATCCGCGAACGGCAAATGATCCTCGAGCTTGATCGAGGGCAGCGTCCACTTGTCCGTCCAGACCTCGGGCAGCAGCACGCCGTTCACGAACACGCCGGCCTGCGCGTCCGAGTAGGCCGCGTAGAAGCGCCGCGCATCGTCCTGATGCACGTCCTGGTGGTAAAGGCCCGCAGTAATGAGCGCGTCGCCCACCTTGAAGGCGAGCGCGGCCTTCGCGGCCAGATGGTCCATGGTGTTCGCATTGCGTGCGACGATCTCTCCCGTCACGGGGTCTTCGCGGTTCACCCAGCCGCCATCCTGGCGGTCGTAGATGCTGATGCGATAGCCGATCTCGTCGTTGACGATCGGCCCGCCGAGCGCGAGCGCGGCCTCGTAGCTCATCTTCCCGCCCTCGGTCTGGGAGAGCTCCCCCCGCGCGAGGCCACTGAAGTCGGTGAGGCTCGGCTGGTTGGTGATGAAGCGCACGGTGCCCGCTTCCGAGCCGGCGCCGAACAGCGTGCCCTGCGGACCACGCTCGACCTCGACACGATTCAGGTCCCACACGATGGGGTAGACATTGCCCTGGTTGGCGGTGCCGGACAGCCGGCTCGAGATCGTCGTGTCGTCCATGTAGAGGCCCACCGTGGGCGGCCCCGTGTTGGTGTTGAGGCCGCGAATTGCGATCGTCGTGAACGCCGAGCTGAATCCGTTCGGCACCGCGAACTGCAGGCCGGGAACCAGCGCGCCGATGTCCTCGATGGTCTTGATGTTGCCGACAGCGAGATCGTCCTTGCCCAGGGCATCGATGCTGATGGGCACCGTCTGCACCGTCTCCGCGCGCCGCTGCGCGGTGACGATGATGTCCTCGAGCGTAACGCCGTACTCGCCGCTCGTGCTCGCCGGCGTCTCCGTCGCAGTCGCTGCGGTGGGGTCGGCGGGCGCGGCGGTCCAAACAAACACACTTGCAAACGCGGCCAGCACGCCCAGGCGCCGTGCGTACGCCGCAACTTCTCGTCCCCTATCCCTTTTCATGGTGCTCCCGTTTTATTTGTGCCACGAGTCTCGTCGTGGTCGCGCGCCCGTCGCCGACGGAGCCCCCAACGGCTCCGCGTTGCTCCGACTACCAGGCAGTTTCTTTCAGGTCATACTTGATGACATCGAGCTCCGCTCCCTTGCGCACGTCGGCATCCTCGCTCTTCAAGCTCCCGAGCGCCACGCGCGTCGCAATCCTGATGTTGTGGATGATGTTCGCCGTGTCCTCGGCCGTGTGCAGCGGATTGGTCGGCACCAGAATCGTGCGGTTCAAGATCGCAAGCGACCGTGCGCACATGTCCTTCGAATAGGTTCGGCGGCACTCGGCGTTCGCCGGCATGTTGTAGGGGTTCATGAGCGGATGCGCCGCGCCCGCTCCCATCAAGACCTGATCCCACTCGGTATAGGTGTGCCGGCCGGTCTTGCCGGCGATCACGCTCGGGAAGGTCTTGGTGAAGCGCTGTGCCGCGTCCGCGTCCGGCAGCGTCAGGAACACGTTGGTGGCGCAATCGTATTCGCGGCTGTTGAGCGGGGCGAGCGCGAGCCCGAGCTTGGTGAGGTCCTTGATCGCTTCGCGGATCGTTTCGCGCTCGCGCCGCATCGCGGCGATGATCCCGTCGATGCGATCGAGCTGCACGTTCAAGATCGCGCCCATGAACTCGCTCGCGCGCGCACCGTTCCCGGCAAACGGGCGCGCATCCTCCTTGCGACCCGTCCAGAAGGCATGGCAGGGGTCGATCGCGCAATTCACCCGCTTCACCACCGCATCGTCGCTGCACACGACGCCGCCGCCCTCACCCGCGGTCATGTTCTTGTAGAAGTTGAAGCTGAACGCGCCGATGTCGCCGATCGTGCCGAGCTTTTTGCCCTTGTAGCCCCCGCCCACCGCCTGGCAGGCGTCCTCGATGACGAAGAGCTTGCGGCGGCGCGCGATCTCCATGATCGCGTCCATGTCACAGGTGGTGCCCCACATGTGGACGGGGATCACCGCTCGGGTCCGAGGGCCGATCGCGTCCTCGACGGCAGCCGGATCGATGGTGATCGATTCGTTCACATCGACGATCACCGGAATCGCACCCACCGCGAGCACCGAGGTGGCGGAGGCCATGTACGTATGCGCGGGTACGAGCACCTCGTCGCCCGGCCCCAACCCCAGGCCGATCATGGCCGCCGTCAACGCATACGACCCGCTCGCCGCCAGGGAAAAGTGCTTCGCACCGAGATAGGCGGCGTAGCGCGCTTCGAAGCGCTCGCATTCGTGCCCGATGTCGTAACGAAACAACGCCTTGGAATTGACCACTCGCGCGACGGCATCGATCTCTTCCTGGCCGATGATGTACATGAATCCCCTCCGACCGGAAAACGAATGGGTGCCGAGCTTCACGCTCTTATAGCATTCCGTTTTCGGCGTTGCAAGCGCTTGCAATTGCGGCCCCCGCGCGGTCGAATGAGGCGCGCGTATTCGAGGCGCCCGTGCGAGTTGCGCCGCGACGAGCTTGCAATATATTAAGGTGATGGAACTGCCCCGCCTCGAGTAGGAGAGGCTCGCACTTCGCCATGGTTGCAACAACGAAAGTGAAGAACAGCGTGCCTATCGTCGATCGTCGCCCGACCGCGAAGGAAGTCGCGAAGCTCGCCGGGGTATCGGTCTCTGCGGTCTCGCGCACGTTCACCGCGGGAGCCAGCGTCTCGGTCAAGACGCGCGACAAGGTGATGGCCGCGACGCGATCGCTCGGCTATCGGCCGAACGCCCTGGCACGCAGCCTCATGACGAAGCGCACGGAGCTCATCGCTCTCATTTCCAATGCCTTCGACAACCCCCTGTTCATGGAGGTGTTCGATCTGTTCACGCGGCGGCTGCAGCAGCGCGGCCGCCGTCCGCTGTTTGCCAATCTCTCGGGAGGAGCACGCACCGACGTTGCGCTCGACATGCTGCTCAAGTACAGCGTGGACGGTGTGATCGTCGCCTCCTCGACGCTTCCGCCGGGCTTTACCGAGGAGTGTGCGGCGGCGGGAATGCCGGTGGTGCAGGCCTTCGGTCGACCGGCGAGCGCGGTCTCTGGAAACATCGTCGGCTGCGATAATCTCCAAGGCGGCCGCATTGCGGGCGCAATGCTGCGCGATCGCGGCTACCGGAACATCGCCTTTCTCGGCGGACCCCAAGGCGCCAACTCGACCGAGGACCGCCTGCGCGGCATCAACGAGAGCCTCGCCGTCGCGGATCTCGAGCTCTGCGCGCTGGTGTACGGGCACTCGTACTGCCATGAGGCGGGCAATACGCTGATGAAGCAGCTGCTGCGCAATGGCGGGATCGACGCCGTCTTTTGCGGAGACGACGTGCTCGCGATGGGAGCGATCGATGCCTGCCGGGAGGCTGGTGCGCGCGTTCCGCAGGACATCGGCGTGATGGGCTTCAACGACATGGCCATGGCCGCATGGCCCGCCTACAATCTCACGACGATTCATCAGCCGGTCGCCGACATCATCATCACGGCAGTGGAGTTGCTCCTCGGCATCATCGACCGAACCGGAGATAAGAAGACTCGCCGACTGTTCGAATGTCATGCGGTCGAGCGCGGCACACTCCGACCGCTGCGATCGGTGGCTGCGAGGAGCACCGCTCGCCACGCGGGCACGGGAACAGGCCATGCCGTGTCCTAGGAGCGCCCAGATTCATTTCGGGAGAGAGCCGTGATTCACTTTGCACTATTCGGAGCGGGCCGAATCGGTGTCCTGCATGCCGCCAACATCGTCGCGAGTCACCCGCGTGCCCGCCTCGCCTGCGTCTACGACACGAACGGCGCCGCCGCCGCAGCTACCGCCGAGAGATACGGCGCCAAGGCAGTCACGAGTGTCGAAGCCGCGCTCGGCGAAGCTTCCGTGAACGCCGTGCTCATCGCCTCCACGACGAGCACCCACGTCGATCTGATCTCGGCCTCGGCCCGCGCGGGCAAGGCGATCCTTTGCGAGAAGCCGATCGATCTGGACATCGAGCGCGTGGAGCGCTGCCGCGAGGAAATTGCTGGCGCAGGCGTGCCGATCCAGATCGCCTTCAATCGACGCTACGACCAGAGCCATCGGGCAGTGCGCGAGGCGGTTCGGCGCGGCGATATCGGCGCGCTCGAGCTCCTCGTGCTCACGAGCCGTGATCCCGGTTTGCCGTCGGTGCAATTCCTGAGAAGCTCCGGGGGGATCTTTCGCGACATGACGATTCACGACTTCGATCTCGCGCGCTTCATATTAGGCGAGGACCCGATCGAAGAGGTGTTTGCGACGGGAAGCATTTGCGTGGAGCCCGTGCTCGCCGAGTTCGGCGACGTCGACACGGCGATGGTGGTGATGAAATCGGCCTCCGGTGCGCTCGTGCACATCAACAATTCACGGCGCGCGGTCTACGGCTACGATCAACGCGTCGAGGCCTTCGGCGCCCGAGGCATGGTGCAATCGGACAACTTGCGCGCGAGCACGCTTACCCGTTACGACGCTGCCAGCACCGACGCCAAGGAGCCGCTCTTGCACTTCTTCATGGAGCGCTACCGACAAGCCTATCTCGACGAGTTGAACGACTTCATCGACGCCGTCGGCGCGGGGCGCTCTCCGGCGGTCGGCTTCGAGGACGGGCGCCGGGCGCTCATCTTGGCCAATGCCGCGCTCGAACCGATGGCGAGCGGCAAGAGCGTGCGAGTTCGCTACGAGTGAGCGCCGGCGCTCCAGCCGAGTAGGCGTATCATGCGCTTGGCCTCGCTCGCGATGAAGGGCATCACCTCACGCATGATCTCGGGACGGTCGAAGCGATCCGGATGACGAGCTAGCGTTGCCTTGAGGCCGGCCCCGAAGGCCTGCCGCAGCACCGTTCCGATATTAAACTTGGCGACCCGGGTCCTCGCGAGCCGCCGGATGTCCTCCTCGAAAATGCCGGACGTTCCGTGAATCACCAGGGGCACGCGCACGGCTGATTCGATCTCTGCGAGGCGCGCGTAGTCGATCACGGAGCCGGGTTCGCGCAGGCGGTGAACGTTGCCGACGGAGACCGCGAGTGCGTCGATCGCGCACTCCCCGGCGATGCGGATCGCATCGCTCACCTCCGTGAGCTCGGCCTCGACGTGCGGCCGCCCTTCGGCATACGGCACCGAGCCGATCTCCGCCTCGATCGAGCATCCGCGAACGTGGGCATAGTCGGCGACGCGCCGCGTGCGCTCGATGTTCTCCTCGAGCGCGAGCTGTGATCCGTCGTACATGACCGAGGTGAACCCGAGGTCCACGGCATTGAGCGCCTCGGATATATCATCGGTGTGGTCGAGATGAACGCCCACCGAAACCGGCGCTCGCACCGCGAGCGTTCGGAGCATCGGGCAGATGACCTCGATCGGCATAAAGCGCCGCAAATCGCGGTTCACGGCGAGCACCACCGGCGCCCCGAGCTCGCTCGCGGCATCGACGACGGCGCTCGCGTCTTCCCATCCGAACACGTTGAAACAGGCGACCCCGTAGCTCGCTTCCACGGCAGGCGCCACAATTGCGGCGAGCGTCGCAAGCACGCGTCCGGCCTTCAGCGAAACTTCGCGATCATGTTCTTGATGCCGGGGATGGTCTCGATCTGGTAGGCGTAGGCGGGCTGAAAGAACTGACGGAGCGACCGCTGCGTCGCCCCCGCGATGATCGTGAAGTAGTACATCTCATGGCCGGGCGCCGCCACGCAGGGATGGTAGCCGCGGCCGATCGTCAGGGTCGAGGCGTTCTTGATGTGAAATGCCTGGCCGATCTCGTCGCCCTCGGCTTGCAGGAGTTGCAGGCCGAAGCCGTTCGCGGGGCGAAAGCGGAAGTTGTAGATCTCGTTGTGGCGCGTTTCCTCGGGCAGTCGGTCGGTGTCGTGCTTGTGCGGCGGATAACCCGACCAGCCGCCGGCCCCTACCGTGAAGAGCTCCGACACGAGCAGCCGCCCCACGCGCCCCGGCGGTTTCTGACCGAGAATGTGCTTGATCTTGCGGTGGGTCTTCGTCTCGTCGGAGCCGTATTGCACCGGATCGATGTTCGCGGGACGGACCGCGAAGGGCTCGAAGGCCTCCTCGCAACGCGCGCCGGCGACGAACACCTCGGTGCTCCCGGAGCGGCATACGAATCGGGCGCTCGAGCCCACCGGTACGTACACGCCCGACGGATCACCCTCCCAGATCGAAGCGCGCGCGCCGATCGCTTCGAACGAGCGGCGCTCGCCGGCGCTCGATTGCACCTCGACGTCGATCGTGCCGTGGGCGGGCACGAGGCAGGTCTCGTAGCGCGGGACGCTCGAGGTGAAATGCTCCCCGCGCTCGAGTCGAACCAGATTGAAGTAGGCGAGCGGCACTTCGGCGTCGTTCACATCGACGATGGGAGCATTGTGATTGTCATAGGCGGGAATGTGCATGGGCAAACCTCAATTCATCGCATGCTTTTCAATGAACGCATCGAGCTCGGCTGCGGTCGGCATCGCAAAGGCGCAACCTCGCCGTGCGACCACGTAGGCGGCCGCCGCGGATGCCCGGCGCACCGCCGGCTCGAGCGCGAGCCCGGCGAGGATCGCGGCGACCAGCCCTCCGAGGAAGGCATCACCGGCTCCGAAGGGCTTCTTGACCTCGACCGGAACGATGCCGGTTTCAAAGCTCCGTTCGGGCGTAAGAGTCAGCGACCCGGCACGCCCCTTCTTGAAGATCACGAACTCGCGACCGGCCTTCACGAACCCGACGGCGGCTGAGAGCGCCGACTCCGCGCCGCCACCGATGACGGCAAACTCTTCCTCATTCCCCACGACGGCACCGCAACGGGCCGCAGCCTCGTGGTAAATCCGCGCGGCCTCCTCGGCGGAGCGCCACGAGACCGGACGATGATCGATGTCGAGGATGGAGAAGGTGCCGCGAGCGCGGGCGAGCGCGATCGACTCCAGGGCCGCCGTGCGCGAGGGCTCCGCGGCGAGCGCGGTTCCGGTCACGATGAGAACGGCTGCGCTGCCGATGAAGGAGGCATCGGCGTCCTCGGCGCGGAGCAAAAGATCCACGGCACCATTGCGGTAGAACACGGTCTCGCTATCCTCGGGGCGGACCTCGCAGATCGCGAGGCTCGTGCGAGCCGTGCTCCTCACGGCGCGGCACTTGGACGTGTCGACTCCGTAGCGCGTGAGATGACGGCGCACAAAGCGCCCGACCGGGTCATCCGAGAAGGCGCCAAGGAGCGCGCTCCGATATCCGAGTCGGGCGAGCGAAACGGCGATGTTGCCGGCGGATCCCCCGATCTCGGCGGCGAAGCTTTCCGCGGATTCGATCTCGCTGCCTTCCGGGAGCGGATAGAGGTCCATGCCGGCGCGGCCGAGCACGATCGCGGCGAACCGCCGCTCCTTGTCGAGGGCCTAGGCCACCTTCACACGCCTCGACGTTGCCGCTCGCGCCCGCGCTCGATGTCGGCCCCGGCGGCGAGCACTTGCGCTCGACGGCTGACCTGCGGCGTGCCGACGTCCCACCACGCATGGCCGCCCTCGGTCCAGGCATGGGGGTCGACTTTCACCTCGATCACGTAGGTGCGCTCGGAGCTCTTCGCGCGCAAGAAGGCCGCCTCGAATGCCGAGATACTGCTCACCGACTCGGCGTGTGCGCCCATGGAGCGCGCATGCATCGCGAAGTCGACCGCAAACGGAGCGCCGTCCCAGCGGCAATCGGCGATGAGATTGTTGAAGGATTGATTTCCGGTATTGCGCTGGAGCTTGTCGATCACCGCAAATCCACCGTTGTCACACACGACGACGATGAGCTTGCGAGCCGACAACACACTCGAATAGATGTCCGAATTGAGCATGAGGTACGACCCGTCGCCGACGAGCACGATGGTGTCGCCGCCGCGGCCGAGCTCGAGCTGCGCGATTCGAGCGCCCCAGCCGCCGGCGATCTCGTAGCCCATGCAGGAATAGCCGTATTCGATGTCCACGGAGGCGACCGAGCGGGCGCGCCAGTTGGCCGCGACCTCCCCCGGCAGTCCCCCGGCGGCAGTCACGATGCGATCTGCATCTTCGCAGAGGCGGTTCACGGCGCCGACGACGCCGGCGTACGAAGGGAGAGCGTTGTTGCCGCCAGCCGCCTTGCGCCCGTTCCATTGCGCGCGCGCTGCCGAGCCGCGCGCATGCCAGCGCGGATCGGCGCGCCAGCCGCCGAGCGTCGCCTCGAGCGCTTGAAGCCCCTCGCGCGCGTCGCCGACCACGGCGAGTGCTCCGTGCTTGCGGGCGTCGAAGCGCGCGGCGTTGAGGCCGATGAAGCGCGCGTGCTCGCTGAATAGCGACCAGGAGCCAGTCGTGAAGTCCTGCAAGCGCGTGCCGACGGCGAGGATCAGATCGGCCTCGCCGCAAAGGAGGTTGGCACAATCGGTACCGGTGACGCCCACCGTGCCGAAGTTGCAGCGATGCCCGTGCACGAGCGTCGCCATGCCGGCGATGGTCTCGACCACGGGTACGTCGTGGTTTGCCGCGAATTCCGCCAGCGTATCGGCGGCGAGCGAGTAGTGAACTCCGCCCCCTGAGATGATGACCGGGCGCTCGGCGCTGCGGATGAGGGCTGCGGCCGCCGCGATCTCCTCGAGGTCCGGACGCACCCGGCGGATGCGATGGACACGCGGCTCGAAGAACGAGGTGGGGAAATCGTATGCGATTCCCTGCACGTCCTGCGGCAAGCCG
>Ga0187784_10004774_pt1 | contig 10966 bp, 7 predicted proteins | sample 1015_SJ02_MP15_2_FD_132964 | JGI IMG/M metagenome (GOLD analysis project Ga0187784, IMG submission 132964) | Tropical peat soil microbial communities from peatlands in Department of Meta, Colombia - 1015_SJ02_MP15_20_MG | ecosystem: Environmental > Terrestrial > Soil > Wetlands > Peat | place... | reverse complement strand
AGCGGATAACAGCCAAGCGTGCGAAAGCGTACCGAACGGATCTCAGGTGTCTCACCGGGCTCCAGGGGCAACCGATCATCATCCACCATGATCCAGGTCCCCTGCCGCCGGACTACAGGCCTCCCTTTTGCAAAATATAGAGGGACGACCGGGATGTTTTCGCGCGCCACATACATCCAAACATCCAACTCGGTCCAATCAGAGAGCGGAAAGACGCGCATGCTCTCCCCTGGCGCCAAACGGGTATTGTAAAGACGCCATAGCTCTGGCCGCTGTGCCTTAGGGTCCCAGCGATGCGCAGAGGTCCGATGCGAGAAAACCCGCTCCTTGGCGCGCGACTTCTCTTCATCGCGCCTTGCTCCGCCGATTGCCGCGTCAAAGCGCTGGGCTGCGAGTATCTGCCGCAACGCTTGCGTCTTCATCACGTCAGTGTGTACTGCGGAGCCGCTCGTTATCGGGCTTATTCCCGCGCGAAGCCCCTCTTCGTTGACGTGAACGATTAGCGGCAGATCGAGACGTCGTGCCGTCTGGTCGCGAAATGCGATCATTTCGCGAAATTTCCAAGTCGTGTCCACGTGCAGCAGCGGAAAGGGTAGTTTTGCCGGTGCGAAGGCCTTGCACGCTAGATGCAGCAGGACCGAGGAGTCTTTGCCGATCGAATACAGCAATACTGGATTTTCAAAGCAGGCAGCTGTCTCACGTAGAATGTGGATGCTTTCCGCCTCAAGCGTGTCGAGGTGATTCATGCCCATCCTGGCGCCGCCAGCGCGCTGACCATGGGCAGTCGACCAATCTGCAACGAACCGCATTACCGTCACACGTGATTTGCTTCTTGGACGCCCGCAAGCCTCCTAGCCTGTCGGTACATTAACCCAATGAGAGAGGTCACGACCGAGGAGGCTGCCTAACAGGCCGATGTCATCCTTATAGTCATTGGTTAGTTCGCGACGCGCCTCCGCCGCGAGTCGTAGGCGCCTGCTGTTGTGCTGCAGAATGAAGTCGCGTATCCGCGAGCGCGCGCTGGCAGGCACCAAACTGCGCAGCGCCGATCGTACGCGGCTTTTGCCCATCATCATGTCCTGCAGACGCCGGCTCCGCGCGATGGTCGAGACGTTGTACTTCTCCGACATGTCCGGCACAAACGCGGCATCGACACCAACAAACCTATATATATCTTGCATCACCGCAAGCGGCTGCGCCATGAAGTCATCGTAGATATAAACGCGGATCTGGTCGCGATCGAAGGCATCGAGGTAGCGGCTGAGCTGCGCGCCATAGAAGCCCATGCTCTTGTAATGCCAAAGCGGTTCCCAATTGTTGCGGATGCGCGCCGGTTCGCGGGTAAGAGCAGTGCGAAAGTCGTCAGTCTCCTCCCGGCCGTCCCGCACCATGTGCGCAAATGCAGAGAACGCGCGGTCGGTCGGATGACGCAGCATAGCGATCATCTTTACGTTCGGCAGGTAATGCTTGATCAGGGCCGGCGCCTGTTCGCTGTAAAGATTATGGGTAGAGACTTCGCCGACGGCAGTCTCGCCGGCAACATTCTCGAATTGCCCGCAATAATCTTCATAGGTGGCGACCAAGGAGTCGGACCATATGTATTCAAGGTCACGCGGCCCCCGGAAGCGAAGGTCGCGACCTTCATGCGCAAAGAAATTGAGCTCCGTGATCGAGCTTAAATAAATATCCGGATGCTGCTTAAGATACACATAAAGTGAACTCGTAGCAGCCTTCGCGGTGCCCAGAATGAGAAAATTGGGAAGCTGTCTCGCCACTTACGATCCGTCGAGGTCTCGGCCAGGGTATGTTCGGCGGCAGATAGAAGGACGAAAAGCCGGTCAAGACAACCTGAGCATTCCCCACTAACCCCCGCGAATTAACCAATCAAACTGACCAATCGACCCTCGTCTCCAAATACCCAGCCTAATTCAACGGACCTACCTGCCTGGCCCATGGGAGTCAAGGCAATCGGGGCCTCCTCTCCAACTTGGTGCGGTTAGGCTTTACAGAATTGGCGTTGGATGTGCGATTGACCGGCGCTGACGCAATCAAAGGCGCGCGCGACGTCATGCGGGCGGCCCAAGCAACTATCGGGCGCTCCAAGTATCGCCAAGACAGGCTAGCTATGATCAGTGAGGCCGCAAGTTCGCAAAGTACTTGGACGTACCGCGGCGCCGGTCCTGCGCCAATACTCAGCAAAAGGTTCTCGGCTATGCTGAAATGTATGAATTTGTGGATCAAGTATGCTCCGTAGCTGATGCGCCCGACGCTCCGCAGGGGCGCGCTCTCCAAGAACGCCACAAACCAGGTCTTTTGACCTTGGAATATTTGTAACAGGAGCGAACCGGCCAATATGACACTCAGCTTACCCAGCAGTGGCCAGAGATGAGGCCAGGTGCCGAACACCGTCGGCAAGGCTAGATAGAGGCCGAGTACCACCGCTTGGGCCGCACCCCCAGTGAGCCGCTTGGCGACCGACCAATCAGCCTTCAAACCGATGACTCCGCCAAATCCTAGCAGCGCAAAGTTCGCCAGAGAGTTCACGTCTATCGCCACCGCCGGAGCCCGCGCGGCCTCGAGCGCCACCTTCGTCAAAACCCCCGTCAGAACCATGGCCAGACATACTTTTAATGTGTGACGTCGTGGAACCAGCAATACCAGCGGTGCAAACGCCAAATAGAACTGCTCCTCCACCGCGAGGGTCCAAAAGTGACCAAAGTCACCGATCCATTGGTCGCGGGCTGCAATCAGAATGTTCGTGCCGTAAAGGTAATATGCGACCCTTTCCAAAGCCCCGAAGTGGTCAATCGGTACAAAAACAGCCGCCAACGTGATGGATGCGAGGAGAAAATAATATGGCGGAAAGATGCGCGCCGTGCGACGCAAGTAGAAGCTGCCCAGGCTGCCAGCAACGGTGGATAGACCGTCCTCGATCTCCGAGCGCGATTGAGCAAGAATGCGAGTTATTAAAAACCCGCTCAACGCGAAGAACAGCCACACGCCGACATCGCCAAACGAATCCGCGTGGGCAAAGTTCACTTTGTGGCTTATGAACACGAGAAGGAATGCGAGCGCCCGCAGCCCATCAAACCCGCGGATGCGCGTTCCGTCCATAAGTGGAATCTCGCGCTTCCCAACCAAAGGCAACGCGAGCGTGCTAACCTTAGCCATAACACCCGGAACTCAAGGTACCATCGGCCCGCTTCACATCGAAGTCCGACACAATACCAGAAGACCGGGGCAGTTACTGATGACTTGGCTACCGCGGCGTATTAACGTTTACTGGCAAACCTGCGACCTCTGCCGCGCGGCCGATGGCCTATTTGTGCCAAACGTGCAAGAGTATTAGCGAGAAAATTGCATCTGCGCGCTACCAATGTTTGGCCCTTCAGCCGGTTCCAACAAAAACCGCTATCTAGCCTTGGACGGGTTGCGGGGGATCGCCGCCCTTTCGGTGATGATTCATCATTTTATCTCGTATCGGGGCGCGACGATCTTCAATAATGCAGCCGTGGCTGTGGATCTCTTCTTCATTCTCAGCGGCTTTGTCATCACCCATTCATATTGTACCAGACTGCAAAGTGGTATGGGAACGTCCGAATATATGTGCCGAAGGTTTATCCGACTTTATCCAATGTTCATCGTGGGAATAGTGATCGGGACGCCTGTTCTGTACTTTGTTACGATAGCCGGCCACTCCGATTTTTCGATGCGAGATATTCTTGATACCGTAATTCATAACGGCCTATTTCTCCCCTACTTTGCAAATAAATGGATTCAGAGCCTGGGAGGTCACGAGCCCGTTTTCGGAGAAATTTTTCCAGCCAATCCGCCTGCCTGGTCTCTGTTCTTCGAGATATTCGCTAGCTTTGCATTTGTTGCTTTGGCGAAAATGGGAAGAAAAACTCTCAAGCGTATCATCATTATATCGTACGCCAGCTTCGTATCGGGCATCCTCTTATTGACTTACGTCGAATATGGGCACGAGCTTGATTTTGGTCAGGGCTGGGGCACCTCCAATTTCATTCTCGGCTTTCCACGCGTACTCTTTGGATTCACCTTTGGCGTCTTTCTATATAGGTTTGCCAACGAAGGGAATTGGATCAAGGCTCGCAACATCTGCAAAAAGTACCTTCGGAGCCCATGGCTTCTATATTTGGCATTCCTGGCCGTTTCTGCGCTCCCAACAACATTGGATGGCCTTTATCCGGCGCTTGTGCTCGCAACTGTAGTTCCTTCTCTCGTATTTGTTGGCGCCGGCATCGACTGCAACAACGTTTTTGATACAACGGCTTCAAAATTCCTTGGATGGATATCTTACCCGATATATTGCCTGCATTACCCGGTTGGACGGGGTGTTTTCCTTCTGGCGGCCGGGGGCCGATATTCGTCGGCGGAGGCCGTTGTTCTGTCGATCGTAATAACCGTTATTGCGACGGTTATTGTCACCAAATTGTACGAGGAGCCAGCGCGGGCCTATCTCACTCGCAAGTTCCTTGTCAGATTGAAGCCGCCATCGGTACCTGTTTCGGTTATCGCGGCGAGAAGCGAACCGGGCTCGTCGGCTGGCACAGGGCAGCCCAATGCTTTAGCCACCGATCCATCGGGCCTCTTATGATCCGGAGTGTCGTATTGGTGGCTGAAGTGGCGCAATTCATCCTTATGATCTTGTTTAAGGATGGGGTTGGGCTTGAAGTGCCATAAAGAGGTGCAACACCGATGGGTGCGGTAGACGTCGTAATCCCCTGCTATAACTACGGCCACTTTTTGACACGCTGCGTCGACAGCGTGCTGGCCCAATCCGGCGTTGAGCTGCGCATATTGATAATCGACGATGCGTCCACGGACAACTCACCGGAGATAGGCAGCGAGCTCGCCAAGCGTGACGCAAGAATAACGTTCAGACGCAGTCCGAAAAACAAAGGGCTGATTGGCACTGCCAATGAAGGAATAATGGACTGGGCGACCGCCAAATATTCGCTTTTGCTTTCAGCCGACGATGCCCTCACACCCGGCGCTCTCGAGCGAGCCGCCAAGGTCATGGACCAACACAGCGAAGTGGGCATGGTCTATGGCATGGTCTACGTTATGTCGGACGATTCTGGGATGATGCAACTCCCCGAGTCAGATTCATTTAGGTATAGGATCGTTCCGGGGCGGCAGTTCATAAAGCAAGTATGTGAACATTGGGCTGCGGTTTCGACGCCGACAGCTGTGCATAGAACCGATTTGCAGCATCGCATTGGCGGATATCTTCCCAGCCTCCCGCAATCGAGCGACGTTGAAATGTGGATGCGCATTGCAACGCAGGGGCCAATCGCCGTTATTCATACGCCCCAGGGCTATTATCGATGGCACGGCTCGAACATGTCGGTAGCTTACACGGAGCGCGTTTGCAGCGATCTAGACGAGCAATACAAGACCATTAACGAAGTCTACAGGAGCTGGGGATCTGATATCGAAGAGTTCCCGGCGTGGATGGATTTGGCCAAACTTAGATTAGCCCACCAGGCCTGCTGGATGGCCGGCCTCGCGTTCGAGCGAGGAGATGTTCAAGGTGCAGGCACTTGCCTGAATTTCGCCCAAGAGGTCTACCCTTCGGCTTGGCGCTTGACCTCCTGGTGGACCGCGCGACTGAAGGGCCTCGCCGGGCCCAAGTTTACCCGGGAATTGAAACGTTTACTGCATGGCAGGGAAGGCGCAAATCGCGGTGCCGTAGCGTTCGCGCCCTTCATTCCCGGTCAGATTTTCGGTTGGTGGCCTGAGGCACAGGAGTTCACGGCTGCGACTGGAAGTCCGCAGCGGTAACCTTTTCGCTCTTTTTGACAGGTCGAGCCTGGCATAGCCGACGCGTAATGAGCTAAGTCTTACCATCCGCCATGACTTAACTGGTCGGGCTCCTTTCGGACCACGGAGCGGGACGGCAATTTAATTGTAGAACTCTTCTGTACCGCCCGATGATCAAGACGGCCAAAAGAATGATACGTGCCACGGGACTGCGGCGTCATCATGTCGCTGCTGCCCGCATGTATTGTGAGCGGCACTGGCTCGCCACAACTGTCGGCACGGGATCGACCGCGGACCGGCGTACGGGCCGGGTGCTCTGCTATCACTCGATTGGCCAGCCGATCACCGGCGTGAATGATGTCAAGCCCCAGCAATTTCGGCGACAGATCGAACTGGCGCTTCGCTCAGGGTTTCGGTTTGTGTCAGCTAGACACATCGCGCGGACAGGTGGCGATCCGAAGGATCTTGCCATTACTTTCGACGATGGATGGACAAGTGTTTTGACCAAGGCCGCGCCAATTCTACGCGATTACGACATACCCTGGTCGCTTTTCGTGGTCGCGAAGTGGAGCGATCACCAAGCCAGCTGGTCCAAGCAATCCATTCTATCGTGGCGAGACATCGACGCGCTTTTGGCAGCCGGCGCTGAAATTGGCAGCCACTCGATGACGCATCCCGATTTCGGCTCAATCGATCGGGCGCAAATGGTAGATGAACTATGTGGCTCGCGCGACACGATCAAGCAGCGCCTCGGTCTATCGCCAGTGACGTTTGCCATTCCATACGGACAGTCAATGAACTGGCCGCACACGGCAAGCGAAATCGCACATGAAGCAGGCTATGACATTATTTACGCACAGGCTGAAGGCACCCGCCCAGCCGGCACAGTTCCACGGACATTTGTAACTCGCTTTGACAGCGATCGCATCTTTAACGCGCTGTTGCGCGGAGCCTATGACCGCTGGGAGGAGTGGGTGTGACCCAGACCGCGCAGCGCAAAGTTTCCGTGATTGTCCCGACTTGCAATCGCCCCGCGTTGCTGCGGCAAGCCCTCGCCAGCATTCGCTCGCTGGAGGGTCCCGATCTCACGTTTGAGATATTGATTGGCGACAATGGCTCCAATCCCGAGACGTCCACAGTCGCCGCCGAATTCGGCGCCATCTATCTCAAAGCGCTTACACCCGGAGCGAGCGCGGCTCGCAATGTAGCCTTGCGTGCAGCAACGAGTGAGTACATCGCCTTTCTTGACGATGATGATGCGTGGCTGCCGGGACACGTCAGGCCTCACATTGCTCTTCTGGAATCGAATCCGCACCTTGATGCAGTCATTGGCCAAGCGATCAATGCCGACCCCGATTTGGTTCCAACTGGAACGCCATGGCCCCAGGAGTCGCTGAGCGACGGTAATCAGTTGCTGCGGCGCATGTTGAGTGGGCTCTTTCCTCAAATTGGCACGGTTGTTGCGCGAACACGCGTCCGCGAAACTTTCGGTGAATTCGATGAAATTCTGATTGGCGGAGAGGACTTGGATTGGGAGCTGCGCATAGCGCGAAAGCATCGCCTCGGGTGTGTCGCCACGCCCAGCATCCTTTTTCGAGCGAGGCCTCCGGGATCCTACGACTCCTTGCAGCGAACTAGGATCGGGTACGACAGGCGCGTCTTCCTCCGCCACGCTTTGCCAGAGTGGCGAATCTGGACATCACCACTTGATTTTGCCAAGGCTTACTCGGGCACGCTGTGGCATTTTCATCAGTATTTTGTTGATGCGGCGCTCGAACGGGCGGAGCGAGGTGAGCGCTACGCCGCGCTTTGCGCGATCGCGATTGCATTTAGCATTTTCCCGATTAGATCAGCGTATCACCTCGTCTCGCCTCGGCCGCTTCGCAAGGCCTTCTTGACCGCGATTTTGCCTCGGCGACATCAGGTCCACCGGAATTCTGATGTGCGCACATAGTGCGGGCACAACGTTTCTCTAAACTTGACAGTCAACTTTTCGGCAGCGTTAGCAGCAGACGCTCGCGACAATTGCAGAGTCCGACGACAACAGTCGCGACTGTCGATAAGGCACCTTATGAGGAAACCGACGTTCGGTCTTTCAACACGCGCTTCATCCACTCGGGCAGCAAATGCGTCGACGCTTCCCGCCAGTTTTCGAAAGCACCGTCTCGGCGCAATTCTTGCCAGTAAGCCCTTTGCTGCCTCCAGGAGACCATTCCCATATAACCTTTGAGATGTCCCGATATCGGGTAGTTGGCCTTGAATATCTCTTCGTGCCGGCTGTCCGGTTCGCCGTAAAAGGGCTGTTCGACGAGGTCGATCCTTAGCATCCCGCTATTGTCCAGAGGTGGCAGTTCCCGTGATCGCGCGTATATCGCTTCCAGACTGGGCAGCCACCCCGACGGGGTGTTAATTTTCGTGACTGAATCACGCGCTGCTTCGCCGCGTTGCGCGCGATAGGTCTCATCCGTGATGAGTCTCGACACCGTTTCAATGTATTCCGCGTCAGATCGCGTTGCCAATACCGTGCCTATAAGGCCTACATGATTGATGCCAATAATTCTGGCGGCAGTCGGGGCCTTGAATATAGTGACAAGAGGCAACCCATAGCCGGCGGCTTCCATCATCGAGGTCGACGAGACGAATGGATAGGAATCGACGTATATGTCAGCCGCCTCGTAGTACGGGCGAGGATCCTGATTGGGTAAAGGATGAATACGTCCATCCACCGCCGCTATCGCGGAAGCCCAATCCCTGGGACTATGGACACCGACCACAATCAGTTCCGCGTTCGGGTGCTTTAGAAGAAGCGGTACGTGCAAGTCTGCGTAAGTGACGCCACCCGTCGTTCGATACTTCGCGGCCCGAGCAACCGATGTCAGGATAATCCGGTTGGGGTCAAATCCCAGTGCCCGCTTGGCTTCGCTACGCGAACGCACTCTCGTCGTATCATCAACGATAGTTGGGATCAGCAGGTTCCTTGCGGGGTCGATCCCTCTTCTTGCCCCAGCGATATCCTTGGCGGCATCCCGCAAACTTAGGACCGCATGGCTTATGCTAGGACCTAACCAAAAGAGGTGGTCCGCGTGATTGAGAAGAAGGACGGGCGGGAAGTCCGCGGGCGTGGCAAAGGCGAGCAGGGGAACCACATCCTCACAATGAATGTGTAGAATTATTACGTCGAACTCGCGCGCCAGGCGGCGTAACTCCTTCACCCATGTCAAGATACCGCCGGCATGACGGTTGATGCGGTACAAGCGGCCGCCACTTTGAGCGACCGCCGTCGAAATATGCTCTGGTATTGCACCGCGATGTTGTGTCACGGCGATTGAATTTGCCCGGCCTTTGTCCGCTGAGATCCAGCGGCTGATCATTCTGGTTACGCCGCCCGAGAGATGGAGTTGCGTGGCGACGTGTAGTACCCTCTTGTAAGGCTCCTTTGAAGCGCTACGCGCAATCCGTGGATCGCTATCCTCTATGCCCCGGCCAATTGCGTTCAGCAGGCGTTCAAGCCGCGGGCTCCAAAAAATACCACAATGCGTGCTAGTCGCCACATGAGCAGCCAGCGCAGCACTCACGGCAGCGGCTTCAAGATTATCCTTCGCAAAATATTCTTGCGCCTGTCGCAGATGCGCTTCGAACCTGGCGAAATTGGCGGAAATTCTCTCTGCAGCCGAGTAGGCGATACTAACAACATTTTTTTCCGTATTAATATCCGCGACGCTCATTCCACACCCTCGAAAAACGCGAGCCTCATGCTGGCTTACCTTGCATTATGAACAAGGCTGAATTCCATAGCAAACGATATCAAAGATTGTTACCGCCGAAAACTACCTCCCAAGTAATCTCAACGATTCTGGCTTCGCAATTGAAACAGCGGAATCATCCGATTTAAAGGGCCGCCCCCTGACGAGACCTTCGCAGAGTGGCAAAGCAAAATGATGGTAAAAATCCATAGTAAAGAACGACAGTCGCGGACACTAACTCGGCTACTGCATCGTCAAGACATACCGTGAGCCGTTTCAGCTTCCTCTGATAAAGGAGCCAAAATCCGCCATTCTGCCGGTTCATGAAATACGCCGAACTCTTTCACATCAAAGATCTCATGCCGCAAGTGAAAGCTTTCCCCTATTTGGCCGGCTACAAGTTGCTGGAAACCTTTCTCGCGAGCGGCGATCGTTATAGTATATCGGTCTGATATAATCTTCAAAGGCGGCGTCAATAGCTCTACCGCACCCTCTCCAGAGATATAGGGCAAATCCAACGCATCAGTCTGGCTGCTAAAATTGCAGCACAGGAGTTGGTCCGACCGCTTGATCGAGCAGAGAAAATGCGGGCGTTCGATTGGTCTTAGGGCGCGATAGCGAATTCGGACGCGCATCCGCTCATCGAATTCGAACATGGTCTTTTGCTCGCCGTTCTCTCCGAAAAGCTCGACGTCGGTAATTACCAGCGACGGATCTCTTGGTGCCCAAGGGGTTGGACCAAGCTTGCTCTCGGTTTCGTAAAGCCGCAATCCTTCTTCGGTCGGTCCGTCATACGTAATGTGACCCTTTTTGAGGTAAATCACGCGCTGACACATCGTTCTGATGCTGAACATGTTGTGCGAGACGAACAGGATCGTTGAGCCCTTGCGCTCCAGTTGTCGTGCAAAATCCATGCACTTGCGTTGGAATGTATAGTCCCCAACCGCCAATACCTCATCGAGCAGCAAAATATCGGGATCGAGGTGGGCGGCGACTGCGAATGCCAGCCGGACATACATCCCGCTCGAATAACGTTTCACTGGCGTATCGATGAAATCGCCGATTTCGGAAAAATCCACGATGGCATCAAATTTGCGGGCGACCTCGGCTCTGCTCATGCCCAAGATGGCGCCATAAAGAAAGGTATTTTCGCGGCCGGTCAGCTCCAGGTGAAAGCCGGTGCCTACTTCAAGAAGAGCACCCAAGCGACCGGTAACGCGAGCACGGCCGACTGTCGGAGTTGTAATCCGCGAGAGAATCTTCAGGAGGGTGCTCTTGCCGGCTCCGTTGAGACCGATGATGCCGACGTTTTCGCCGCGGACGATATCGAACGACGCGTCCTGTAAGGCCCAAAAGGTGCCGCGTGTTGCGCCGTTGGACTGACGGCCGCCGAAGACCCCGCCCACGTGCGCCACAAGAGCGTCACGAATGGAATT
>Ga0187784_10004773_pt1 | contig 10968 bp, 12 predicted proteins | sample 1015_SJ02_MP15_2_FD_132964 | JGI IMG/M metagenome (GOLD analysis project Ga0187784, IMG submission 132964) | Tropical peat soil microbial communities from peatlands in Department of Meta, Colombia - 1015_SJ02_MP15_20_MG | ecosystem: Environmental > Terrestrial > Soil > Wetlands > Peat | place... | reverse complement strand
CTGAGGACCCTGAAGCCGGACGAGAGGAAGGTGGTTAGCGACCTGGATGCCCACGGCGGGACTTACCTACAGAAGTACATCACGAAGGAGGCGGGCCTGTCGAGGCTGAAGACCCACAGGGTGATAGCCGCGCTCTCAGAGAGAGGAATCGTACGCGCTGAGAAGCGCGGGAACACCAACGAAGTCTCGTTGGTGGAATGGTTCCACGACGGAATGCATAGGTCGTAGTTCGGATTGGCCCGGGGAAGGTACCTTTGGGCCTAGGTGGCCCTCCGGAGGCTCATCACAATCTCGTTGTGCCGGCGGCATGCGGAGCCATGGAAACCGCACTTTCCGGAAGGACCTAGACCGAGGGACTCGTACCTCGTGAAGCCGTCTGGGAACACGGTGACGATATTCTCGAACCGTTTCTTGAGCCCCTTCGCAGCCGCGAAGTTCGCTCCAGAAGACACGCCGACACAGAAACCGAAGTCCTTGGCTAGTCTCTTCGACTCGGAGATGGCTTCATTGCTCGTGACCCTGATAACCTCCTCGATGACGGGGCTGAGAGTCCCATCCTCGTGCTTGACCAGAGCCGGAACGAAGCCGTCCCCAATGCCCCCGATTTCGTGAGGGCCAGGTTCCCCGCCGCTCATGACTGCAGATTCAGCCGGCTCTACCGCCGCGACGAAGATGTTGGGGTTGACTTCGCGCAGCGCCTTGGCAATCCCCATGAGCGTTCCGCCGGTCCCGACGCCGGCCACAAAGGCGCGGGGGGACACCGACTCTGCGTTCAGCTGTTTGACCAACTCCTGCCCTGTGGTCCGGTAGTGGCATACTGTGTTCAGTTCGTTAGAGAACTGGTCGGTGGTGAAGCAATTCCCTTCCCTCACCAAGTTGTCCCTTATCCAGAGCGCCTTGAGGAACCCCTCCTTTGCCGGGGAGAGGATGAGCTCAGCTCCTAAGCCGCGTATGAGCTCCTTGCGCTCCTCTGTCATGTTGTCCGGCATGATGATCTTCACGTCGTACCCCTTCTGCCTACCGAAGTAGGCGAGCGCGATGCCAGTGTTTCCGCTGGTCGCCTCAGCGATGACCATTCCCTTTTTCAGCAGCCCGCGCTTCTCGCTTTCGTCGAGGATGAACTTGACTATTCGGTCCTTTATGCTGCCCGTCGGGTTGACGCATTCGAGTTTGGCGTAGATCCCGTCGACCCTGACCATCGGGGTGTTCCCCACCTCGACTTGGGCCTGTCGGCTCATCGACAGTCAGGAGATGGCCTTTCTTTTACGTTCGAGCCCTAATCATGGCTAGAGCTTCTTCAATTCATGGCGTACCCCCCATGCCAGTCCTATCGAGAGGGGGATGCTGAAAATCACAGCGACCCACTCCAGTGCCACAATCATCGAGTTAGCAGCTTTAGCTCTGCCACCAGTTTCTCTGCTTCAGGCCCCACGAGGCCCACACAGCTCCCATGATTGCCACAAAGGCAAGGAAGATTACGACTATTATGGCAAGGTTCTGATAGGCATTGTAGCTCCCGGCGTAGAAAAAGAGCCAAAGGATCACGGCGATTATGGCGGCGAAGAAGGAGAAAATAGAGACGCCAATCCTCCAGCCTATACCATCAGGTCTCATCATATGATCCACACCTCCTTCAGTCATAGCCCCTGCGATGATGAACCGACTACTTAGGTCGTTCTAAATGTCCTAGTTTACAATTTCGCACGGGGCCGCTTCGCCACGTTTCAGGGAAGTGCATCAAGGATCATGCCCCTTGGGGAACACAACCTAAGTCTTGAGCGCGGAGCTAGTCGGCTTTACTAACTCAGTCAGATATTACTACTAGCTTTAAATCCCTGCACTGCTAACTCCCCGTGTGAAACCAGCAATAACCGTCAGTACCTCTCAAGCGACATTATGGGAGAGGCTGCCTGACAAGGCGATTGCAGAGGAGACTGTCAGGGCACTGAACGCCCATGGATTCAAGGCAGAGCTTGTCTCGGACAGGAAGGCAGCTCTGGACAGGGTGCGTTCGCTCATCCCTGCAGGAGCGGAAGTGATGACGGGGAGCTCAGCGACGCTGGAAGAAATCGGGTTGACCCGCGCCCTTGCCACGGGAGACCACCCTTGGAAAAACCTGAAGGCGCAGATTCTGGTGGAGAAGGACAGAGAGAAGCAGATGGCGCTAAGGAGATTGGCGACGTTGGCGGACTACTTCCTCGGAAGCGTCCAAGCCATTACTACGAAGGGACAGCTGGTTGTAGGGAGCGCTAGCGGGAGCCAGCTCAGTGCCTACGCGTTCGGTGGCAAGAACCTGATCATAGTCGCAGGGACGAACAAGATAACTGAAGGCCTTGATGAGGCGCTGCTCAGGCTGCGGGAGCACTCCACTCCTCTTGAGGACCAGAGGATGAAGGGCCTAGGCTTCCCAGGCACCTATCTGTCCAAGATTCTCATTTACGAAGGGGAGAGGCAGCGAAACGTCCACGTGATACTCGTAAACGAGAAGCTCGGTTTCTGATAGAGGGGCTACCCCTTAGAGAGCGTAACCAGGGCGCTGGCCAGTTCCTTCGGCTTTGTGATCATCGGCCAGTGACCCGTTTCCATGATCTTGTATGGGCCCTGGAGCTTCCCCCACTTTCCGGCGACTATCTCGTCCACCGGGTCTCCCGTCAGGGTGCAGAAGACGTATGCCTCCTTTACCCCGTCGTAGTTCTTTGAAAGGACTACTGGATCCCTGGCCATCTTCATGGGCCAGGGGGTGGCCAGGGCCATCATCCGAGCCCTGACCTTCCCCTTGACGTCTTTCCCGATGCGGTCGACCGTATCCTCGCTCAGGGGGACCGCGAACGCGCCCGGGGGCTGAGCGCCGAATTCTTCTGCAGGGTCAAAGGAGCCCTGGGGCGTTCTCACCCTCTGTGGCCTGAACGAATCAAGATAGATGACCTTCTTCACTCTGTCGTGCGCCCGATCGGCAACAACGGCAGCGACCTTACCCGCAAAGCTGTGCCCCACGAGGACGAAATTGTCTATCTCGTTGTACTTGATTACATTCAGAACATCCTGAACCGCTGTCTCCAAGCCCACTTCTTTGGTGGCGAGATGTACTCTCTCCCCCATTCCAGTGAGCGTAACGGGATAGGCCGAATGACCGCTCACCTCGAGCTGCGGGACGACCTTCTTCCAAGCCCAGGCTCCGAGCCACGCTCCTGGAACCAATACGAATGTTGACATCGCTGCTCCTGTGATAGCGGCAGAGCGTATAAGTTTGGAGATATCAACCGAAGTAACCCAAGGTCAACCTAGTTTGCTCGAAGTGGGGGCGGGTTCGGATTCCGAGAGGAGCGAAGGCGCCTAGACACCGGGCTTTTGCGGCAGTGGGCCTGATCTCCTGTACCTGTACCGCTCGTAGATCAGCTCGACGCCGTACTTGTTGAACCTGAAGGTCACATCCATCTTCGCGCCCGCATCGAGAGTGTAGAACCTGGCCACGCCCTCCTCCTCTCCCTCTGGGACAAGGACGATGTCCTTCCCGATGTCCTCTCCGGAGAGCATTAGGAAGCTCCCGTTGACCTTGACCTCGGCGAAGATCGTGTCCTTGTAGGCCCTGTACTCCCCTTCCAGCTTCTTCAGGAGCGTCTCCAGCTTGACTGCGCGGAGCGCGCCTGGGTCCACCCCGGAAAGCATCGATTGGGCAACCATTGCGAGCCTCCCCATGTTGTATCCCGTGCCGTTGGCGAGCAGCACGACGCCAGACTTCAGGTCCCTGATGTACCTCATGCTGGCAGTGTAGCAGTCAACCGATCCCCCATGCCCGACAACCTTGTGGCCATGGAAGTTCGGGATTATGTGAAGTCCATAACCGTAGGAGTCTCCGCCGTAGTTTTCTGCGGGCCACTTTCCGTAGGGGGTCTCCATCTTGGCGAGTGTGTCTTTTCCGACGATTCTCTTCCCCTCGAACTCGCCGCCGTTGATGTACATCCTGACGTAGTTGGACAGGTCCATGGCATTGCTCATTATCCCCCCTGCGCTTCCGTCGCCGTAGGGGACGGCAGTCGGGGTCACATTCGCGCCCCGGATCAGATAGGGGGTGGCGACGTCTGCGTCCTGGTTGATGTCTGTTTTATCGAGGAACGTCCTGTTCATCCGCAGTGGCTTCAGTATCCCCTGTTTGACGTAATCGAACCAGGACATACCGCTGACCTTGGCGATGACGTCTCCGAGGAGGACGAAACCTTCGTTAAGGTAGAAGAGCTTCTCCCCTGGTCTGGCCTCGGTCCAGCCGTCGATGTCGCTAAGGAAAGACTGCATATCCCCAAGGTTGGACACAGGGAACCAGTGGTGGTACTCCCCGAAGGCGCTGTAGAGGTGCACCTCCAGCAGGCCCAGCCCGGGTATTCCGCTGGTGTGACTAAGCAGGTGGTGAATCTCCACGCCCTGGAATGCCTTCTGCTTCAGCGGGAGGAACTTGGTGACGGGGTCGTGGAAATCCATCTTCCCATCCTCAACCAACTTGGCGATGGAAAGGGCGACGAATGATTTGGTGATCGAGCCGATTCCATAGAGAGTGTGCTCAGTCGCGGGGAGCGCGGCCGAGATGTCCTTATACCCGAAGCCTCTCGCGTGTACAATCTCTCCTTCCTCGATTATCGAGACTGCGATGCTTGGGAGCTTGGTCTCGCTCAGTTTGGTGAAGGCTATGTCATCGAATCTTTCGGAGTCGAAGCCTGCCATTAGCCGCCCGCCGAAGTCGAGTTGTTAAAAACGCTCTTGACACCCCGGGTTCAGTCCCCTTTCGTTGTGTGGTGGTCTTCGAGACCCGAAATACAACCGTCTAGTAACCACTCTTGAGCAGCCCAGCATAGTCGAAAACCATGACTCCGCCGCTGTTGCTTAGCGCGTACTGGAACTGAGACTGGTAGTCGGCCAGACTGGAAGTGGCGAAGACGCCCACTGAGGCGATGATGCCTGGCCTGATGTACTGCTGGAGTGCTGGGCCGTAAGTTTCTAGGACCAAGAGGTCGGGCTTCAACGGAGAGCTCATGTCGGTTGTGGTAACAGCTGTCTGGCAGTGGCATGGAGCAAGGTCTGCGAGCAGGCCCTCCTGGGTCGAAAGGCTTAGCGTCGACACGTCCAGGCTTATCCCGTCTTCTCCAAGGCCGAAGATGGTATTCGGCATGGGCTGGGATGAGTTGGTGAAATAGAGGGCGAAGAAAATCTTCAAGCCCTCGGCGTGGGACTGGTTCACAAACGAGCTCAAATCGTTGCTGCTGAAGAGGAGAGACCCTTCCCTGTAGACCTGGAAGAAGACGGTGTTGAAACCGTGGGACGAAGCAAAGCTCAGCATCGTACCGAAGTTTGATTCGCCGACGACGCCGTTTCCCTGGTTGACGTAGAGTATGATGGGCTTCGACAGGGTGTTCTGGGATTCGCAGAACAAGAAGACAACCAGAGCGATTAGCACGATGGACGCAACGATGTAGATGACTGCTCTGCGAATCCCCCTGCGTCCTCTCCTTCGCATGGTCGGGCGCTCTACCATCTCTCGGATTGTTTCAGGATGAAGTTGTAGGCGTTGTCGTTCAGGATGCCATCAATCTGCCCAGACGACAGGCCAGTGGCCTTCAGCGCCTTCCTGAAGCGCCCGAGCCTGGAGAGGTCGTCGAGCCCCACGGGTGTGGTCTGCATCCCGAGGTAGTCGGTGCCGAGGGCGGGGAGCGACCCATCGAGCTCAACAAGGTGCTTTGCGTGCACGGCCAGCTTCTCCGGAGTGTACGGCTCCCCGATGCAGCTCCTGATGAACGTCAGACCTACGACTCCCCCGAGCCTCGCCGTCCGCCTGATAAGTGAGTCCGAAACGTTCCTCTTGTTGTTCTGTATTGCCAGAGAGTTGGAGTGGCTGAAGAACGGTGGTGCCTCTGAGGCTTCCAGGGTGTCAGACGACGTCTTGGGCGAGGAGTGCGAGAGGTCCACCATGACCCCTAGCCTGTTCGCCAGGGCGACCAGCGCCTCCCCCTCCCCCGTTAGACCATAGTCCTTGGTGGACATGCAGGAGGCCGCGTACTTGTTGTCGTAGTTCCAGGTGAGTCCAATTGAGCGGACGCCGAGGTTGTAGAAGATACGGAGGTCCTCGGGCTCGCCGAGTGCTTCACATCCTTCGATGTGCATGACGATGCCCGTCGCCTTCCCCAGGCGCTCAATTTCGTCTCTGGTCCTGATGATTTTCAGTGACTTCGGGTACAGGTCCTCCAGAGCGTAATAGATCTTGACTAGCTCGATGGCGATGTCTCTCGGGGACGCCAGTGAAGAGGACGGGGACCAGACCCCGTACATTTCCTGCATGGCCTCGATCTTCCGGCGGTTGAGGCTCCCTACGAGTGGGAAGATAGACCCGAGGACGAGCTTCATACCCACTTCCCGGTACTTTGGTATATCCGCCTGCCTCGCCTTCACCTCCTTGTCGAAGGGCTCTATCTCGGCGACGCCGCCCATGAGATAGTAGTAACCGATGTCCTCGTGGAGGTCCACTACCATGGTCGGGCGGCATCTGTCGACTTGATTTAACTGTCTCCCGGATGCACGTCTCGGCGCTCAGGGGGCGAATTCTGCCGTAGGTTTCCGAGGCAAAGTAACGCGCCGCAGGATGTGGTTTCTCAGCTGGCGCATGCCATGACCTTCGGTCGCCGAGATGTTTACGGAATCGAAATCCCTGAAGAGCGGGTCTTCTTCCAGATGAGAGTGTCCCCTGTCCGGGACCAGATCGATCTTGTTCAGCACGAGCAGGATTCTCCCCGGGTCTACCTCCAGCTCAGAAAGAGTCTCCCTGCAGCTGAGGAATTTCGTCCTTATGCTGTCAATGGGCTCGCTGGCATCCACCATCAGGAGGATCAGGTCAGTGTAGCGGAGCTCGTCCAGGGTCGACTTGAACGACTCCACCAGATAGGCTGGGAGCCTGGAGATGAAGCCGACGGTGTCCGAGAGCAGGATTCTGTTCTTGGAGTTCGGGAAGGTGACCATCCTGGTGGTAGTAGAAAGGGTCGTGAATAGGTTAGGAGATGCCTCTTTAGATTCCGACGTTAGGCGGTTGAAGAGGGTGGTCTTTCCACTGCTGGTGTACCCCGCCAGGGACACGAATGGGACGCCGAGTTTCCTTCTTTCGGCAGTGTGGAGGTCTCTAACCGTCCTGGTCTTTTCCAGCTTCTCCTTGATGAACGCCATCTGTTTCTTCAGTGCCCTGAACTTCACGTCGACCGCGTATTCGCCCATGCCCATGAAACCGGCCTGTTCTCCCTCTACGGAGTAGCGTACCTCGTCCCTTGCCCTGGGCAGGGAATAGCGGAGTTCCGCCAGCTGGACCTGGAGTTTGGCCTCGGTGGTCGTCGCTCTCCTTGCGAATATGTTGAGTATCAGTCGCTCCCTGTCTATGACCTGGGCGTGAGCCTTCGCTGAGAGCTTGTTCGCCTGGGCGGAGGTCACGCTCTCGTCTATGATTATCGTGTCGGAGTGGGTTTCCTCCACCATCCCTTCCAGCTCCTGCGCCTTGCCTACCCCCACGCCGTACTCCGACTTGATAATCTCCTTCTGTGTGACGACCTGGCTCACTTCGTATCCCGCTGCCCTGGCCAGCTCAGTAATCTCACGCTTGGCGAACTCGTCTGGATAGGTGACGAGGATTGCCCTGTTGTCCTTCGCTGCTGTCAACGGTGGCTTCCGAAGCGGCCGAGAAAAGGTCGCATGTAAAACGGTTGCCTTAACGGTGAATGCTTTAGCGTATCAGTACCTCCCTATCAGGCGGGAATGACCGAAGTCCCCATGAACTTATCGCTGTACTTCTGGTGGTAACCCTTCGTGACCGCCAGGCCTACAATCACGTCCAGAAGAAGGAGCAGCCAGTAGATCTTACTGACGTTGCGAACGAAAGCCTCTCCGAGGTTTGGGTTAGAGCCCGCCCTTGATACCACCTTCAGGTGGAAGATACGCTTGCCAAAACTCGCTCCGTAAGTCGATTCCATCACCATGTTGTATAGGATGAAGATGAAGTACCAAAGGATCGAGACGGCTCCCCCGACTACGATTCCAAAGGGCGTGAAGCCGCTGACAGCCACAAAGATGGCGATTAACACCGTAATTATCAGCAACGGTATGAAAACTATCAGCCCATCAACTACGAGAGCAAGCAATCTGTTCACCCAGTAGCGCTGGGCCGTCGAGTCTTTCATCAATGCGTCGATGCCGCTCAACGGAGGGACTTGGGCTTGGGTCGTTGGTTGTGGGGGAGCCACTGTTGAAGCACCCGCCTGCAGTGGAGTGCCGCAGCTGGGGCAGAAAGTCGCTCCGTCAGGAATCGGCTTGCCGCACTTGGGGCAGAACAAGTTAAGCGACCCGGCACGGACCAAATGAGGGGGGTATTTATTGCGTAAGAGCAAATCTACCGTGATAGCTTGCAGTACAGAACCGGCTAGCCGGGCCAGAAGCCGGTGGAGTAACGCGAGTCCACTACATCAGGGAAATGAGTACCCCTGCCGCTATCCCCGCTGCCGGAAAGATGATCCAGCTCAGGGCCACCAGAAGGAAAGACTTCGCTGAAAAGAACCTCGTCTTGTAGGATAGTCCCGCTCCAAATACCGCAGTGTTCTGGACCATCGTGTTCGACATGGGGATACCAGCCAGGGTAGAAGCTTCCACAAGTATCGCCGACGTCAGCATCGACGACATCGCATTTGAATACCCTAGCTCGAACAGATCCGACGTCACCCTCCTGATCTCTCCCGCGCTCAGGAAGAAGGTGCCGGCGACGACGCCACCGATTGCGAGCGGGACCGAGAGCCCTCCGAATCCCTCCACTGCCACTATGAGCCCTACCGTGTTCGCGCCAAGTGTGAAGGCGAACACGAAAGACACCAAGATTAGGAGGGCCTTGTACACCTCTATCTTGGCCCAGAAGTCGCTCTTCCCACTCCTGCCCGTCAGACGGGTTATCAGAGGGGTGGCAACAAGTGCCGCGACCGGAGCGGCCATCCACGTCAGTATGACGAGAAAGAAGTAGGACGTAAAGGCCAGGGCGACCCCCGCGAGCAGAGTCGGAAGGATGTGTGTCAGAGAAAGAGGGATTCTTGCAAAGTGCGCGACTACGAAGAGCGCCAGCGTAACCGTGAGTACGATCAGAACCGTCTGGGAGGACAACCCCTTGGCAAGATGCCCAGCCGCCGTCGTCATGCTGGTCCCCTGGAGGAGCAGACCCAGGGAAACACCCACGACTTCGATCAGCAGGGCGGTTCTGGTCCTGAGAACCCGGGCCCCAACTAGATTGCCTATGCTTGCCTGAGCATTGTTCCCTGAAACCAGAAGTATCAGGAGGGTCGCGACCGCCAGCAGGAGTGGCCCCGTGACGTCCAACTAATCACCTCGAGATCGTGTTCGCGATTGCCAGAACCAGGTCCGACATGTCCTCCACACCGTCTTGAATGTCATCAAGCTTCCTCAATACCTCCGTGTAATGCTGGAACGAGAAGTAGTCGATGAGTTTGTAGTTCTCGTACATGAGGTCGAAGCCTGAATCCTTGAGGTCGTCTCCCTCTTCCTCGAGCTTCTCGATCTCTTTCCTGTAGGATTTGACTTCGTCCATGTTGTTCGCCTCCAGGAGCCTCCCGAACTCCTCCAGCTGCCTGTCTGCCAGGCTGACCTGTGCAACGAACTTTTGCGTCATATCGCCGAGCATGGGAAGCTCAACCCCGCTGACGACCGTCCTGTTCACCTCGCGGGCGAGGAAGTAGTAGTCATCGAAGACGGTGTCCATCAGGTCGGTGACGTGGAGGAGGTCTCTGAGAACCGCTGGGTTGATGGCGCCGTTCATGATGTCTTCACTGAGCTTGAAGGTTAGCTCGTCGCTCTGCCTCTCGAGTGCCCTCATGCCCTCCAATGTGCTTACGTCGGAGAGGCGTTCCTGGAACAGCCTAGTGGCTAGAGGCGCCTCCTTGCGCGCCATGTCAGCGAGTGCTTTCAACCGCTCGAAGATGCCTTGCTCTCCAGCAACCAGGAACCTGATCTTCATTTTCCTCCACTCCTCAGGAATCGATATCTTGCAGTAAGTTTGAGCGAGTCCAAATCCACCAATACGTCAGCAAGGGTGACACTGACGTCCCTTATGTCTTCAGCAGCCCCTTCGCCACACTTCCCCACATGTTTAGCGTATCTGGACGACCCACTAGGGACTAGATTGTCAGAATTATGAGAATGATCAGGATGATTATTATGATGACTAGGATTGCAACGATATGGGCAAATGCATGCCTTCGCTTTCCGTGTCCCTGAGACACACTACCGAGAGATAGGGTGAGGAAAGCCAACAGGTTGGTAAGGGCCGCGGAGGCTCTACCTAGAACATTGGCCAAGGCGGCGACTTGTGGTGGCAGAGGAAAATTTAGGATTTTCCCTTGAGCCAGGACCTCTGAAGGATTTGTGGTCTTGGGAGCCCCAAGTCCTGGGCACTAGGGTCCGAAGTCTAGAATTACAAGCAGCACTACGATGACGGCTAAGATAACCGTAGTGTAGGTGAGCAACCTCCCCAGGCGCTCCACCCTCTTCACGGTGGCCTCGTTTTGGTCTTCCATTCTAATTCACCACCTGCCACACCTCATATGAAAAGCAGAATTAGCGTAACAACGCCCAGAATTAGCAACACAGTGACCATCCGTTCCGCTCTCTTGAGTGCTCTTTCGTAGCGCTCGGCCAAGTTGGGGTTCAGGCTCCCGCCCACGCGGTAAGTCGTCTGGGAGGGCTGCGATCGAAAGGAGGAGGGAGCTGGTGCCTGCTGAAGGCTCGACCCGCAGTACGAACAATAAGTCGCGTCAGCCTGAGGAGTTACTTTCCCGCAATTCGGGCAGGTCGGCATCTGATTCCCTCTACAAGCCTTCGGCGTCTGGATTAAAGAAGGTTGGGTAATGTCGTGAGAATCTCGAGGACACACTAATCGTCTTCCTGGGTGAGTAT
>Ga0187784_10004772_pt1 | contig 10968 bp, 7 predicted proteins | sample 1015_SJ02_MP15_2_FD_132964 | JGI IMG/M metagenome (GOLD analysis project Ga0187784, IMG submission 132964) | Tropical peat soil microbial communities from peatlands in Department of Meta, Colombia - 1015_SJ02_MP15_20_MG | ecosystem: Environmental > Terrestrial > Soil > Wetlands > Peat | place... | reverse complement strand
TTCGAGATCGAGAGGGGGCTCTCCAAGGATAAGCTCCTCAAGTACTTTGTCCAGGAAAAGGGTAACGGCACGTGGAAAATAAGGGATGAGGTGCGGGCCATGGCAACCTTCAGGAAGATGAACCTCATGGAAGACTTTAACGGCCTAGGCAAGTTCGATATTGTTTTCTGCAGGAATGTGGCGATCTACTTCACGGAAGAGGACAGGATCAGGCTCTTCAAGAAGATCCAGGGCACCCTGGAAACGGACGGCTACCTCATCATCGGCTCCACGGAATCACTCACCGGCATCGCCCCGCAGTTCGAGCCCCAGAGGCATGTCCGCTCGGTCTTTTACCAGCTGAAAGCATAAGAGGCCGCTCACCCGGGAATCGTTTCGCCCGATAGGCCCCTTCCCTCCTACATGACTTTCCTTATTTTCCGCCTCTTCTGCGTCCGGAGGTAGTCTTCCATCACGACTTTCCCGAGCTCCTTGGGCTCTGCGAAAAAGACCCTGCCCAGGTTGCGCCGCGCGAGGACCGATGCGAAGTCCCTCAAATGGGGCGTGTTATCGAGCATGATAATGTTGAGGGTGATGCCCTCCCTCTGGTAGATGATGGCCTCCTGGAGCACGCCGAGGCAGGCCCTCTCGAAGCCGAGGTATCTGCCGTCCTCGCTGTTCGGCTCCGTATCGGTGACGAGATAGACCTGCTTGTCCGCCCGCTCGCCCTGAACCGCAGTCCTGAACCGCCTGAGGGCCGCCCTGATGTCCGTCGTTCCCCCGGCAAAGGTCACGTTGAGCATGTCCCAGCAGGTCATCTCCCGCACCTGGTTCGAGAAGAGAAAGAGCCTCAGCTTGTCGCGCGTGTTCCTCCTCACAAGCTCCGACAGGGCGAGCGAGATATCCGCGGCCGCGTGCATCTTGTCGCCGCTCATGCTCCCGCTCTCGTCCACGATGAGGCCCACGCAGAGCTTCGTATCAACCACGGTCTCGCGCACCCACAGGTCTTCCTCCCCGAACTCTATCCGGCCTCTCCCTTTCCTTCCCCTGGCCAGGGCAGACAGGAGGGTCGCCTCCGTGTCGATCCTGTGGAACTCGTCCCCATACTCGTGGCGCCTGTTCACGAAGCCCTCGCTCATGCCGAAGCCTTCTTCCTTGGTTGCGTTGACCCCTGCGCTCGCAGCGCTCAGGTTCTCGCAGAGGCGCCTGAGCACATACCTGGCGAGCTTGGCCGACCCTTTGGGTGTGATCTTCACGCCGTCCCTGTCGATCTCCACGAGGTCCTGGTCAACGTACTCCTTGAGGCTACTCCTGATGTCCTCCGGCTCTATGCCCTCCTGCATGCGGTCCATCATGGTCAGCTCTTCTTCGAGGCGCTTCCGGTAATCGTCCGAGAGGTACTCCTCGAGGAGCCGCTCGAGGTCTGCCCCGGCGGCAAGCTCCTCGAGCACCTTGTAGGAGAAGCTCTCCTTAAGGCCCCTGAGCTCGTCCCTGGCTGCCTGCATCTTGCCCCGCTCGCTTTCGAGGCGCTGCATCGCGCACGACCACGCCTTCTCGTAGAGGCTCCTCATGCTGTACCTGCTTTCGTTTACGAGGTTGGGGATAGTCCGGTCGTCCATGTGCGCGAGCTGGTAGAGGGTGGCGTCGTCGTCCCCCTCTTTCCCGCACGCCATGCACCTCTGGCAGATGCCGCCTATCGCCAGTTCGTCTTCTGGGACCATGGAACCTCCCTGGGGACATAGGCGCCGTTTGCCTCGTGCGCTGAAATCCAGTTCTTACCCAGGCAGGTGTTCACGATGAACTCGGCGGCCGACATGAGGTACTCCTCTTTCACCTTGGGGTCCCGCTCACATGCGGAGAGCACGTCGTCCCCGTCAAAGGCCGCGATCCCCCCTTTTAGCTTGGATGCGCCCATGCGCTCGATCTCTTCGAGCCTGCCTGCGAGCACTGCCGACCCTTTGAGGAAGGCGGGCCAGCCCTCCATCCCGAGGGAGGTCATGGCCCTCACTTCCTTCTCCATGTCCGCCCTGTCCCAATCGCGGGCGATCTCATTGCCCAGGTCGATGAGGGCGTTTCTCACGAGGTCCTCGGACAGCTCGTCGACCCTGCGGATCGTGTCCCTGGGATTCTCGTAGTCTATGAGGTCCTGGCGCAGCTGGACGCGCCCGCGCAGGGCCAGCTTCAATCCGGCAGTCACGTCCTGGAGGCGCGTCACCCTCCGGCGCGCCATTTCCGTAGACGAGTACGCATGATCTATGGCCCTCGTCGTGCCCCTGATGCTCGCCTTCTTATCGAGCCAGCGGCACACCCTGCTCTGCCTGGCCGACTTGTTGATGAGGGAGAGTATCCACCAGGGCGCCAGCACCCGCCGTTTCACGTCATCCATGGTGGGGAAGTCGCCCGGCACCGTTTCCTCATACCTCGACCCGTCACTGCCCCCGAACCGCTCCATCACCATGATAGCGAACTCCACGTCCTCGTCAGGGAGGTCCATGTAGATGGTCTCCAGCCTGTCGAGGAGCGGCCGCGGCACCTCGTTCACGTGGGAGAAGCCCTCGGGGTTTCCCGTGGAGACCACGAGGAGGTCGAGGGGGTACTCCCAGTTGTACTCTTCGAGAATGGCCTTCTTCTCCTCGATGATGGGGTGGAGGAGCACCTGCACCTTCGTCCGTATGGCCGGCAGCTCGTCGATAAAAAGGATGCCCCTGTTCGCCCTGAAGACCCCTGTCCCCGCAAAGGAGAGCGGGTCTTTCGGGCTCATGCCCTTGGCTATGGCCTGAATGTCCTTGAGCCCCAGGAGCTTCGCCTCGTTCGTGTACTCGTTGCCCTGTATCCTGGAGAAGCGCTCCTCGCCGCTTATCCATTCGATGCCGAACTCAGCAGCCGCATCAGCGCTCTCGCTGCACCGGGGGCACATCCTCACCCGAGGCCACTTGGGGTCGTCGTTGTAGGGACAGCCCTTCAGCCTCGGCACGGGCCCGAGAAGCCTCGCCACAGACCGGGCCAGGCGCGTCTTGCCCGTACCCTCCTCTGACACGAGAAAAGGCTGGGAGCCCGACAGGAGAGCCCTGATCACGTCTTCCTTCACCTGTTCCCTTCCCTGGATCTCCGGGAGTATCTCCTCTCCCCTTTCAATCCTCTTGAGGATAGAGTATCTTAGTAGGTAGGAGACGGGAAGGGACTCGTAGCGCTCGAGAAGCTCCCTGTTTTGCGCGGCAGTGAGATTGATAGGCATAGCTATTCACCAAGGTAAAATGGGCAATCGATACCCCCATAATATAGATGAGCAGGGGAGCTAAGTCAACCTGTGGCCAGCCTCGACCTTTTCCTCGATGCCCCTGCGATCCCCAGTATTCTCCGGCTGCTTCTCGACAAGGCAGGGGGAGACAGGCTCGCGTCCGTCGTGGAGAGCCTCCCTGACAGGGCTTACACGGAAAAGGCCATCGCCGCCCTCCGTGGGCAGGGCATCATCGAGGAGCAGAACGGCCTTATCAAGATCGTCGAGGGAGAGGAGAATGCGAGAAGGGTGGAGGGGATCATCCACTTTTACGCGCAGGTGGACAGGGCAGCAAAAAGAAGGCTCCTCTTTCGGGGCATCCTCAACAGCGCCCAGTACGCCTGCCTCGTCCACCGGGCCACCTTCCTCGGGCTCATGGAGGCAGAGGGCTTCACGGCCCAGGAGACAGAAGGCCTCATCGACAAGGATGGGAGCCTCGGGTACGTGGAGCGCCTCACGATCATGTACCGGACCCGCGAGGGCCTCGCCCACACCACGTTCCCCTTCATCCCCCTTTACTACTATCCCCATTTCATCGCCATGAGATCGGACAATGCCGAGCACCTCAGGGCGCGGCTCAGGAACGCAGGCATCGTCATGGTCGAGGAGGAGTACCTCCTGGGACACTATCCCAAGCAGATGGCGGCCCAGGCAAGGGAATACGTGGAGAGGGAGAAAGAGTATATCCGCAACAAGATCAAAGACGAGGCGTTCGACATCTGGTGGTACTACCGGTTTTAGGATCACTCGGCAGAGGGTTGTGTTACTTTACCCTATTCTTTGCCGAATAGGAAAAACTGGAGTTCCATTGTTCAGCACCCATAGACAGTCTTCTATTAGTTTCAAACTAATTCCCCCTATGAAAAGTTATGTGTCATTTTGCAAATATGAAGTGCCTTCTTCTCCTGGCAACGATGCACGGCCTGTAGGCTGGCTCGCTCCCGCGCAATCCTCAATAACAGCCGATGCGCTGTACCATCGTCTCCACGTGCGAGGAGAGTATCAGGCCCAAAACCGTGAATAACGCATTACCGCCAATAAACGTGACTGTGCTCAAAATGGATTTCGGGTCCTCCCCTATAGTCCCACCGTAAGGTCTGACGTTCGTGTTAATCCACAGGTTTACGTTAATCCATAAATCACCCTTCTTCGTAGCAAGGCCGGCGAGCGCCCTATCGAGCGCTCCGGCACTGTGTCCTTAATTAAGAAGGTCTGTGTGGCCGAGACACTCCCAAGAAAAGTAAAGCGTTGTTGGCATCCGTAGGCTCTTACCTCGGACAGATCGGGCGCAAAAGCACCCGGATAACATCAAAGACCAAAAAACACAACCTTGATCAGAGATCAGACTGATTTGCAGCGGTTCTTATCCCCTACGCCAGCCCTGCTCGACGAAGGGAAATAAGACGCTTTTCAAGATACGAGCGATCTTTGTAGACTCCGACCTCTCCCAGCTTTTGCGCGCAAAGGGCCGGAACACCTACAATGCCGCTTAATGAAAAGGCCGGGTCGGCCCGGCGGATTTCCGAGACCTCGGCGTGCGCTTCCTCAATTCGGCCCATTTCCGAGTAAATGTCCGCGAGCCCTACATGGAGCGCCAAAAGGTCCACCCCGTCCTTCCGGGCGCGGTTCAACGCCTGCCTGCACGAGACCATCGCCTCTTCGTAGCGGCCAGCCATGCGGTACGACAACGCCAACTCCTGGAAATAGAAATAAGGACAAAGAGGGTGAAGGCGGACAGCCTTTTCGCACATAGCAATCGATTCCCCGAAATTGCCCGCATAGCGCAAGATCGTGCCGAGAATAAGGTAGCAGACCGATTGGCTGGGGCCCAGTTCTATTGACCTCCTCCCCGTTTCGACGGCCAGTTCGTATTCCCCGCGCGCCAGCTGAATCTGCCCCAACATGCCCGTCGCGCAGAAGAGGTTCTTGTTGAGCGACAAAGCCCTCCTGTTAAGCTCAACCGCCGTGTCGAGGCATGCTGTTGCGGATTCGCACCATCCCATCCTTGCTGCGTTGAAGTTGGCATAAGCCAGAAGGGACCATGCGAATCCGCACCTGGGGTCCAGCTTCACCGCTCGTTCGGACAGCTCTCGAACCCTCGCGTTGATCTCTCTGGTAAGCCCTTGCTGCACCAAGTGCCAAGCTTGCGTCGCAAGCGCCCACGTCTCCGGGTCGTTCGTGTCCATGTACAGAGCCCTGGCCTGCTCGCCTTCTGTAAGCTTGACCTGCAGGGCGATGGCGATATCGCGGGCGACCTTATCGGTGAGCAGGAAAAGATTTCTCATGTCCCGATCGTACTTTTCAGACCAGATATAGCGTCCGGTAGTCGAGTCAATCAATTGTACGTTGATCCGAGCCTGGTCAGCGGACTTCTGAACGCTCCCCTTCAACACATACCGTACGCCTAGCTCTTCGGCGACCTGTTTGGTCTTCGCCGCCCTTCCTTTGTAAGCATATGAAGAATACTGAGCAATAACGAACAGCTCGGGGATCTTGGACAGCGTCGTGACGACGCCCTCAGTCACCGCATCGCTCAGAAACTCCTGCTTTGGGTCCGCGCTAATGTCCGCAAAGGGCAGCACGGCAATGGACGGCTTTTCCGGCAAAGGAAACGCCATGTTCTTGACGGAGGCGACCTCGAACCTTGGATAGATCTTTCTTACAGCCAAGCCGCTCGTTATGAGAACGACTACGGCAGCGGCGATCGCGATCAACCAGCGGTAGTTGCGCAAGCTGCTTGACCGTTCTCTGCCCGGCAGAGGTCCCGCCGTGGCAGAGTCCGTCGAAATGGTCTTTTCGGATTCAGCCTTCTCCGGTACAAGACTTGAGGTGAACTTGTTCCACGCGTCTTCGTCCACGCGATCTTCGTAGATAAGAACAATATCATCCAATGTGGCTCCGACCCTGTCTATTGCAATCTTCAGCCTGACGTTCTCATGGCTTCCGCTGTATTCGAAGAGATTGGCCCATATATCTCTCTCGGTTTCCGTCACGCGGTAGGACTTGCCCGGCCCCTCCTCGTATCCCTTCCTCCTTCCCAGCACCGTGAAGAGCGGCGCCTCCTCCAGGTTGGGCAGGGCATGTTGCCACTTTCTATAAATCCTCGACAGCAACGTCACTGTTTCCGACGATCCGGCGGAACCCCCGATGGTTTCGTTCAGCAGCGCCAGAAGGCGGTGATGCTCCCCAAGGGGGACCGACCTAATCTTCCCGGCTTTCTTCATTTCGATTACGACGAGAGCGATTACGCCCAGATAGAACTTTCGGGACGGCGAGTTGAACTGAAGCGTGAGTTCAACGTTGTTTTGGGCTTCAACGTGAAGTTTGAACTGATTGAGGTCGATCGTGATCCGGAGAGGAGCGCTCATTTGGCCCATCTTCTCAGCCTCTTCCAAAAAAATGGGACAGCGCAAACAACGAAAAAAATGTGACGGTACGTACTGTCACAAAGGATATCACAACCGTACAATGCCATCAAGCGAAGAAGGAAAGTCAAAACCGGCCTGTCGCCGGTCCGAAAGGAGGCGATTTTATGGGTCCGTAGCATTTGGAGGAGCAGCAGTTGTTTCCGGGGTCCGGGCAACAGAAACCTATTGAGGCAGCTCCATTAAGAATCAAAAGGAGGAATCCAATGAATAGATATGTCAAGAACCAGGTTGTTGTATCCGTAATCGCCGCTTTGCTTGCAGTTTTTGTAGTGGTGGCTTCGGCGTGGGCGGGCCCGCCGAATCCTCAGGTCATACAGGGTCGCTTTGCAGCAACAGGCAATAGCCAATGTCTCATCGCTCCGGCCGGGTTCAAGGATAATCTCACCCCCGGCGGACCGCCCGGCCTATGGTTGGCGGATACGGGCTCTTTTGGGTTGGTGTTTACGTTCAACGCTGATGGAACCGGTACGGCGGCGGGAGTTTATCATGTGAATGAATTGCCCGGCCCTGCCGTGCCGCTGCCCCCCAGCACGGGATCTGCGAACCTTTCATGGTCTTTCACCTATGCGGTAGCGGATGAAGGCAACATCACTTTCACGCTGGTCCCCAAGACTTACAAGATACAATTTGTCAGCGGCCCTAATGCCGGTCAAACCAAGTATGGCGACAAGGTCCCGCGAGACGGCGTTGTCTCTGCGGACGGCAAGATCATCGATGTCAGCTGCGGAGCTCCGGTGATTCTCAACGACGTTGACGAACAGGGCAAGCCGTCAGGCGCCCAGTTGTCCTGCTCCACGTCTCTTGTTTTGATCAGGCAATAGACGACACTCCCGTAGCCCAACCGCGGGGCAGGGCCTTTTAGAGAGCGGCTGGCGATGGGCTTGGGAATCGCAACGAGTTCCCGGGCGGGGACTTCAAATTATTCATCTCACACGCCATGTCGCTCATGGTTAGTGAGTAATTCAAAAGGAGGTTAATAATGAACGGGAAGCTCGCATCGTTTATGGTCATGGTCCTATCGGCGATTATGTTGGCTGCATGCGCAAGCACCGGCCAGGCGCCTCGCTCCTTGGAGGGAAAATACGTCGGCGCTGGCACGGGCACATGCCTATTCGCCGTTTGCGGATTCGGCGATTACAACGTGCCCCAGGCCCCTGTCGGGCCTACCGGAGGGTGGGGCTCAGGGGCGTGGTCGCTGTCGAACAACAATCATTCAGTGGTTATGGAGCTAAAGCCGGACGGCACCGGAACAGTTTCAGAAGATATGTACAACGTTGTTCTCAACAACACGACTCGTACGATTCCCTGGCCCAGCACCGGCGAAATGAAAACTACGTACCAAGTCACCTACACGGTCGAATCGGACGGCACGTTCACTCTGAAGGATGTCCCAGGCGCCTTCAAGTCGGAGGTGGTGTCCGGGGCCATGAAAGGGCTGTCGTTCGTGCTGAAAGGCTTCAGCAACGTAGGGCATGTCTCTCCGGATGGAAACGTCGTCACGATGTTCGATACGGGCACGCCACACACATTTATGCCTCCCATGTACACTTGCCCCGCGCCTATTGAACCGAAGCCTGAAGCGGCATGGGTCTGCAATGAAGAATTCACCCTATTCAAGCAGCGCTAAATGGACCGTCTGCAGTCCGAGCCGGGGGAGTCGAAAGACCCCCCGGTTTTTTCTTCGTGAGGTCGGACACCGCGTCCAGCGTACGGAGCGGATTCTCCGAGGCAAGGAATAGCCACGGATGGACTCTGCTTTACTGGATCAATGGGGTAAGTTATGGACGTGCTGTCGGAGCCGTGAAGAAGGTTTTCTGCCTTAGACGTCACTGTCACGATTACCAGGTCAAGCCTGCTACAACGAGAAAACCGAGCGGATCACGGACTTCAGGAAGTTCACCTCGCTGCCGGCCGTTGGCAACCGATTGAAGATTATACCCCAGGCACACAGGCCTTGCGGCGTCACAATTTACGGAGCCGCCAAGTCCTCGACTCCAAACATCAATAGCGCGATGAAGATTCTGGTGCGTGGGTCTTCAGCTATCCTTCTCAACTTGATTGGATTATGCCACTCGCGATTACCGATTAGAGTCGTACTTCACGAGATAGTCAGAAACCGGAACATCCTCTTTATAGTCTTTTTGCGGCAAAAAACGCCATATGATTGGCATCATACAGATTTTTTCCTCCGGCGCAGTCTCCCGCCACTAGGACTCCCTGAGAATACCTCGCTGAAAGCTGCGTAGCAAGTGAGGTACATGGTTTGACACCGAGCGCGATGATGACGGTGTCACCTGCCAAAGAGATCTCTTCTTCACCCGGCCCTTCTACCAGTACGCCTTTTTCATTGAAGCCGATTATTTTCCGCTCTCCCAGCAAGGCAACCTTATGTTCCGCAAGATGAGCCAGGAGGTCGATACGCGGCAAGAACGGCATATCCCGGCAAAGACGATTAGTCCGCAGCAAATCTACGACAGTGACTTTCTTGCCCTGCATGGCAAGGGAAAGCCCGCATTCTATCCCGCCCACTCCTCCACCGCAAATAATGACTTCTTGGCCGACAGTTGCCTGCCCACGTTCCACGCTCGAAAGCATTTTTATGTTGGGACCTTCGATCCCCGGAATATTGGGGAAGAAATACTCTGAACCGGTAGCTACGATGACGGCATCGGGATTCTCTTTTTCCACCATATCCGGGGTCACTTCCGTATTGAAGATTATCTTTGCTCCACTTTCCATGGTGGTCCGGACATTCCACGCCAGGTATTTTTGCAAATAAGTTTTGAATACAGGTGCAGCGGCATCAATGAGTAGGCCACCCAACCGGTCAGTCCGTTCGTATAGGGTGACCGAATGACCTATCTGGGAAAGAGTTTGTGCGGCCATCATGCCTGCAGGCCCTCCCCCTACCACCATGACGCGCTTTAGGGTAGCCGGAGAGGGAATGGCTCGCACCATGTTTTCAAAACCAAGTTCAGGGTTGACGGTGCAATGAATGCTTTGCCCAAGAGCGGAGTTGTCGACACAACCGCGGTGACAGCGCAGACAAGGGCGGACTTTGGAACTTTCCCCCCTGGCGGATTTCTTTACGGCCTCAAAATCTGCAAGATGAGTCCGTGCCATGGCAACAATGTCGGCTCTTCCGGAGGCAATAATCTCTTCGGCCTCTTCCAAAGACGTAATATTGCCCACCACAGCCACCGGGACATGCAGTTCTCTTTTTGCCAATGCTGCGTATTTAATGTTGAGCATATTGGGTTTCATGTAAGTCGGAAGAGTGTAGACTGCCGAACGGTTATAGACGATACCCCGGGATACATGAATAATGTCGGCCTGTTGCTGGGCGGCTTTCATAAAGGCAAGAGATTCTTCAAATTCCAACCCGCCTTCCGCCTCCTCGCAGGCTGAAACACGAACTTCGATGACCAAATCCGGACCAACTTGTTGTCTTACGGCTCGCAGAACCTCTAGAGGATAGCGCATCCTGTTTTCCGGATTACCGCCATATTCATCAGTCCGTTTGTTACTTAAGGGGGAAAGAAACTGCCCTAATAGGTTGTTATGGGCGCAGTGAAGCATTACCATACCAAATCCCGCCCGTTTACACCTATCGGCGCAATCCGCAAAACGGGCTTTGACATCTTCCAGATCTTTCGTGTCCATTTCCTTAAGATTGGTGGAACAGCCGGAAAAGGGAATAGCAGATGGGGCGATGGGCTGCTTTGTTGTCAGATGGTCTTTGGCCCCCCGGCCTGAATGGGAAATTTCCACTGATAATACTGCTCCACTATAGGTGGCCGCCTCAGCTAGCTTAATCATACCCGGCAGACAGCGTTCTGTTGTAATATTCAGCTCAGCAAGAAAACAGCCCCCTCGCTCAGGATCTACCTGAGTGTCGCCAATGGTGACGTAAGCCACTCCGGTCTCTGCCTGACGACGGATGAAGTCCACCATGGCATCGTTCACATCGCCGTCCAGGCTGCATTGATTACACACCATCGGCGCAAACGCCAGACGGTTTTTTAGAGTCAAGTTTCCGACTCTAAGTGGCTGAAATACATGGGAAAATGCCTTGTTTTCGATCATGTTTTCACCTTTTTCTTTTTGTTGGCTTAGAAGGAGTTGCTTCGTCCTCGACGAGAAGGACAGTCTTCCGGTCAGACGCCGCATACTATCTGCCACGGGTGACTTTGCTGATCCTACCAATATAAAGCGGAAGCGCTTCCGGAGTACAGTGAATTTTCGTTGGGGGTTGCGTTGGGCAGACTATGAATCACTGGATTA
>Ga0187784_10004771_pt1 | contig 10970 bp, 10 predicted proteins | sample 1015_SJ02_MP15_2_FD_132964 | JGI IMG/M metagenome (GOLD analysis project Ga0187784, IMG submission 132964) | Tropical peat soil microbial communities from peatlands in Department of Meta, Colombia - 1015_SJ02_MP15_20_MG | ecosystem: Environmental > Terrestrial > Soil > Wetlands > Peat | place... | reverse complement strand
GTGAAATTAGGCGTCGCCGCCACCGGTGGTATCGGGCCGAATAGTGATATAGTGGCTTTTAGCGCCATTTGTCAGCATTTAGGATGCACATACGGTTTCCTGGCGCCGGGCAGTTCACCGGTTTGCAACTCCTCATATAAGGCTGCTATTCCGATGGGTTATTGTTGCTGCCACGGGTCACAATATGATTTCCTTGAAGGAGCAAAAGTAATTGGAGGTCCAGCGCCCAGACCGGTACCCATGGTTCAATTACAGTTCGATTCAGCAACAGGGGATATAAGTGCTGTGGGCATGGGACCGCCTACGATATTTGGGCATGGTCCACCCGGAACAACTAGTGCTTCGCTGGTCATGCAGTATGATTTGCAGGGTGGAGATTTGGTAACTCAATCCACCGTCATGGGATGATACATAATGAGTGAAAAAACCGCCTATGACAAGCTTGTTGACTGGTTTGACGTGAAATTCGGTTTTGCCAAAACACCGCTTAAGCCAATTCCTGACTTTGCAATGAACCCTATCTATTGGCTTGGCCTGCTTTTGGCGTTGACTTTTGGTATGCAGGCTGCAACGGGTATGTTCATGCTTCTCTACTATGTCCCTACATCTGCACAAGCATATTCGTCAACGGCGTCTATTATTAGCTCTGTTCCTCTGGGTTCGCTTGTTGAGACCCTTCACCTTTATGGTGCTTACGCGATGATTATCCTTACTTTTTTGCATTTAGTTAGAAATTATTTTGGCAGCGCACACAAAGGTGATAGGGATTTAATGTGGCTGGTCGGAATCGTGCTAGGTGTTATCGTGGTTAGTTTTGGCGTGACGGGTTATCTTTTGCCTTGGACGGTAATTTCCAAATCCGCCAGCGACGTCGCCATAGGATTCCTCAACTTCTTCCCTACGGGAATTGCAAATCTAGGAAAATTCGTTGCGGTAGGCTCAGGCAGCGACGATTCAGAGATTATATCATTCCTTCACATACACACAGTCTTTCTTCCGTTAGCCCTAATTGCTTTTCTCGGCTTGAAAATTTACATGTACGAAGTACACGGTCCAGCCTATGTGCCAGCCTACGGAAAACCGAAATCAGACAAAATTCATCCATGGTTCCCAAAAGTTTTCCTCTACGCCGTCATGCTTTTCAGCGTTTACATCGCAATTTTGCTAGCTGTCGCCTCTCTTTTCCCGCTTGTTTTGCCACCAGCATATTCAGCTGCAACCGCTGGTACAATCACTGTACAACCCGACTGGTACCTGCTATGGCTGTACCAGCTCCTGAAAATTCAAATATTCGAAGGACCAGCCGCGGCTTACGTGTTAGCGGCAGTGATAGCGTTCGGGGTGCTTCTTTTTCTGATGCCGTTTTACGACCGAAGTAAACGTCGAACCCTTAGTCAAAGACCAGTCTACGCTGCAATCGGGTCCATATTAATAGTTGAGCTTATTACCTTAACCATTTGGGGTTATCTGACTCCTGGACGAATAATTCCTAACTATGAGGCCGTTCTAGTTTTGTTTGGACTTGCCGCTGTAACTGCTGCTGCAGTGCTTTCTGTTTATCGGTTTAGAGGAAAAATGAAAGCGGCTAACCCGCAGGCATCTTCAATTATGCCCACCCAACCAACTCCAGATTCACGTGTCCAAAAGGTTTCCCCTCAAAGAAAAGAGCACTTTGTCAAAAATGTCAAAAACGCCGGCGAAAGCATGCTCAACAAATTCACCGCTGTTTTCGTGGTTTTCTTGGCGGTTGCTTCGGTTTCTTTGGCGTCAGCAGTGAACATGTTGCCTGACATTTTGGCGAATGCACCGTTTATTGTTGTAGCTTTGGCTGTCTTCGTTGTTTCTTCTTTTTTCATGTGCATAATGCTTCGCAAATTTGTTTTAGCCTATGAAGCCGTGGCAAAGCGATGAAGCGTACCATTGATCTTGCAAATGAACCAAACCGTATCAGTCATCTTTAAAGTCATCAATTCAGGTAACTATAACTACATCTACCAAGTTCCAAGCCATGCACAACTAGGCATGTGGGGCGGTGTGGAAATTAACCCGTGAACGCTAAAATAGTTGGAAAGATCACTTCTTCATTTCTGTTTTTCATGGCAAGTTTACTTATAGGGTTTATGAGTTTTCTTGCATTTGGTTTTGTTTGGGCAAAGCAAAGAGGTGCAACGCAAGGCGGCGCTCGGAAAACGCAGGGGTACCTCGCGGACAAGCAGAAAGCATTGAATTTTTACAGAATATTTTCAACTGTTTATGATGTGTTGAATCCTCAACTTTACACTGACAATATGAGAAATGAAATGGTAAGCCAAATTAAAATTGGTGCTGACCTGCGGGTACTTGATGTCGGCTGCGGAACAGGCTACACTACCTCGGGAGTTTTGAGTAGAAGAGACGTTTGCGAAGTAGTTGGTTTGGATATGAATCCTGTGCAATTAAACAAAGCCGTTAAGAACCTACATTCGGAAAAAACAAAGCTATCTATTTCGAGAGGCGACGCGGAGAACCTGCCGTTTGTCGACGATTCTTTTGATTCAGTTATTTCAGTTGGTGCAATAGAGTATTTCCCCGACCCTGAAAAAGTGTTAAAAGAACTTGCAAGAGTTGCGAATCCAAACGGGAACATAATAGTTTGTGGTCCTGAATCTGCGTGGTTTAGCAAGTTTGCTTTGAACAGAATTTTCTATACTCCTTCAGTCAAAGAAATGGACGGGATTTTTCGCAACGCAGGGCTTGTTAAAGTAAAATCGTTCTTGACAGGAGTTAACACTTTTTTCGGAACAGGCAGGTACGTCGTGTTTACTGTTGGAATAAAACCCTCTTAGCTTAGTGTCTGCAGACAGCAGCTTTACAATTGTTTGTCGGAGGACTTGAGTTGCTATTCACTTATGAGGTTTGGTTGTAATGGTAGGGAGGGCGGATGCGCGCGTTTCGTTAAAGGCGAAAATGAAAAATAAAAAACAAAGCTAAGTAACTGCGGAATAAATTGAAGGAAGTTTATTCAAAGAACAGGTGTTTTAGGTTCATAACGTCTCTGTATGGGACTACGCCTACAATTTTTCCTTCAGGGTCAACTATTGGTAGCGCTCGGAAGTTGTATCTTACGAAGAGTAATGAAGCTTCTTTTAGGGTGCTGGTTGTTTTTAGGCTGATCACATCTTGAATCATTATGTCTTGTAGTTTTGTTGTGGTTTTCAAGGGTGCTTGCAGGAGTTCTTTGATGTCGATGACGCCGAGGAGTTTGTCTTGTGCGTCTTCGATATAGAGGTACATGACGACGTCTTTGTCTTCGGCTTCGATGGCGTAGGTTTCTTGCGCCATTTGCACGGTTTCGTCAGGGGGATAACTTAGATATTTCTGTGTGGCGTAGTTGAGAATGTTTTCATTGTGTTGACCAAGTATGGACCTGATTTTTGTCAAGTCATCTTTACTCATTGATTTCATGATTGTTTCCGCTTCAGGCCCAGGCAAAACAGACAATATGTCTGCGGCTTGACCTGGGGTCATAACATCTAGAAGTTTAGCCACTTTTTTCTTATCTAACGACGCGATTAACGCTCTTTGCACGTTTGGAGTTATCTCCTCTAATGTATCTGAAGCTCTTTCTTCATCTAATTTCTCGAAGATTTTGACCCGCTGTTCATGATCCATCTCCTCCAAAACGTCAGCCAAATCCACAGGTAACAGGGTCGACAGTTTTTCTTTCAAAACATTAAGTTTAATGTCACCCTTGAAACTGCCAAGGTTTTCTAATGGTTGAATGTATTGCCAAGAAACCCTTTTGCTTTCTTCGACTTCGCCAACGGTCCTAGCTAAAAAACGAAGACGCATCCGTTTGTAGAGTCTTTGTTTGCTGAAATCAACATCAAGTACGTATAACTTGCCATTTTTCAAGGTCAGTAATATGTCATAGACGACATCGATCTCTCGCTCTTCAACATCCAAGACTTTCTTATCTAAAACATAATCTTTAAGCAAGATAGCTTCTTTAATGACCTTATCGTATTCGGCAACATCACCGATATCAACAACTACTTCTTTTTGCGAGAAAGAAACAACCTTTTCCCATTCTATAGTCAACGGAGGGTAACCAAACGACCGTCCAACAAATAGGTGGGTTACAATCGGGAATTTTCCGCCATTTTCTTTAATAATCAAGTCAGAAAGTTTTCCTATCTTTTTCCTTCCATTTAGCACTTTTTTCCCTATAATATCGCTGAGAAAAAATTGTAGTTCTGTTTTTGTTCCTGTAACTGCAGCCATATTTAATACCTCAATGTATTGCAATTATGAATCTGTAAAGCAGCAAAGCTAATAGGAATACTAGGTAGATTCGCAAAGCAAGTAACGCGAATTTTATCGATCTTGACATTTTGATTCGCGGCTTCGCGTATTTCTGGTTGATTTCTCGGATTTTGTTTATCAGATTTCTTATAGGATTTGCCATATATTTCACGACCATTTTTTTACCCAAAGAGGCTGGGGAAGATTGTTCCGATAGCGTATAATGTCGATAGCACAATTATTGTGACTATTATGATTACAGCAAGTATGTTCTGGATTTTAGTGTTTTTATGTTTTCCCACAATTTCCTCTTCATTAAGCAGCAACAGCAGAAACGTAAGAGCTGCAGGCAACAACGTTACGGCTATTACTTGAACAAACAATGTGATTAAAATCACGGGTGCACCTGGAATTAAAACTATTGTTGCTGCGACGATTAAGATGAAGAGACGGAATACGTAGAATCCTGGCGCTGCCTTGAAGTTGTGGTTCAGCGAGTGCGGCCAACCGAAGACCTCTCCCCAGGCCCAAGAACTGGCTAATGATATGCATATGGCTCCTAAGAGTCCAGCATCAAACAGACCAATGGCAATCGCTACGGCGACATATCTGTTGATTGACATAATCCGTAAAGCGCCCTGTGCTGCGGATGAAATATTTGCTCCGGGCAGAAGAACAGCAAAAATGATAATGCAGAAAACGGCACAGATAACCGTAAAGCAAGATCCAATCACTGTATCCCATTGCGAGTAGCCTATGTCTTTTTCTTGAAGTCCCTTGTCTACAACGGAGCTCTGCTGGAAAAAGATCATCCATGGAGCAATGGTCGTGCCAATATTAGCCATTACGAAGAAGACAACATTGCCTGTTAGACCATACGGAAAGCTTGGAATGAATCCTGACAATAAAGGATGCAGAGGTACTTTGATTAAGAAAGCGGCTGGAATGTAAATAAGGTTAAGAGCGCAAAGCGTAAGAACCATTTTCTCCCAAGTCCAATATCGTCCCGAAATAACCATCGACATAATCAAACAGATGACAACTGCAGCAGTGATTAACGGTGGAACTCCGAAAATACTTAGAGCGGCGGTCATACCAATAAATTCCGTACATATCGTGAGAAGATCCGTCAATGTCAAATCTATTAGCGAGAACCATCCCCAGAATGGTCCGAAAGCGTCAAAAATTGCCTCAGCGTGACCACGCTTCGTTATCGCCCCAAGTCGAACAGTCATTTCTTGGCAGATGTAAGCTACTGGTCCTAGAAGAACTTCAATCCAAATAAAACTGAAGAGAAAAAGAGCACCTGTAACTGTATAAGTCGTGATTCCCCCGGCATCGTTATCGGCAACCATGACGATGATGCCTGGACCAGCTATTACTAAGAAGAGCGAAATCATTTTTGAGAAGCGGCGCCAAATGTAGTATAATCGAGACAGCAGATTCAAGAAAAAACAGCTCCAGAAAGCTTAGTTACTGAAGAATTGGCAGATTTTAGTTGCAGGCTAGCGTCCTTACAATTCGAGTTTAAGCTCGTATATACTCCCGAATTTGAAAGCTGCTCTGCCCCTTTCGTCTTGTTCAAATCCGCCTCTCAATTTTGTTCTTTCAACAAAACTTCTTCTTCGCTTATAGGCTTTTCCATAAGAAAAAGCAGGTGTCCACTTATAATCCGAAAGGCTAATTACCCTTGGCAACAAAAGCCGTTAACATGAGAAATTGGTTAGCTGGGATTATTGCTTTTTTCGGTTTGATTTTTTTCTTCTTCGCAGAAAGAAACCTGTTGGGTTTTATCGTTCTTATAATTTGTGCAGTTGTGGCGGCAATTTTGTTTTCTGAACCAGAAATGGATGAAAGAATCAAAAAAGTAAGAGAGAGCGATAAGAAAAGACGAAAAAACGAAATGGATCTATTTTAGCGAAACGCACCGTGCCACTTAAGTAGCGTGAATGGCTAATGTCACTTCATGCATTTTAGACCTTTTTGTGGACTTAATGCAATTGAGGTTACTGTGCTCTTCACGCCTTTGATCTTCATGATTCTGTTCTTCAAGATTTCGCTTAATGCCTCAATGTCTGACGCCCAAACAAGCGCAACTATATCAAACTCGCCTGTTACCTCGTAGAGTTCCTCCACGGCTTCTATTTTGTATAGGGCTTCGACTACTTCATCCATAAGAGGCGCCTCCACAAAAATGTTTACAAAAACATGTAATTCATGCACTCAATTCACCAGTAACTGTCGGGACCTCTTCAATTTTCTCTGTAAAGGGTAACTATTGTACTTTTCTAGTTTCTTTCTTTTTAGTTTCCTTCGAGAAATATCAGTTGTTTTTCGGTTACTGGTTTGTAGTGCCAATGAATCTATAATATGATGCTAATTATTCGACGTTGCACACCTGGGCTGGCGAAGCAAGCTTCTTTAAATCCTCAGCACCCTCAGCGTATCCTGAAGCAACCAATGCGTCGCCCACTTGGATTTTTGAGTCTGCTCTGGGACGCAAGTATTTCTCTCCTCTTTTGATTACTAAAACCCACATGCCGGTTTCTTCATGCACACGCGCTTCTTTAAGAGTCTTGTTCACAAGCGGAGAATCCGCAGTTACACAAGCTTGCGTAACTGTTTCCTCTGCTTCCTTGATTGTCAGCTTCAAAATTGGGTGTGGTTCAATGCCCCTTAGAACAACCTCAGCTATATCCGCAGCGGCATCAGCGATTTTTTCTGTCGCTACGCCTAACCGAATTAAACCTAGAAAACCTGAAGCTTCTTCTTTTTTGAAATCGCTGGTTAAAGCAAGCAATTCGAAATCAGTGTGCATCTGATCCATGCGTTCTTCAAGAAGCTCGACTTCTTCAGCTAGGTCCTTACTGTTTAACATCAGGGAAGAATAAGCTAAATCCAACATTAACTCGGATGTATCCTTGAGTTCTACGAATCTTGAAACAATTTCCTCGAATTTCGCGCGTTCTGCTACGTTTAGTTTTGCTAGTGCGCCTTCGGCTAAATCTTTAAACTCTTCAATGCCTAATGATGTGCCGCGAGTAATCAGGATATCTCCTTGTGAGATTTTTTCTTTGCCCTCGGGGTCAAGTATCCAATCCTTGTCTCGGCGGATGGCAATAATATCAACACCCATTTTTGCAGCTAAATCTAGTTCATCTATCCTCTTCTTAACAATCGTTGAATTGGCTTTTACGGTCACTTTTATTAATCGTTCTTCCACTTTTTCAAATATTTCACCAACTATGGGGTGAATGCCAATGTTACGGGTTACTATAGCCGCGATGTCTGCGGCAGCATCTGAAATTTTATCTGTGGAAGAAGCTACTTTTGAAATGCCGACCATTGCTTCTGCGTCTTTTGGGTTTCTTGAAGCAACCATTAATTCCATGTTTAAAAGGTATGCCAACGTATCTACACGGCTTTCAAGCGCAAGAACGTCTTCCGCAAGGTCTTTGTCATTGTACAAAGCCGCTGAATAAGCCAAATCAATCATTAATTCAGATAGATTTTTCATTTCAAGTAAAAGCTCTCTGACGGGAATAGGTTTGTATTCTATCTTTTCAAATCTGGGCATATTCAACAAGTCGCTCCGCAATAAAATATTGCTTCTGAATTATTTTAATTATACCCCAAACTACAAAATTAGAAATAAAGCCAGCAGTAAAGCTGTTGAGGTCACTATGATTGCTAATGAAGTTTCAATCGGGATGACAAAATTATCTGGGTTCAAGCCTCTCCTGAATGTCAATATCGCGACAGCATAAGATAAAAGCACTATAGCTATGACAGCAATTATGTTAGAAACCCAAATTATTAACACAAAGCTAAGCACGCTTGATAGAGAAAAAACACGGTTAATCGCCAAAGATATGAGGGCTAAAATAGTGGAGATTAGAAGCGAGGCTGTCCACGCGATAGTAATGTTTTTAGTATGATTTTTTATTGAAGACATAGACGGCGTGAGCAAACCTAAAGCGAGCTTAGTGTTAGCGGTGGAGCCAACAACTGAGCCCACATCGCTTACCATGTCAATTAAAGCTGGATAAATCGTGTAAATCTCTTTTCGGTTTTCTGCAGCGTTACTTATTCCTTTGAAAACGGTTCCAGTTAGGGTTAGAATTACAGCTACAAAAATTAGCATAATAAAGGATTCTCTTATGGTTTTCAAGAATTCAGGTTCCTGCTTATCTTGAAACACCAAATATAAAACGAGAAACACATGTGCGAGACCAATAGATAAAATTGCCAATCTGCCAAAAAAGGGCAAAAAGAAAAACAAATTCAACACGCCAATGTAACAGAGAGTTACGAAAATGATGGCTGTCGTGGATATTATGGGATAGACTACGATGTCAGGGTCTAAACCCCGTTTGAAAGAAACGAAAGCAACCTTGATTGTTACTGAAGAAAAAAGCAGACCTATAGCCAATGTTGAAACCATTACAGACACTATAGCTGGGAATTCAGCCACAGTTATCCCCAAAAGCAAGTAACCGAAAAATAGAGAAATTAAGCTAACCGCCAGGCTCGTTGCCAAAGTTAATACAATAACGGCATGGATTAATTCATGGAAGCTTTTTGTATTTCTTGAAAATCGAGGGTAAATCGTGCCAAGATGCAGAGCAGTGCTTAAGCGGCCACTAAGTAAACCGTTAATTATTCTTATGCTTATGAGTGCTGGATAAAGGGCAAAGGTCCACGGAGCGAGCCTGAAAACGTTAAGCTGATAAGAAATAAGAAAACCAGCAATTAATCCAGCTATGTCAAATGAGTAAGCTATTGTTGTCTCTTTGAACATCCCCCAGAAATTTCTAGAAAGGCTATCATTAGAAATTCTGGTTTGCCCCCTAAAAGTCTATCAAAAAAATGTTTTTTACCGTTAATCTTGGAAAATTATTAGTTAAGCCTAGATTGAAATTGAAGTATCTATTAGTCATATTCAACGAAGTTGAAGCCATCTGGGCATCTTTCGAATTTGTTGATTTGTGGACTCTTGTCATGTTTTCGCCAACATCGTGTTTTTTGTTTGGCGGTCCACTGTCCGAGCGAGTTTACGGACTGCCAAAGCCCTTTTAACTGCCAATTAAAGTTTTTGAAAGGCATTTATGCCTTAAATAGTTTCTGTCGAGGGCATTTTCGGCCAAATTGCTTTTCTTGTAATATCCTAATCTGAAAATATTAAGGTTTTATTCAGGTACCGACTACTTTGTTTAAAATGTCTTGATAAGCTCTAAGCCTTCTGCAACCATGAAAAAGGGCAAAAACTTTGCAAAAGCCTCGGCCCTCAATAAACAAATGAAACCATATTTTATTTTGATAATTCTTGAATTTGCCTGTTTTTTGCATGGAACAGTTTTTAAGAATGATGTTTCTGGTAATGATAGAACGGTTTCACTCTTGGATGAGTGAGCACTGGCGAGAGAAAAGTGGCAGATGAAGCTAAGCCCAATCCAGAAATATTCACCGTAAAAGAAAACATCCCCTTAGCGCAGCCTCCTGTCACCTCGGAAGAAATTCTGACCCTTCCAACAGACGAGTTACTATCTCGACTTGGAACTTCACCTCAAGGTCTAAGCTCCCAACAAGCAGAACAAAATCTAAATGTTTACGGCACCAACGAATTAGCAAGAAAAAGGAAACGTTCCGGCATAATCAGTTTTCTGCTTCACTTTAAAAGCCCATTAATCATAATACTTTTGTTTGCAGCTGCTTTTGCTGGAGCCACGGGCGATGTCGCGGATTTTACAATAATAGTTGTTATCGTGTTAATCAGCGTCGTTATTGATCATTATCAAGAATCAAAAGCGGAAAATGCCGCTGAACTCCTCAAAGAAAAAGTCAGTACAACAGCAACTGTGCTTCGTGACAAAGTTAAGACAGAACTTAAACTTTCCCTAATTGTTCCCGGAGACATAGTTTACCTCTCAGCTGGAGATATAATCCCTGCAGATTCAAGAATAGTCATTGGCAAGGATCTTTTCATAAATCAAAGTAGTCTAACCGGTGAATCGTTCCCTGCGGAAAAGACAGCAAATAAGTTGGAGGCCATAAACATAGCCTCCAGTTCGATTACTGATTGGAACAATTATCTGTTTATGGGCACTTCCGTTGTAAGCGGCAGCGCAACGGCAGTCGTTGTGAAAACTGGCGGGTCCACGGAATACGGAAAAATCGCTAAAAAACTCGTTGCAAAGCCTCCTGAAACAGAATTTGAACGAGGAGTAAAAGGGTTCAGTTACCTCATAATGCAGGTTACTTTCGTATTAGTTATCTTCGTTTTTATTGTGCTTGCCCTGTTCCACAGAGGATTAGTTCAATCGCTTCTATTCGCAGCTGCCTTGGCTGTAGGGTTGACTCCTGAGCTTTTGCCGATGATCATTACGATGAACCTTTCCAAGGGAGCTGTAAACATGTCGAAAAAAGGCGTTGTAGTGAAGCATCTGCCTTCGATTGAAAATTTCGGCAGCATGAACGTTTTGTGCACAGATAAAACAGGTACTCTGACGGAAAATCGCATATCACTTGTGTCACATATTGATTCTGAAGGTAACGATGATGATAAGGTACTTTTGTATTCCTACTTAAACAGTTATTACGAAACTGGTCTAAAAAGTCCTCTTGACGATGCAATCCTATCTCATCAGGAAATTAATGTCCAAAGTTTCCAAAAAATCGATGAAGTC
>Ga0187784_10004770_pt1 | contig 10971 bp, 8 predicted proteins | sample 1015_SJ02_MP15_2_FD_132964 | JGI IMG/M metagenome (GOLD analysis project Ga0187784, IMG submission 132964) | Tropical peat soil microbial communities from peatlands in Department of Meta, Colombia - 1015_SJ02_MP15_20_MG | ecosystem: Environmental > Terrestrial > Soil > Wetlands > Peat | place... | reverse complement strand
GTACTCGCCCGTGGTCTCGTTGAGGCCGCATAGGTCGGTGAAGGTGCCACCGACATCTATGGCTACCCTGACTGGCAAACTACAAACGCGTCCGCAGATGCTCGTGGCATTATTAAGACTCGTCCCGAAATCCGCTGAAAAATAACACCGGTTTTTCCGGCACCTACTGGAGCCTGCACTCACCAAAGGCCTCCCTCGTTACGCTTATCTTGACGATGAGAACTGCAATCTCCATGGACAATACAAGGTTCGTCCGGATAATCACCATGAAGGCGAAGGCAGGGAAGGGAAACGAGTTCGTCAAGAGGTTCAGGAATGGCGTTGCTGCCACGGCAGGCGAGATTGAAGGTATGAGGAGGCTCTACCTACTCCGTCCCGTGGGGAAGAAGGACAAGTTCGTTGCCATCTCCCTCTGGGACGACGAGGAGGCAGCCAAGAAGTATGCGAAGAGCCCGAGGAACAAGGGGTACGGGGTCCAGCTCGCCTCGGTGCAGAAAGGCAAGGAACGCGTTAAGAAGTATGAAGTCGAGCTTCACGTCGTCGGCAAAGGGGTCAGCGAAGAAGAGTAATCTGCTCCCAGAACTTCGACTGGCACCGACGGAGGAAAAAGTTGGCATACCTTCAGCCCAATATTCTATGTTGTTTGGCATCGAACTAGGCCAACATTGAACTAGGACTCTGCTTCGGACGCGGTCTCGGAAGTGCTCCGGCCTGTCGGCAACGGGTGTGCGTAGTCCAGTTCGGAAGACCAATGGCTTCCCAAGTCGAGCCGAGCTTTTAGTTCTGATTCAGCAGCTGAACGGTATCCGCGGCACAATGCTGGAGCTCGAGTCCAGCGTTGACCTGAAGCAGTTCGGGTCAAGAAGGGGGAGTGCGGCCAACCTGCTCCACTACGTGGCTCTCCGCCGCCAGGACATCAGGAGCCTCCAGGAGAAGCTCGAATTCATGGGCATCTCTTCGCTCGGACGCTCCGAGGGACACGTGCTGTACAACATCGACGCCGTCATCAGGATTCTCCAGAGGCTCGCCCACGAACCTGTCGTGATCGAACCGGCTGTCGAGGGAGTCTCTCCGCTCGACGGGAGGAAGATTCTCCTATCAAACGCCGAGGCACTGTTCGGCCCGAGCGAGCCCGGCAGGGAGGTGAGGATGATGGCGACCATGCCGAGCGACGCCGCCACAGACTACACGCTCGTCAGGGACATGGTGGCAGCCGGGATGGACTGCATGCGAATCAACTGCGCCCACGACTCGGAACCCGCGTGGCTTGCGATGGTCGAGAACCTGCGCAGGGCCGAGAGGGAGGTGGGGAGGAAGTGCAGGGTCATGATGGACATCGCGGGGCCGAAGATGAGGACAGGGAAGCTGGAACAGGGGCCCCAGGTGTTGCGGATAAGGCCGGACAGGGACGCCTATGGTCGGGTCACAAGGTTGGCCACCGTGATCCTCTCGGCCGAAGGCGGCTCAGGAACTCTCGCCGACGATGTACCGGTGCTACAGGTCGAGAAATCGTGGCTGGGTATGCTCCAGGCTGGTGATGTCGTGACCCTTGAGGATGCCCGCGGGTCCGGCCGGTCATTGAACGTAGCAATCGGCAGAGGAAGGGTCGTGAGAGCGACTTCGCGCAAGACGATCTACCTCAGCGCGTCTACAAGGCTGGTCCTAGTGAAGAGAGGAAGAGAATACTCGACCCTCGTGTCGAACGTCCCGCACCTTGAGAACCCAATCATACTCAGAAAGGGGGACACGCTCGTGCTCACCAAATCGCAGACCCCCGGTGGTCCCGCCTACCGAGGAGAACCGAGCCAGATACCGTGCACGTTGCCCGAAGCGCTCCAATTCGTAAAGCAGGGCGAGAGAATCTGGTTCGACGACGGAAAGATTGGCGGTTCGGTGAAGGCAGCTTCGGCAGAGGAGCTCACGATTGAGGTGACTTCGGCGGCGGCGGGAGGGACCAAACTGAGAGAGGACAAAGGGATCAACCTCCCTGACACGAACCTCAGGCTCCCCCCACTCACCCCGAAGGACCTGCAGGACCTCCGCTTCATCACGAAGCACGCCGACATGATAGGCTATTCTTTCGTCCGCGCCTCGGAGGACCTGAGGGCGCTACGGACGGAGCTCGAAAAACTCGGGAAACCTGACATACCGATAATCATCAAGGTAGAGACGGCAAGGGCATTCGAGCATCTCCCAACGCTTCTCCTCGAGGCGATGCGAAGCAGGACCTCGGGGGTGATGATCGCCCGGGGGGACCTCGCCGTGGAGTGCGGGTACGAAAGGCTAGCCGAAGTGCAGGAGGAGATACTGTGGATGTCAGAGGCAGCTCACATGCCCACCATCTGGGCGACTCAGGTCCTCGAAGGGCTGACGAAGAGCGGTATACCGTCCAGGGCGGAGGTGACGGACGCCGCCGCGGGGGAGAGGTCGGAGTGCGTGATGCTGAACAAGGGTCCACACCTCGCCGAGGCGCTGTTGGCCCTAAACAGCATACTGAGACGTATGCAGGCCCACCAGGTGAAGAAGAGGTCTCTAATGCGGCGCCTGAACATAGCGTCTGGGTTCCTGAGGGCGCCGAGCGCCGGTTAGCTAGGGCTATATTGGGAATATTGTGGATATCTGAAGTATTGTGAATCGCCTCTTTAATCCCCCCACAGGGTTTCTTGTCACCAATGTCAGTGAGCAAGATGGCTGTGAGCAGGAAGTCGCTGAGGGTGTGTACCATTTGCGGGGTCGTGTACTCTACCACACTGACGAAGAAATGTCCCGCGTGCGGTGAGCTCATGGCGCTGTCAACGGAATTAATAGACAAGTGAGTGACGGGAACAGCCCCCATCCCAACGAGGCGGCTGGGAAGACTAGAGCATTCTCTTCTGTGCTCTTGCTCCTCGTCGCCGGCTTCGGCTCAACAGGCGCGTAGGACTCGGTCCCGGAAATCCCTAGTTAGGTAATTGCTCCCTTATCAGGAGGGCTCACAGGATTCGCAGGACATCTTTGGAAGTCACGATCAGCCGTGAAATCAGAGGGCACAGCGTGTCAGTGAGGGGAGACGAGCACGAAATCGACGAGATATTGAAAACCCTCACTAGGACTAGCGAGGCAATCAAGCACGCTTCGAACGAGGAGCTAGCGGCCCAGCATCCCTAGAGTCATCCCAGGCTCAGCTAGAGGAGGGTAAGCCGGAGTCAGCCGCTACGGACGCGAACATCGAGCTAGATTGAAATTGGGTGCCTTCAGGCCATCCCAATCTTGGACCGGAAGAGGCTAGCGCCCGTTTTCCTCGTCATCTCAGTCGCACTCCTCGTCATCGACTTCTTCCTCCCGTCCTCCGACGGGCTGGACCTCATCGGCCAACTGGCTGAGTGGGGGCTGCTTGGGATTAGCTTGGTGCTCCTCGCTCTGGCCGTGGCTTTCCGCGGGCGAAACTTCTAGCGTCAATAGTTTGCCCGGCCGAACCTAAGGGAGACCTACCTGATGCAGGAACTCGAGACGAACGGCACGGCTCTCGTGGAAGCCGTCCTAGACATGACGTTGGAGCGCACCTGAGGAAACAGGAGGCTCCTATCCCTCAGGTCCTCTACGCCGCCTAGTGATAAGGCAGAACAATCGGCTTCCCTGGACGAGGAGGACCACTCCTCTGCGCTACTCCAGCTTCGTCTTTGCGGCCCTCGCCGCAGCTATGGCTTCCTTTCGAACCTTCCGCGCCGCCGACACTTCTTCCTTGTAGACCTTCCAGGCTAGGTCGGCGGCCTCTTCGTACTTCTTCCGCGCGGCCTGTTTTGCGTCCTTGAAGGCCTTGCGAGCCGCGGCCCTCGCTTCTTTGTTACCCTTCAAACCTCTCCGTTCACCTCCTTTTCTCGGAGCCCGAGTCTCTTGTTCTATTTATCCTCGTCCGAGCAGTGAATCGGAGGAGGGAGGTTTCCGAAGTGGAGTGCTCAACAAAGGCAGCTATGAATCGCTTCACTTGGACCAAACTTATCCTGCGTTAAGGCGGAAAAATGAAGGTCAGTGCCCGCCAAGCCCGCCGTCTCCAGTAGAACTCGTTATGCTGGCTCGTTAGCGCTTCGTTCCACTTATCTGGGCGTAGATTTGACTTCTCCAATTCCTTACGTGTCAACGTTCTCTCATCGACGAACCATTGCAGATTGCCGGGAGCCCATCCTATACGCCGAAGTTCGGCAACGACCTGCTCGGTCCGGGAGCGGCCATCATCGCCACCGGTAGAGCCAACAACGCCTGAATCGAGATAGGCGCGGAACGGTTTGGGCGGACCTTTGTAGCCCTTGAGCACATCATCCAAGAAATTAGGACGGGAAACCGGGAACGCACCGGAGAGACTCGCTGCAGCACCAAAGATTTGGGGGTTGTCCCATGCCAGGACTAGGCTGCAAAGGCCTCCCATCGAGGATCCCATAACCGCGGTGTGCGCTGCCTCGGGCAGCGTTCGATATTCGCTGTCCACTCGCGGTTTCAGTTCCCGTGTTAGGAACTCTTCATATTTCTCAAACGCCGTTTTCGTCGGGAATCCTCCCTGAACGTGGTGCGTCCCTCCGTATTCTTCGGGACGAGCATGACTGTTGTCAACACTTACCACTATAATCTCTTGCATCTTCTTTTCGTGACAGAGACTGTCCACGGTCCTGTCCAATTCCCAACTCCCCCAGCCGAAGGTGGTGTCGGTCCCCCCAAGACTGAAGACGTTCTGTCCGTCGTGAAGGTACAAAACCGGATAATGAGAGACCAAGTCTGTTCGGTATGAGGCCGGAAGACAGAAGTGGACTCCCCTGTCCCCACCAAGGGACTGCGAATCCACGGTCGTGTCCAGCAGGGAACTCGCCTGCCGCACCCCATCTGGCGTCAATCGCGTCTGTCCCGCCCAACAGAGGTCAGGATACCTATCGGCAAATCTTGTTCTCTCCATTGCCATCCATTCCGAGCTTAATTACCCACCTCCAACCCCAAGCGGTCATTGTCCTCCCAGAATTTCGGCACGCTGAGGCTTCTAGTTGGCGGCAAGTGGGTCATGTCGGATACCGCGGACCTCAGGGATATCTTCAACCCGACCGATGGCAAGGCCATAGCCAGGATTCCCTACAGCACCAGAGACGAGGTCGGGTCGGCTACCAAGGCGGCCGCCGAGGCGTTCGAACCCTGGAGGGAGAGCACAGTTGGGGATAGGGTTCAGTATCTCTTCAGGCTCAAGCAGGTGATGGAGGGTCACGCGGAAGAGCTCGCCACCCTTAACACACTGAACCACGGCAAAACACTCGCCGAGAGCAGAGGTGACGTCAGGAGGACCATAGAGAACGTCGAGTCTGCAATATCAGTGGCCTACTCACTCTCGAAGGGTTCCAACCTCGACCAGGTCTCCAAGGGGGTCGACGAACAGGCCACGAAGGAACCGCTCGGTGTGTTTGCGATAATCTGCCCCTTTAATTTCCCTCTTATGATTCCGTTCTGGTTTCTTCCCTACGCCATCGTCCTGGGGGATACCGTGGTGGTCAAGCCCAGCGACCTGACCCCTGTCCCCATGCAGAGGATGGCAGAACTCATCATGGAGGAGGTAAAGCTGCCACCAGGAGTCTTCAACATGGTCCATGGAGGCGCCGAGGTGGTCGAGTCACTCATTAGGGATAACGAAGTGAAAGGTGTAACATTCGTAGGTTCGACACCCGTGGCGAGGACCGTCTACCGCATTGCGGGAGAAGCAGGGAAGAGGGCGATCGCCAACGGTGGGGCGAAGAACTGCATCGTTGTTACCAACGAGGCGGAACTTGATTCGGCCATTCCGCCAATAACGTCGTCCTTCTTTGGGAACACAGGGCAGAGGTGCCTCGCTGGTGCGAACCTCATCGCCGTCGGTTCAATCAAAGACGAGCTGCTGGACAAGTTCACCCGGTCGGCCCGGGCCCTGAAGGTGGGGAACGGGCTTTCGCCTCAGACTGAAATGGGACCGGTGGTTTCGAAGAAAGCCAAGGAAAGGATAGAATCGTACATCCAGAAGGGGGTCGAGGAAGGGGCTACGGTCGCCAGCGACGGCCGCGGCGTCCTCGTCAGCGACTTCCCAGACGGCTACTACCTTGGTGCGACCATCTTTGACGACGTCTCCCCCGAGATGGCGATCGCCAAGGAAGAGATTTTTGGTCCTGTGGCAAGCACCATCCACCTGGATTCTCTTGACGCCGCAATAGAGGTCATCAACAAAGGAACGAAATTCGGCAACATGGCGAGCATCTTCACAACCAGCGGCAGGGAGGCACGCGATTTTAGGAGGAGGGTTCGGGCGGGCAACGTAGGCATAAACATAGGGGTGGCCGCCCCCTCTGCCTATTTCCCATTCGGTGGTATGAGAGAATCCTTCTTCGGCGTCCTGCACCCACAGGTGGATTCAGTCGACTTCTTCACTGACCGAAAGATAACAATCTCGCGCTGGTAACGCCTTACTTCATCGTCAGATGCGTCTGTCCCATGGGCATGTCCCTGTATTCAGGGTGCAGCTCCACCGACAGGTTGCGGTCTCGCGAGTCTGCACTTATGATCCAGACGAACTTCATCCCGACCCCTGGCGTAGCCACGTTGGGGTGGTACCCGCGTTCGAACAGAACCGAGTCCCCTTCCCTTACCACGTACGCCCTGTCCTCCTCCCCGGCCACAACCTGGACGCCGAACCGCTTCCCCATGCCGTAGTAGACGTAGACCTCGGGCTTCCCATCGTGCTTGTGAGGGGGAAAGCTGGTCCAGTTGCCGTCCTCGCCCTCGACAAAACCTACGATAAACCTGTTCGCGGGATCCTTCTCCCCGATGGACGTGTATATGCGTCTGCGGTACGTTCCTGACCCCGAGACCACGGGTCTGACCTGTGAGATTCGCCTGACGTAAGAGGGATACTCACGCTCTGCAGGTGCCTGGGCCCACAGAACGTCGGCCTCTCCGGGGGATCGCAGAGAGAACTTCGCTCCTCTGGAGACGTAATACACGTCCTTCTCGGAAAGAGTCACGGGCTCGCTTCCTGACGCCCCCACGACCACCGACCCCGTAAGAGCGATGAGCACAGACTCGTTCCCTGGTGCTTCCAAGTCGGACGCCCGCCGTGTCCTGCGCATACGCAGGCGCTGGACCTTCAACACAGGTATCGAACACAGGAGCTCGAACTCGTCGATGACTCCGGTGTCTCGGTGCATCAAGTTCGAAGTTCTGGTTCCATCCGACCGTCGATATTTAGAGTTTGGAGGGGTTAGGCCCGAACCCAAGCAGTTCTCAATAAGGCGCGGTGCCCTGTCAGCGTCATTGCTTTCCACCCCAATCCACGTCTCGAAAGCTTATGTGCAGACGGGTTCCTCCTTGAGATTCTTAGGTGCCCTGATTGGATGCCTGGAACGTCTGCCCCACTGTTCCGCCCCCCTCAAATCTTGACCATTCCGGGCGCATGGTCTGGCTAGCGCTCGGTGGATACCCACGGCTCGCGGCCGATACGGTGCTCACCAAGGGAGTCCAGGGGAATCTCGGGACGGTCATCAGGAGCACCATCCGCCAACTGGATACTGTGTTTGTGAATTCCCCGCCGGCCAGAAAGAGTTGCTACGAGACCCTCATCGAAACCGCGCTGAACCTGACAGGATTGGAGAGAAAACGCGCACTGTTCTCCGATGGGGAGACCGAGGCCGTTCTTGGAGAGCTTGTCGAAACACTGAAGGAATGGGAAGCACAAGAGAGGAAGGAGGGGGGTTCCCCCTGCGTCGTGGAGGTCATCCAGTCCCAGATTCTAGGCATGAAGAAGGTCCTCTTCGGGCAAGGGATGGTTTCCAAGATGGGCGAGGCCATACAGGGAAGCCTCAACGCGAATGACATGGCAGAGAGCTTCGTCCTGGCCTCTCGCAGGGAGATCCAGGGCAACGTCTACTACAGAATCGTCGATGAGGAGCTAAGCAAACTTGGGAACGACTCGGCCACGGGCCTTAGGTGGCTGAGGCACCTTGGGGCAGTCCAAGTCTCGAGCAACCCGGTGATCGCCGCCAGGGCCTACGAGGAGCTTCCAGAGCTCTGGGCGAAGTTCTCGTCTATCATGGCCAGCCATCCCGGGTGGCGCGACAATCCCGAAAGGTCCGGGGACGAGATAGCGATGTTTGCGACCATAGCAGCGCTCCTACCCAACCTCCTAGACTTCAGACCCATTGCCCTACTTTCGGACTTCAGAGAGGGGATGGTGAGCATCCAGCTCAACCCCTACAGGGCGGGGAGTCAGGAAGGAAGCCTGAGGGACGCTCAGAAGATCTATTCAATCCTCAGGGAGATTCTCGTCCTTTACGACGCCCATCTCTGGGGTGGCGCAGCCAAAGTCGAGGGGAGGCCCAACGTCGTGTTCAAGGTAGCAAGCGCAAGCGCAGTCGCCATCGAAATCACCGAAGCTCTGGACAGTCTCGGGATAGGAACAAACAACACCGTGACCTTTACGGTTTCACAGGAAATCGAACTGACCATGGCAGCCATGAACGGCCTCGCCAGGGCACAGCGGTCGGGAACACCGATAACAAGGGTGTACATCACTAACATGGAGGGGAGACTGGAGGATCACCTCAGGGAGACCGAGGCAGCAAAGCTACTAAACGAGCACCTCGAGGGGGCAGGCCAGCCTGACGCGTTGGTCAGGCAGGTGGCCATGAGCCTGCATGTCCAGGAAGAGGTCGAGAAGGCAGGGACCACCGAGGAGAAGGTTGCCATCCTGTGTGCGCGGAGAAACCTGAAGACGCTGAGCGAGGACTGGTTCGCCGACCTGATCCATGAGCGGTACGATATCAGCCAGATGGAAAAGGACATCAGGTGGGCCGGCATCTTCGTTACCAGGCGAGTCTATGGTCTGGCTTTCGGGCCTAGGGCCGCAGAGAAATGGTCGAAGCACCTCCAGGCGAAGTTCGGGCTGTCGTCAGACCAGGCGAGGGAAGTGGTCTCTATGGTCGACCTACTCCCCGCTTCCAAGAGGAGGGAGGATGACACCTATCAGGTTCTCGGAGGCAAGGGCACGGAGAACCTGACCAACACAGAATTCCCTGACCAGCAGTTGAAGGTCTGGACCTATTCCCATAGACCGGGCTTCAAACTCCCTGATTTCGAGAACACCCTGTCAGACCCCCCTGACCCCGGCGCCCTCAGCAGGCTGCTGGCGATGGAGGACTTCCGCAAGGCCTACGAGCTTACGGAACAGTTGTCAGAGGCACTGAGCAGGATTGGGTTCGAAGTCCCTGCCGAGGAGGGAGGGCTAGGCCCCTCACAGTGGGACTCCTACGGACCTGTCCAGAAGACGATGCGGGAATTCAAGGGTGCGTACCTCGGCTTCAAGAACAAGCTCGTAGAATCAGTGGGGCAGCGCCAGACTGTAGGCGGTATGGTCAACTAGCAATCAGGGTTCACCTGTACCTCGAAGGTATGTCCCAGAACCCGTAAGCCCTGGTCCCGCTTTGAGGGAACCTCCTCTCGACCTCCACTTCCACCACCACGGGAGAGGACGAGCTCCTGGCTTCATCGAGTGTCTTCTTCAACTCAGCGGTCGTGGACGCCAGCAGGTAGCCAGCGCCATAGGCCTTCACCAGCTTCTCGAAGTCTACTCGAAGGGGTGAGCCGTCCTTCTTCGTGAATTCCGTTCCTATGGTTCTCTTCTCGAACGACCTTATCTGAAGGTCGCGGATTGACACCCACCCCCTGTTGTTCAACACGATAACGGCGAGCGGGATCTCGAGCTGCACCGCTGTGGCGAGCTCTACGCTGTTCATCATGAACGAACCGTCCCCTTCGACGGCCGCGACCTGAACACCGGGCCTGGCCAGTTTCGCGCCGATGGCAGCTGGGAGTCCGAAGCCCATGGTCGAAAAGCCGCCAGAGCTGATGAAGGTCCTCGGACCGTAGGCAATCCATTGCTGCGACATTATCTCCTGGGGGAGCCCTGCGCTGACCGTGACTATCGTGCTCCTGGGGAGCCTTTCTCTCATGATTGCGACCACGTTCGGGATTCCCATGGGGGACTCCTTCCTCATGTCCTCCATCTCCTGCTCCCACTTCGCCTTGAGCGTCCTGAACCGCTTCAGCCATGCGGAGGTCCTCGGTCCCCCTTTCCCTCGGAGGTTCTTCATCGCCTCGAGCAGGTCCAAGAGCGCGACCTTGGCGTCGGCGACGATTCCTATCTCAGTGGGGTAATTCTTTCCAAGTTCGTGCAGGTCTATGTCGATATGGATAAGCTTCGAGGGCGGGATTTCGAATGTGACGCCGGGGGAATAGGAGCTCGTCGTCTCGTCGCTGAAGGTCACCCCGACAGCCAGGATCACGTCCGCGCTCCTCGCCACTTCATTGGAGACGGCGTTCCCTATGTTCCCAGGGTGGAAGCCATACAGCTCGTGGTCCTCGGGGAAGCCGCCCTTCGAATCCCCTCTGAAAGTGCAGAGTGCTGGGGCTCCAAGAAATTCCGCAATGTCCACTGCCTCTTTGCTTGCGTCAGACATCACGACCCCTCCCCCGACAAGGACCACCGGCCTCTCGGCCGAGAGCAGGAGCTTTGCCGCCTCCACAATCTTATCCGAATCGGGACGTATCCTTCCCCCAAAGAGGTGGCTTCTCACCCAAGGCACCGCGGCTCCGGTCTTCTCGACCTGCACGTCCATGGGGACATCCACCAATACCGGGCCGGGCCTCCCTCCAAGCGCGACCCTGAATGATTCTGTCATCACCCTCGGGAGCTGCGCGGCGCTGGTGACGGTCCAGGAGCCTTTGACCAGGTGGTCCATTGCGTTTGCATAGTCCACCCAATGGCGTCTCTCCACCTCCTGGAAGATGCCCCTGCCGAACAGGTAAGTCTGGATCTGACCCGTGAACGCCAGAAAGGTGGACGAGTCTACATAGGCCGTCGCAAACGCTGTTGCAAGGTTTGTAGCCCCCGGACCCACCGAAGTCGTGACAGCAGCGGGCCTCCTTCTGTATGCCCTGAAG
>Ga0187784_10004769_pt1 | contig 10971 bp, 12 predicted proteins | sample 1015_SJ02_MP15_2_FD_132964 | JGI IMG/M metagenome (GOLD analysis project Ga0187784, IMG submission 132964) | Tropical peat soil microbial communities from peatlands in Department of Meta, Colombia - 1015_SJ02_MP15_20_MG | ecosystem: Environmental > Terrestrial > Soil > Wetlands > Peat | place... | reverse complement strand
GAGGCCGAGCCACGCTGCCATGAACACGAGCCCGACAATGCTGCGAAACGACAGCATGGTGAGAACGTCGCAGCCGAGTCTCAGCACGACTTTCGCCAGCACGTCGGACAAGCCGAGCGAGGTGCCGGCGGCGAGACCCGGCAGGAGGCGCTGAACCTGCCCGCCGACATCGTTCGTCGCGGGCGCTTCGACGGTGTTGGTCATGTGTGATTGTGCCGGGCCAGGCTCAGCGGTGAATGAGCGTTCCGGCGCCGAGTTCGGTGAACAATTCCAGGAGCACGGCATGCGGCACCTTGCCGTCGAGAATCACCACGCCCTCGACGCCGCGATCGAGCGCATCGATGCAGGTCTCGACCTTGGGGATCATGCCGCCGGATATGGTGCCGTCGGCGATCAGGCGCCGCGCATCGTCGACCGAGAGGTCCTTGATCAGATGTTTGGATTTATCGAGCACGCCCGGCACGTCGGTGAGGAGCAGAAAGCGCTTGGCCTTGAGCGCGCCGGCGATCGCGCCGGCAAAGGTGTCGGCATTGACATTGAAGGTGCCGCCGTTCGCCGCCGCCGCGACCGGCGCCAGCACCGGAATGAGTTCGCGGCCGAGAATTTGCGTCAGCACCATGGTGTCGACCTTGTCAGGCTCGCCGACAAAACCGAGATCGATCACCCGCTCGATCGAGGAACCCGGATCGACCACGGTGCGCGTCAGCTTGCGCGCGGTCACCATATTGCCGTCCTTGCCGCAAAGGCCGACGGCCTTGCCGCCAGCGGCATTGATGTAGCCGACGATTTGTTTGTTGATCGAGCCGGCCAGCACCATCTCGACGATTTCGAGCGTCTTGGCGTCGGTGACGCGCAGGCCGGCGGTGTAATGGGACTCGACGCCGACCTGTTTGAGCATGGCCTCGATCTGCGGACCGCCGCCATGCACCACCACCGGATTGATCGCGGTCTGTTCGAGGAGAACGACGTCGCGGGCGAATTCGCGGGCGAGATGCTCTTCGCCCATCGCGTGACCGCCATATTTGATGACGACGGTTTCCTCGTCGTAGCGCTGCATGTAAGGCAGGGCTTCCGAGAGGATGCGGGCCTGCACCTCGGGGCTGACGGCGTCGGTCTGGCTCATGGGTTAAGTGTTCCGGCTTTTATGCTGACTATCTACCCGCGCCATGACAGTCCGACAATGCTCAGTCCGACAATGCTCAGACCGCCCGTTCGGCCGCAAGCCGCGCGATGGCAGCGCGCAATTGCGGGATGCCGGTTCCGTTCCGCGCCGAGGTCGCGATCAGCTCCGGAAAGGCGGCGGCGCGCTTTCGCATCGCTGCCGTGACGCCGGCCATGCACTCGGCGAGCGCGGTGTCGCTCACCTGGTCGCATTTGGTGAGCACGATCTGGTGGCTGACCGCGGCGGTGCCGAGCGTTTCGAACAGTTCGTCGTCGGCGGTCTTCAAGCCGTGGCGCGCGTCGATCAGCACATAGACCCGGGCGAGCGTCGCGCGGCCGCGCAGATAATCGTGGATCAGCCGGGTCCAGGCCGCGATCTTCGTTTTCGCCGCCGCTGCATAGCCGTAACCCGGCATGTCGACGATGAGAAGCCGCCCCGGCCCGCGGAAAAAAATCAGCTCCTGCGTCCGGCCCGGCGTGTTGGAGCTGCGCGCGAGGCGCCGTCCGACAAGCGCGTTGATCAGCGAGGACTTGCCGACATTCGAGCGGCCGGCAAAAGCGATTTCGGGCCCCGCCATCGGCGGCAGCGAGGCGCCCGAACTGGCGGCGCTGACGAAACTCCAGTCGCCGGCGAAAAGGCGGCGGCCGGCTTCGATCTCGGCGCCGGAGAAATCATGCGAAGAATCGCTCGATCCGCTCAACTTGGGTCCCTCGGTGCATGGCAAGGCTTGCGGTCGTGTCCGAGATATCGCCGGCCCGAGCCCGAATAAAAAGGGGACCCTGTGGTCCCCCTCTTCCGTCACCATCAATCGGCCGATCGCCCCGGTCGATCAGAACCTGGCCATGATCTCTTCGTCCGCCGCCTTCGCCGGGGCATAAGCGGGGTTCTTGGCGCTGCCCTGGTAACGCACGGCCGCGGCCACGGCGGAAATTCCAATCTGCCGGTAGCGTGCATCGAGTCCGGTCTTTTCGTCGGCCATTTTGCGCGTGGCCATCGGCGCGATCTCATTTGCCATTTCGGCGGTCGTGTCGCTCATCTGAAAATCCCATTCCCCTTGTTGAAGTCCCGAGCTGTGATGCGATTCGAGATGGCCGGCAATCAAGGCGGCGAAGCGACATCTCCGGCCCCTTCCGACATCACGGACAAATGACATCCGATACTGGTAAACCGTTGTTTAATCGGTGGGCAGGATAATGCTCGGAAGGCGCCACATTTCGGGATCAATATGACTGGTAATGCCGGGGATTGCCGTTTTGACTGCGGCTTTTGTGCAACACTCGGAGCGGACCATGGTTTTATGGCGAGCTAAAGGCTGGAATGAGCTCGCCGATTTGGCTATCTGGATGGTTGCGAATCCGGGCTGGGCGACGTGGGGGCTGGCGGGCGAATTAGGGTAGGGCAATGCGTGTAATTGCATTTGTTATCATGGCGTTAGGGCTTGCCGGCTGCATGCAGGAGACGCTGGAGCCGGCGACTCAGTCGGGCTGGAATGCACGCGACAAGCAGCTGATGTCGAATCTGCCCTATGCGCAGGCGACGATTCCGGACCAGTATAAGCGGCATATCGTCGAATATACCCGCAAGGAAACGCCGGGCAGCATCGTCATCGATTCCGACAACAAGTACCTCTATTACGTGCTGCCGAAAGGCCAGGCGATCCGTTACGGCATCGCGGTCGGCGAAGAAGCGCAGGCCTGGAGCGGCATCGCCAAGGTCGGCCGGATGGAAGAATGGCCGGCCTGGGTGCCGACGCCGGGCGAACAGCAGCGGCTCGGCCCGTTGCCGGCTTATGTGACCGGCGGCCCGCACAATCCGATGGGCGCGCGCGGCATGTATCTTTATTCCGGCAACAAGGACACGCTGTACCGCATCCACGGCACCAATCAGCCTGAGTATATCGGCCAGGCGATCTCGTCCGGCTGCATCCGCATGACCAATGAGGATGCGATCGATCTCTATACCCGGGTCAAGCTCGGCACCATTGTCGTTGTGCTGGCGCCGACAAAGCAGCAGCAGGACAACAGCCCGTTCGCGCCGCATGTCGCGTCGGACAATTCCGGCAGCCAGCCGCGGCCGTACTGAGACGTCGAGAACTTGTCTATCCGCTAAATTATCTGCCCGTTAAACCGCTCGTCCCCGAGAAAGCGCGAGAAAGCGGGGACCCAGAGCAACGTCCCGCCCAATATGAGGGCGACATCGTTTTGTGTTTGTCGGGCTGGATTCCCGCCTTCGCGCGAATGCGCGGAAACTTCTCTTCCGCTAAGCGCCGAGCGTGACACGGACGACTTCCGGCGGCACGCCGAGCCGTGCCGGGATGCCGCTGGTGCCGAGCCCGCCAGAAACGATCAGATGGCGGTTTCGCTCGACCACATGGCCATAGGCATAGCGCGCGCCAAATTTCGATGGCACGAAAGCCGGCCAGATCAGCGGCAGCCGGATTTGTCCTCCATGGGTGTGGCCGGCGAGCGTCAACGCGACGCGCTCCGGAACTTTTGGAAAAATGTCGGGCTCGTGAGCGAGGAGGACGACCGGATCGTCGCTCGTGATCTTCCCGAGCGTTCCCGGCAAATCGTCGACGCCGCGGAATTTGCCCCGCCCGATCCGATAGGCAAGTTGATCGCCGAGCCCGGCGAGCCAAAATCGACCCCGCGCGGCGTCAAGCAGAACGGCATCATTTTCAAGGAGCGGAATGCGCGCCGCTGCGAGCGCACCGCGCACGCCGTCCAGATCGCTCCACCAATCGTGGTTGCCAAGGATGGCCCATACCCCGAGCGGAGCGCTCAGGCGCGCGAGTTCGGCGGACCAGACCGGGTCGGGAACGTGTTCGTCCACGAAACGATGAGTGGCGATGAAATCGCCGAGCAGAACGACAAGGTCCGAGCGCAGGCCATTGGCGGTATCGACAATGCGGCGGATATGCGGAACGGTCATGTTCGGACCGCCCGCGTGCAGATCGGCGATCACCGTGATCGTAAGCCTGCGGCTGGCGGGCCAGTTGGGCAGGGTCGGCGCATAGTCCGTCACGATGAGGCCCTGCGCTTCGATCCCCGCGGCATAGACTACGGTCGAGGTGGTCAACAGGCCGAATACGGCAGTTCCGCCGGCCAGAACATGGCGCCGGGTCACGCCGGTTCTGGTGGCGGCGCTTGCGGCGCCCGCGTTCGGATCATCAGCGATCATGAATTGCTCATGGAGCGGGATGATTTTTGATTGAATCGATTGGCCGCTCTAGCTTTTTGATTAAGCATGATCTTTTCGGAAAACCGGTTTCCACTTTTCCGGATCATGCTTAGACCGGGAATGATAATGGCCGGTTGATTGTGGCGCGCAGTTTCGGGCCTATCGGGGTAGAATTGTGGTCGCGGCCTTCACGTCTGCGCGAGGCGCTCGCGCGTGACCCAATCGAGTGTGTTGTCGAGCGCGCGCGTCAACCGGTCGAACAGTTCGTCGATTTCCGACGCCGTAATGACGAGCGGCGGACATAAAGTCAGAACATCGCCGATGACCGAGCGCACGATCAGGCCCTCGGCCTCGGCAAATTGCACCGCGCGCGCGCCGACGAGCTGCTGTGGCAAGAAGCTGCGCTTCGTCCTTTTGTCGGCGACGAGTTCGAGCCCGCCGATCAGGCCAAGGCCGCGCCCCTCGCCCACCAAGGGATGCTCACCGAGCACGCCAAGCCGCTTCTGGAACTGCGGCGCCCGTTCGGCCGCATTCTCGAAAATGCGGTCGCGCCGATAGATCTCGATCGCTTTGAGCGCCACCGCTGCGGACACCGGATGTCCGCCATAGGTAAAGCCGTGGCCGAACACGCCGATCTTGCGGCTTTCGGCAAGCAGCGCCTGATACATGGTCTCCGGTATCATGACGCCGGCGATCGGCAGATAGGCCGACGACAACGCTTTGGCGATCGAGATCGAATCCGGGCGGAAGCCGAGCGTCTCGCAGCCGAACGCCGTGCCGAGCCGCCCGAAGCCGCAGATCACCTCGTCGTCGATCATGAACACGTCGTGTCTCGTGCATACCGCCATGATCTTTTCGAAATAGGTCCGCGGCGGCACGATGACGCCGCCGGCGCCCATCACCGGCTCGGCGATGAAGGCGGCGACGGTGTCGGGGTCTTGCGCGACGATCAGCGCATCGAGCTCGGCGGCAAGGCGGCTCGCATAGTCCTCCTCGCTCTCGCCTGGTTCGGCAAAACGATAATGATGCGGGCAGGCGGCGTGCAGGAAGCCCGGCAGCGGCAGGTCGAAATCGGCATGATTGGCCGGCAGCCCGGTCAACGAAGCCGCCGCGACGGTGACCCCGTGATAGCCCTTGATCCGGCCGACGATCTTCTTCTTGCGCGGCCGCCCCAGCGCATTGTTGAGATACCAGACGAGTTTGACCTGGGTGTCATTCGCTTCCGATCCGGAATTGCAGAAGAAGACCTTGGAGACCGGGACCGGCGCGAGTTCTTTAAGCTTTTCGGCAAGCTCGATCGCCGGGTCGTGGCTCTTGCCGGTGAAGAGATGCGCGAAGGACAGTTTGCGCATCTGCGCGGCGGCGGCTTCGACCAGTTCCTCGTTGCCGTAGCCGAGCGCGGTGCACCACAGCCCGGCCATGCCCTCGATATAGGGCTTTCCCTCGGTGTCGTAGACGGTCACGCCGTGACCGCGTTCGATGATCAGCGGCCCATTCTCACGAAAGCCCGCGAGATTGATATAGGGATGCACCAGTGTTTCGACGTCGCGGGTGGCAAGATTGCTGAGCGGAGGCATGACGTTCCTTTCGCCGGTGGCACGGCGAAACAAGTACAACGAAATTGAATGACCCGCTCATCCGTGAAGAGGCGCCATCGCGCCGGCGCAGATTTCGATAACCTATATGTATTTTTGTACATCATTATAATTACATATAAGTTATTGATTTCTTCATCGACTATAATATATATGTTAACCTATGAACGATGCCATTCGCCACCTCGATAAGCGCTTTGCCGCTTTGCGCCCCTTGGCCGTAAGCCCCCGGCCGCCGAAGGGATGGCTCCGCGCGATCCGCGATGCGCTTGGAATGACGACGGCACAATTCGCAAGGCGGCTTGGCGTATCACAACCGCGCATCATCAAGCTGGAAAAATCGGAAGTCGACGGCACGGTCACGCTTCATACGCTTCAGCGTGCAGCGGAGGCCCTTGGCTGTCATGTCGTCTATGTGCTCGTGCCCGATAAGCCGCTCGCGACCACCGTTCGCGAGCGTGCCGAACTTGTTGCCGAGCGGACGGCATCAGCCATCGAACAGACAATGCGTCTTGAAAATCAAGGCGTGAACGACAAAAGCGCCGCCCGCGCTCTCCGCGAAGACACGATCGAGGATTTACTGCGTCGGCCTGCCCGTCTCTGGGATGACGCGTGATTGATCCCGCCAACACTGACGATCATGCCACCCCGCTCGAACCGGGTGAGCGCGACGGTCTCATCCCGACCCACATCTCCCTCAAGAGCGAACTGAACGAACTCGAACAAAAGAACATCGGCTCCGCCGACCGCTGGGCGTTCGGCCGCCGTCACACCATCCTCAGAGACCGCTTTCTGAAGGCTCTCCATCGCCGCATGTTCAATCGCGTCTGGAAGTGGGCGGGAAAGTATCGCAGCACGGAGCGCAATCTGGGTGTCAAGCCATATTTGATCGAACCGGAATTTCACCAAGCCATCAGTGACGCAAAATATTGGATCGAGAATAAATCGTATCCGCCTGACGAAATCGCCGTGCGATTTCATCATCGCATCGTGAGCATCCATCCCTTTCCAAACGAAAATGGACGTTGGTCGCGTCTCGCGGCGGACCTGCTGATCAAGCAGTTGGGCGGGACCCGCTTTAGTTGGGGTGGTGGCGTTGATCTCCGAACGGCCAGTAAAGCTCGGGATGAATACATTGCTGCGCTTCGTGCAGCCGACAACCACGATTTCGGACCGCTTCTGAAGTTTGCGCGATCATAGGGCTTGCCATGCCGGACGTACTCTGGCCCTACGCGCGAACGAGTGGATCACGCTTTACTGCGGCGTGACAGCGAGCGGGCCGTCAAAGCTCGTATGACGGACGGCGTGGCGCTCGGCGATACGTCCGATTTTCGGCCGTGGCCGCGGCAGCGGCACCATGTCCGCCGGCAGCGGCGCGGCGTCTTCATCGGCATCCGCGGTCTCCGGCGCATCTGGCGGCGGGTCTGCCGCAGTCTTGGCCTCTGGCGCCGGCTCCTTTGTCTTCGCTTCGACGACGGGCGTGCGGACATCCCATTCGCAGAGCTTGAAGCCGTTGCGGCGCTCGGCGAGATCGAGATGAATATGCTCTTCGTGGCTGCCGTCGGAGCCCGGGCCGAGCACGGTCGAAAACCGCGCGCAGACGCTTGCACGCACCGCTTCGCGCCAGGTCCTGTCGACTGTCACGTCGGTGAGCCCGACCGTCCGCCCGTCGGCAAGCCGGAAGCCGCGCACGTCGAGCGCATTGGCGCGGCCGTGCTCGCTCAAAGTGGCGCCGCGCACGCGGTTGCGGCCGCGGCATTCATAGGAGTCGTAATTATCGACCCCGCGCAGCGGCGGGCCGAATTTCACCGCCGTCGGCGCGACGTCTTCGCGGATCCAGTGCGCGACCTCCTCGGCCATCGGACAGCGCAGCGTCGCCGGCGGATCGAGCGGGACCTTGACCTGATCGGGGAGAATGACTTCCTGCAACGACACGGCGTCGGCCGCGCCGCATTCGCCGGGCCCGACCAGGACGGGCAGCGGCTGGAACGTCGCGATCCTGGCAAGCCGCAGCTGGCAGGCGGAAGGGACGGCAGGTGCCGGCGCGGGGTCACTCTCCGGAAATGAGGCATAAGCCTCCTGCGGCGGGGCGAACCCTTCGGGAATGGCAAGCGCCGGCGGGGAACGCGGCACATGATGGCGCTCGGCCCCGCCCGGTTGCGGCGGGTTGGACGGCGCCTCCTGCGCGGCCGCTGCACCCGCAAAGCCGGCCGCCAAAACAAACGCGACGATCAGGCGGTGCGCTTCGCTACGCCTCACCACTGCGTCTCCTCCGACCAACCAACACCCGGCAGGCGAAACGGGCGCCCACACGCGATTCAAAGTCCACGCTAGCACGGCCGGACGAGACGCGCACAGTCGCCGCCGGATCGGCCGGTCCGGAAGGGGTCGCGGCAAAACACCATTTGCGTATGCCCGGCGCGGGATTAAGTTCCAATCTGGCCGTCCCAACACGGCCCAAAAACCACAATGCTTTCGGAGGATCATCATGCTGGGGCTGATGCAGGACTGGCCGCTGTTATGTCACCGCATCATCGACCATGCGGCGCTCAACCATGGCGAGCGGCCGGTCATCTCGCGCTCGATCGAGGGACCGATCCACACCACCAATTACGCGACGATCCGCGCCCGCGCACTTCGCGTCGCGCAGCGGCTCGACCGCGACGGTGTCCGGCTCGGCGATCGCGTCGCGACTCTCGCCTGGAACACCTGGCGGCACCTCGAAGCCTGGTACGGCATCCTCGGCGTCGGCGCGATCTATCACACCGTCAATCCGCGGCTGTTTCTCGATCAGATCGCCTGGATCATCAATCACGCCGAAGACCGCGTGCTGATCACAGACTTAACCTTCATCCCGCTGCTTGAGAAAATCGCCGACCGGATTCCGAGCGTCGAGCGCTTCATCGTGTTGTGCGACGGCGCCCGGATGCCCGAAACCGCCCTGCGCAACGCGGTCGCCTACGAGGACTGGATCGCCGAGGCCGACGGCGACTTCGCCTGGAAGTCGTTCGACGAAAATACCGCGGCGGGGATGTGCTACACCTCCGGCACCACCGGCGGTCCCAAGGGCGTCCTTTATTCGCATCGCTCCAATGTCCTGCATGCGATGACCGCGCTGCGGCCGGACGTCTGCGGACTGTCCTCGCGCGACATCGCGCTGCCGGTAGTGCCGCTGTTCCACGCCAATGGCTGGTCGCTCGGTTTCTCCGCGCCGATGGCGGGCGCGACCATGGTGATGCCCGGACAGAAACTCGATGGCGCCTCGGTCTACGAACTCCTCACCGCCTTCAAGGTAACCTGCACCGCGGCGGTGCCGACGGTGTGGCTGTCGCTCCTGCAGCACCTCGACAAGAACGGCGGTGCATTGCCCGATCTCAGGCGCGTGATCATCGGCGGCTCCGCCTGTCCGCGCGCCATGGTCAGCGCCTTCCAGGACCGATACGGCGTCGAGGTCATCCACGCCTGGGGCATGACCGAGATGAGCCCGCTCGGCACCACCTGCTCGCTCAAGCCGGAATATGCCGGGCTCTCCGGCGAAGCGCTGCTCGACATCCAGCAGAAGCAGGGCCATGCGCCGTTCACCGTCGAAATGAAGATCACCGACGATGAAGGCCGCCGCCTGCCATGGGACGGCAAGACCTTCGGGCGCCTGAAAGTGCGCGGGCCCGCGGTGGCGAAGGCCTATTTCAAGGACGACACCGATATTCTCGATGACGAAGGCTTCTTCGACACCGGCGATGTCGGCACCATCGACCGCTACGGCTATCTCAACATCACCGACCGCTCCAAGGACGTGATCAAATCCGGCGGCGAGTGGATTTCCTCGATCGAGCTGGAAAACCTTGCGGTCGGCCATCCCAAGGTCGCCGAAGCGGCCGTGATCGGCGTGCGCCATCCGAAATGGGGCGAGCGGCCGCTCCTTGTCGTGGTCCTCAAGGAAGGACAGTCGGCGAGCAGGGCCGAACTCTTGAACTTTCTCGACGGCAAGATCGCGGGGTGGTGGCTGCCGGACGATGTCGCTTTCGTCACCGAGATACCGCACACCGCGACCGGCAAGATCCAGAAGACGGTGCTGCGCGAGCAATTCAAGAACTTCGAGCTGCCGACGATCGCCGCCGCGGGCTGATCCGCGCCGATCAACAAATATGACAGTCATCTGAAATGCCGCCGCTGCATGCGCGCCATGCGGTGGTATTCCGTTCCGGATTTTTTGTTGTTGATCGCGCCGATCCGGAACTTTTGGAACTCGCCGCAAAAGAGCCTCCGGCGCGGTGCCGCACTATGGTCATAATTGGCAGCGCTCTATAGCGGCGTCGGCTCGCAATGATCGAGCCGACATCCCATCAACAATCTAAAAGGATGATCATGGCTTCGCGTAGCCTTGCTCAGTATTTGTTTGCGTCGAGTCTTGCCGTGGCTCTTGTTGGAATACCGATGGTGGCTTCGGCGCAGTCTGGAATTGCTTCGGTCTACTCTGGCGGACGCACCGCGAGCGGCGCGCGGATGTCTCCAGGTGCTTTAACCGCCGCGCATCGCACCTTGCCGTTCGGTACCATGGTCCAGGTGACCAACACCCGTAACGGCCGCGCCGTCGTGGTGCGCATCAATGATCGCGGGCCCTTTATCCGCGGCCGGGTCATCGACGTGACGCCGGCAGCCGCGCACGCGCTCGGATTTTCCGGGCTGACACACGTCACGCTCAACGTCGTCGGCCGCAGCTAGCCGGCGCATCTGCGGCAGACAGTGCCGCGACATTTGCGAATTTCACGGGGACAACGACCAACGGGGGGCTTCGGCTCCCCGTTGTTGTATCATCAATTCAGACGAGCTGCGGTCCGTCCGGTTTCCGCCACCAATGATTCTTCGTCCGTAGCCGCGCTGCGGTTCGGCCGCACGACGGTGACGCTGCATGGCGCTTCGGCGGCGACCTTGGCGGAGACGCTGCCGATGTGCCGTCGCAACGTCGCGCTGCCGCGCGCGCCGATGACGATGTGGTCGACACGCGTATTGCGTGCGTAGTCGAGAAGAGCGGTG
>Ga0187784_10004768_pt1 | contig 10976 bp, 6 predicted proteins | sample 1015_SJ02_MP15_2_FD_132964 | JGI IMG/M metagenome (GOLD analysis project Ga0187784, IMG submission 132964) | Tropical peat soil microbial communities from peatlands in Department of Meta, Colombia - 1015_SJ02_MP15_20_MG | ecosystem: Environmental > Terrestrial > Soil > Wetlands > Peat | place... | reverse complement strand
GAGGATTCCGGAGCAATTCATCGACATCTTCTTTTACAATGGGATCATCTCAAAGGAGATTGGCTTTGGGGAACTCCTCAATGACGGGAATGCTTTCTGTAATCGATTTACACAGTTCTATCAAGAGTCGAAGGAAAGACCTCAATTGGTTCATGTAGCGACGGACGGTGAGACTTTTGGACACCACAAGAAATTCGGAGAGATGGCCCTGGCCTTTGCATTGGACAGCGGGTTTCCTACAAGGGGTTTTGAGCTGACCAATTACGGATCTTTTCTGAAGCGATTTCCTCCTATCCACGAAGTGGAGATTGACGAGGGGCCAAAGGGAGAAGGAACGTCCTGGAGTTGCGCCCATGGGGTGGAGAGATGGAAAGAAGATTGCGGGGACAGTACGGGAGGAAACCCTGGATGGAATCAGAAATGGAGAAAACCACTGCGGGAAGCTCTTGATCTCTTGAGGGATGAACTCAGCGTGATCTTCGAAAGAGAGGGAGAAAAAATATTTCGTAGTGTCTGGGAGGCGAGAAACGGATATATCGATTTAATCCTGAATCGTTCTCCCCAAAGAACCAAAAACTTCTTTGAACAGTACGGGCTCAAAGACCTCGACGAAAATCGAAGGATCAAGGGACTCAAGCTCCTGGAGATGCAGAGGCATGCCTTACAGATGTTTACAAGCTGCGGCTGGTTTTTCGCGGACTTGGCAGGGCTGGAGACCCTCATTATCCTTCAGCGAGCGGCAAGGGCGATCCAACTGGCAGAAGGACTGACCGGCCAAGGAGTCGAGAAGAAATTCCTTCAGCGTTTGTCTGAAGCAGAAAGTAATCTTCCTGAAATGGGGAAGGGAGATCAAATTTATCAGCGTTTGGTAGGACCGAAGTGGGTCACGCCTCAAAGGGTGGTGAATCACTATGCCGTCACTTCTTTATTCGATGGCGGGGAGGAAGAGAAAAAAATCTTCTCCTATCGAGTGGAGAAGATTCATTACGAAAAAATGGAAAAGGAAGAGAATTTGTTGGTCATCGCTCAGGTGAGAGTGACCTCGGATATCATCCCGGAGCCAAAAGAATTTATCTTTGGACTAATTCCATCGGCGAGCGAGGTTTTCCGGACATGGATATCAGAAAAAAGGGAAGGCCTTCATTTCGATGTTCTGAAGCAAAAAGGACATGAGGCATTTGGAAAAGGTGGGGAGGAGATCGCCACGGTTCTTACTTCCTTGTTTGGAGATCAGGTCTTCACTATGCGTCATACTTTTAAGGAGGAGAGACAGGCCATCTTCCAAAAGCTTATCCAGAAAGAATTTGAAGAACACTGCCAAGCCTACGCTGACCTATTTGACAGGACCAAACTGGCTGTTGAAGCCTTAGCCAGAGAGGGGTTGGAGATTCCTTATGAGATTCGTGTGGCGGCTGAAGTCACACTCAGCAGTCGCTTGTTCCAAGAAATAAAGCAGCTGCAATGGGATTTTAAGGGGACGGTAGAAAGAAGGAGGATCGATGAGATCGTCGAAGAGGCAGAGGAGCACGGGTATCATTTGAGGAGAGAGAAATCTCTGACAGCTTTGAATGAAATATTGATGGAGAAAATGAAGGCTCTCCAGGGAACCATGGGTTCGGATCTTTCCCGTCAGCCAGAACTGATTGAGGAAGTCACGGCATTCCTCGACCTAGCAAAGAAGTGGGGGTTCGAAATCTTCCTGGAAGAAGCTCAGAATTTAATGAGCGAGATATTGGAAGGATGCGTTGGCGATCTTGAGAAGTGCTGGTGGGAGGATGGAACTCCAAAGCGATTCTCTCCTAATCTCATCACCCTGGCTGAGAAGTTGGGCTTCAATGTGGAGAAATTTTCAAAAATTACCGGTCCTGGTAATTCAGCAGGCTAACCACGCTTTCCGCAAATGTTTTGGCAAGAAATGTAACTATTGTGGATCAAATTTCCACTTTACAAAAGGAACTGTCTAATAGATGAGATCTGCCAGATGTCTTCCTGAGTTCTTGGAAGTTATGTACGTAACCTATCTTACTCCCCGAATATTATCAAAATAAGACAAAAATACAATCAAAATTTTAGAGGATGTAGGCAGGGGCGCAGGTTCTAAAACAACCTGGCAATTGAAGGAGAAGTTCAGAAATCGTTCTTTCTGCGGACCCGGCCATAGTGAACAAGGGCATGCATCGCGCGGGCACATTGTTCTGGCGTATCGTAAATCGGGATCCCGCCTTCTTTGAGGATGTCTTCCATGATGTCATGTTCGAGACGAATAAATCGAAGGCAAATAACGGGTTTGTTATATTTCCTCGGCAGCGATGCATAGACCTTTGCTCCGTCAAGAGCAACTTGAATAGGTTCGGAAAGCGAATCGGAATTCCTATCAATTTTCAGAGAATGATCCCAGATTTGCGGGCTGACCGGCACGTTACTGATGACGCCGTCAATATAATCAAGCTTGAGCAGCTTTTCTATTATTTCCGCCTCCTGAAGTGCTGTGCGTGAGCTTCCGGCAAAATCGATGGGATTTTTTGCCGGCGGTGCGTGCGCCGGAAGCAATGCGGTGATGCTGGATGCCGTGTCTGCGTCCAATTCCGGCAGCTCGAGGCCAACAGCGGAGCAGGCATCTGTTCCGACAACGCCCTGTCCGCCGCTGCCGAGTATGGCAACACGGTTACCGTCAGCCAAAGGTAAACCGACAAGCGCCTCGGCCATTTCAAAGAGATGAAAGGACTCATCAACCTGCAGCAATCCAACCTGCTTGCACACACCGTCAAAGATCTTCTCAGATCCTGCAATCGATGCAGTGTGTGACAGGGTGGCCCGCGCGCCAGCGGCAGAACGGCCACCCTTATAAACCACAACGGGTTTTTTCCTTATCACCTGGCGGGCGACCGTGAAAAAACGCCTGCCGTCTTTCAGTCCCTCAAGGTAGAGCACGATCACCTTCGTATCCTCATCGTCCACGAGGTATTCGAGATAGTCGGATACCTTAAGATCAGCCTGGTTTCCTATACTGATGAATTTGCTCAGGCCGTATCCCTTGTTGCTGGCGACCTGTGCCATCGCAACCCCAAAAGTACCGCTCTGTGAAATAAATGCAATAGGACCCGCTTTGGGCGCCTGAGGAAAGCATAAACTGAGTTGTCCCGCGGCGCTCCATATCCCCATGCCATTAGGTCCCACCAGTCTGATACCGCCCGACCGGGCCACCTCCACCATTGCATGCTCAAATCCTCTCCCCTCTTCACCGACTTCGGCAAAACCGGCGCTGATCACAACGGCGCCCTTGATGCCTTTCTCGATACAGTCACGCAAGACGCCCGGAACCGTTGCCGCAGGCGTAGCGATCACGGCAAGATCGATAGCGCCCGGCACCGCGGATACGCTGGGGTACGTAGGAAGTCCTAATATTTCTCCTTTGCTGGGGTTGATGGGGTAAATGGTCCCCTTGAAACCCGTCTTCAGAGGCCTCTCAACCATCAGGTACCCCCACTTTCTGAAGGTATCCGATGCCCCTATCACGGCGATTGATTTCGGTTTGAAAATGTAATCGAGCTCTTCCGCTATCTTCCTGCTCAAGGAGGACTCCTCTTAGAAATAAAATCATAAATCCCCCCTTGCCCCCCTTTAATAAAGGGGGATTGAGGGGATTTGAAACTTATGTTCAACGTAATATACAACCTGAAATCTTATAAATAAAGAGGTGCGTCTTTCGTTTACCGACTTATCTTAAAACCGGGGTAGGAATAAATTCCTTGACATCTTAAAAATCTTTGATAAAGTATTCGCCTGATTAAGAAAGGAGGTTTAAGATGGCGTTTTCAACCGATTCGACATTGGGGGAAATCTTAGATAATGAGAAGGGGAAGGCTGTTTTAGAGAAACACATGCCGGGTGTATCGAAGGATCCGCGGACGGCCATGGGTCGGAGCATGACTTTGAAGCAGATTGCGGCTTTTATGCCGGGGCAGATTACGCCTGCTCTGCTTCAAGCCATAGATGCAGACCTGAAGAAGATTTAATTTGTCACCTTACTGGATTCGGAAGTTGCAGGCTTTCGGTGTCATCCTGGTAACATAGGTTGATGTCGGAGGATGTCTGCACTTTTCGACCGGGCGGGTTGCAAATAAAGCTGGAGAAGAAATACGTCGGCAATTAATGTCGACGCTATATCACTTTCCATTTCAAGGGGCATATTGATACTTCGAACGAAACGGAGGGCCAGCGAACACCTCTTTGATCGGATGATCCTTGTTTGCCGACGCGTGCTCCAGCGACTTGAATACCATTTCCACCTCTTCCGGTGCATTGATGGCCGCAGCAATCTCCTCTGATGTGAAAGACTTTTCTTTTTCTTTCTTGAGAAAGGCAAGGGCTTTGGTTTGGAGCTCGATGACCAACCCTGCTGCCTTCTTCCCCGCCTCCACGCCCGGTTGATGATAGGCATTGACGTTGACCAGCGATGCATAGAAGCCTACGGCCCGCTCGTAGAGCGCGATTAAGGTGCCGATGGAACGGGGATTTACCTTTTCAATTGTAAGGGTGATGGATTCCCGGTCCTTCTCGCTCAGGGCCCTTCGGGTCCCCTGGAGAAAAGCGTTCAGATAATCGCCGCTGGTGGCCTTCCCGTCCAGCAATGAAGAACGACCTTCGCGGTCCTCGAGCACTTCGATGAAAGTGACAAAGAAGTTGTTCAGCCCTTCGCGAAGTTGCTGGACATAGGCATGTTGGTCCGTAGAGCCTTTGTTGCCGTAAACCGAGATTCCCTGATTAACGATTTGACCGCTTCGATCTTTCTCTTTGCCCAGGGACTCCATAATGAGCTGCTGGAGGTATTTCGAAAAGAGCTGGAGTCTGTCTTTATAGGGAAGGATGACCATATCTTTTTTCCCGGAACCTCCGGTGGCATGATACCAGGCGAGAGCCAGAAGAGCTGCGGGATTCGACCGGCAGTTCTTTTTTCGGGTTACTTCATCGCAGAGACGGGCGCCTTCCAGGAGCCCGTCGATATCAAAACCCTGAAGCGAAGCGGGAAGAAGTCCCACTGTTGAAGTCTCCGAAGTTCTGCCTCCCACCCAGTCCCACATCGGGAACCTTGCCATCCATTTTTCTTTTTTTGCTATCCGGTCGAGGCCGCTATTTACTTCGGTAATTGCGACGGCGTGTTTTTCGAAGCGAAGTCCCTTTGATTGATAAGCAGCCTTTGCCTCAAGCATTCCATTTCGAGTTTCTATCGTTCCGCCGCTTTTTGAGATGACAATGGTCATTGTCTCCGATAAGACACCTTTAATTTCTTTTAAGACCCGGTCGAATCCGTCCGGGTCGGTATTATCAAGAAAATAGGGCCTGACCTCGTCTTTGGAGGTCCCGAGCGCATGGGATACAAACTGAGGCCCCAGGGCTGATCCGCCGATGCCGATGACCAGCATACGGGAAAAGCGTTTACCCTTCTGGGATCTTATCTTTCCGGCGTGGACCTTTTTCGAAAAATCCTTGACGGCCTTGAGAGTTTTCTCAATGTCACGGGCGATTTCTCTCCGCGGCGCTAATTCCGGGGCGCGGAGCCAGTAATGGCCAACCATCCGGTTTTCGTCAAGGTTCGCGATGGCCCCGGATTCAAGAGCGTCCATATCCTGAAAGGCTTTTTGTATCGAAGCGTTCATCCGATCGAAATAGTCGTCTGGAAACATCATGCGGCTGATATCCACCATCAGTCCGATCTCAGGATTGAAATTGAGATACTTTTTATATCGGTTCCATTGTTTGATGCTTTCCATCAGTCGCCCCCATATAACCTGGCCGGAACGTGCCCCGCGGCCCCACCCTGTAGGCGGGGTCAAGGGGCACAATACGAAAGGAAACTACACTTATGGGAATCCCCCGGCCTGTGACCGGGGAGCTCCATTTTAGGTTGTTCCTAAAAACATCGTAGCGCCCCTATTTATTGGGGGCGAATTCAGAATTTTCGTCGGAAATAAATGCCAACGCTACATCTATACCTTCAAGAGGGCCATGGCGCGAGAGGCCGCACCGAGAAGAGCTGTTCTTTCATTCATAATAACCTTGACCGGAATAGGAGCCACAATGCGAGCGAGTCTTCCTTTGTCTTTGAATGCCTTCATGAAAGTCCCGTCTTTCAGTTTCCAGATGATCTTGGGCGCGATGCCGCCTCCAATATAGACTCCCCCAATGGCCATGACCTGGAGCGCAAGATTTCCGGCGGCCGCCCCATAGATGGAAGTGAAGAGATCCAAAGCCTTCACACACAACCTATTTTTCTTGAGGCGAGCCATCTCAGAAATCACTTCGGCAGGGTCTTCTCCTTTCATCTTCTCGGAGAGCCACGAAGGCTCATGGCCGAACCTTTTCGAATCCTTCAAGAATTGATAAATATGGAAGAGACCTTCTCCTGAGAGGACACGTTCATAACTGACATGATCGAAGCAGTCAGAAAGATAATTAAACAACTCCATCTCTATGCGGTTTCTGGGCCCGAATTCAGCATGTCCTCCTTCGGAAGGAGAAGGAACGTACTGTTTCCCGTCCCAGAAGAGAATCGCCTCCCCAAGACCTGTCCCAGCAGAGATGAGCGCTTGATTCCCTTTCTTTGACTTGCCCACGTTTAAGGTTTCAAAGTCCCCTTTCTTCAAAACAGAGATTCCATAGGCGTTGGCGACGAGGTCATTGACCACCTCCACCTTTTTGAGAGAGGGTACCTTTTGAAGCGATTGGATATCTATCCACCACGGAAGGTTTGTAGCGACGATGACTTCCGCCGTGACGGGGCCGGCGACACCAAAACAGGCTGCTGCGATTGCCTTTTGCTCTTTCAGGAAGTTCAGGAGAATATTTTCCAGTCCCTTGTATTTTTTGCTTGGATAGGTTTTCTCTGACAGGAGACGAAAGCGTCGCCGGGTGAGTTCAAAAAGCCCAAGGCGAGTGTTCGTCCCGCCTACATCTCCAGCCAAGATCAATTGAGATTTACTCCTTTTCATTCCTAATCCTGTCGCGTGTCCGTTAAAGAATCGGTCCGCTTCACCACGTTAGAAATGATGCCCCGCTGCTCTATAGCGGCGTTAGGTTCCAGAATAATCCCGGGGGGTGATGCCCCGATGAAATTTCTAACAGGGCAACCCTTTGCCTTCGAACCATCAATTTAGTTTATACACACATGGGAATCCCTGTCAATATGGCTGCCAATGGTTTTTTCGGACAGGAAGGAGGCAGGGATGAGAACACCCTGCCTCATAAAATTTGACCGGTAAATAGGGTGAATTCAGTAGTTTCGGGTTAGAAGAACAGTATTTTTGCGAAGGAATGACGATACCTGTTGCAAATCAAGTAATAAAATATGTAGAGTGGTCTTAAGGTGGTTTGAGATTAGTTAATGGAGGAAAGCAATGATCGGGTTCGACTTATCACCGGAGCAGAACAGCCTTCAAGAAAAGGCACGGCGATTTTCTAAAGAGGTAATCCTGCCTGTGGCAGCTCAACATGATCGGGACGGAACGTTCCCTCTCGATATCATGGAGAGGGCCCATAAGGAGGGGTTCTTCACCCCACTGGTTTCGAAGAAATACGGAGGGCAAGGCTTGGGGCTGCTGGATACCTGTATCATCTCGGAGGAGCTTGCGGCAGGCTGCATGGGGATCTATGTCTCCATTTTTGTGAGCACACTGGCGCTCTATCCCATCATCAAATTTGGGACGGAGGACCAGAAGGAGCGATTCCTCAAACCTTTTTGCTCAAAATTCAGCATTGCCTCTTATTGTTTGAGTGAAGTGACGGGAGGATCGGATCCTGCTTCCATGCGGACCACCGCCGTGCTCGACGGGGATCACTACCTTCTCAATGGAGCTAAGATGTGGGTCACCAACGGAGGATATGCCGATTTTTATGTCGTGTTTGCGACCACCGACCCTTCAAAAAAGCATAAAGGGATTATCAGCCTTATCGTCCCCTCTCACTTGGACGGTCTCAGTCATGGGGAGCCGATCGACAAAATGGGTCAGAGGGCTTCCAATACCACTTCTTTGACCTTCAAAAATGTGAGGGTCCCCAAGAAGAATCTCCTGGGGGGAGGGGGAGAGGGGTTTAAAAAGGCGATGGCTGCCCTTGATATCACCCGGCCGGTGGTTGCCATAGGGTCTGTCGGGCTTGCGCGAACGGCTTTAGAACTGGCCACCCAGTATGCTAAAAGAAGAATTCAATTTGGGGTTCCCATCGCCCAGCACCAGGCTGTTCAGTTCATGCTGGCCGATATGGCGAAGGATATCGAGGCGGCAAGACTTCTGGTCTGGAAAGCTGCCTGGCTGGCAGATCAGGGGGTTCGAAATTCGAAAGAGGCGGCCATCGCAAAGGCCTTTGCCGCGGATATGGCGATGCGGGTGACAACGGATGCGGTTCAAATCTACGGCGGGATGGGATACACGAAATGGCATCCGGTAGAGAAATTAATGAGAGATGCCAAAGTCATTCAAATCTACGAAGGGACAGCCCAGATCATGAGGCTCATCATCGCCCGACGGCTGCTTGAGGAAACGGAAAAAACCCTTTAAGGGGTTGCTGAAACGCAGACACGGGGAAGGCTTGCTGCGCGTACATCCTGTAGGGAAATGGTTTTAAACCGTTCCCTACGGAGAGTTTGCCTACCCAAGGGAAGGTGACGATTGCTTTTATTAAATTTGCAAATTGGCATGGTGATCTATTACATTCCCATCAAAAAAGAAGGATGTGCACGTGAAAAGTAAAAATATTTCAGACAAAGAGAAAGGCTACAAAAGAAATCCCGGATGCCGGAATTGTCCCTATTTTATCAATAAGCTTGTCTGCCCGTTTCGTCGCAAAGAAGGGGTGAAAGGCCCCCAGCCTCATCATTCAGGCGCACGTCGAAAATAGAGGGAATGAAGGGGCTCGCCCCTTGACAGGGTGTCTTGAATGGGTGATTTTATTAACGACGAGTAATTCGGCATATTGATCGAAGGCTTTTATGACTCCGAAACCCACTGATCATTCGCTGGACCAGCTGGATAAAAACCTTCTTGAGGCGATCGTCGATAATCCGTACGAGTGCCCCGTGATTATCGATACGAAGGGAATTATCCGCTTCATCAGCCACTATAGCAAGGATCTGATCGGGGTCGATCCCGTCACGGCGATAGGCCGACATGTAAAAGAGGTCATTAAGGAGACGAATCTGCACGAGGTTGTAGAAACAGGCCGGGCCAAGATCGGGGAAACGCTCTTCATCGGCGGACGGCTACAGATTATTTCGAGAATTCCGCTGAGAAATCGGGATGGAAAAATTATCGGTGCCGTTGGTAAGGCCATGCTTCATCACGAGGGGAAGGTGATGCAAATCCAGAGACGTCTCGATGTACTCAACAGCAAGCTCAAATATTACAAGGATGAAATCAAGAGCTTGAAGGGACCTAGAGTCCTGATCGGCCAGTCCGATCCGATTAAAAGGGTAAAGAAATTAGCCTTACAGGTCAGCGGGAGCGATTTTCCAGTTCTGATCACTGGGGAATCGGGAACCGGCAAAGAGACCATTGCCTACTATATCCATAGAAACAGCAAGCGAGCAGACGGTCCTTTCATCAGAGTCAATTGTGCAGCCATTCCCCCAGAATTGATCGAGAGCGAGCTTTTCGGCTATGAGGGTGGGGCGTTTACAGGAGCCCGATCTCAGGGGAAGCCTGGAAAATTTGAGCTTGCAAACAACGGAACGATCCTCCTTGATGAAATCGGTGACATGCCACTGACCATGCAGGCGAAACTTCTGAGAGTCCTTCAGGACCAGGAACTGGAACGCATCGGTGGGACCACAACGATTAAACTTGACTACCGGCTAATTACCTCTACGAACAAAGATCTTCAGGAAATGATGGGAAAAGGAACGTTTCGGGAGGACCTTTATTACCGCATCAGCTCCTTCCACATCGATGCACCAAGCCTTCGAAGCATACAAGAAGATATTCCAGCCATTGCCCGCCACCTGATGTCTCTCTTGAACCAGGAGATAGGATCTTACCCGACAGACATATCTGATGAGGCGATGAAAATGCTCAAGAAATACCAATGGCCGGGGAACGTCCGGGAGTTAAAGAATGTCCTGGAGAGGGGATTGATCACGGCAAGAGGCGGAAAGATCAAACCCGAGCATCTTCCGGGACGAATCGCTCGGCTCGACAGAATGAAGGAGGGTTTTATTCACCCCGACGGGTCTTTACGAGATACGCTGGCGAACGCGGAAAAGCAGATCATCCTGGACACTCTTCGGTCTGTCGGTGGGAACAAGATAAAGGCAGCGAAAATTCTGGGAATCCACAGGTCTTCACTTTACGAAAAAATGAAGCAACATAATGTCTCGTAAATCAGACATGTCTTAAATACAGGACATAATTAAATTCTAAAATAATATCAAATGATTATTCTATTTTCCCTACGTTTGTGTCCTGATTTCAGGACATTTTTTTATCCTCAAAAATCGCCTTCTCATTGCTTATAGAAAAAAATCAAAAAATATTCAATAGTTACCACTATCACAGCGGGCGGCATGGTCCTTGCTCATATGAAAACCAGGGACAGATTGTCCTGGATGCTCGCCACGAATCCGGTTTAGACGTCTATCAATTTTAATGCCGCCCGATTTACACCTTTGGTGGCCGATTGGAACTTCATCAAATTTAAGAAAGGAGGAGAATTACAATGGAATTCAGATTAAGTACAGAGCAGGAGTTATGGAAAAACACGGTGAGGGAATTCGCAGAGGCAGAATTGGGACCTATCGCCCGAAAAATTGATGAGGAGTGGGAAAGAATCCCCAAGGAGGTTGTCAAGAAGATGGCTGACCTTGGCATTTTCGGAGTGACCATTCCCGAGGAGTATGGTGGTACCGCCGTGCCCGGAGAGACGATGCAGTATGCCAGGATAACCATTCATGAGATAGCCCGGGCCGAGCTGAGCATGTCTGTGCCTGT
>Ga0187784_10004766_pt1 | contig 10976 bp, 11 predicted proteins | sample 1015_SJ02_MP15_2_FD_132964 | JGI IMG/M metagenome (GOLD analysis project Ga0187784, IMG submission 132964) | Tropical peat soil microbial communities from peatlands in Department of Meta, Colombia - 1015_SJ02_MP15_20_MG | ecosystem: Environmental > Terrestrial > Soil > Wetlands > Peat | place... | reverse complement strand
TTCGTCGCGGCCGGGGGCTCGCGCTTTCACCTTGATCGACCGCGCACGATGAAATCGGGGTTGCGAAAGCCGGGCTTGCCATAGCGCAATTGAGCGCCCTCGAGGGTCTCGACGCGGCCGCCCGCGGCGAGGACCAGCGCGTGGCCGGCGGCGGTGTCCCATTCCATGGTGGGGCCGAGACGCGGATAGAGATCGGCCTCGCCCGCGGCGATCAAGCAGAACTTGAGCGCGCTGCCCGCGGCCGTGCGCGCTTTGATCGCCTCGCGGCCGCGCGAAAGATAACCCTCGAGGAAGGCCGCGAGCGCCCTCTCGTCCAGGTGGAAACGGCTGGTCAGCATGACGAGGCCATCGGGCCGCGGCGTGCGCGCCGCGATCGGCTGGACGCAGCCGGATCTCGTGCGCTTCCTCGCCGTTCCGGGCCCGGCGCCGCTGTAGCTCTCGCCCGCGACGGGGAGATGCACCACGCCAAGGGTGGGTGCGGCTGACTCGATGAGCGCGATGTTCACGGTGAACTCGCCGATACGGTGAGTGAACTCCCGTGTCCCGTCGAGCGGGTCGACGAGCCAGAAGCGCTCGCCCGGCGCTGCCGTCTTGCCGGTCGCGGCCGCCTCCTCGGAGACGATCGGGATCTCGGGCGTGAGCTCGGCGAGGCGTTTCAGGATGAGCGCCTCCGCTTCACGGTCCGCGGCCGTCACTGGGCTCGCATCCGCCTTGCGCTCGACCGCGAAATCGCTGGCGTAGATCGCCATGATGCGCTCGCCCGCCGCCTCGGCGAGACGCACGATCTCGTCGACGAGCGCTCTGCGGTCCGAGGGTCTTGGCACTCGCTCAGCCGGTCCAGGCGGAGACGTCGTCGACGACGGTTGCGAAACGGTCGGCGAGGCCGGCGAGCTCGGCCCGGTGAAGCGTCTCCGCGTCGACAACGCCGCCGTGGCCGTCGGGCAGATCCCGCGTGGCGGCTGCATTGGCGATGACGGTCGTGCGGTAGCCGAGGTCGAGGGCCGCGCGCACGGTCGAGCTTACGCACATGTGCGTCATGAAGCCGACCACGATGAGCTCCTTCTTGCCGAGCGCCTTGAGCCGCGCGTCGAGCTCGGTGCCGGCGAACGCGTTCGGCTTGCCCTTGACCACGACCGGCTCGCCCGCCCGCGGCCGCACGGCATCGGCGATCTCGACCCCCGGCCCGCGGGGATCGAAGGCGCCGCCGCCCGCCGCGTGGTGGACGACATGGATGACCGGGGTCCCTTTGCTGCGCGCGAGCGCCAAGGCGCGCGCCGCCTCCGCGAGCGCGGGCTCGACGCGCGGCAGCGCCAGCTTGCCGTCGACATATTCGCGCTGGCAGTCGATGAGGATGAGGGCGGCATCCTCCAGCCGGCTCGGCGCCGAGGCGACGCCGGCCATTTGCAGCAAGGTCTTGGGCTGGGTCATGGAGTCCTGCTCATTTCATGCGTTGGCCGGCACTTTGCGAAGAATGGCAGGCGAAGTAAAGTCCCGCGCCTCCATCTCCGGCTGAGGATATCGACTGCGGCGAAATTGCCGAGGCCTCAATGTCCGGCGGCGCCCGGCTCGGCCACCGACGTGCTGCCGAAACGCTGGAACTCGAGGGCAGGCGACCAGTGATGCTGGGGCAAGCCGGCCTTGGCCTTGAGCTGGGCGAGGAAGTCCCGCGGCCTGGGCAGCTGACGCCAGACCTGAGGCAGGAAGAGCGCCTTGCGCGCACCCTCGCTCAAGACGAGGCCGTCGCGGCCCGGCACGAGCTGGGCGATGAGGGCCTCCTCGCTTGCCGCGCGCAGGGTTGTCGGCGGCGATAGCACCGAAAGCGCGATGGCGACGCGCTCGAGCGCGGCCGCTTCGAGAGGCTCGAAGCGCATGTCGTCAACCGCTGCCGCGGCAGCGTTGTCGACCACATCCTCGACAAGCGTGCGCCAGGCGACCGGGGTGCCGACGCAGCCGCGCAAGCGCCCCTCTTCGATGAGCGTCACGAAGACGGCGCGCCGGGCCCGCAGCTCCGGCGGATGGTCGGCCACCTCGCACGCCATGAGCGCCCCCTCTCTCAAGCGCCAGGCTATGCTCGCGCGCGCGAGCGCCAGGAGGCGCGAGCCATGGCGCTCGAGGAGTGCGGCATCGTCCGCCAAAGCGGCGTCGCGTGCCAAGGGCTCAAGCGAAGGCATAGGCGCCATAGCCAACGACCTCGTTCCTTGGTCCTGCCGTGTCGCCCGAGTTGCGCAGGTCGAGCGTGCGGGCCTTGAGGCCGCGCGCGCGCGCAACCTTGAGCAGGCCCGCGATGGGGATCCGGCCGCAAGCATCGTCCCAGCCGATTCTGGCCTCGTCGAGCGCCTCGATGGCGGCGGAGGTGGCCGCGTCCATGCGCCGTGCCGTCTCGTAGTCGTGATAGTGGCTTAAGTCCGAGCTGATCACGACGAGCGTCTCGGGCCCGCCCCACAGCATCTCGACGACCTCGGCCACCTCCTTGGCACTGGCGTCGCCGACCACGAGGGGGACGAGGGGGACGATGCCGAGGCAGGCGATGATGAAGGGGAGCTGGACCTCGAGACAGTGCTCGAGCCGGTGCGGCTCGTCGTTCAGCGTGACCTGGGGCAGTGCGGCGATGCGCGCGACCGCCTCGCGGTCCACGGGCAGGCGGCCAAGGGGGGTATCGAAGGCTTCCGCACGCGGAGCGGCGAGGCCGCGAATGGCCACGCGGTGCGCGGGCCCGATCAACAGCACCCGGCTCAGGCGGCCCTTGAGCGGCCGCAGCCGGGCATAGGCCGAGGCCGCGACCGGCGCCGAATAGACGAAGCCCGCATGGGGCACTACGACGGCCTTGGGTACGGCCCCGGAAACGACCTCGGGCTCGACGCCGGCGAGATAATCCGCGACCGCGCGCGCGAGGAGCGGCGGGTCGTCGGGATAGAACAGGCCGGCCACGGCCGGGGGGCGTACGCTCATCCTCGTCTGCCTCGCTCGGGCCTCGGGGCGAGCCGCATTGCGCGAAGGCAAGGCTCCCCCCATATTAGCGCCATATCGCGCGCAACGATTGATATAGTGACGCCCGGGTGCCGCCGCGAGTGGCGCGCCGAGGCATAAGGTCCATATATCAGACATGAGCGAAGTCCAAGGGGCAAACGAGGCGATCGAGGGCATCGAGGGGCGCTACTGGCACCCGCTCGCCGACGGGCGCATCCAGTGCGACCTCTGCCCGCGCGCCTGCAAGCTCAAGGAGGGCCAGCGCGGCCTCTGTTTCGTGCGCGGGCGGAGTGCCGGCCGCATCGTGCTGACGAGCTACGGCCGCTCCTCGGGTTACTGCATCGATCCCATCGAGAAGAAGCCCCTCAACCACTTCCTCCCCGGCACGCCGGTGCTCTCCTTCGGCACCGCCGGCTGCAACCTCGCCTGCCGCTTCTGCCAGAATTGGGACATCTCCAAGTCGCGCGAGATGGACACGCTTGCGGACGCGGCCTCGCCCGAGAGGATCGCGGCCGCTGCCACGGCACTCGGCTGTCGCTCGGTCGCCTTCACCTACAACGACCCGGTCATCTTCCACGAGTATGCCATCGACGTGGCGGACGCCTGCCGCGCCCGCGGCATCAAGTCGGTCGCGGTGACCGCGGGCTACCAGTCGCCCGAGCCGCGCGCCGAGTTCTACCGCCACATGGACGCGGCGAACGTCGACCTCAAGGCCTTCAGCGAGGAGTTCTACAAGCGCGTCTGCTCGGGCGAGCTCGCGGCCGTGCTCGACACCCTCGTCTATCTCAAGCACGAGACCAAGGTGTGGTTCGAGATCACCAATCTGATGATTCCGGGCGAGAACGACTCGCCCGACGAGACCGAGGCGATGTGCCGCTGGATCGCCGACAAGCTCGGAGCGGACGTGCCGCTTCACTTCACCGCCTTCCACCCCGACTGGAAGATGCGCGATCATGCGCCCACCCCGCCTCCGACCCTCGAGCGCGCGCGTCGCATCGCGCTCGCTCACGGCCTGCGCTACGTCTACACGGGCAACGTGCACGATATAGCGGGGCAGAGCACCTACTGCCATGCTTGCGGCGAGCTCCTCATCGAGCGCGACTGGTACGAGCTCGGGGCGTGGGGCCTCACGGCCGAGAGCTGCTGTGCGGCCTGCGGCGAGCGCTGCGCCGGGCACTTCGAGGCAAGACCCGGCCGCTGGGGCGCCAAGCGCCAGCCGGTGCGCCTTGCGGGGCTTGCCGTCTGAAGCAAATCCTTCTACGCAATCGGCCCGCCTTATAGGATGCGGCCCATGTGCGGACGCTACTCGCTGACCACGCCTGCCGAGGCGATGCGCCACCTCTTCGGCTTTGCCGGAGCGCTTCCCAATCTTCCCGCGCGCTACAACATAGCACCCACCCAGCTCGTTCCCATCGTGAGGCGCATGCGCGAAGGGGCCCGCGAGCTCGCCCAGTTGCGCTGGGGCCTCATCCCGTCCTGGGCCAAGGATGCCTCGATCGGCAACAGGCTGATCAACGCGCGCGCCGAGGGGTTGGCGGAAAAGCCGTCCTTCCGTGCCGCCTTCCGCGCGCGGCGCTGCCTTGTGCCGGCCGACGGCTTCTACGAGTGGCAGGCGACGCCGCAGGGCAAGCGGCCCTATCGCATCGGGCTCAAGGGCGGCAGGGCCGAGGCGCTCCCGCTCTTTGCCTTCGCCGGCCTGTGAGAGCGCTGGGAGAAAGCTCCGGACGGCGTTCCCGTCGAGTCGTGCACGATCGTCACCACCGCGGCGAACGAGCTCCTGGCCCCGATCCACGCGCGCATGCCGGTGATCCTGCCGGAGGAGGGCTACGCCGCGTGGCTCGCCCCCGCCACGCCGCCCGCGGAGGCGCTCGCCCTCCTCAAGCCCTATCCTGCGGCGGCGATGCTCCTTTATCCCGTCTCGAAGCGGGTCAACAGCGTCCGCTTCGACGATGCCCTCTGCATAGCGCCCGAGTCGACCGAGCCGAGCCTGCTCTAAGCGGGGCCGCGCCGATCCCGTCTTAAAAAGATCACGGACATGTGACCTTCCGTGACGAACTGTTGCCCACTTTCCCGCGTATTAGGGGTGAGTGGACAGGCAGCGGCCACAAGGGCCGCGCGGAAGGGACAGGATGGCAGGCTTGAGTGCGACGGCACCGCATAGGGCCGACTACCGCTTCATGCAAAGCTCGATGGCGGCCCCGCTCCTCACGCGCGAGCGCGAGCTGGAGCTCGTCGCGCGCTGGCGCGAGACGGGCGAGGAGGCCGCGCTTCACGAGCTCGTCATTAGCCACATGCGTTTGGTCATCGGCTTGGCCGTGCGCTTCCGCGGCTATGGGCTGCCGCTCGCCGATCTCATTCAGGAGGGCAGCCTCGGTCTCATGCAGGCGGCCTCGCGTTTCGACGCGGCGCGCAATACGCGGTTTTCCACCTATGCGGGCTGGTGGGTCCGTGCCGCCATCCAGGATTTCATCCTGCGCAACTGGTCGATCGTGCGCACGGGCACCACGGCCGCGCAGAAGACGCTCTTCTTCAATCTGCGGCGCTTGAGCGCGCGCCTCGGGCTTGCAGGCGACGGCCGTCTCGACCACGAGGCCACGTTAGCGGTGGCTCAGGCCCTCGCGGTCGGACCGGGCGAGGTCTCCGCCATGGAGATGCGCCTCAACGGGCGCGACGTGTCGGTCAATGCGCCGCATGCCGGCCCCGGTACGGCCGAATGGCAGGATTTCCTCGTCGACGGGCAGCCCTCGCCCGAGGAGACGGTGACCGAAGAGAGGGACGGTGCGGCCGAGGCCCGCCTTTTGGCGCGCGCGCTGGCGGAGCTCTCGGAACGCGAACGCCACATCATTCGCGAGCGCCATCTCAAGGAGGAGGAGATCACGCTCGAGGCGCTCGGCACCTCCCTCGGGGTGAGTAAGGAGCGGGTCCGCCAGATCGAGGGCAAGGCGCTCGAGAAGCTCAAGCGCTACATGCGCGCGCGGTACGAGCGTTCGGCCGCTTCCTAAGCGGGTCCGCATCCCCCGTCCCCGCCGCCTTCGGCCGGCCGGATATGGCTGTTGTCGGCGGCGAGCCCCGATGCAAGAATGCCCCAGCCTCGTCTCGGGGGGCCGAATCGCGGGGTGCGAGGGTGCAGCGCTACTCGATCTTCAGCTTGGCGCGCAACGCGCTCAATGATCATGCCGACTGGGAGCGCGCCTGGCGCAGCCCGGACCCCAAGCCGTCTTATGCGGTCGTGATCGTCGGCGCCGGCGGACACGGCCTAGCCACCGCCTATTACCTCGCAAAGGAGCACGGCATCCGCGACGTGGCCGTGCTGGAGAAGGGGTGGCTCGGGGGCGGCAACACCGGGCGCAACACCACGGTCGTGCGCTCCAACTACTTGAATGACGATTCAGCCGCGCTCTACGAGAAGTCGCTCCAGCTCTTCGAAGGGCTGAGCCGGGAGCTCAACTTCAACGTCATGCTGAGCCAGCGCGGCCTGATGATGCTCGCGCACAGCCCGCATGAGCTGCGGGCGCACCAGCGTCTGGTGAGCGCGATGCGGCTCAACGGCATCGAAGGGGAAATGCTGAGCGTCGAGCAGGTCAAGGCGCTCTGTCCGATTCTCAATTGCTCGCCCCGCTCGCGCTATCCGGTCTTCGGCGCTTCATTCCAGCGCCGCGGCGGGACCGCGCGGCACGACGCGCTGGCCTGGGGCTATGCGCGCGCGGCGGATGCGCGCGGCGTCGACATCATCCAGAACTGCGAGGTGACCGGGCTCAGGCTCGAGGCCGGACGCATCCGCGGCCTAGAGACGACGCGCGGATATATCGAGGCGGCCAAGGTCGGCGTGGTGGTGGCGGGGCACGCGAGCGTGCTCGCCGCCATGGCCGGCCTCCGTCTCCCCATCCAGAGCCATCCGCTCCAGGCGCTCGTGACCGAGCCGATCAAGCCCGTGCTGCATCGCGTGGTCATGTCGGGTGCGGTGCACGTCTATGTGAGCCAATCCGACCGCGGTGAGCTCGTGCTCGGCGCCGGCATCGACGGTTACAATTCCTATGCCCAGCGCGGCAGCTTCCACGTCATCGAGGCCCAGCTTGCGGCCCTCAAGGAGCTTTTTCCGATCGTGAGCCGCCTGCGCATGATGCGCCAATGGGGCGGCATCGTCGACATCTGCCCGGATGCGAGCCCGATCATCGGCAAGACCCCGGTCGAGGGGCTCTACTTCAATTGCGGCTGGGGCACCGGCGGCTTCAAGTCGACCCCAGGCTCGGGCTTCGTCTTCGCGCACACGATCGCCGCGGACGAGCCCCATCCGCTCGCCGCCCCCTTCGCGCTCAAGCGCTTCGAGACGGGACGGCTTCTCGACGAGCACGGCTCGGCAGGGGTCGCACACTAATGAATGCTTTTCTTCTGTTTTCGTTAAGGCGTGAGGCGAGCTGAGGATGCATCTCATCCCTTGTCCCTGGTGCGGGCCGCGCGAGGAGAGCGAATTCGCTTGCGGCGGCGAGGGCCACATCATGCGTCCCGCCGATCCGGAGGCGAGAAGCGACGCCGAATGGGCCGATTACCTCTACATGCGCGCCAATCCCAAGGGCTGGCACCGCGAGCGCTGGCTCCACCGCTACGGCTGTCGGCGCTGGTTCAACCTCATCCGCGACACCGTGAGCCACGAAATCAAGGCCGTCTACCGGATGGACGAGCCGGCGCCCAAGCTCGAGCCGTGAGGGCAGGCGCGTGAGCCGGCAGATCGAGCGCCTGGCGACCGGCGGCCGCATCGACCGCACCAAGCCGCTCGCCTTTCGCTTCGATGGCCGCAGGCTCCAGGGCTTTGCCGGGGACACGCTCGCCTCCGCCCTTCTCGCGAACGGCGTCACGCTGGTCGCGCGCAGCTTCAAGTATCATCGCCCGCGCGGCATCCTGACGGCGGGGGCCGAGGAGCCCAACGCGCTCGTCCAGCTCGGCGAGCGAGGGGCGAGCGAGCCCAATCTCCGCGCCACCCAGATCGAGCTCTACGACGGGCTCGTGGCCGAGAGCCAGAATCGTTGGCCCAGCCTCGACGTCGACCTCGGCAGCCTCAACAATTTCGCGGCACCGCTGATGCCGGCCGGCTTCTACTACAAGACCTTCATGTGGTCGCCGACGGTCTGGCGCCTCTCCGAGGCCGCCATCCGCAAGATGGCGGGCATGGGCAAGGCGCCGAGCGAGGCGGACCCTCAGCGCTACGTTCGCCGCAACGCGCATTGCGACGTGCTCGTGGTCGGGGGCGGCCCGGCAGGGCTGATGGCCGCCCTCGTCGCCGGACGCAGCGGCGCGCGCGTACTGCTGGCCGACGAGCAAAGCGAGCTCGGCGGCGCCCTCCTCGGCGCGAGCGATACGATCGAGGGCAAGCCGGCGCTCGCGTGGGTGGCGGCGGCCGAGCGCGAGCTTGCGGATATGCCCGAGGTGCGGCTGCTGAGGCGAAGCACCGTCTTCGGCTACTACGACCATAACTTCCTCGGCGTCCTCGAGCGCGCGAGCGACCATCTGGGACCTGCAGCGCCGGGCCCGCGCCAGCGCCATTGGCGCGTGCGGGCGAAGCGGGTCATCCTCGCGACGGGGGCCATCGAGCGGCCGCTTGTCTTCGCCAACAACGACCTTCCCGGTATCATGCTGGCGTCCGCCGCGCGCAGCTACGTCAACCGCTACGCCGTGCGCCCCGGCCGGCGCGCGGTCGTGTTCACCACCAACGACAGCGCTTACGCGGCCGCCCTCGACCTCAAGGCCGCCGGGATCGCCGTGGCGGCGATCGTGGACCTGCGCGCCGAGCCCGTGGGTGCGCTTGTCGAGACGGCGCGCGAGGCGGGCATCGAGGTCTTGGCCGGACAGGTGGTGGCGGTGGCCCACGGCTGGCGCCGCGTGCATGGGGTGGAGGTCGGGGCGTTCTACCACAGCGGAGAGAAGCTTTTGGGCGAGCGGCGCGCCATCGCCTGCGATCTTCTCTGCGTCTCGGGCGGCTGGAACCCGAGCGTGCACCTCTTCTCCCAATCGCGCGGCAAGCTCAGCTACGAGGAAGGACGCGGCATTTTCGTGCCCGGCCAGTCCTTCCAGGCGGAGCGCTCGGCCGGTGCCGCGAACGGCGCATTCGCGCTCGCGGCGTGCCTTAAGGAGGGTGCCCGCGCGGGCGCCGAGGCGGCTGAGGCCGCGGGTTTCGCCGTGCCGGCGGGTGCGGACGCGGTACCCGCCGCGGAGGCTCCCGAGGAAGGGCCGCCTCAAGTGCTGTGGCTGGTGCCGCCGCTCAAGGAGAAGCGCGGCTTGGCCAAGCATTTCGTCGACTATCAGAACGACGTGACGGCCGCCGACGTGGCGCTCGCCGCGCGCGAAGGCTACGTCTCGGTCGAGCATCTCAAGCGCTACACCACGCTCGGCATGGGCACGGATCAGGGCAAGACCTCGAACATCAACGCGCTTGCCCTCCTCGCCCACGACATCGGCGCCGAGGTCGCGAGCGTCGGCACGACCACCTTTCGCCCGCCCTACACGCCGGTCGGCATCGCGGCACTTGCCGGCCGCGACGGGGGCGAGTTCGCCGATCCCATACGCCGCACGCCCATCCACCATTGGCACGAGGCGGCGGGCTCCCCTTACGAGAACGTGGGGCAGTGGAAGCGGCCGTGGTATTACCCGAAGCCGGGCGAGGGCATGCACGAGGCGGTCGCGCGCGAATGTCTCGCGGTGCGCCGAAGCGTGGGCATCCTCGACGCGAGCACGCTCGGCAAGATCGACATTCAGGGCCCGGACGCGGTCAAGCTGCTCGACCTGGTCTACACCAACGCCTGGGGCGATCTCGAGATCGGCCGCTCGCGCTACGGCCTCATGTGTGACGAGCAGGGCTACGTGATCGACGACGGCGTCACCACGCGTCTCGGACCCAACCATTTTCTGATGACGACGACCACCGGCAATGCCGCGCGCGTGCTCGCCTGGCTCGAGGAATGGCTGCAGTGCGAGTATCTCGGCTGGCGGGTCTATTGCGTCTCCGTGACCGACGCCTGGGCGACCGTCGGCATCGCGGGTCCTCATGCCAGGAAGCTTTTGTCCGAGCTCAGCACGGACGTAGCGCTTGCGCCGGACGCCTTTCCTCACATGAGCGTCAGGAGCGGCCACGTCGCCGGCATCCCGGCGCGGGTCTTCCGCGTGAGCTTCACGGGCGAGCTCTCTTACGAGATCAACGTGCCGGCAAGCTACGGCACCGCGCTGTGGACCGCCTGCATGACCGCCGGTGCGCCCTACGGCATCACACCCTTCGGCACCGAGGCGATGCACGTGCTGCGCGCCGAGAAGGGATACATCATCGTCGGCCAGGAGACCGACGGCACGGTAACGCCGCGCGATCTCGGCATGGCTTGGCTGATCTCGAAGAAGAAGCCCGACTTCCTCGGCAAGCGCGGCATGGCGCGACCCGACGTCGCGCGCGAGGGGCGCAAGCAACTCGTCGGGCTGCTCACCAAGGAGCCCGGCTTCGTGCTGCCGGAAGGTGCCCAGATCGTCTCGGAAGTGAGGCGGCGGCCGCCGATGCCGATGATCGGCCACGTCACCTCGAGCTACGCGAGCCCCATCCTCGGCCGTTCCATCGCGCTCGCGCTGCTCGAGGGCGGGCGGAAGCGCATGGGCGAGGTGGTGCGCCTGCCCCTCGCCGACGACACCGTGATCGAGGCCGAGGTGGTCGATCCGCGCTTCTATGACAAAAGCGGAGAACGCCTCAATGGTTGAGCGCTATTTGCGGCAAAGCCCGCTTGCCAATCTCAAGCTCGCCGCGCGCGTGGCGGGGAGTGCCGCCGCGGCCGGGGTCAAGATGAGCGACGGCGGCTTCGTGGGCCAGCTCGCCTTGCGCGGGAGGGGGGACGGCGCGTTCCGCATGGCGGCCACAGCTGCGCTCCTGACGCCCCTTCCGCTCGAGCCCAATCGGGCGAGCGAGGGGGTGGACATCCGCGTGCTCTGGCTCGGCCCCGACGAATGGCTCGTCGTGGCCGCCGAGGACAAGGTGGAGGGGC
>Ga0187784_10004765_pt1 | contig 10976 bp, 10 predicted proteins | sample 1015_SJ02_MP15_2_FD_132964 | JGI IMG/M metagenome (GOLD analysis project Ga0187784, IMG submission 132964) | Tropical peat soil microbial communities from peatlands in Department of Meta, Colombia - 1015_SJ02_MP15_20_MG | ecosystem: Environmental > Terrestrial > Soil > Wetlands > Peat | place... | reverse complement strand
CTCCTCGGATACGTACCAAAATTTCGCACGCTCTGCGGCTTGAGCGAAATCCACATCGCGCGCCCAGGCATACTGATCGTCGATCGCGGCGCATAAGGCCGCGCAGCGCATCCCCCCGTCGATGGAAAATTCCAACTGCTCGTCGATGGCCATGGTCGGGGCAAGCGCGTCGACGACGCGCGGGCACATTTCCAGCAAGAGCGAGACGATCTGCTCCTGCGCCTCAAGGCCAAGGTTGCTCTCAGCTGCGACATAGAGCGCATTCCAGACCCTTTGCGCGCTCTCCCCGCCGCAGCGCTCGACCGTGTCGAGAAAGCGCGCGAGATCGCTGCGCAGCTGTGCGATCCTTGGCGCCTGGACCGGATCGTCGGTCGTCCACTGCGCGTGCATGGCGATCGCCGCCCGAACGAGCCCGTGCAGCAGATCGATGTCGCGGCCGGATGCCGCGCGCAGCGACCGCACGCGCGCCAGTGCCGTCTCGCGCGCAAGGATCCAGCGATCGATCAGCGCCGGGTGCTTGACCAGAAACGGCGCCATTCCCAGTCCGGTCGCATTGCCGACGCCGAGGCGCCGGCGCAACGCCCGGTCGAGCGGAACCGCACCTTGCGGATTCCGCAGCCGCGCCAGATGCTCGACCAGGTCGAGCGTGAAGTTGCGGATGAGCCAGACCGTCAGCATCTCGGCCTGGAACGGTCCCGCGAGCTCTGCGCGATCGGCATAGACATCGCGGTCTGCGATCCCGAACTTGCCATTGCCGTAGACCGCGGTCGTGCGCATCAGGTAGCCGACGGCGTCGAGGACGCGCGCATCGGGCTGCCGGCCGGAGGCGAGCGTGGTCACGACAGAATCGAACAGGCGCACACTGCGGTTGGCGCGCGCCAGGACCAGCTCCGATCGCAAGTAGCGCCCGGCTTCCTGGCGCGGCACGTTGTGGCTGAGCCGCGCCACATCGTCGTCCGAGGGAACGCCATCGAACAGCACGAACGTCGCGTCCCACGCTTCCGCGATCACGCGATCGGTGCGCTTCTCGGGCGGAAGATCATGCGCGAACGCGACGAGCGTGTAGGCCCGGTCACCGGCTGTTATCGTGTAGAGCGCCGTGCCGACGCCGTCGGCGTCGATATCGAAGCGCTTGCGGGCGAACCGCCAGCGCTCCCGATCGATGCGGCGCAGCAACACGCGCAGGAACGAGAGACGCGATTGGTGAAAGCTGCCGAGACGCGCGAGCCGCATGACCTGCCCCGGCGGTCGCAGCGCTATCGCGTCAATCTCGGGAGCAATCCCGTTCCGGCTCATTCCTTCCTGCACACCATGTGGACGTGGATGTAATCCATGCCGTGCCCGGCAGGGCTCTGCGCGACCAGGCGCTCGTAGCGCGCGAAGAACGCGTTGAGAATAGCGAGGCGCTCCTCGGCTGGCCGCTTGGCATCGAGGCCAGCCGCGAACGTCGGCTCGCTCCACGAGCGCAGGGTCGGAATGTACTCGCGCGCGAAGCGTTCGGCATCCCGGTGCTCGTCATAGGCTCTTGCGTAGGGGCATACCAGATGGCGCTCCTCCACGAGCTCGAGCCGCAAGCCGGCGCGATGGACCGGCGAGTTGCGGTCGAGCAGCGGCGCCGTGAACTCCTCCGCATTGCGATAGACCTGCGGAAAGTTGGTGTTGAGATATTCCGCGCGCGTGATCCGCCCCTCTTCGGCGAGCGAGCGCCAGAGCGCGTCGAAGGTATCGAACATCGAGACGCCTCCGGTATTGCCGAGATAGCGCCCGCGCCTGTCGATGCCGAAATTGAGGAACACGAGGCGACCGCCCTTGACGAGCTCGCGCGCCCTCAAAAGGAGCATCCGCTCCCACTCCAGGCGCCCGATCTCCTTCCACTGCCGCAGCTCCTCGCCACGCGCGCCGACCATGTGCACGTGATCGCTGATATTGCATGGCGCCTTGGAGATGTAGTGGGAGGCCGTGGCGGAGAAGGCGAGATTGACACTGTCGTGCGGAAAGATCGCTTGGTGGAAAGAGGTGGCGGAAGCGAACGGGTATACCTCCGGGACCTCGCCGATGTAGCTTGTCAGATCCGTCTGATTGTGGACGTTGCGGAACAGCTGGCTGAAGTCGTTGCGCGGCAGATCGGTGTAGACGATTTCGATCGGGCGCGAGGGAACGAGGCGGCGCACCTCGGCGAGCACCTGCCGCCACATGGGCATCGAGGTGCCGCCGTCCGCGCATCCCATGTCGGCGGCGCGGAACGAGGAGCCGTCGTCCCGCAACGCCATTCGCGCGAGCGCATCCTTGATCATCGGCACGGCGAGCTCGATGACCTCGCGTGCGCCGGTCGTCGCCTTGGAATAGTACCCGGCGCCCTTCATCGCCATGAAGCCGACGGTCTCACTGCCTGCGGTCATGGTTGTCCCGCCCTGTTACGCATCCGGCCGGCGTCGACCGGCGAGCGCTCGATAACTCTGGTTGCGGCCATGCCGATCAACCCCGTTCAAACGATGCGGTGAAGAACTTGAGCCAATTATCGCCGAGGATTTTTGCGATCTCCACTGCGGAGAAACCGCGCGCCTTAAGGCCGGCACGGAGCTTTCCCCAGTCGCGGTTGTCCCGGAACCACGCAGGTTGTGCGGGGAGCCTGGCGGCGCCGAGCGCCGCGCCCGGCGGCGATTTCGTCCACCGTCCGGTCCGCATCCACGCGATGATCTCGTCGCCATGGCCCTGGCAAAGATCCGAGCCGATCCCGATGTGGTCGACGCCGATGCGGCCGGCGAGCCGGGCGGCCATCTCGGTGAAGCTCTCGAGCGCGCATTCGGAGGCGCCCTTGAGGTGGTAGGGGTAGAGCGAGAGCCCGAGCATGCCGCCGCGCGCCGCGAGCGCGTTGAGCACGCGATCCGATTTGTTGCGGACGACCGCGTGCCAGAAGCTCGGGTTGGCGTGCGTGATCGCAATCGGGCGCGCCGAAAGATCGATCGTCTCGAGCGTGGTGCGCTCCGCCGAATGCGACATGTCGATCAGCATGCCGAGGCGATTCATCTCCTTGATCACCTCGCGGCCCATGCGGGTGACGCCGGCATCGTCCGCCTCGTAGCAACCGCTGCCGAGCAACGACTGATTGTTGTAGGTGAGCTGCATCACCTTGATGCCGAGATCGGCCAGCACCTCGACGAGGCCGATGTCGTCCTCGATGCAGGACGGGTTCTGCGCGGCAAAGATGACGGCGGTCTTGCCTGACGCCTTGGCCCGCACGATGTCGGGACCGGTCCTCGCCTTCACGACGAGATCGCCGTGCGCTGCGAAGCGCGCGTTCCAGTCGGCCAGGTTCTCGACGGTCTCGCGAAAGTCCTCGTGATAGCAAACCGTCACGCTGATGGCGTCGACGCCTCCCTCGCGCAGTTGCGCCAGGATCTCCGGCGACCAGTTGCAGTACTGGCAGGCGTCGATCACGTATTCTTCTGCGGCGTTGTCCATGGCGACCGGCTGCCCGCGACATCATCAGAACTCACCACGATACCACGAGGATTCGCGCGGTCATCTGCCGAATGGGCTGGGGCGGATATCGCTCGCGACGTCGATCAGGGCGCCCGGCGGAAGACGTCGGCGAAGGAGGCCATCCTGAGGGTGTCGCTGGCAGAGCGTGGATTCCGAAACGGGCCGCTGCGGCGCGCTCGAGGTTCCAAGGCAGGTCAAGGTTGGTTCATCACCGCATAGATGATCGCGATGAGCACGAGTACGCCGAGCACGATGAACGAGAATTCAAAGGCAATCGCAAACACACCGAGCGTCGCGGAGATCCCCGCGAACCGTCTCTCCTCGCGGAAAATCTGCGAAACCACGGCCAGGACGATCGCGAGCAAGCCGAACGAAATCGCGGCCACCGAAAACCACCTGCTCAATCGGTCTGCACGGGACGGCTCGCGCTGCGGCGCCTGGTACTCGACGCCTTTTGCGCGCGCAGCGAGGCGTTCCTTGACGCCGTGTCCGATCTCGACAAGCACCTGATCGATCGGCTCCGGCGGGTACAGGACCGGCATGACCCAATGCGGGAGCACCGCAGCGATCAGGGCCAGCAGCCCCACGATGCTTCCAATCATCCCGAGTCGGGGAGCGCGTGCCACAGAGCCTGTCATCGAGGAGAGCCTCGCCTGTCACTCTCCTGCGTCGTGGTGATGGCCCCAAAGGTTCACCGCTCTGGAAAGACAATCAGAGGGGCGGCCCCGCCCGATGCGCATGGCGGACATCGAAGTCTTCGGTTCAACTATGGCACCGCTCGTCACTGATGCGGCGCGAACATGCCCGGGTTCCCGGTGTTGTTGAGGAGATGCAACAATTTAGGCCCCGAAGCCCATCGGCAAGCCTTCGAAACCGAGTGCGGCTTCGAGATTGGCCGCAACGTCCAGCAGAAAAGCCTCCTCGTGCCAGCGCGCCACGAGCTGCAGCCCGATCGGGAGGCCGTTGCCCGAAAGCCCGCACGGCATCGAGAGCGCGGGGTGGCCGGTCAGGTTGAACGGATATGTGTAGGGATACCAGGCAGCGCGGATCGTGCCGGCATCGCGTCCGGCGATCTGAACGCAACCGAGCGGATCATAGCCAAGCCGCAACGCCGGCGCGGAGAGCGTCGGGGACGCGATCAGGTCGAACCGCGACAGAACACTCTGAACCTTGCCGAAACAGGCCGTGCGCTCGAATTGCGCGTTGCAGAAGTCGGTGGCGCTGTAGTTGCGGCCAGCCTCGATGGTGGCAATCAGCGTCGGGTCGAGCTTTTCCGGGGTCCGCTCCGCGGCGGCGCCGAGGCGCGCGAGCAGGACCGAGCGTAGAAACACCAGAAATGCCGGCTCCAGCGAAACGAAGTCGAGCTCGACCGGCTCGACCGTCATGCCGAGCTCCTCGGCCTTGCGCATTGCGGCAACGACGCAAGCCTCGACTTCAGGATCGACGAAGTTGCCGCAAGTGAGGAGGAAGCCGATGCGTGGATGCTCGCCCGCGCGCAGCCGGCGCGTCGGGAAGGCGGGCACTTGGCCATAGGGGTCGCGCGCGTCAGGGCCCACCATGACGTCGAATTGCAGCCGGGTATCGGCGATGTTTCGCGCCAGCGGGCCGACATAGGAGTTCGCGCCGAAGAGATCCGGCGGCTGCAAGTTCGGAATGGCGCCGAGCGTCGCCTTCAAGCCGACCACCCCGCAGCAAGCGGCCGGAATGCGGATTGAGCCGCCGCCGTCGGTGCCAAGCGCGATCGGTCCGATCCGCGCCGCGACCGCCACCGCGGCGCCCCCGCTCGACGCCCCGCAGGTGTGGTCCTTGTTCCAGGGATTGAGCGTCAGCCCGAAGAACGGACCGTCGGTCGAAGGCTTGTGCCCGAACTCCGGGGTCGTGGTCTTTCCGATCAGGATGGCTCCGGCGGCGCGCATGCGCGCAACCGAAACCGCGTCGGTGGTCGGAACATGGTGCGCGAACAGCGCCGATCCCTGTGTCGTGGTCACGCCAGCGGTGTTGGTGAGATCCTTCACCGAGAAGGGAATGCCGTGGAGTGCCGGCAACGGCCCGCCCTTCATGACGGCGTCCTCGGCAGCCATCGCCTCGGCGCGGGCGCGATCGGCGCAGACCGCCATGAAGGCGTTGAGATCGCGACGCTTCTCGATGCGCGCGAGCGCGGCATCGACCGCCTCGACGGGAGACACCGTCTTGGCTCGGATGGCGGCGCGCAGCTCGGCCGCGGACAGATCCGCAATGGCAGTCATGCTATCCCCTTCACAGCATCCAGCGCCCGCCATCGATCAGCAGCGTCTGGCCGGTGATGTAGCGCGCCTCGTCGCTTGCCAGGAACGCCACCACGCCTGCGACATCCTCGGGCTCGGCAATGAAGCCGGCCGGCGTCGTGCTCTTGATGCGCTCGATGACCGCGGGCGGGAGCCGGTCATGGGCGCGGGTGCGGATCGCGCCCGGCGCAACCGCATTGACCGTGACACCACGGGGCGCGAGCTCGCGCGCGAGCGCGCGGGTGAAGCCGACGATTCCCATCTTCGCGGCCGCATAGTCGGCAAGCCCCGCGTCACCCACGAAGGCCGCATCGCTCGACATGTTGACGATGCGTCCGCCGCGTTCGTGCATCGTCGGCACGATCAGGCGCGACATGCGCATGGCCGTGAACAACGACACTTCCAGGACGAAGCGCCAGACTTCCTCCTGCGAGGCGGCAAATGGCGCAGCCCGCTCGCGGCCGCTTTGTCCAACGTTGTTGAACAAAACGTCGACCGGGCCGAAGCGGGCGACGGCCCGGCGATGGAATTCGGCCAGCTGATCGCCGTCGGTGCAATCGCCGTGCACCGCCAGCAATCGCTCGCGATCGCAATCCGCATAAGCCGCTTGCAGCTCGTCGGCTTCTCGATCGATCACTGCGACGCGAGCCCCCTCGGCGAGAAAGCGTCGCGCCGTGGCGGCACCGATGCCGTTGGCAGCCCCGGTCACCACCACGGTGCGCATGGCGAAGCGCTGTTGCGAGGTCATCGGCGTCTCCTCCGCCGCTCAATGAAAACTGCGCCCGCCGTCCACCGCCATCGCGGTGCCGGTGACGTAGGACGAGTCGGCGCTGGTCAGCCAGAGGATTGCGGCGGCGATTTCCTCCGCCTCCGCGATGCGTCGGAGCGCATAGCGCGCCCGCACCGCCTCATAGGCGGCCGCGGGATCCGGCTCCGCCTCGATGCTGGATCGGAGCAGCGGGGTTTCCACGGCGCCCGGGCAAACCGCATTGACGCGGATGCCGAACGCGGCCGCCTCCATCGCCAGTGCCTTCGAGAGCATCTGCAGTCCGGCCTTGGAGGCGCAATAGGCTGTGCGGTGCCGCAGCGGCGAGAGCCCGGCAGCGGAGGAGACATTGACGATGGTTCCGCCTCCGGCCGCGCGCAGATGCGGCAACGCGGCGCGCGCCACCAGCATGGGCCCGGTGAGGTTGACCGAAAGGACGCGGTCCCAGTCGGCAATATCCATGGTCTCGAGCTCGGCGACGAGATCGATACCGGCGGCGCAGACGACGCCATCGAGTCCGCCCATCTGCGTCGCGGCCGTCGCGACCGCGTTGCTCACCGCGGTCGCGACGGTTACGTCGGCCACCAGCACGCGCAACGTCGTGTCGTGCGCCGCCGCGCCCTTGCGATCTGCCAGGAGCGCCTCGAGCAGGGCGGCATCGCGGTCGAGCGCCGTGACCGTCGCACCTTCGCGCATGAAGCGCAGCACCGTCGCGCGGCCGATGCCGCGCGCCCCGCCGGTGACGAGGATCCTCCGTCCCGCGAGCGACCTGCTCATCGCCGGCTCTCCGCGCGTTGACGCTCGAGGCCGGGCCGCATGTCCTCGACCATCTCGTCGCACCGCCCGATCCAGACGTTCGGGTGCTCCAGCGCGTGCGCGATCAGCCCATCGAGCGCCTTGATGCGCGAGGGCTGCCCGATCATCTCCGGATGCATGCCGACCATCATCATGCGGTCCTCGGCATAGAGCACGTCGAACTCGCCCTTCCAGGCCTCGAGCAGCGCCGAAGGCGCCTGCATGGTGCGGCCGGGAAGCACGATCGAATATTGGAAGAACGGCGCGTCATCGAGCACCCAGCGGAACGGCAGCTCGACGATCCTGGTGTCCTTGCCGTCGACGCTGTGAAGGTAGGGCGAGTCGTCGTCGAAAAAATTCGACGAATAGTCGAAGCCATATTCGACGAGCAACGGCATGGTGATGCGGCTGATCTCGGCCGCCGGGGAACGCCAACCACGCGGAGCGCGGCCGGATACGCGCTTGATGGATTGAAACGCGCGTTCCATCTCGTCGCGCTCCTGCTCCTGCGTGAGATTGAGGATCCAGGCATGGCTGTAGCTGTGATGGGCGATCTCGTGGCCGCGGCGCAGGATCTGCTCCATCAGCGCCTCGCGCTGGTCGATGACGACGCCCGGCACGAAGAACGTGGTCTTGATGGCGTAGCGGTCGAGCAGATCCAGAACCCGGCCGGTCCCGACCTTCCAGCCATAGGCGCCCTGCGACATCAGGATCGGGCGCTGCGCGTAGCTTGCGTCGCGACCGGTCCACATCGTCTCGGCATCGAGGTCGAAGGTGAGGAAAAGGGGGAAGCCCTTGCTGGTCAGCGGCACGGCGGAACTCCTGTCAGACGAAGCGATGCAAGCCGGCGCGGCGTTCGGCGATGAGCAGCAGGATGCCGGTGACCGCGATCAGCAGCGTCGACACGGCGGCGACACTCGGATCGACACCCATCTCGACGGACGAGAAGATCAGCACCGGCAGCGTGGTCTGGCTGGCACTGATGAGAAAGATGGTCACCGGAACATTGTCGAGCGAGGTGATGAACGCGAACAGCGCGCCGGCGGCAAGCCCCGGCGCGATCAGCGGAAGCGTGATGAGGCGGAAGGTCTCGAAGCCTGTGGCGCCGAGAACACGGGCGGCCTCCTCCATCGTAAGCTCGAGGCCGGCGAGGCTCGCAAGCGTCGCGCGGACGACGTACGGCACCGTGATCACCACATGCGCGAACAGCAGCCCGAGCAGCGTTCCGCGGATTCCGGTCAGGCTGAAGTACTGCAGCAGCGCCACGCCGATCACGACGGACGGCATGATCAAGGGTGCCATCAGCAGCGAGGTGAGCGCCTGCGCGCCGGGGACCAACCTGCGATGGATCGCATAGGCGGCGGGAACGCCGATCAACAGCGAGATCGCGGTCGAGCCAAGCGCGAGCAGGAGGCTCATGCGGATCGCCGACAGGTACTGCGGATCGCTCAGCACCTTTGCAAACCAGGCGAGCGTCACGCCTTGCGGCGGGATCGTGAGGTACGACGTCGTGCTGAAGGCCGCCAGGACGACGACAATCACCGGAAGCTGCAGGAACACGACGACGGCCCATGCCGCGATCGAGACGCCGAGCCCGGCACGGGCAGCCGCGTCGGCAGCAGCGCTCATGACATGCCCGCCCATCGTCTGGTGAGGGCGCTCGACAGGGCGATGATCCCGACGGTCATGAGCGTGAGCGCGAATGCGAGCGCCGACCCGCGCGCCCAGTCGAGCAGTTGCATGTACTCGTCGTAGATCACGGTGGCCATCACCTGGTAGGTCGGGCCTCCGAGCATGCGCGGTGTCACCAGCGCGCTGATCGTCAGGACGAATACCAGGATCGATCCGGCGAGGATTCCCGGGGCCGAGAGCGGCAGCGTCACGGCCACGAACACATGGAGCCGGCTCGATCCGAGCGTTGCGGCGGCCGCCTCCACGTCGCGCGGCACGTTGCGGATGGCCGCGACCAGCATCAGCACCATGAACGGCAGATAGATGTGCGTGAGCCCGATCATGACGCCGGTCAGATTGAACAAGAGCTTCACGGGAGCGCTGAGGACGCCGAGCTGCAGCAGCAGGTTGTTGACGAGCCCGCGATTGGCCAGCAGCACGATCCAGCCGAACGACCGCACGACGAGATTGAGCAGCATTGGAAAGATCACGAGCAGCGTGAGCATCATGCGCCATCGCGGCGGACCGCGCGCGATCACATAGGCTACCGGGTAGCCGAGGACGAGGCACGCCAGGGTGACGAGCAGGCCGAGACTCAACGTCCGCCAGATGACCTCGCGATAGAAGTCGTCGGTGATGATTCTAAGGTAGTTTTCCAGCGTCCAATATCCCGGCCGGAAGCCGGCGGCCGGGACATACTCGCGGAAGCTCGTCGGCAGCAGCATCAGGACCGGAGCAAGGAAGAATCCGGCCAGCACCAGCGCGAGCGGCGCGATCAGCAGCAACCCGTGGCGGGCTCGGATCATGGACCACCCGCCTCGGGCGCCATTGCGAACACGGCCGTGCTCGGCACCGCGAGCGCCACCGCGTCGCCCACCGCGAGCGACGCGATCGCGCCGCTCGACGGCGCCTCGGCGATCAGCTCGACGCCGCCGGCCGCGCGCACGACCACCTGGACGCGCGCGCCGCTGAAGGAGCGCAGGACGACGCGCCCGTCGATCTCACCTTGCGCTGCCCGTCCAAGGCGCACCGCGATCGCCTCCTGACGAACGATCACATCGACCGTGGCGCCGACCGGACCCTCGATCTGAATCGCCGCGAGCTCGAGTTCAGCCCCGATCCGGACGCGTCCCCCGGACCCGTCGCGCAGGCTGACCACACCGGAAAGCCTGTTCGGCTTGCCGATGAAGCTTGCGACAAAGGCGGTGGTGGGTCGGTGATAGATGTCCTCGGGTGCGGCGAGCTGCTGCACCACGCCCCTGGCCATCACGCCAACGCGGTCCGACATCGAGAGGGCTTCGGCCTGGTCGTGGGTCACGAACAGCGTCGTCACACGCAGCTCGCGCTGCAGCCGCTTGAGCTCGATCTGCATCGCGTCGCGCAGCTGGGCATCGAGGTTCGACAGCGGCTCGTCGAACAGCAGCACGCGCGGCTGCGGCGCGAGCGCCCGCGCGATCGCGACACGCTGCTGCTGCCCGCCCGAGAGCTGGCGCGGATACCGCTCGCCGAAGCTGTCCAGGCGAACCCTGGCCAGCGTCTCGGCGACGCGGCGGTCGAGCTCCGCGCCGCCGATCTTGCGCCGCCGCAGGCCGAAGGCGACGTTCTCGAACACCGTGAGGTGCGGAAACAGCGCGTAGGACTGGAAGACAAGACCGAGATTGCGCCGGTTGGGCGGGAAACGCGTGACGTCCTCGTCCCCGATCAGGATCAGCCCGCGATCCGGCGCGGCGAGGCCCGCCACCATCCTGAGGATCGTCGTCTTGCCGCATCCGGACGGCCCGAGCAGCGAGACGAACTCTCCCTCCTCGATCGTCAGCGACACATCGCGAACGACCGGCGGCTCGCCGAACGACTTGCTCAGATTTTTCAGCGTCAGCGAGCTCATCGCGGTTCGCGCTGACGCGGCGCCGTTCAGCGGGCGACGTCGCGCTGCCAGCGGCGCGTCCAGTTGGCGACATTGGCGGCAATCACGGTCGGGTCGATGAACCACGCGTTCT
>Ga0187784_10004763_pt1 | contig 10977 bp, 8 predicted proteins | sample 1015_SJ02_MP15_2_FD_132964 | JGI IMG/M metagenome (GOLD analysis project Ga0187784, IMG submission 132964) | Tropical peat soil microbial communities from peatlands in Department of Meta, Colombia - 1015_SJ02_MP15_20_MG | ecosystem: Environmental > Terrestrial > Soil > Wetlands > Peat | place... | reverse complement strand
CGACTTGAAAGCCGAGTTGAAAGTTAAAACTGAGGGTTTTATTTCCAAGAAACTTGTTGACGTTCACTGGGAAGGAGGACTTTTGGCGGGGCAATTGAACGGCGATACCCAATTGAAGGACACCATCATGAAGTCAAGCGTCATACCCTTGAAGGTTGAACCTGATAAAAAGAACAATTGCGTACACATAATAAACGAGCATGCCATCCGAGAGATCATAACTCGATCCGGAATTATTGTTCAAAAAGCTGAAACGAGAGTTGAAAATTTTCCTCCAATGGAAACTCTTGATGTAATTGACAAGATCGCCACAAATGTCAGAGCCTATATGACACCGCAAACTGTTCCAATGTAGAAACATCACCTACGTTTCTACTACTTCGGCTTAGCATGTGCAAAAAGTGTCGGAAGGAGGCTGCTAGCCCCATTTTACCGGTAAAATAAATTTGATCTTAAGCGAGCTTTGAACCAATTATATTAGTCCTGTTTCTGCGATGTGCACCTTTCGGAAATGTCTGTCAAAATCTATTTTTGTTTCAAACACCATTTTATCTAATGGACATTGGTATCTCCCATCACCCATTTCATTAGGAGCCGGTACTTCCTTTTTGGACACGAATTCACCTCCGCACTAAAACACGAGCAATTAAACAAGTTTTATGTCAATTAGATGATTCTTAAAGCTATGTGATTGCTAAGGCTCACCAACCAAGCGGCATTAGTTCACGTTTATTGCTTAAACTTGAGTCAAGTAACGTGATATATTCGATTGTAAAGTTGGACCTTTAGGAAGTCGGTAACCAGAAACAGTGCTAAGTCATATCCCCACACAATGGCGGCTAGACCCCATCCCATCGCCGGCAAAAGAATCCCATAGACTGTGAGAAGAGTTGCAGTCAACTGAGTAGCTAATATTGCGAAAAGCAAGATCTTTGCGGGCCTAACTGTCCAAAATGGTCCTTTAGTTCGAGCAGCCAGCAAAACTGTGTGGCCAGCAACAGAGAGCTGCAAATACATGAAAGATTGCAGAATTGCCGGATTTAAGTGCAAAATAGAACGACCTATCACGAAAAGACCAAACGAAGAAAAAACACCTATGATTCCTAGATATGTGGCTATCCCAAGAATTCGCCGCATATCCCATTTTTCTGCAAATTTCGAAACTCTCACATTGTCATATGCTATCGTGATGACTGGCAGATCATTCAAAATCGCCAGCAATACTATCATAAGAGCAGTAACGGGGTAAACGTTAAACACTATGATTGCCGCAGTGATAAAAAACAATATTCGTAAAGTTTCACAAATACGGTAAATCGCATAGTTGTTCATTCGCTGGAAGATTTTACGGCTTTGCATAACGGCATCTATAATCACTGACAGCCCTGGTTTAGTCAGAACTATGGCGGCGGCAGACTTAGCTGCGTCAGTAGCCCCGGCAACTGCAATTCCCGCATCTGCCTTCTTTAAAGCTGGCGCATCGTTTACACCATCTCCAGTCATGCCGACGATATGGCCTCCCTCTTGAAGCTCTTCCACGATATAGTACTTGTGTTCAGGGAAAACTTCTGCAAAACCACCAGCATTCTCAATCACATTACGGGCTTCAGCTTCCGGCTTGTTCACAAAAGCGGAAGGTAAAACGATGTTAGTTTTTAGATCAACCTCCTGTGCAATCTGTTTCGCGATGGCTATGTGGTCTCCAGTGACCATTTTCACATTAATTCCCAAAGATTGAGCTGTTTGTATTGTCTTCGCTGAATCTTCGCGAGGCGGGTCATAAAGTGCGACTAATCCGGCAAATTGCCATTTATTTTCTGAGTCTGTTCCGGCAACTCCGAGAGCGCGGTATCCTTTACTTGCAAAATAGTCAACTATTTCGTCAACTTTGGTGCTGATTTCGGTTTTTGCGTCTACAAGCGTTAATATTACTTGAGGTGCACCTTTCGAAACCTTAAGTTGCGCTTGATTCTCACGGTTCAAGGTGGCTTCTGTTCTTTTTAAAACGGGGTCAAAAGGCTTGAAGCTGGCGACATGGTAATTTGTGATCTCATCGATGAGGGTTTTGTCTGATTTTGCTTTTTCAATAATTGCACTGTCGATGGGGTCTCTGTCTTCTTCTCTTGAAGCTAATACAGCGTAAGTCAGCAATTGGGTTTCTTTGAAATTTTCAAATGGCTTCAGTTCGGCGACCGTTAGTTCATTTTTGGTTATAGTGCCAGTTTTGTCTGAGCACAGCACGTCCATTCCAGCCATTTCCTCAATCGAGACTAGTTTGCTTACAATGGCTTCCTTGGCTGCAAGAGCAATCGCGCCTATCGCCATCGTTACTGAAAGCACAGTCGGCAAGGCGGCGGGTATGGCAGCTACTATCAAGACAAGGGCAAACTGGATAATCTGTAACGGGGGTGCAGAACGGAGAAATTCAATGATTACAAGGACAATAACCAGGGCTAATGCGAGGAAAATTAAGAAGTCACCGATTCTGGTTACGGCTTTTTGAAAGTGACTTTGAGTTTTGGCCTGTTCTACTAGCTTAGTGGTTTTTCCAAAGTAGGTATTTACTCCTGTGTTGATTACTAGTCCAGTCATTTCTCCTTGTCTAGCTATAGAGCCGGCATACGCAACATCTGACAGATGTTTTTCAACGGGCAGGGATTCTCCAGTTAATGCTGATTCATCCGCAAGTAGATATTCGCCTTCTAAAAGCTTGATATCTGCTGGAATGATATCGCCTAAACGAACACGCACTATGTCCCCTGGTACCAGTTCGCGTGCAGCGATTTCTTGCCACTTCCCGTCTCTTAGTGAGCGTGCTTTGAGTGCCAGCTTTTGCTTGAGTAGCTCTATAGCGTTGCCTGCTTGATGTTCACGAGTGAAACCAACCACAGCGTTTGACAGGAGCAAAGCAAGGATGATTGCGAAGTCTTCCCAGTGCTGAATGATCGCCGACATTATAACGGCGGCTTCTATCATAAATGGAATTGGTCCCCAAAAATAAGACAAAAATTTTACTATGGGGTTGATTTTTTTCTCCGGAATCTCGTTTGATCCATATCGCTTGAGCCGCTCTTCTGCTTGTGAGGAAGAAAGACCTGCTCGGCTTGCCGAAAGTTTTCCCAGTAATTCATCAATTGTTGTTTTCTTAGCGTTTTCCGTGTTTAAAACATCTTGAGTCATTTAATGTTGTTCTACTCCTAGTGTGCCGCGCAACTTGCAGGGAAGGCGGTTTAATCATAATCTTTTAAAAACTCGTTCAAAATTTTAATTGTAAAATGCCATATTTAAATCAATTTCCCTAACCCTTCAGTCAGTAGAAAGACGCACGTTTTCCCACATTGTAAGCGACTTATAACGTTGCAAGGATGTCAAAGAAGTATCTTACCGACCACCAGTTCGGAATCTATGCTTACACCTCTTTTGGGATTCTGTCGCAAATTTTGGTCACCAGCAATCTTAACTATTGTGATTTTAAACAAATTAAGCTCAAAAATAGTCATACTGCTAAAATGACGCCGGGGGGGAACCAAGCACCAATTTACCAGTAAAACTTTTGCTACGATACAGCAATGCGATTGTGCTCGAGCGTTAAAAGCCTAGCATATTCTTGGGAAAACATGTTATGAGACAACTTTCACTTGAAGGGAAGAAATGTCAATAACGACGTTGCCCCCGACAATTGATGCCGGAACTGCCAATGGAGAAACGCTGCTGCACCAACCGTGTATGCCAATAAGAGTTTCGGGATCCCATGTCGACTCGCATACAGAATCACATTGAAGCTCTCCGTTGACGATATTGAAATTGAATGTGTGACAGGGCTCGCAGACCCTTAATGCCGCGACTACGTGTTGTTTCGGCATCATGATGATCATTAGAGGCAGATAGTTGCCGCCTCTGTAGAAGGAAAGTGTAATGTTTCTTGCTCCAACCGATAGAACGGTAACGGGTGCTTGCAACTCCAAATCAACATTTACGATTATGTGCTCCTCGACAAAGCTTGCAGGAACTGATATTTCGGTCCCGTTTGTAGATACCTGAGGAGTATCATAAAAGACTGAGTTTATTGAAAGCGGAGTTGGCAATGGAGAGGTCGGTGGCGTGCTTACTGTTTGGGGCAATATCGCATGCTGGAACGAGACTGCTAAGGTCACTCCGAGGACGGAAACAACCAAAATTATACTCAGGAACGCTAACGTTTTTCTGGAGGGCCTTTTTCCGTTTCTCTTGATTCTGGGAATCTGAAACTCTGGAAGGGCAATTTCAGGTCTAGCTGAATTCTTCTCGCCATCTTTCTTAGGCAATGGCGCGTGGTCTTTAACGTTGATAGTATTAGGGGTGGCATGACCGTTTTCGATCTCTGTTATTCTTGAGGATATTTCAGTTGAGTTGTGCCAGAAATCTTCGAAGAAAGCAGTCATAGCTTGCGCTAGTGACTTGCAGTTGGTCCAAAGGCAGAGGTTATCTTGGTCTGTTTGAGAACCATTTGTTTGGTGTTTTATGAAAAACAGGATCTCTTCTTCATCGCGTATGATTAGTTGAGGAAGCGTCAATTCTGAATTAGACACTTTTCCTTCAAAAACGATTTTGGATTTGGCGAGTTCTCTAATCAGGTTATTCACGAGGCTAAAATTCTGTTTATTAAGCTCTGTTAGAATACGGAAGTGAGCTGTTGGCTTGATTTGGGTTGCGTTTTCTTCATCAAAAAGTCCAAACTGGTCTGCTCTGAGCAAACTTTGAATGGTAAATATTATTGAAAGCTGATTTTGGGCGTCCTGCATCATCTGAAGGCTCTTGGCGTATATGGGTCCCCTGCCCTCGATGATGTTAAATTTGGATGACTCGTCAGCCGTTTCATTGACGGCAATGTCTTGCCAGTGAGCAAGAATTTGGTCTTTATTTTCTTGCAAGCGTTGGGCTTCAGCCATTTTGCTCCTAATGAACACATCAACTACTTTGTCAAAAGGAACCGCGGCAAATCGGGCGGGACGCTCCAGAGTCGCCGTCACGATGCCTTTGCTCTGTAAATTCTTCAAACTGCGGTACAATGGTTGCTTTTGTGTGTTGAGCCCTTTGGTTATGTCACTGGCTTTAACTAGTCCCTTCTTCGCAATGAAGAGGTAGATGTCTGAATCCAGTCTCGAAAGACCAAAACCGATTAGAGTCTTGAGAATCTCTTCTTGACTCAATCTTCTACAGCCTCCCGATAGTCACTAACTTTTTGTGACTAACTCAATTACTTAGGACTCACCGTCATATTAGGTTTTGCAGAGTTTAAAGGAAGAATAAAAGTGGAGAACGAAAAAATGATAAATAGAAACGGCACAGCGCAGGCGCAATGTGCAAGAATAGTGAAAGGCGCAACAAAGTTTTCCAAAGTTGTGGGCGTCCTTGTTGTCATCTTATTGTTCTGTGTTTTCGCATTATTGCCTCAGCCAGTTCATGCCTTAAACACGGTGACGGCGAATGTAACCGGTTTAAACGGTCCTACAGGCATAGCTATAACGCCTAACGGAGAATACGTTTATGTTGCAAATGGTGGTAGCAATTCAGTTTCGGTGATTAGTACTGCTACGAATACGGTGACAGCTACAGTAACGGTCGGAGCAAATCCAACTGGTACAGCAGTAACGCCCAATGGTGCAGATGTTTATGTTGCAAATTACGGTAGCGGTACCGTCTCGGTCATAAGTACTGCTTCGAATACGGTGACAGCAACGATAACTGTTGAAACCAATCCTCACGGTGTTGGAATGTCGCCTGACGGAGCCTACGTTTATGTTGCAAATTACGGTAGCGGCACGGTCTCTGTCATAAGTACTTCAACGAACACCATGACGGCGACAGTAATGGTTGGAGGCAATCCAGTTGGGGTTCGTGTAACACCTAACGGAGCATACGCTTATGTCACAAACAAGGGTGGCACGATCTCAGTGATAAGCACGGCTACGAATACGGTGACGGCAGCGGTAACAGTTGGAAACATTCCTGCTGGTTTGGCTGTAACGCCCAATGGCGAATACGTTTATGTTGCAAATTCTGGCGGCACTACTGTTTCGGCGATAAGCACGGCTACGAATACGGTGACGGCGACAGTAACGGTTGGAAGCACTCCAACTGGTGTGGCCATAACGCCTGACGGTGCATACGCCTATGTTCCAAATTCTGGCGGCACTACAGTCTCAGTGATCAGCACTGTAACGAATACGGTGACTTCAACAATAAACGGTTTAAATGCGCCTACTAGTGTGGCTGTAACCCCTAACGAAGCATACCTCTACATTACAAACATAGGCAACGGTACGCTCTCAGTAATAAGTATAGGTACGAATACGGAGACTACTACTGCTTCCCCATCTCAGGCAGTTCCAGAATTCAGCAACACGGTTCTCGTTTCAGTTGCCATAGCCATGACTGCATCAGCCATTTCCGTAATCGCATTGAAATCGAGAAGGAAAAAACTCTTCGAAGATAACGAAGAAACGGTCACGATAGAAAAACTGAACTGAGGATTGCATTTTTGAAAATGCAAAATGAGGTGAAATTGTTGAAAACAGGGGACGCCCTAATCGTCATGTCGACAATGACTTTAATCTATGCCTTAGTAGTCTACCCATTCGACTTAGTGGTCGTTTCTGCTCTGGGTTTGACAAATGGGTGGATCGCTAGCGGCGTTGTTGCCGCTTTGATAAGTGCCTTAGTTGCAGGTGTTGTTTTTGCTTGGCAAATACAAGAATATAAAAAGGAAGCAATTTTTAAAATAACTGTATTGTGGGCACTACTTTGGTACGTCGCAGGACTCATTTTGGAGTCGTTTTCAACATTTGGTACGTACGCAACTCAATCTTATGAGGGACAATACGGTGCCACGTTGTCCGCGTATCAGTGGGAATTATGGCAAGGAATGGTTGGCGACAGCATTTATTTAGAGCTTGTAGTCGTAGCAGTTGTGACAGCCGTCATCGGACTCTACGTAGGCTCAATGCTTCGAAAGCCCAAGAAAGCGCGTACAAAAATGGAGTTAACGATATTTTGACAAGAATTGTAAATTCAATCGAAATTAAAGCCCCTCCCGAAAAAGTCTTCTCAATAGTATCAGAATTTGAGAGAATCCCTGAGTGGCAATCTGAATTCAAGAAAGTTAGGTATACTTCGAAAGAAAAGAAAAAAGTCGGCGTGACCCTTCACGCAACCTGTGAGGTAGGCGGATTTAAGCCGGATATCGATTTAACAATAACCGAATGGTCTGTGAACAAGCGGATAGCATGGCAAACTACGATGGGAAATGCCTCAGGCTCTGGGACTATTTCTCTTGAGCCAGTAGGAGCCGCAACCAAATATACCGAAATTATAGAGTATGCCATGCCTTACCCTATTTTGGGTAAACTAATTGATAGATTAAGAATTCGCAAAGCAATGGAGAAGAGTTACCAAGCGGCGATTAAGAACAAAAAAGCTCTTGCAGAAAAATAAACTGAGCATGGAGGTGAAATGTGAATTGATTGGCGAACTAATAATGGAAGCTGAGGAAAAACCCACTGGAAACCGCATTTTTGCAGATGAAAAAGCAGAAGGATCTAGCGGTGGTCAGGGCACTTTACTAGGAAAAGAAGTCACAATCATGGTCACTGGCGTTTTAACTCCTATGCCCAACGGAGTTATGATGACGGAAGGGAACGCTTTGATCATGACATCTGAAGGAGGCGTTGTAATGGCAAAAATCGGTGGAATAGGTTGGTTTACGGGTAAAGATTTGAAAACAAGTGCCAGAGGAGCCTGCTACTTTATGACTAATTCGCCAAAACTCGAGAGTCTCAACAATATCGTCGGTGTTTATGAACGTTAGTCAGACGAGATGGGAAATTCTGCCTAAAGGTTTGGGCTTGGAAATAACCTGACCTCCTTTCTTTTCTCAACTATGTTCCCGTTGGCAATTCTAGCATACGCCGCTTAATTCTTTTATTAAAGTGCTAATTATCGATGACCTGATTCCATTTCTGCTTGTGTAAGCTTTTGTATGTAGCAAATCACGATTTTAAATGGACTTCAACCACGTATACAGACAAAATAAGCTCAAAAAACGCCATAACTGGTAAATTGGCGCCGGGAGGGGGATTTGAACCCCCGAGGCCCCGAGAGGCCACAAGCTGCTTGGTGTTTGCCTAATGCAAACATCTCCAGGCTTGCTCCCTGCCTGGCTAGGAGACCCCGGCACAAATGAAATCAACTGGCATCAGGCTGGTTCGCAACCTTTCTCTGACTTAAGCATAATTTAAAGCTTTATCGAAAAAGTGTTTGATTAGGAATTATTCTGCATTATCGTTTCATATAAATTAGTATAATCTACCAAGTTTAGTTTAACCTGCAAAATAATTCAAAGCCTAATTCAAAAGAACACCCAAAAGCAAACTCATCTAATTTTTTTGATTAGATCCGATGTTCTAAGGGTTACTGTTTTTTGGTTAGACAAAGTTTTTATTAGCGTTTGAAACTTAACTTCGACCGTTAAGACAAAGGATGATTCAAGATGACCCTGCAAAAAGGAGATTTCATACTAATCAGTTATACCGCTAAAATTAAGGAAACAAACGAAGTTTTCGACACAACACACGAAGATGTAGCCAAGAAAGAGCACCTCTACAAAGAAGGGAAAATATATGAGCCTAAACTGGTGGTTGTAGGCGAAAGCTGGGTTCTCAAAGCATTAGATGACAGTTTAACAACAATGGAGATAGACAAACCTGCAGTCGTTGAAATTTCGCCGGAAAAAGGCTTCGGACAAAGGGACCCGGAAAAAATGAGGCGTGTACCACTTAAACAATTGCTGGCGAAAGACATTAACCCAGTTGTTGGAGCACAGATAGAATTTCAGGGGAAAGACGCGGTTGTGCGTTCAATGGGTGCTGGAAGAGTTCTTTTAGACTTCAATCCGGCATTGGCAGGAAAAACCTTAATTTACGATCTTGCAGTCGGCAAGAAACTTGAAAGCAATGAGGAGAAAATCGGTGCCCTAATTCACCGCAGGGTTCCCGTTGTGGAAGAAAACAAGTTTACGCTAACAATACGGGACAAAATCTTAACTATCGAGATGCCTGAAGTAGCTTTCTATATTGAAGGCATCCAAATCGCCAAACGCGGCATTGCTCTTGACATTCAGAAATTCATCCCCGACTTGATTGAGACAAAATTCGTTGAAACCTTCAAAGCTGAACCCAAACCTGCTCCAGCATCGGCGGCAACAACAGCCCCAACGACGCCTGAACCAGCACCAGCACCGGAAGCGCCAGAAGCACCCGCAGCGTTGCCTACTCCAGTCTCAGCGGAAGCCCCTGCGCCATCACCCGAAGCAAAAACTAACCCGCCCTAAAAAGCATTAGTCACCATTTCTATCTTTTGTAACCCAATTTCTATTTGTGCTCAAAGCTAAGAATAAAGATAAATCCGTGTTGCCTCTATAATTACAGTGTAAGCACTCATGTTTAATGTTATTCTGGCGTAATTGCTTCGTACGGAGGTGAGAAAGGAGAGATGGATCATACAATAGTTCACTTTGAAATTCCGGCCGAGGATATAGAAAAACTTAGGCGGTTCTATGAAGAAGTTTTTGGCTGGAAAATAATTCAGTACCCTTCGCCGGAAGATTACTGGGTTATACAAACTGTTCCTGTCGACTCGAACGGTATGCCGCTGAGGCCGGGAGTAAACGGTGGCATGTTTAGGAAACAACAGTCTGGAATTAAACCTATCAACTATTTTGCTGTTGAGTCCATTAACGATTATTTGACTAAAATCCAAAAGCTTGGTGGAAAAGTAATCTCGCCCAAACAGGAAGTTCCTAATGTGGGTTGGATAGCTGCGGCGGAGGATCCTGAAGGGAACAAGTTTGCGCTTATTCAGCCGTTACGCGTTTAGAATTCGAATGTTTAATTGATTACTCCTGTTGCTTTTGCTGTTTTCTCGCAGGATTCGAAATCAAGATTTAACTTTTGAAGGATTGTGTAGCGTTCAGGCCTAATTTTCGCTGCTACCTCCAATGCTTTAACCAAATCAACGTCTTTAACGCCTAATTCGCTGGCTGTTGTTGGTGCACCTATCTCCTTTAGTGTATGTTTTATTTTTTGCCAGTTTGCCCTGTAAAGGTAAGCAATCAATATCGAGCCTACCCCGCATTGTTCCCCGTGCATGGCATGGTGCGAATTGAACATGTCTAAAGCATGGCTAAATAAGTGTTCTGAACCGCTGCATGGCCGACTGCTTCCAGCGATGCTCATTGCAACTCCGCAGCTTATCAAAGCTTCAAGAAGCACATGTAGTCCTCCATCTTTGCGGGAGACTATTAATTCGGCGTTTTCCATCACAAGTTTCGCGCTCATTAAAGCTAAGCTGGCTGAGTACTCGCCGTAATACTCGTTCTGTTCCATATGTGCCAGTTTCCAATCTTTAACGGCTGTAAATTTAGCGATGACGTCTCCGCAGCCGCTTATTACAAAGCGCCAGGGTGCTTGGGCAATAACTTCTGTATCAGCAATTATTGCAAGCGGCGCCTGTGCCAATATTGAGTAGGGTTTGTCTGAACCTTTAATTGAAGCTAAAGGGCTTGCAATGCCGTCGTGAGAAACAGTTGTGGGTACGCTGATGAAAGGAATGTTTAGGCTTCCTGAACTTACTTTGGCAGCGTCGATTATAGTTCCGCCGCCCACGCCGAAAAGCACTTGCGGCTTTAACTCTTTTATCTGCTCTTTAATTTCTGACACGTCTTTTGTAGTCATGGTTTTAACAAGTAGAAAATCAACCGACAAACCTGATTTCATTAGAAAATCAGAAACGGCTTTTCCAGCTATATCGTAACATTTTGAGTCTGACATTACTAATGCTTTCCCTTTGAGTCCTAACCGTCTTACCACTTCAGGAATACGTTGCAAAGTTCCTTTTCCAACAATGACCTCGCGAGGAAGCTGCATATAATGATATTTTAGT